>Ga0335078_10007154_pt1 | contig 16531 bp, 15 predicted proteins | sample Lox_Sample_32_FD_206711 | JGI IMG/M metagenome (GOLD analysis project Ga0335078, IMG submission 206711) | Soil microbial communities from Loxahatchee National Wildlife Refuge, Florida, United States - Lox_Sample_3.2 | ecosystem: Environmental > Terrestrial > Soil > Wetlands | place: USA...
GGAGCCGGCGTGCGACTTCCTGCCATTGCAGCAGCCGCTCGTTTTCGATCTTGAGGCGCTGGTTATCGTCGTAGACCGCGAACAGATTTTCGACCGTGCCGATCGCATTCGACACCGCGGCGATCGGCTGACTGACGACTTGAAGCACCGGCGACACGGTGTCGACGACCAGCACGCGCACCCGATCGAACAGCAGCAAGTCGGCCTTGCCGAGGATGGCGAGCAGCGCCGAAATGAAAATCAGGAAAGGCAGCGTCAGCCGTTGGGCCGCCGCCCGCATGGGGGCCGTAAATCTCATGGGCGCCGGCGAATGCTCATGGCAACAGTTCCGCAACCTGCCGGCGTTTGCCCCCCGCAACCCGGCGTCGCGCCTGTTTTACACGGGAAAACGCGGCAAGTATACGGCCCGGATGGCCGGAAACCGGCCTTAATACATGCTAATCAGCACGTTCCGCAGGGTTTTCATCTCTTCGAGGGCGCGGCCGGTGCCGAGTGCGACGCAGGACAACGGGTCGTCGGCGATCGACACCGGCAGCCCGGTCGAGTGCCGCAGCACGTAGTCGAGATTGCCGAGCAGCGCGCCGCCGCCGGTCAGGACGATGCCCTTGTCGACGATGTCGGCCGCGAGTTCGGGGGCGGTGTGCTCGAGCGCGACCTTGACCGCCTCGACGATAGCACCCACCGGCTCGGACAGGCTTTCGGCGATCTGGCGTTCGGAGATCACGATCTCCTTGGGCACGCCGTTCATCAGATCGCGGCCCTTGATCTCCATGATGCGGCCCTCGCCCTCCTCAGGCATGCAGGCCGAGCCGATTTCCTTTTTGATGCGCTCGGCCGAGGACTCGCCGACCAGCAGGTTATGATTGCGGCGGATGTAGGCGATGATCGCCTCGTCCATCTTGTCACCGCCGACCCGCACCGAGCGCGAATAGACGATGCCGCCGAGCGAGAGCACCGCGACCTCGGTGGTGCCGCCACCGATGTCCACCACCATCGAGCCGGTCGGCTCGGTGACCGGCAGTCCGGCGCCGATCGCCGCCGCCATCGGCTCCTCGATCAGGTAGACGCGGCGCGCCCCGGCGCTTTCCGCCGATTCCTGGATCGCGCGGCGTTCGACCGCGGTCGAGCCCGACGGCACGCAGACGATGATCTGCGGGCTGGCGAAGCTGCGCCGGTTGTGCACCTTGCGGATGAAGTGCTTGATCATCTCCTCCGCCACCTCGAAGTCGGCGATCACGCCGTCGCGCAGCGGGCGGATCGCCTGGATGTTGCCCGGCGTCCGGCCGAGCATCATCTTGGCCTCGTCGCCGACCGCCAGGACCTGCTTGCGGCCCTTGACGGTGGCGATGGCGACGACCGACGGCTCGTTGAGGACGATGCCGCGGCCTTTTACGTAAACGAGGGTGTTCGCCGTGCCGAGGTCGATGGCCATGTCGGCGGACAGCATTCCCATCAAATTTCCGAACATCTTGATTGGTGTGATCCAGGGTTGGGTGTGGTTGGACCGCCTTGAGCTAAGCCGTCAGCGCGGCGGGCGCGGTCTTGGCCCGCTTGGTGAGGAGTTTGTTGAGCGCGTGGATGTAGGCGCGCGCCGAGGAGACCAGCGTGTCGGGATCGGCGCCCTGGCCGACCACGGTCTTGCCGCCTTCCTCGAGCCGCACGGTGACTTCGGCCTGCGCGTCGGTGCCTTCGGTGACGGCGTGCACCTGATAGAGCAGGAGCCGCGCGGTATGTGGCACGATCGCCTTGATTGCGTTGAAGGTGGCGTCGACCGGACCGTTGCCCTGGACCTTGGCGGTCTTGCGCGCGCCGTCGAACTCGAGCTCGATCTCCGCGGTCTGCGGCCCTTTCGAGCCGGCGATGACCTGCAGCGAGACGAACTTGATGCGTTCGTCGGTAGTCTGGATCTGGTCGTCGACCAGGGCCACGATGTCCTCGTCGTAGACGTCCTTCTTGCGGTCGGCGATCTCCTTGAAGCGCCGGAAGGCATCGTTGAGCGCGTTGTCGCCGAGCTCGAAGCCCAGCTCCTTGAGCTTCATCTTGAAGGCATGGCGGCCCGAGTGCTTGCCCATGACCAGGGTCGACTTGCCCAGGCCCACGGATTCCGGGGTCATGATCTCGTAGGTCCCGGCATGCTTGAGCATGCCGTCCTGGTGGATGCCGCTCTCGTGGGCGAAGGCGTTGGCGCCGACGATCGCCTTGTTGGGCTGCACCACGAAGCCGGTGATCGCCGAGACCAGCCGCGAAGCGCGGGTGATGCATTCGGTCTTGATGCCGGTGGTGTAAGGCATGAAGTCGTGACGCGTCTTGAGCGCCATGACGACCTCTTCCATCGCGGCGTTGCCCGCCCGCTCGCCCAGGCCGTTGATCGTGCACTCGATCTGCCGGGCTCCGGCGGCCACCGCCGCCAGCGAATTCGCCACCGCCAGGCCCAGATCATTGTGGCAATGGACCGAAATCACCGCCTGGTCGATGTTCGGCACGCGCTCGAACAGCATGCGGATGCGCGCGGCGAACTCCTCGGGCACGGCATAGCCCACCGTGTCGGGGATGTTGATGGTCCGCGCCCCCGCCTTGATCGCGCTTTCGACCACCCGGCAGAGGAAATCGTGCTCGGTGCGCGAGCCGTCCTCGGCCGACCATTCGACGTCGGCGCACAAATTGCGGGCGTGACTTACGCTGTCGATCACCGCCTGGTGCACCTGCTCCGGGGTCATCTGGAGCTTGTATTTCATGTGGAGGGGCGAGGTGGACAGGAAGGTGTGGATGCGGGGCCGCGCGGCGTGCTGCAACGCCTCCCAGGCGCGATCGATGTCGGCGCGGGCGGCGCGGGCGAGGCCGCAGACGCTCGAATTCTTTACCCGCTTGGCGATCTCGCGCACGGCCTCGAAATCGCCGTTCGAGGCGATCGGAAAGCCGCCCTCGATCACGTCGACCCCCATCTCCTCGAGTAGGAGGGCGATCTTGATCTTTTCCTCGAGGTTCATCGACGCGCCCGGCGACTGCTCGCCGTCGCGCATGGTGGTGTCGAAGATGATGACGCGATTCGCCTCATCCCGGCCCTTGGCCGGGGTGGCTTTATTCGGTGATGTGGTGGCGCCCATGGCGCGTATCCTTATGTCTCGGTGAACGTCCAGAGCCTGCGCGGCTGACCCCTCGAACGCGAGCGGGCTCTTCCGCGCCCGCGCTCAGGGGCTGCTAAGTCGCAGCGCGCCGTTCGTCCGCGCCAAGCCGGCGGGGGCGAGGCAAGCGGCGGCGCGGGCGCCAAGCGCCCCGAGCCCAACCGTTGCATTCGCCTGTACGGCCATTTGCCCGATCCTCTGTCTTGCGATCCTGAAGCCCTGCCACCGGCCGGCGCCCCCATGGGCCGCATGCCGGTCAAATCCTTGACTTGGCGAAGACTTAAGACCTGGGCTTATGTTTATCCCGGTTCCCCTTGGAAAAACAAGGCTCGTGTTGCCGGGCGCGCCGCGTCGTCCGGCGCCCGTGTCTCAGTTCTTCGACTTGTCGACCAGGCGATTGGCGGCTATCCACGGCATCATCGCGCGCAATTTCTCGCCGACCTTCTCGACCGGGTGCTCGGCGCCGCGCTTGCGCATCGCCTTGAAGCTCGCCTGACCCGCCGCGTTCTCCAGCACCCAATCGCGCGCGAAGCGTCCCGACTGAATGTCATCGAGCACGCGCTTCATCTCCTCCTTGACGCGCGCGTCGATCACGCGCGGGCCGCGCGTGTAATCGCCGTACTCGGCGGTGTTGGAGATCGAGTAGCGCATGTTGGCGATGCCGCCTTCGTACATGAGGTCGACGATCAGTTTTACTTCGTGGAGACATTCAAAGTAAGCCATTTCCGGCGCATACCCGGCTTCGACCAGAGTCTCATAGCCCGCCATGATCAGCGAGGTCAGCCCGCCGCACAGCACGCACTGCTCGCCGAACAGATCGGTCTCGCATTCCTCGCGGAACGTGGTCTCGATCACCGCGGCGCGGCCGCCGCCGATCGCGGAGGCGTAGCTGAGCGCCAGTTCGAGCGCGTTGTTGGACGGATTCTGGTCGACCGCGACCAGACACGGCACACCACCGCCGCGCAGGTATTCCGAGCGCACGGTGTGGCCCGGGCCCTTGGGCGCGATCATGAACACGTCCATGTCGGGGCGCGGCTCGATCAACTTGAAATGGATGTTGAAGCCGTGCGCGAAAGCGAGCGCCGTGTCCGGCCGCATGTTGGGCTTGAGATCCTCGTTATAGAGCTTCGCCTGAAGCTCGTCGGGTGTCAGGATCATTACCACGTCGGCCCATTTCGCGCCTTCGGCCGGCGTCACCACCTGGAACTTTGCAGCCTGCGCCTTCTTGGCCGATGCCGAGCCGGGACGGAGCGCGACGCGTACCTCCTTCACCCCGCTGTCGCGCAGGTTGATGGCATGGGCATGGCCCTGGCTGCCGTACCCCACGACCAGGACTTTCCTGCCCTTGATCAGGTTCACGTCGGCGTCGCGATCGTAATAGACACGCATCAAACTTCCTCCCGAAGGAAATGAAAATCAGGTATTGCCGGCGCCGGTTATGGCGGCAACGCCGGTGCGGCAGATTTCGACGTGGCCGAGCGCCGCCATCGCCGCGATGAACTTGTCGAGCGTCCGGGTGGTTCCGGTCAACTCAAATACCAGGCTGCTGTCCCCTTTGGACACGACGCGGGCCTCGAACTCCTCGGCGGTCTTGAGCGCCCGTGCCCGCTCCTGCTTGCCGCCCGTCACCTTGACTAGGCCCAGCTCGCGTTCGACGAACGGCCCCTCCGCGGTCAGGTCGTGGACGGTATGGACCGGCACGATCCGATTCAACTGGTTCTTGATTTGCTCGATGATCATCGGCGTGCCCGAGGTGACGATGGTGATGCGCGACAGCTTCTGCTTGGTGTCGGTCTCGGCCACGGTCAGGCTTTCGATGTTGTAGCCGCGGCCCGAGAACAGGCCGATGACGCGCGCCAGCGCGCCCGGCTCGTTGGCCACGAGCACGGCGATGGTGTGCTTTTCGACGGTTTCGGTCGCGGTCACGTTTGGCTCCGGCTCAGACGAGGACCATGCCCTCTTCGGAGACCGGCCCGGCCTGCTTGTCCTCGGGCCCGAGCAGCATCTCGTTGTGCGCGGCGCCCGACGGGATCATCGGGAAGCAGTTCTCCTTGGGATCGACTTGGACGTCGACGATCACCGCCTTGTCGGCGGCGATCATCTCTTTGATCACGCGGTCGACGTCGGACGGTTTCTCGGCCCGCAGCCCCACCGCGCCGAACGCCTCGGCCAGCTTGACGAAATCGGGCAGCGCCGCGGTGTAGCTCTCGGAATAGCGGCCGCCGTGCAACAGCTCCTGCCACTGTCGCACCATGCCCATGTACTGATTGTTGAGGATGAACACCTTCACCGGCAGCCGATACTGGCAGACCGTCGACATCTCCTGGATGTTCATCAGGATCGACGCCTCGCCGGCGATATCGACGACCAGCGCGTCGGGATGGGCGATCTGAACGCCCATCGCCGCCGGCAGCCCGTAGCCCATGGTGCCGAGCCCGCCCGAAGTCATCCAATGGAACGGCTGGTCGAACTTGAAGAGCTGCGCCGCCCACATCTGGTGCTGGCCGACCTCGGTGGTGACGAAGACATCCTTGCCGCGGGTGAGCGCGTAAAGCCGCTCGATCGCGTATTGCGGCTTGATGATCTTGTCGCTGTTGGCATAGGCGAGCGAGTTGCGCCGGCGCCAGGTCTCGATCTGCCGCCACCACGGCGCGATCAAGGCCTGATCGGGCCGGTATTTCTGGTGCTTGAGCTCGGCCAGCAGCGCGGTCAGCGTCGCGGCGCAGTCGCCGACGATGGCGAGGTCGACGTGCACGTTTTTGTTGATCGAGCTTGGATCGATGTCGACGTGGATCTTGCGCGAATGCGGCGCGAAGGCGGCGACCTTGCCGGTGACGCGATCGTCGAACCGTGCGCCGATGTTGATCATCAGGTCGCAATCGTGCATCGCGTTGTTCGATTCAAACGTGCCGTGCATTCCGACCAGGCCGAGATACTGCTTGTCCGACGCCGGGAAGGCGCCCAGCCCCATCAGCGTCAGCGTCACCGGAAATCCGGTCAGCCGCGCCAGCTCGGTGAACAACGCGCAGGCGCGCGGCCCGGAATTGACAATGCCTCCGCCGCCGTAGAACAGCGGTTTCTTCGCCGTCATGATGAGCTGCGCCGCGGCCTTGATCCGATCCGGTTCGGGCTCGATCTGCGGCTTGTAGGATTTGTGCGCCGGCGCGTGCTCGGGCCCGTGATAAGGACCGTTGGCGAACAGCACGTCCTTGGGCAGATCCACCACGACCGGTCCCGGCCGGCCGGTGCGCGCGACCAGGAACGCCTCGTGCATGACGCGCGCCAAGTCGTTGACGTCCTTCACCAGGTAGTTGTGCTTGGTGCAGGGCCGGGTGATGCCGGTAGTGTCGGCTTCCTGGAAGGCGTCGTTGCCGATCAGATGCGTCGGCACCTGGCCGGTGAGGCAGACGATCGGCACCGAATCCATCAGCGCGTCGGTCAGGCCGGTGACGGCATTGGTCGCGCCCGGGCCGCTAGTCACCAGCACGACGCCGACCTTGCCCGACGACCGCGCATAGCCTTCGGCAGCATGCACCGCGCCCTGCTCGTGGCGCACCAGGATGTGGCGCAGCCGGTTCTGCTTGAACAGCGCGTCGTAGATCGGCAGCACGGCGCCGCCGGGATAGCCGAACACGACCTCGACGCCCTGATCGACCAGGGCGCGGATCACCATCTCCGCGCCTGCCATCGTCTGCGTCTTCGCCTGGGCGGCCATGACCGCGTGCTCCCCGTCACCGGGACGCAACCGGCCAGCCGCTCCTCCATTCCCCGGCCGAACCCGGAGAGGGCGGAACTGAGGCCGTTGCTGCGTCGCGAAAAAAGCGAGCCTAGTGGCCTAGTTAGAGGGGGTCAATAAGAAGCGGCGAATAAATGAAAATATTTCGGGTAACATTCTTTCTGAATATTGCGCCTCGATGGCCATTTTACGCAGTTTCTTACTCTCCCGAAGGCGGTGCCGAAGCCAGGTGAATTGCCGTTTGGCGTAGCGCCGCGTCGCCTGCTGCGCGTGCGCCAGCGCCTCGTCGCGCGTAACGTCGCCCGCGAGAAAGCGCGCGATCTCGCGCAAGCCGACCGCCTTCAGCGCCGGCAAATGCGGCGGGAGATTGCGCCCGAGCAACGCGCGCACTTCCTCGATCGCGCCGGACTCGAACATCGCCGCGAGCCGCCCGTCGATCGCGGCGTTGAGCGCCTCGCGCGGCGGCAGCAGCACGATCGCTGCCGCTTCGGGACCGGCGTGCGGCGTTGCCCGCCGCTGCCATTCGCTCAGCGCAACGCCGGTGGCGCGCGCCACCGCATAGGCGCGCACCAGCCGCTGCATGTCGGATGGCGGCAGGCGCCGCGCCGCCTCGGGATCGAGCGCCGCGAGCCGGAGGCGGAATTCCTCGCCGCCGAGACTGGCGTGCAGCGCACGCGTCTCGGCGACGATCTCGGGTTGCACCGGTGGCACCTCGGCGATGCCGTCAAGCAGCGCCGAGAGATAGAGCCCGGTGCCGCCGGCCACGACCGGCAGCCGGCCGTCGTGACGGGCATGCGCGATTTCGACCAGCGCTAGGTTGCGCCAGCGTCCGGCCGAGCAGCTTTCCGCCGCGTCGATCACGCCATAAAGCCGGTGCGGCACGGCGGCCATCTCGTCCGCGCCCGGCCGCGCCGTCAGCACGCACAGGTCGCGATAGACCTGCATGCTGTCGGCGTTGATCACCGTGCCGGAAAATTCCCGCGCCAACGCGAGCGCGAGGGCGGACTTGCCGCTCGCGGTCGGCCCGGCGACGACGACGATGGGCTGCCTCGAATCCGTCATGCGCGCTTTCTAGCATGGCGGCGCCCGGCTTGCCTTTCCGGCCCGGCAGGCCGATAAGGGCCGCGATGGACGGCAACGCCCTGACGCTGATCGCCGCCGAACCGGGAACCGAGATCGAGCCCTGGGCCGAGGCGGCGGGACGCGCGCTGGCCCGGCTCGGCGCCGAGCTTGGCCGCACCGAGTGGCTCGCCCCGCAGCACGCTGCCGACGTCTTCTTCGACCGTCTCGATCCCGACCAGGCCGAGGCCGCGGTACGCGCCGAACTCAAGCTCGGATTCGACGGACCCGCGCTCGACGTCATCGTCCAGCCGGCGGCCGGCCGCAAGAAGCACCTGCTCGTCGCCGACATGGAATCGACCGTGATCGCCAACGAGATGCTGAATGAAATCGCCGATATCGCGGGGATCGGGCCGCAGATCGCCGACATCACCCGGCGAGCCCGCTGGGCTGTTGGCGGCGGCGGCGAAGCGCATCAAGATCAATCCTGGCGCCAAGGCGCTGGTCGCAACCATGCGGCGGAACGGCGCGTTCGCCGCGCTGGTCTCGGGCGGATTCCGCGTCTTCACCGCGCCGGTCGCCCAGACGCTGGGCTTCGACCGCGACTTCGCCAACCAGCTCACGCTCGACGACAACGTCATCGTCGCTGTCGCCGAGCCGATCCTGGCCCGCGAGAGCAAGCTCGCGACGCTGACGCGGCTCGCGGCCGAGCGCGGACTCAAGCTCGCCGAGACATTGGCGGTGGGCGACGGCGCCAACGACCTGGCGATGATCGGCGCCGCCGGGCTCGGTATCGCGTTTCATTCCCATCCCAATGTCGCGCCGCGCGCGCGCCACCGCGTCGATCACGCCGACCTGACCGCGCTGCTTTACGCCCAGGGCTACCGGCGCGAAGAGATCGTCGAGGCCTGATGCGCGGCCGGCGCCGCGCGGCTATGATGCCGCCGGTATCCGGGGGCAGGGGAATGGGGTCGAAGGCGTTTCACGATTTCGCGCTGCTGCTGGTCGCGGTCAACCCGCTGCTGGTCGCTCCGGAATTCCTGCTGGTGACCGCGAAACATCCGGCGCGGGAAAGACGCGGCTTCGCGATCCAGGCCGTGCTGGTCGCCGCCGGCGTGCTCATCGGCTTCATCGCCTTCGGCCAGATCGTGCTCGACGAAATGGAGGTCGACCTCAACGCCTTCCGCATCGCCGCCGGGCTGATCCTGCTGCTGATGTCGATCCGGATGGTGCTCGAGGAAGCACCGCACCGCCAAAAGGGCGCCGGCGGCAACCCGGCGATTCACCCGCTGGCGATCCCCTATATCGCCGGGCCGAAATCGATCATGACCGTCATGCTGCTGACGGATAATGCCGTCTACAGCATCCCGGAGCAGATGAAGGTCGCGGGCCTGCTGCTCATCGTGTTGGCGATCACGCTCGGCTGCATGCTGGCGGCGCGGCGGCTGCACCGCGCGCTGCGCGACAGCGGTGTCGCCATCATCACCCGCGTGATGGGGCTGATCCTGGCCGCGCTCGCGGTCCAGTACATCCTGACCGGGCTCGGCTACGTGCCGGGCGGCGGCTGACGCCTAGCCTTTGAACTTCAGCGCGTAGAAGCGCAGGTCGCCCTGGCGGTCGACCAGCAGCAGCACCGACTTGCGCCCGGCCTTGCGCGCGTCGTCGATCTTCTTGGCGACGTCGTCGGTGGTCTTGATCTCTTCCTGCGCCACCTCGACGATCACGTCCCCGGCGCGCATGCCCTTCTCCGCCGCTGGTCCGTCGCCGTCCACCACCGTTACCACCACGCCGGTCGCGTCCTCGGCAAGGCCGAAGCGCTCGCGCAGATCGGGCGAAAGATTGGCGACTGCGAGACCCAGTGGCTTGACCGACGTGCCGGCGGGTGCCGGCGCCTTGTCCTTCGGCGTCGCCGAGGCCTGCTCCACCGGCTCCTTCAGCTCGCCGACCTTGACGTCGAGGGTCAGCTCCTTGCGCTTGCGCCACACCTTGACCTTCACGGTCTTGTCGATCGGCGTCTCGGCGACGATCCGCGGCAGGTGTCGCATGTCGAGAACGTCCTTGCCGTCGAAGCTCGTCACCACGTCGCCCGGCTGGATGCCGGCCTTTTGCGCCGGTCCGCCGTCCTGCACGCTGGCGATCAGCGCGCCGCGCGGCTTGTCGAGGCCGAGGCTTTCGGCGATCTCGTCGGTCACGCTCTGGATATTGACGCCGAGCCAGCCGCGCCGCGGATGGCCGTATTTCTGGATCTGGTCAATGACCGGCTTGGCCATGTTCGACGGGATCGCGAAACCGATGCCGATCGAGCCGCCCGAGGGCGAGAAGATTGCGGTGTTGATGCCGATGACGTCGCCGTCCATGTTGAACATCGGACCGCCGGAATTGCCGCGATTGATGGCGGCGTCGGTCTGGAGGAAGTCGTCATAAGGCCCGGAATTGATCTCGCGCGCCCGGGCCGAAAGAATCCCCGCCGTCACCGTACCGCCGAGCCCGAACGGATTGCCGATCGCCAACACCCAATCGCCGACCCGCGACTGGTCGCTGTCGCCGAATTTGACCGCGGCCAGCGGCTTGGGCGACTTGACGCGCAGCAGCGCCAGGTCGGTCTTGGTGTCGCGCCCGACCACCTCGGCCTTGAAGCTGGTGTCGTCCTGGAGCGTAACGGTGATCTCGTCCGCGTCGGCGATGACGTGATTGTTGGTCACTACCAGGCCCGACGGATCGATGACGAAGCCGGAGCCGAGCGAAGTCGCATGCCGCGGCAGCGCTTCGCGCTGCTTGCCGCCGGGCTTGTTCTTGTCGAGGAAGTCCTTGAAGAAGTCCTCGAATGGCGAGCCGGGCGGGAATTGCGGCAAGTCGGGGACCGAGCCCTTCTTGTCGCCGCCGATCGTCTGCGTCGTCGAGATATTGACCACGGCGGGCAAGAGCTTGGCGGCGAGATCGGCGAAGCTGTCGGGCGCCGGACGCGCGGACGCGGTTACGGCGGCGAGCGCCAGCGCGAAACTCAGCGCGAGCGCGAGGCTCGGCCGGACAAGGCGAAAGGCGGATGGCACGAAATTCTCCAAAAGGGGGTCTGCTTTGAGGGCGCGATATTAGGCGCAAACCATAGGCGAGGCCAGCCCTCGGGGCCCGATTACCGCGAGGGCGCGCCCACGCCCTGTGGCCCGGCCTCGAAATACTTAAAGAAATCGCCTTGCGGCGACAGCACGAAGGTGGTGTTTGCGGCGCCCAGGCCCTCGCGATAGGCCTCGAGCGAGCGGTAGAAGGCGAAGAACCCTTTGTCGCGATTGTAGGCGTCGGCATAGATCTTGATGCTCTGCGAATCGCCCTGCCCGCGCAGGATCTGGCCCTGCTTCTGCGCGTCGGCCAGGATCTCGATCCGCTGCCGGTCGGCGTCGGCGCGGATCGCCTGCGCCTGGCGCGCGCCGTCGCCGCGGAATGCGGCCGCCTCGCGCTGACGCTCCGACTTCATCCGGTCGTAGACCGCCTGGCTGTTCTCCTCGGGCAGGTCGGCGCGGCGGATGCGCACGTCGATCAATTCAATGCCGAACGGCTTGACCTGGATCGCGACCTCGTCGCGGACCTGCTGCATGATCGCGGCCCGCTTGTCGGCCACCACCGCCTGCAAGTCGACATTGCCGATGATGCGCCGCAAACTGCCCGAGATCAGCGTGCCGAGCCGCGCCCGCGCCACCGCCTCGGTGCCGAGACTCTGGTAGAACTGGAGCGCGTCGGCGATGCGCCAGCGCGCATAGGCATCGACCACCAGCCGCTTCTGGTCCGAAGCGATGACCTCCTCGGCCGGCGGCTCGAAATCGAGGATGCGCTTGTCGTAGATGACCACGTCCTGGTAGGGCAGCTTGAAATGCAGCCCCGGGTCGGTGACCGGCCGCACCGGGTTGCCGAATTGGAGCAGGATCGCCTGCTCGACCTGATCGACGGTGTAGAAGGTGGTGTAGATCAGCGCCAGCAAGACGACGACGGCGGCGGCGACCACGGCAAAGAGGCGGTTCATGGACTGCCGCCTCCCTTGGTGGATGGCGGCGGCGGCGGGTTGAGCCCCGGCAACGGCATGTAGGGCAACACGCCCGAGCCGGTGGCGCCCTTGTCGATCACCACCTTGTTGGCGTTCTTGAGGATGCTCTCGATGGTTTCGATGTAAATCCGGCGCGCCGTCACGTCGGGCGCGGCGGCATAGGAACTGTAGACCGAGAGGAACCGAGCCGCGTCGCCCTGCGCCTGGAGCACGATCTGCGCCTTGTAGGCCTCGGCCTCCTGGACCACCCGCGCCGCGTCGCCCTGCGCCACCGGCACCAGGTTGTTGGCGTAGGTCTGGGCCTCGTTGATCAGGCGCTGCTGATCGATCTTGGCGCTCTGCACGTCGCGGAAGGCGTCGATCACCGTCGCCGGCGGGTCGACCTTCTGGAGCTGGACCTGAGTGATCTCAATGCCGCTGTGGTAGCTGTCGAGGATCTGCTGCAACAGCGTCTGGGTGTCGGTTTCGATCTTGCCGCGGCCTTCGGCGAAGGCGCTGGCGATCTGGGTGTGGCCGATCACCTCGCGCATCGCGCTTTCGGCCGCCACTTTCACGGTGCCATCGGGGTCACGGATGCTGAACAGGTAGTCCTTCGCGTCCTTGACCAGGTAGAAGACGGTGAAGTTGATGTCGACGATGTTCTCGTCGCCGGTCAGCATCAGCGACTCTTCCGGCAGCTGCCGCCGTCCGCCTTCGCTGCGATAGCCGATCTCGATGCGGTTGATGCGCGTGACTTTGGGGATCAGGACTTTCTCGACCGGCACCGGCAGGTGGTAGTTGAGGCCCGGCGTCGCGGTGCGATTATAGGCGCCGAAGCGCAGCACCACACCGAGCTCGTCGGGCTCGACGCGGTAGAAGCCGCTGGCCAGCCACAACACGAAAACCGCGGCGACAACGACGATCAGCCCCTTGCCTTTGCCCATGCCGGGCAGCAGGCCGCGCACGCGCTCCTGTAATTTCCGCAAGAATTCCTCGAAGTCGGGCGTCGGGAAGCCCGGTCCGCGCCGCCACGGGCCGCCGCCTCCGCCGCCGCCCCAAGGCCCGCCGCTGCCGCCGCCCGGTGTCCAGGACATCCGTTTCCCTAGCCTTGCTTTGCAGCCCGCCCGCTTCGGTCTTATATCTCGGGCGGCGCCGCGAAAACCCCGCTATAAGCGGACCGGGGCGCCGCCCTTGTCAAGGCCGTGAGGAACGCAAAACCGTGAGCGTGAGCGAACAACAGGTGCTGGAGGCGCTGAAGCGCGTCGCCGACCCCGAGCGCGGCAAGGACATCGTCGCGCTCGGCATGGTCAAGGGCGTGCAGCTGCGCGAGGGCCATGTGGTGTTCGCGATCGAGGTCGAGCGCACGCGCGCGCCGAAGATGGAAGCCGTGCGCAAGGCCGCCGAAAAGGCGGTCGAGGACCTGCCTGGGGTGCTGTCGGTGACCGCGGTGCTGACCGCCGAGATCAAGTCGAACGGCGGCCAGGTGGCGCAGCAGTCGCAGCACAAGGCCGGAGTCCACGGCCCCGGCCCGGCCGCGCCGATGGTGCCGGGCGTCGCCAACATCGTCGCCGTCGCCTCGGGCAAGGGCGGCGTCGGCAAGTCCACCACCGCCGCCAACCTGGCGCTGGGCCTTGCCGCCAACGGCCGCAAGGTCGGCGTGCTCGACGCCGACATCTACGGTCCGTCGATGCCGCGCATGCTGGGGATTTCCGGCAAGCCGCGCTCGCGCGACGGCAAGGTGCTCGAGCCGATGGAAAACTACGGCCTCAAGGTTATGTCGATGGGATTCCTGATCGCCGAGGAAACCCCGATGATCTGGCGCGGGCCGATGGTCTCGAGCGCCTTGCAACAGATGCTGCGCGACGTCGCCTGGGGCGACCTCGACGTACTGGTGGTCGACATGCCGCCCGGCACCGGCGACGCGCAATTGACCATGGCGCAGCAAGTGCCGCTGGCCGGCGCGGTGATCGTCTCGACGCCCCAGGACATCGCCTTGCTGGACGCACGCAAGGGCCTGGCGATGTTCCAGAAGGTCAACGTGCCGGTCCTGGGCTTCATCGAGAACATGAGCTATTTCCTCTGCCCGCATTGCGGGGAGCGCACCGATATCTTCAGCCATGGCGGTGCCAAGAAAGAGGCGGAGAGGCTGGGTGTCGAATTCCTCGGCGAACTGCCGCTCGACGTCGTCATCCGCGAGACCTCGGATTCCGGCCGGCCGATCGTCATGAGCGCACCCGACAGCCCGCACGCCAAGGTCTACAAGCAGATCGCCGCCCGGGTCTGGGACAAGCTTAGCGGCGCCGAACGCCGCGCGCCCAGGATCGTGGTGCAGTAGACGTCAGGGCGCCCGCCCCAACGCTTCCATCAACTCGGACCATTCCCGCTTCGACAGGCCGCTCGCTTCCTGCACGACTTTCTCGCCGGCGAGCAGCTTCTTCACCACGTCGAGCGCGGCGGCCGAGAGATGGACGCCGCCCAGCCGGTGCTGGCGGAACGCCTCGGCTGTCAGCGGGACCCATTTCTCCAGGACCTCGATCATCTTCTCGGCGTAGACGCGGATCTCGTATTGCGCGTGGTCGTCGGCGCGCAGCGAGAGGAAATTGAGCAGATTGTGCAGGTCGGTTTTCCAGTACCACTGGGTATAAAAGTTGAGCGACAGATTCATGCGCGCCAGCTCGCGCGCGAGGCCGGTACGGTTAGAATCGATGACATCGCCGCTATCATTTTCGTTCAGCATCTCGACATAGCCGCGATAGGCCTGCTCGGCGTCGCGTTTCAGCAGGTCGAGCACCCGCGCCGCCTCCTTGTCATTGAGCACGTCGCCGCGGCCCTGGCGGTTCGCGGACGACTGCGCGGCGAGATGCTCCTTGGCCGGCAGGTAGAACTCGTTGTCGAGGATCGAGTAGCGCGCCGAGTATTCGTTGACGTTGGCGGTGCGGTGCCGGATCCACTGCCGCGCCACGAAGATCGGCAGTTTCACGTGGAACTTGATCTCGCACATTTCAAATGGGGTCGTGTGGCGATGTCTCATCAGGTAGTGGATGAGGCCGCGGTCTTCGCTAACCTTTTTCGTGCCTTTTCCGTACGAAACCCGTGCCGCCTGTACCACCGCGCTATCATCGCCCATGTAGTCGATGACGCGGACGAAGCCGTGGTCCAAGACCGGGATCGCCTGGTAGAGAATCGCCTCCAGCCCCGGCACGGTGGCGCGGCGGGTCGGCGTGCTGTCCGCGCGCTGGCGCTCGATCTCGGCTTTCTGCTCGGGGGTGAGCGGCATGGAAGGCGCACTTTAGCCGCCGCTCCCACCGCGTCAAAGCCGGACTCGGGCGGTGTTGGAGCCTTAACCGAAAGCGCCTATATTAAAGGGGCCGGGCAACCGGCTATGGCGATAAACTGCGTATGGAATAAGCGTTGCGGACCCGGGGGCAGTACCCGGCGCCTCCACCAGTTTCGCGGAGCACACGGGCTCCGCGCGTTACGGGGGCGAACCAGGATCGACGCGCGTAGTAAAGATGCGTCTTTCGCCCGGCATGGTACCGCCGTTATCGGGCCAAAACCTAAGTGCGAACGATAACTCACTCGCACTCGCTGCTTAGTTTCTAAGTAAGCGCGGTCCGGGGGGCACCGGGCAACAGAAGCCCCCCACTGATTTCGCCCGTCGGCAACGATCGGGAGCGCGCGTGAAGGACATACTGCGCTACGACAAGATGGTCGAGGCGGCCTTGCGCGGGGTGGTGCGCGAGGCGCTGGCGCGGAGCGCGGCCAACGGTCTGCCCGGCGCGCACCACTTCTACATCACCTTCAAGACCGGTTTCCCCGGCGTCGAGCTGCCGGGCCATCTGCTGGCCAAGCATCCGGAGGAGATGACCGTGGTGCTCGAGCACCAGTTCTGGGACCTGGCGGTCGAAGAGGAGCGCTTCAGCGTGACATTAAGCTTCGCCGGCAAGCCCGAGCACATCGTCGTCCCGTTCGAGGCGATCCTGAGCTTCGCCGATCCGTCGGTGAAATTCGGCCTCCAGTTCCAGCAGGCCGCCGCCGCCAACGAGGACGGCGCGCCGCCCGAGCCGCCGGACGACAAGCCCGCGTCGGAGAAGCCGGCCAAGCCGGCCGGCAAGGCCGGCGAGGTCGTGACCCTCGACCAGTTCCGCAAGAAGTAGCCTTCGGCTTGACCCTTCGGCGAAAGTGCCTGATTCTCGCCCGCGTTTTGGCATGACGGGCAGGCGCATGGCCGACGGTTTCCACGAACTTTTTCCGCTGGGCGAGGACCAGGCGCCCTACCGCAAGCTGACGGCGGCGCACGTTGCGAGCGAAAAGCTCGGCGGCGAAACCGTGCTCAAGGTCGCGCCCGCGGCGCTGACCGAACTCGCGCGCCAGGCGTTCATCGACTGCGCCCACCTGCTGCGGCCCGGCCATCTGAAGCAGCTGCGCGCCATCCTCGACGACCCCGAGGCCTCGTCCAACGACAAGTTCGTCGCTTTCGACCTCTTGAAGAACGCCAACATCGCCGCGGGCAAGGTGTTGCCGATGTGCCAGGACACCGGCACCGCCATCGTCATGGCCAAGAAGGGCGAGCGCGTCTGGACCGGCGGCAACGACGCGGCG
>Ga0335078_10007155_pt1 | contig 16531 bp, 15 predicted proteins | sample Lox_Sample_32_FD_206711 | JGI IMG/M metagenome (GOLD analysis project Ga0335078, IMG submission 206711) | Soil microbial communities from Loxahatchee National Wildlife Refuge, Florida, United States - Lox_Sample_3.2 | ecosystem: Environmental > Terrestrial > Soil > Wetlands | place: USA...
TCTTTTCTGGCGCTACATTATGCGGAGGGCCCCCGGATTCGAAAGCCTTCTTAAACTCTTCCAAGCGGTCCTTGAGGTTCGTCATGATAACTACACTCCTATTGAGTCAGTCTGCCCGTGCCTCAACCTCGGTGCTTCCTGTAAATGCTGAACTTCGCTCATATCCATCCCCGCCCTTCAAGCAGATGGGAACCGTTTGACCAGAACTAGGGTGTCATCGGGGTTCTCTTCGGAAACGAAGTGACACCCTTTATCTGGAAGAAATCCTGGTCAAAAGAAGCGGCTCCGGTTCGTGCTCGCACCGGTTCGGCGAGAACGTTCTTCAATAGGACACCGAAAAAATGCCACTCAGAAACGCACACCGCTCCATTCCTTGCTTCCCCTCCATCGCTCTAAATTCCCTTGATTTCGCCGCCGTCCATCCGGACAGAAGCACCAGTCATCCATTTCGCTGCAGGCGACACCATGAATGCCAGCAAATCCGCGATTTCTTCCGGCCGCCCGTATCGACTGATCCCCACTTGTTCTGGAAATTGTTTCGTCGCCTCTTCTACGCTCATGTTGTGTGCTGGCGCCCACTTCTCCATGAAGGAGCGGCGGCGTCCAGTCATCACCGGTCCAGGGATAATGCTGTTTACCTGCACTCCATCTCCAACCCCCTTTTCGGCGAAGGCTTTCGCCAGCGCAGTAATGCCGGCATTAATCGCAGCGACGGCGGCGAAGGCAGGTTTAGGGTCGAGTGCTGCACTGCCCGACATAAATACAACTGACCCTTTCGACTTCTTAAGTGACTCCCACGCGCGTATCGTCAACCGTCGTGCACCGTGCAGCTTCAGTTCGGCGCCTGTGTGCCACTGATCGTCGGTCATCTCAAACAGGTCAATCTGTGGCACCGCGCCCGCAATATTCAAAAGCGCATCGATCCTGCCAAAGCGATCAAGCGTGGCCTGGACAAGCGTTTCGGCAGATTCGATTTTGCTCAAATCCAGCTCGCAAATCAGCGGCTCCGCACCCGCGGCCTTCACAGCAGCAGCGACTTCTTTTAGCGCATCGGCATTTCGTGCGGCCAGAACGATGGAAGAAAAGTCACGGGCTAATCGAATCGAAGTGGATCGGCCGATTCCTTGGCTCGCGCCGGTAACAATCGCGACAGAATTCACAGATTCTCCGTTTCTGCCTCAGATTCGCATAAGCCGCTCACGCAGAGATCGCCTTCTCGGTTTCCCCAATCGCTTCCATGATGATGTTCACAACATTCTGTGGCGCGGTGAGTAGCGGAGTGTGATCGACCGGGAGAGACCGCGTTCTAGCTCCCATTCGTTTCGCCATGAAATGTTGCGTGTTGGGATTGATCATCCGATCTTCTTCCGCAATCAGGAACCAACAAGGCGTGGATCTCCACGCCGGTCTTGGAACTGGCTCCTGAATACATTTGACTGCGATGGGTCTTTGCACAGCTGCCGATAACGCGATTTGTTCTTCCGTCGCATGCTGTGAGAATGCATTGTTGAAGCCCTCTTCCGGCATCCAGATGAAACCCTCGGCGTCCGGTGTCAGTTGAGGCGACTGGTAGTGTTTTTCATCGCGATAAAACACCTGAGCGACGGTTTCTCCTTCGTCCGGAGCCAAGGCAGCGATGTATACGAGTGCTTTCGTGCGCTCGTCATTGACCATCCCAATTACCGCGCCTGCATAAGCGTGTCCCACTAGAATCACTGGCCCTCTTGTACGCGCTAGTGCACGCTTTAACGCACCTGCATCATCGTCAAGTGAGGTGAGAGGGATCGGGGCGGCCACTACTCGCAGGCCTTCTCGTTCGAGTCCCAGAATTACGTCCTTCCAACTTGACCCGTCGGTCCAGGCGCCATGCACTAGAACTACTGTGGGCGTCTCATGATAGTTGCTCATGCTGAGATCTCACTCTCTATGCGACTGACGCCGTTCGCGGCAAGAAAATCGCTTATCGCCGTGGCAATTTCCACAACGTGTGTCTCGATGGCGAAATGCCCGGTGTCGAGAAATCGAACCTTCGCGCTTGGCAAGTCTTTTCGAAAGGCCTCTGCGCCAGCCGGAATGAAGAAAGGATCGTTCTTTCCCCAGATCGCCAGCAAAGGTGGCCTCGATTCCCGGAAATATTGCTGGAATGTCGGATAAAGCTTCACATTCGACGCGTAATCCAGAAACAAATCCAGCTGAATGTCTTTGTTTCCTGGACGTTCCAGTAGGTCGGCATCCAATGTGTACGACTCGGGCGCAACGCTGTCTGGATCGCTTACGCCGTGCGTGTATTGCCAGCGCGTTCCTTCAAGCGTCAAAATATTTTTTCTTAACACCTCGCGATTTTCCGCGGTTGGCTCAGCCCAGTACTTGCGGATCGGCGCCCAAGCATCACCAAGACCTTCGTCATAGGCATTCCCATTCTGCGAAATGATCGCGGTAACCCGATCGGGATGGGCTATGGCTAAGCGGAAACCTGTCGGCGCGCCGTAATCGAACACATAGATTGCATAGCGGTAGATGTTGAGTGCTTCCGTAAACGCCTCGATGGTTGCAGCCAATCCATCGAACGTGTACGAATATTTTCGTTCGCGAGGGATTTCGGTAAAGCCAAAACCGGGCAGATCTGGAGCGATGACCCGGTAATTATTGGCGAGACGTGGGATAAGCTCGCGAAACATGAACGAGGACGAAGGAAAACCGTGTAGCAACAGAATAGCTGGAGCTTTCGTATCGCCAGCCGCTCGATAAAACACTCGGACACCGTCTGCTTCAACCTTGTGTACAGATGTACGAGGTATCTCAGGCTGCGATTCGCGTGCACGGCTCAACACCTTCGATGATTCCGGAGCAACAAGACTGTGGTTTATCGTAGAAGCTGCTTTATTCATAGATGATTGGTCCTCACTCCGTAACAACTTCAACTCAGTAAGTCCTAAAGTTAAACCGGTTGGCCAACAGTCTCGAGCAAAGCGACTGGTCGGCTAGGTCGAATTCCGTAAACGTCCTCCACTGCCGCGCGAAGTACTTCCGCGACGCTCCAGGCTTGTGCAATGCAGCCGACAGGCCGATGCGGAGCATCGCCGTCGAAACTTTCCGAAATGTGCCCCAAACCTCCGTCCGCCAAGTGTTCCTTCAAGGGTGCCAACCAGTTTTCGGCCTGCATGCACGCTGCTCTGCTTCCGCCCTCTACTTTCATATACGCAGTCATGAAAGGCCCTATCAGCCACGGCCATACCGTTCCTTGGTGATAAGCGCCATCACGGCTCGTGCCATCACCGGTGTAGCGGCCGTGATACTGCGGATCACTGGGGGCGAGGCTGCGAAGCCCGTAAGGCGTGAACAGATGTTCCTGCACAACAGCAACGACCCGTTTTGCTCGCTCGGGACTCAGCATGGAATTTGGCAGGCTGACCGCAAAAATCTGATTCGGGCGAATACGCCCGTCGGGAAGCGGGCCGCCGTTCACGACGTCATATAAGTAGCCGCCCCCCTCATTCCAGTACAGGCGATTGAAGCTCCACTTTGTGAGAGCTGCCATATTGTTGTATCGCTTACGACCTGTTTCGTCGCCAGTACGGGCGGCAAAGTCTTCCATAATGCGAATTGCGTTGTACCAGAGCGCCTGAATTTCCACCGGCTTCCCGCGTCGCGGGGTGACGACCCAGTCGCCGACCTTTGCGTCCATCCAGGTCAGCTGCACACCTGGCTCGCCGGAATTGAGCAGGCCTGCCGCGTCCAGCTTTATTCCATAGCGGGTGCCGCGAACGTGCCAGTTGACGATGTCAGTAAGAACCGGGTAAAGCTCCTGCTGAACGAATGCCAAATCACCGGTGTAGGCATGGTAGGCGCGAACAGCTTCGAAGAACCACAGTGTTGCGTCGACGGTATTGTACTCGGGGGTCTCGCCGGCGTCCGGGAAACGGTTCGGCAACATGCCCTGATCAACGTAATGCGCAAACGTGCGCAGAATACTTCGGGCGAGCTCGAGGCGCCCCGTCGGCAGCGTGAGGCCGGGGAGCGCAATCATCGTGTCGCGGCCCCAATCGCTAAACCAGTGGTAACCGGCGATGACACTCTTCTGATCGCCGCGAGAGACGATGTACTGATCTGCAGCAGCAGTCAGCGCGGTTATGAAATCGTTCTTGACAGGCGCGTGTTCTGCGATCTGACGACGGCGAACGACTTCGTCTTGCGCATACTGCTCCGCGGCATCGACGTTCTGGCGCTCGGTCGATGCAATCAGCGTGGCTGTCGCCCGTTGCTTGAGGTCGAAACGAAGTACACACGGATTGAATAAGTCTTCCTGGAAATCAAGACCGCGCTCGCGTTCAGCGTCGTACTCGAAATTGCGGTACCACTGGCCAGTGTTTTCAATCTGGGCGGCGTCATTTGCCAGGTAAAGACTAGGAAGTCCGACATAGGGTGAAACGCGGATGAATTCTCTTTGTGTATCGACTCTGCCATCGATTGCGCCGTTTTCGTGAGTGAGACTGTGGTAATCGCGGAAAGCAATTAATGGACGAAGCTCAAGCTGCACCTGAGCCGTGGCTGGAGCATTCATCAACTGATACTTAATAATGGTCGTGTTCTGTCCGTGCGCCATGAAGAGCGTTTTCTCAAGTTCGACCCCATCTACGCTAAATGTGAAAATCGGAAACGGATCAAGTCGGAATTGAGTCAGAAATTGGAAACCTTGCGGATGCACCACGCCGGGGTAACGGTTGGTGCTGAGCTCGTACAGGCGCCCATTGACCGTCAGAGTCTCCTCAATTTTCGAGAGCAGAACCAATCGGCCTACCGGCGGCGTGGTCGCAGCGACCAGAAGCCCGTGGTATCGGCGTGTATTGCATCCGTTGATTGTGCTCGAGGCAAACCCGCCAATTCCGTTGGTCTCCAGCCATTCGCGGCGAAGAGCAGAATCGAGGTTGCGACAAACATCCTGGCCAAAGCGGATCATGAAACAGCCTCCAGAGAAGCCGGACGTGATGAACCCGAGCCGGGCATCATCTCCGTCTCATCCATGTGCGACACCGTTGGTGCGCGGAACGTCTGGAACTGCACCAGATCTTTCGTAAAGAGAAGATCAAGGGTCCAGTCCAAAGCGACACGAAGCTTCTTCTCAAAGCCGGGAAGCTTGCTCAGATAAATCGTTCGCCACATCCACCAGGCTATGAATCCCGAAAAATTGATGCCCAGGATATTTGCCACTCCAGTGCGCCGCCCGATTGCCGCCAGCTGACCGATGGTGGAGAACGAGAATGGTTTAAGATCCCCACCGCGAACCGTCGCGATAAGATTCTTTGCCAGTGTTTTTCCTTCACGCAGTGCATGTTGAGCGGTCGGGGGATGATATTGGCCGGTCTTGCGGTCCGGTACCAGTGCGCAATCACCTAACGCCCAAACTCCCGGCCATCCGGGAAGGCGCAGCATCTCATCCACCTTCAAACGCCCACGTTCTTTTGCGCAAGGAAGGCAATCGATGACAGGATTGGACGATGTTCCGGCTGTCCAGATCAGTGCTTTACTTTCGATCTCCTCCCCGGTGCTCAGCTGAACTCCGGTTTCCGTGACACCGGTCACGCGGGTGCTTACCAGAATCTCGACGCCGCGTCCTGAAAGTTTCTTCTCCGTGTAACGCCCAAGTTTTTCGCCGAGTTCCGGCAGAATCACTTTTCCCGGATGCACAAGCACGACACGAAGCATGTCTTTTCGCAGGTTGGAGTAGAAACCGACTGCCTCGTGAACGAAATCGTTAATGCCGGCGACAGTCTCGACCCCGGCGAAGCCGCCGCCGGCGACAACGAAAGTCAGCAGCGGACGGCGCACCTGAGCGCAACATTCAGTGTCAGCCTCTTCGAGGTGCGCGATCAGTCGGTTGCGCAGATGAATGGCATCACCGAGCGACTTCATCGTCAGTGCCCGCTGCTCAAGGCCAGGGAGGTTGAAGAAGTTGGTGATTGATCCCAGTCCGATGACCACATGATCGTAGGGAATATCGTGGTGATGGTGGTCGAAGCCGTGAGAGACGGTCACGATCTTCTGATCGAGATTGATCGATTCCACTTCCCCGGCAAAGAAATTGATTCTCTTCAGGAGTTTTCGGACGGGATTGACAATATTTGTGAGATCGAGATCACTGGCTGCGACCTCATGCAGCATTGGCGTAAACAGAAAGAAGTTGTCGCGGTTCACGAGCGTGATCTCTACTTCGGGGTCGCGCGCCAGCGTGTCATCGAGATGCATCGCCGCATGTAAGCCGGCGAAACCGCCGCCGAGAATTAGAATCCGAGTTTTGTTTGAGGACGCCACTGAAAGTTTTCTCCGAACATTGTCTGCCGCAGCGTAACGACTAAAGGTTCGCTACCTCACAGAACACTTTGATTGCTCCATTCGGGTTTGTGAGCTTTTTGAACAGCTCTGCATAGTTTGCAAGTCCAGGCACAGGATCTGTCAGTAAGCGGCCCAGCCATCCCGGATATTCCGCTTCTGCCTGCGACATATCGCGCACACCCATTTCGAAATATTCGCGATTCGCATTTACGGTGCCGACCATAATCTTGTTTCCCAGCACAAACTCCAGGTTGATACGATCGGCTGGAACTTGAACCATGCGATCGCCAACGGTAACGCTCGAGAGCACTAGGACCCCGTTCTTTCCGAGCGCCTGCATGCTGTCGAAGACGACGCCGGAGTTGCCGGTCGCCTCGAAGATCACATCGAACGGTCCGAATCTCTTTGCACCCGCAATGATCGGCACCTCTTGCGTGATTACATATCGTGCGTCCAGTGCTTCGACCAGGTCGGCGTTCAAATTCGGCTTGGGATCGCGTGCAAAGGTGGTTACATCAATGCCTCGAAGGCGTAAAGCCAAGGTCGCGAGGAGTCCGATGGTGCCCGCGCCCATCACTGCCGCGCGCCGAGGGCGCCACACTTTCAAACGACGCTGGATCTCGTACGCCTGGTGAATGCCCTTTTCGACCACTGTGAATGGCTCCAGCAGCACGCCGACGTGCCTCAATCCTTGTGGTACTTTGACGATGAATTCAGCATCGTCCACGTAATACTCGGTTAGAAATCCGTGCCGCAGATTGATTCCGCGCTCGAAGTAAGTATCGTCGGTGGTCATGTCGTTCGTGCCGATCAGGTCGTAAATGCTTCGGCCTGGGCGGCGCACAGTAGCGACCACATAGTCGCCGGCTTTCAATTCGGTTACGTCCGGCCCAACTGCCTCGACGCGTCCAAAACCTTCATGGCCAATAACCAGGAAGTCGAAGCCGGAGGGCGCCGCCCCGTACTCTGCCGCATTGATCTCTTTGTCAGTACCGTCAACACCGACGCGCAAAACTTTAACCAGAACGCCGCGTCCATTCGGCACTTCGTCGAGCGATGGCTTGGCCAGCTCAGCGAGGTGAACGCTGTCCGATTTTCCCGGGAATACGCTTATAGCTTTCATTCCATTCTCCGCTTGAGGTCGAAGTTGAACTCAATCTGCGAACGCCACTCCAGTTCGCTCGCGCTTCTTGCTCCTACTTGATTCCCCGTTCTGTTGCAACATTTTGGTAACCAGTCCAGTCCACCCCGTCTGATGGCTCGCACCTACGCCTCTGCCGGTGTCTCCATGGAAGTACTCGTGGAAAAGAATGAGGTCGTTCCAATTGGGATCAGACTGGAATTTCTGAATGCCCCGATAGACAGGCCGCTCGCCTTGTTCATCCCGCAGGAAAATCTGAGAAAGTCTGCGCGAGAGCTCGGCGGCGACATCCCACAACGTCAGCATCTTTCCTGACCGAGCCGGGAACTCAACTGTGAAATCGTCGCCGAGGTAATGATGAAACTTCTGCAACGATTCGATGAGAAGAAAATTGACCGGAAACCAAATAGGCCCGCGCCAGTTGGAATTGCCGCCGAAGAGGCCAGTGCTTGACTCCGCCGGCTCATAGTCCACGCGATACTGGTTTCCGTTTACTGAGAGCATGTATGGATTGTCTTTGTGATGGCGCGAGAGGGCACGAATTCCATATGGCGATAAAAACTCGTTTTCATCCAACATGAACTGCAACACGCGCCGAAGCTGATCGCGGTCGACGATCGAGAGCAATCGTCGTTCACCTCTGCCGGGGCTCCTCATGCAGGCGACGCTCCCAATCAGGTCCCGGCGATTGTCGATGAACCATTCCAGTCGCCGTTTGAATCCGGGCAAGCGTTCCAGCAGTTCCGGTTCGAGTGTTTCCACCGCGAATAAAGGAATCAGTCCAACCATCGAGCGAATCCGCATGGGGTATTTGCGCCCATCGGGAAAGCGGAGGACGTCGTAAAAGAAACCGTCCATTTCGTCCCACAACCCCACGCCCTCGTTCCCGCGATGATTCATGGCGCGGGCGATGTATATGAAGTGCTCCCAGAATTTGCTGGCCACATCTTCGTAGGCCGTATCTTCGCTGGCGAGCTCAAGCGCGATGGCAAGCAGGTTGAGCGTGTACATTGCCATCCAACTCGTGCCATCTGACTGTTCGATGTATCCTCCAGTCGGCAACGGTGCGCTGCGATCGAACACGCCGATGTTGTCCAGCCCCAGGAATCCGCCTTGGAAGATGTTCATTCCCTCAGCGTCTTTGCGGTTTACCCACCAGGTGAAGTTGAGCAGTAGCTTATGAAAGACCCGTTCCAGGAATGCGCGATCCCCTTTGCCATTCTGTTTCTTGTCAATCTTGTAGACCCTCCATGCAGCCCACGCATGTACTGGGGGATTGACATCGGCGAAAGCCCATTCATATGCCGGAAGCTGACCATTCGGATGCATGTACCACTCGCGCAGCAAGAGCACGAGTTGTTCTTTTGCAAAATCAGAATCGACCAGGGCCAGCGGCACACAGTGGAATGCCAAGTCCCATGCGGCATACCACGGATACTCCCATTTGTCTGGCATTGAAATCACATCGGCGTTGTAGAGGTGCGGCCACTGGCTGTTGCGGCCGCTCTTACGTTCCGCCGGTGGGGGAGGGTTGCCTGGGTCGCCCTCGATCCAGTCCTTTAGTACATAATGGTAGAACTGCTTCGACCAAAGCATTCCGGCAAATCCTTGGCGCATCACATTCTGTGCGTCGGGCGACAAATCCTGCGGAATGGCTGTGCTGTAAAACTCATCGGCTTCGTTCTTGCGCATATTGAACAGCTGATCGAAACCGTCGAAAGCTGCTTCGGCGACACCGGAGAAATCAATATCGGTAAGGCGCAGGCGAATTGTCACGCTGCCACCGGGCGGAACGTTGAATTTGAAATGCGCCGCGGCTTTCGTCCCCATTGGCATGGAAGCGACTGCATCTTTTTTCCCGTCGACGATGTAATCGTTGATTCCGTCCTTCACACACGCGCAGCGGTTCTCGATACCATAAAGCCGCTTGTAATTGGTTTCGTTTTCCGTGAAGAGGATTTCCGGTGCCCCGGCGCAGTACAGCCATCGCCGCCCTATGCTGGGGTGATCAAGTTCGATTCCACCGGCGATTCGATGCATATCGGGCCGTTCGGCATCCTGAGCCCACGACCATGTATTGCGGAACCAGATAGTAGGGAGTAAACGCAGCGGAGCAGCTTCAGGTCCTCGGTTCTTGGCCGTGATCTTGATCAGAATGTCGTCGAGGTCGCCCTTTGCGTACTCAACGAAAACATCGAAATAACGATCGTCGCTGAAAACGCCCGTATCGAGCAGCTCGAATTCCGGCTTGTCCTTTCCTCGACGGCGGTTCTCTTCAACCAACTGCGTGTAGGGAAATTCAGCTTGCGGATATTTGTACAAGTACTTCATGTAAGAATGTGTCGGGGTGCTGTCGAGGTAGAAGTAGTATTCCTTCACATCCTCGCCATGATTGCCTTCGTTGCCGGTCAATCCGAACAAACGCTCTTTTAGAAGTGGATCGCGCTCGTTCCACAGTGCCAACGCAAAGCAGATGTTTTGATGCCGATCAGAGATGCCGGCAAGCCCGTCCTCATTCCACCGATAAACGCGTGAGCGAGCGTGATCGTGCGGGAAGTACTCCCATGCGTTTCCATATGGGCTGTAATCCTCGCGAACCGTTCCCCACGCCCGCTCGCTCAAATAAGGCCCCCAGCGCTTCCAGTGCTTTGTTCTAGCGGCTGAGTCGGAAAGCCGGATTTCCTCTTTTGTCGCCGACTGTTTCATGCGAGATCTCACTCTTCACCCAGCATTCTGAGTAGGCAGGCGAACTCATCGGAAAACTTGTAATCGGTCCCGGGGATCACCAAGTCCGCCACCGTTGGCTGTTCGTCCGAGAAATTGTGGCTTTGAAGTTGTCCCGGAGTTTCGAGTTCAACGACAGTGCCGATGTTATGGATGATGCCTTTGCTCATCACGTCCTCATTGCTGTTCAATTTCAACCGCGTGGCCGTCAGGGTCTCTGACGATAAAGGCGTTTCTGTAACCAAGCTCGTCCATCTGATTCGCAATCACGCCGGAAGAGACAAAATTAACCTTAGCCGCGAACAAATCCCGAGCCCGCTTGGTCAGCGCTTCTGGTTAGCAGCACCGTTTGTCGATGGATCACATCGTTGGCATGCTCATCCGGCGGAAGAGGACTGCCGTCGCGCGGCGAAAGGTATTCAAGCAGTTCGATGCCGGGCCCGGAACCAGCCCGCAATGAGGTTATACGTAAATGGGCACCGAAGACGTTGTTCAGATGTTCCTGCTCGGTACCGTAGTTCTCGCTCTCGCCGACGATTCGCATCCCCAGCAGATCGCGATAAAAGTGCAGGCTCTCTTCCGTGTCGCCCACCACCAGGGCGGTGTGATCAATACCAAGGAAGAGCTTGTCCGAGGGCCGATGCCATTTTTCAGCTCCCTTGTCCGGCGGGAATTCGAGAATCTCAAGGGGATGACCATCCCGGTCTTTGAAATAGAAAGCCTTGATTCCCGCCGCGTTCCTATTCCAGCTGGGTAAGAGCTGAGGTCCTGAAGATGCGTACTCGATTTTGTTCTGGCGCAACCAGGCATAGGCCTTGTCCATATCGCTGACTATGATCGCGATGTGTTGAAACGAGCGGTCGTTGCTGCGTGCTCCTGCCGGAATAGGACGGCCTTGGGGCGCCAGATATTCCGTAAGCTCGATGAATTCGTCCCCTAGTTGCAGACGCACAACTCGCATGCGGGCTCCGAAAACACCTTCAAGCTTTTCATAGGTCTCGCCGGCTACTTCTGTGTCGCGAACTTTCTTGAAGCAAAGCACATGGGAATAAAAAGCCACGGCCCGATCCATGTCGGACACAGTCATGTCGACAGAGTCGACGGCCGAAACCAATGGGCTGGCAGCGGCTCGGGCGCCAGCAATCAGGCTTGCAAGGAGCAAGAATCTGATCGCCAGTAGCTTCGGCATGCGAGATTGAAGAGCTTTATGCATCTTCTCTTATCCACCTACCGGCTGCGGCACGGATGATTTGGTTCCATTTGCCATGTACTCAGCGATTGGTACATGCAACCGGTGCAGCAAGTGATCTCCTACGCGCAAGGCATTTGCCATGATCGTCAGCCCTGGGTTGACCGCGCCGCTGGACGGAAAGAAGCTGCCGTCTACGACGTAAAGATTGTCAAGGTCGTGCGCCTTGCAGTTGACATCCAAAGCTGAAGTCTTGGGATCGCGGCCGAAGCGGATTGTGCCATTCTGATGCGCTACGCCAGCCAAAGGAATCTTTTGACCGACGTACAGACTCCGTGCAAACAGGCCCTGGTGGCATTCGTGCCCGTGAATCGAACAGGTGTTCTGCTTCATAACCCGTTGCAGATGGGCCTTGAGCTGATCATGCGCTTTGAGATTGTTCGGCTTGTAAGTAAGCACAATTTCGCCTTTGCGGTTGAGAGTGACGCGATTGTCCGGATCGGGCAGGTCCTCTGAAGTGAGCCAGAAATCCAGCGAATGCTTCGCCATCAACTCAAGCGTGAATCCCGGAGCGATAGCCGGCGCGCCGGCGCGCAAAGTGATCGCATCGAGCTTTCCCACGAAAGAAATGTGGCCCATTGGATACTCAAAGTCCTCTGAGCCAAAATAAAAATCATTCACCGAGAGTGTTTTCTGAAAAATCGTCGGGTTCGGGCACTTGGAAATCGCCATCAAGACCGAGTTCGTGTGTCCCATGTAATTACGACCGACTATGTCGGAACTATTGGCCAGTCCATTCGGGTGCCTGTCATTTGCGGAGCGCAGAAGCAACGCCGCGGAATTGATGGCGCCACAAGAAACGACCACGATACTGCCGGAGTAAGTCTCCAAAACGCCATTACGTTCCACGACGACTTCACGTACCTCGCGCCCGGAACTGTCGGTCTCAAGACGCTTCACCAGCGCATTCGTCAGCAAGGTGACATTCGGATATTCGAGCGCCGAGTCAACGCACAAAACTTGCGCATCCGATTTCGCATGCATCAAGCACGGGAAGCCGTCGCACGTATTGCAGCGAATGCAGGGGCTCAAGCGAGGGTTTTTCTCATCGAGCATTACGCCAAGCGGCGTGTGAAATGGCTTCAGCCCGGCTGCACGAAAATCGTCGGCTAACTGCTGAATACGCTGCTCGTGGCTTACAGCGGGCCAGGGATATGGTTTGCCAGCTGGCGGCTCCATGGGATCTTCGCCGCGATTGCCGTGCACCTGATATAGGATCTCAGCCTGCGTGTAGTACGGCTCCAGCTCGTCATAACTGATTGGCCATGCTGGAGAGATTCCGCCGTGGTGGCGAATCTCTCCGAAATCCTGCTCGCGCAACCGGAACAAAGCCGCACCGTAAAACTTGGTGTTCCCACCCACGCAATAGTTCGTATGCGGGTGCAGTTCCTTGCCGTCCACGTCGCGCCACAACTCCCTGGTGTTGTACTTCGCATCGACGTTGACGGCTTTCGGATTCCAGTTATCCTTCTCGCGGGGAACATAATCACCGCGTTCAAGGATTAGGATTCGCTTTCCCGAGGGAGCCAGGTGATACGCAAGCGTTCCACCTCCGGCTCCCGTTCCGATGACGATTACGTCGAACTGGTTTTCGCGGTTCATGGCCTTCCTCTCAGCAACATTCAGGGTTACTGGTTCATGGCGCTCATCGCCGTGCCAGTTGCTGTTAGCGGTGCTGTCGCGAAGTTCACGCCAAAGCGCTTGCACCAGATGGTGACGGCTCGGTATTTGTTGAGATCGAGGTCTGACGATATTTCGTAATTCTGATCGCCGACGTTCCCCTTGAGTGCACCGACCTCCACGAATCCCGCCTGCTTCACAGTCTCGCTGTCGCTGGCATCCTTGGTAGCGATCAGGTAAACGTGCACGTCAGGCCCATTTGACGTTTCGAAATTGGTGAACCGAAGCACACGCTTGCCCTCGAGTTGATAAATCGTCGCCTGCCCCACACCTTTATGTGCAACATCGTGAAAATTGCCCGAGGCGAGGACCTGAGCCATGCTCGGCGCAGCGGCGCTGGAGTTCAGAGGTGCGGTGCCGAAATTCACGCTGAAACGCTTACACCAAATGGTCACAGCACGATACTTCGCCAAGTCAGCGTCAGCAGGAAGGTCATAATTCTGATCGCCGATGTTGCCCTTGAGTGATCCCAGTTCCAGGAAGCCAGCCTTCTTGACAGTCTCGCTGTTACTGGCGTCGTTGGCAGCCACCAAATAGACGTGCACATCTGGGCCGTTTGAAGTTTCGAAGTTGGTTAAACGGAGAATGCGTTTTCCGTCCGCCAGCTGATAAACGCTTGCGGTGCCCTTGGTGTCGTGGGCGACGCTGTGGAACGTGCCAGAAGCCAATGCGGTTTCCGATGCATTCGCAAGGCTTGCGGGCATCGTTTCATTGACTTTCGCATTCACAAACAGCCGCTCGGGCCGGAATGCAGCCCACAGAGCGATTGCCAAAATTACAGCCAGGCCGTAAATCAATTGTTTGCGTTTCATTACATCGTCTCCTTCAGAGTGATTGGTGTTAACAGAGCCTTATAATTGCAGCGGAAAATGCACCGCTTGTCGTTATGGTGATGGAGCTTGGCACAAAGGACCGCGTGTTTGCCCCGCAACCAGAGATAAACCTGCGCGGCCAGCATCATGCCGAGCGGCGGGGCGGTGAAGTAAATCCAAAGTGAATTCCACAATCCTCCTGGCGCAGCCGATGCGAAGGAGCGGGCCGGGCTCATGCTCATGCCCGACAACGGCGATTCAAGAATGATGTAAGTTGCGACCAAAGCTCCGGCAATGACGCCCGTAAATCGCGCGATCTGCGCGGAATTGGAAGTGTTCAGAATCATCGCCATCATCACGAACGAGATGACCATTTCTGCAACGAACGCGACTCCGGTGCCACGCACGCCAGGCAGGGTAGCTGCGTAGCGAACATTCTGTTCTGCGATCGCGTGCCCCCAGATCAGGCCACTGAAAAGTACGCCGAGAATCCCGCCGATGAACTGCCCAACGACGTAGAAACAGGCGTCCCAGGGTTTAATCTTTCCCAGCCGGAAAAACGTCAGCGTCACAGACGGATTAAAATGCGCGCCCGATTGCTTGCCCCATGGCGAATAGATGAGTGCGATCGCTGTCGCCCCCATAGCAAGGCCCGCAAGAACGCGACGAAGGAATGCGTTCGGCAGCAGTTGCCGGATTGCCGAAGCTGGATGCTCGAGCAGAACTGTGACGCTGCACGCCGATACCATGAACATTCCGAGGCAGACGGCTTCTATTAAGTACTCCGGCCAGTGCTTCGTCGCCGCCGAGATCGCGCCTTCGGTCCAGGTTCGTTTCGCAGTTCGGGTTTCCGCCACCAATGCCGCCGGCGCCAGTTCTTTTTTTGCTTCTGCTCGCATACGCTCATCGGATTCTCTGCTCATACTTTGGTGACAAAAGGGGCACGGGAATGTTTTTAGCAAGAATTGCGCGAGCAAAGGGCAAGAGGTTGTCACCTTTTGGGCGGGCACGAATCTTATTCGGTCTTAGAGGGCGTTTGGGATTTCAAAGGTGCCCCGAACTGGAGGCGTTCGTGGAGATCAGTTGCTTGGAAGTGATCCGGGAGCTTTCGAATTACATCAATAAGGACACGATGCCGAAATTACGAGATCAGATCCATGCTCATCTTCCCGGTTGCTCGCATTGCACCGCAGTTTACGACGGACTGAGAAACACTATTACGCTCACCGGAGATGGCCGGGCTTTTGTTTTGCCCGCAGGTTTCGGTGAACGTTTACGCGCCAAGCTCGCGAAACAAGAATAGTCCATCTGCACCCGCACTCATTCAGAGTGAACCTTCGCCCACGCTCCGCCCCATCCGGGCGCCAGGCGATCGCGCATCTGCAAGCGGGCGCGTGAAGTCCGCGTCTTGACGTTTTCCTTCGAAATGCCCAGCGCCTTTGCTGTCTCCGCAATGCTCATCTGCTGTACGTCGCGAAGGATAAGGACAATACGGTACTTTTCCGGCAGCGAGCTTAAGGCCTGATTCAGAGCCTCTCGCAATTCACTTTGCTCCAACGCCTCGGAGGGAATCTCGCGCCAATCGGCGAAATCAATGGGAATGTAATCGCCTTCGTTGGTCTCCTGCCCGGCATCGATGGATTCATAAAAATAGCGCCGGTCTTTGCGCAACTTCATTCTGGCATCGTTGATGGCGATTTGAATCAGCCACGTGCTGAATTTCGATTCCTGACGGAAACGGTCGAGGTTTCGAAAAGCCTTCAGAAACGCCTCTTGTGCCGCATCTTCCGCATCGGTGTCGTTGCGCAGAATTGAAGCGGCGGCGAGGAACACGCCACGCTCATAGGGCCGAATCAGCTCATAAAAGAGTTCCTTCTCGCCGGCTAGAGCACGCTCGATCAACTCGCGTTCACGCGCGACTTTGGGATCGAACTCAGGGACCGGCGTCTGCACCGAGTTCACTTCGCGCATATCGGAGACTGAAAGTGGACTTGTCATAGGTTTGCCTCCTTGAGTTGCTGGGTGAGAAAAGTGGAACAGTTCACGTATTCCACACGACGGTCGGCCAGTTCTCGGAGCAGGGCCACTCCCCTCGAGTCGGCAAACAGGACTTTCGCAAGGTCGAGACGGAGAGCCTTTGCCTCGGCTAACTGCTGTTCGCTTTCCTTGCGCAGTTCGTCCACCCACGGGCCAACCAGTCGACCCTCCAGTGCCAACCGAACGCGTTGTTCTGATTCATTGATCATTGAAATTTTCAGCACTGTTTTGTTCCCTGTGACGTCCTAGGCAAAGGCAAGCTCTGTGCCAATAGAGAGGAAACCGAAGGGAAGCACCTATGTCATTGAATAAGCAGGAGATCAGGCGGAGACTTGCTTACAACTCAGTCTATGCAGCCACGAATGTTCGTGGGCGGCACCTATTGCAGGTTTCGTGGCCACGAAATTTCGTGGTTATGCGGAGATGGAAGAGCGCTCGATTCCGAGCTTCTTCATCCTGCTGCGGAGGGTATTGGGATGGAGGTTAAGAATTCGGGCGGCACCGCGTGGTCCTTCGATGACGCCGCGAGTTTCTTGCAGGACCTGAAGTATGTGGGAA
>Ga0335078_10007157_pt1 | contig 16530 bp, 12 predicted proteins | sample Lox_Sample_32_FD_206711 | JGI IMG/M metagenome (GOLD analysis project Ga0335078, IMG submission 206711) | Soil microbial communities from Loxahatchee National Wildlife Refuge, Florida, United States - Lox_Sample_3.2 | ecosystem: Environmental > Terrestrial > Soil > Wetlands | place: USA...
CAATCGGTGCGCCGCCTGCTTGCGGCCAAGGCGTGGGCCGGGCTCGATGTCCAAACCGGGGTCCAACACGGGCAGCGCGGGCCCGATCTCAACCAGGTGGATACGCTGGTGGGCACGCGCGCCGCCGCGCAGAAGTCAGATGAGATTATCGAGCACGCGCTGACCCTGGTGAAAGACGAGAGGAACGCCATTCCCCTCCGGATCGATCCCGGCGACCAGGCATTGCTCTTGAACTTCGTCGATACCGACAACCCGGGGTTTTCGAGCCCGCCGGGCCTCACCTTCCATGCCGAGTTCATGAAGCGTCACCCCCGAACGCTCTTCGCCCAGGTAGGGCCCACGGTCACCCGCAATGACGCCGACCTCATCCGCCAGCTCGCCGCCGTCACGCGCGCCGTGGTGGCCTCGTGCTCCATCCGCATCGCGTCCTCCAAGGGATCGCTGGGACTGAGCGAGCCCCAGCAGGAACTGCTGCGGTCGATCGCGCACCACGACGGGCCTTTCGTCTTCGCGCTGTTCGGGAGCCCCTATCTCCTCAATTACATTCCGGAACTGCCGAGCTACGCGTTGGCGTTTGACTTCTATCCCGGCGCCGAGGCGGCGATGGTTCGCGCCTTGTTTGGGGAGATTTCGTTTCAAGGCAAGCTGCCCGTGACTGTCGGGACTTACCCGGTTGGCTTCAGCCTGAAAAAGTAAGGCGCGCCCAAGCGGAGCGATTCGGAGCAAGGGAATATCGTAGGCGGGTGCTGCCTGAAACTATGTTGCTCAGAATTAACCAGCCGAGAAAAGTGGAAGAAGGATTGCAGCGAATAGCGCCTTAATGCACAGTTTCAGTGCTGCCGCTTACTTGCGGAAGTGGCTGTCCCGATGTCTGAGTTTTCACAAGTCCAAAGTGTTTCATAAACTCCAGAAGTCTGCAGGCTGGTCCCTCGAACTGGATAATGCAATCAGGGCTGAAGTGTACATTCTGCCAGCCGAAATCCCCACCGCAGTAAATAATGCAGCATTTCGTAAAGGCACAGTTGACGAAGAAAGTGCCATCCATGACGACCGCTTGTCCGACGATAGATTCGTTCTGCACGATGCGCAGGTTTCTACCTCCTCGAGTTCTGGCTGTCGGGCCTCATTAGGCCCGAAGTGAGAATGAGATTTATGGCTGAGCAGAAAAATGCTGGTCGCCTTCCAAGAAGCGCTTCTTGTCGATCTTCCTTGTGCGACACTAGCCTCGTTCCTTTGCAAGTCTCCAACCCGACTATTTGTCCCGAACATTTTTCTTGACCGAGGCCAGAGCCCTGGTATATACTGATCGGTTCTATAAATACAAGTACAGCCAGCCACCTGGCCTCGCGCGAGGCTCGGCGGCGGGCCAAAGGAGAAACAACGATGTCTCTAGTGAAGCCACCGACCGTGACCGAAGCCAAAATCGCGGCCAACCAGGCCAACTCCCGGAGATCGACGGGGCCGGTGACGCCCGAAGGTCTGGAGCGGGTCCGTCTGGGCCGCCTCCAGCACGGCCTCTACGTGCCCGATCCGCGCGAGGTGCTGGCGCTCCTGGGCGAGGATCCCGACGACTTCGACCGCTATGAGAAGGCCCTGTTGAAGAAGTGGCCGCCCTCCGATGACTTCCAGGAGCAGTGGGTGCGCCGCATCGCGCGCAAGTCCTGGCGATTGGATCGCTCCGGCCGCGTCCAGGAAAGTGCTGCGGCCCAGGAGATCCTGGCGCTGGAACTCGATCGCGCCGCCGCCGGAGAGCGACAACAGCAGCGTCTCCGGGACTGCCTGGCAGCGATTGACACGCTGCTGGAAATGAACCGCAGGGGTGACTTTTCGGACTTGAACGCCCTCGAGGCGGCCTGCGACCGCATTTACGAACCTTATGGAGATGACCCGCCCGCGCGTGCGAGCGAAGTGTTCGACCTTTTGTGCAGGCTCTCGCCTCCGCTCCAGATCAAGTCCGGCGCGCTACCGGCCGACGCCTGTTTGCCCCCGCCGGCAGAGCGCGCACGAGTCAGCGCCCGTCTTACCGAGATGCTGGAATCGGAGCGGGCAGCTCTCCATCGGTGGGACGAGATCTATCAACTTACAGCACGTCGAAATAACACCGACCGAGCGCCAGGCAAGGATGGGACCCGTGCAGCCGAACGCGCTGGCCATGATCCGCCAGGAGGAATCGCTGGCCCGGCAACTGGAGCGGGACGTCCGTTTCCTGCTTGATTTGAGGGCCCGCGAGGAGCGCGGTAGTAAGCAAGATCACCCATCTGAACCGGAAAAGATACCAGCGGCAAAACCCCCGCAGGCCGAGTCCAGGGTCTCCCAATCCAACGCTCCGGCATCGTCGCAGAACACGGGCGCCGCGTGAAGCCATGCAGGGCCCCTGGAAGAACTTTGAACAACTATTTGTAATTACGCCAAGTGTCGTAATAAACGGAGTTCTAATGATGAGGAGAGATAACCCCTCTGGGAACATAAACTTATGGAAAGAGCCACGATGTTATTGAAAACAAAGGGCGATTTTTGGAAAGCCACGATGTTTATGAAAACAAATATAGTTATCGAAGAATTGCTGCAAGGCCTCCCTAGTTTTGCTCAGAATTCCAAGCGAAGCTGAAATGCTACCATGCGAGGCGAGTTGTCACCACCCAGAGCGACGCCCAGCAGTCCCGTGGGCGGCGAGGTGGTGGCGGTGAGGGCGCCGAAACCGGTCTGGGTGTCAGGCCGGCCGGGAATCCCCGCTACGGAAGTGGGCAGGGCAAAGTTCGGATGGTTCAGCCAGTTGAAGAACTGGCCGTCGACGCGCAGCGTGAACCGCTCGTTGAGCGTAAACTTTCGCGTGACGTACAAGTCGCTCCAGGTGAAATCCGGCCCGCGCAGCGTGTTGCGGCCGAGATTGCCAAACTGGCAATCCGTCGCATTGTCTCCACCGTTGCAGGCGCCCGTGCTGGGATCGACGGAGGAGACAAAGGCGTCCGGGTTGAGCCACTGGAGGGTCCCAGGTTGGGTGACTCCGGAGATGGGAGAGCGATGATAGAGCGGCACGCCGGGCCGCAGGCTGGCAAACTGCGGTCCGCCACCTTGAATAACGCCGTTACCATTGGCCGAGTAGGGAGAGCTTTCGACGGTGAAGGGCACGCCGCTGTGCCAGAATACGGTTCCCGACACCTGCCAGCCTTTCATCGCCGCGGCGAGCAGACGGCTGTGGTGAAGCACTGCGGCCGGCGCGGGAACTGCGTAAACGTAAGACGTATTGAAGTTGTGCCGGATATCGTAGTCGCAGTCGCCGTACTGGCGCCGCAGTTCGCCGGGCAACGGGGAAATCACGGACTGCGAGGAGAACGGCAGCAGTCCTCCGTTGGACACCGTATCCAGGCAATGGCTCCACGTGTAGTTGGCGTCGAACTGGAGGCCGTGCCCCATCCTTTTTTCGGCGGTGAGTTGCAGCCCATCATAGCTGCTGTTGGCGCCGGTGGTGAATTGCGTGACCCCGGCAAATCGCGGATCGAGAGGCTGACCGTAGGGAAACGGGGCGAAGCAACCCCCGCACACGGTTTGGTAGCCGTTCGCCTGGAACTCGTACGGCAACTGGATTCCCCGCGTGCCGACGTACTGAGCGTGCAGGCTCCCGGTATTGCCGATCTGGCGCTCCAAGCCCAGGCTCCATTGCAGGGAGTAAGGTGTCCGCAAGTTTCCGTCCGGCACGGCCGCCAAGGCCACCGCCGGCACGCAAGCTTGCGGGCTCGCCGCCGGGGCAGCACAGGAAAGCCGGCCTTGGGCAAAGCCGGCCAGGAACCGCTGGTCGGCCGCCGCAGTAGCGTCGATGGCGCTGCCGGGCACGCCAGGAGCAATCCCGAGACCGCCCGCCTGCCCCAGCAATCCGCCCTGAAAAACGTTGACGTAGGGTGGATTGGCGCCGATCAGATCCGCCAGGCTGCCGGGCAGAATGTCGCTGAAGACGCCGAAGCCGGCGCGCAGGTCGGATTTCGACGCGAACTGCCAGGCGATAGCCGTGCGCGGCTGCCAGTCCACCAGCGGCGTCGCCGGAAACAACTTCTCCAGGCCGGTATGGAGAATGGTGTTGAGCGGTTGGCTCACGTCGTGCGGGGTCGCGTCAAACGATCCGCCCAGGCGGGCGATCAGCGCGTGGGGATTGACGGGGTCGGAGTTCCAGGCTCCGCGCAAACCGAACGTCCAGGTAAGCGTGTCTGTCACTTTGAAGGTGTCCTGCGCGAACAGATCGAGGTTAGTGAGGTTGAGCGGTTGCTCAGCGGACATCGGGTACGCGGCGGTGGCCACCGACGCTACTCCGTAAATGTATTGCGGCAGCGTGGTATAGGTGACCAGCGGGGTGACCTCGTTGCTGAAGTCGAAGTCGCTGGCCAGCATGCGCCGCGAGCTTACTCCGAACTTGAATTCGTGCGCACCGTGGGTCCAAGTGAGGGTGTCGTTGATCTGGATGCGCGTGACGCGACGCCCCTGCGGCCAGTTGTAGTCGATCCCGCCCATGGGCGTGAAAGGTGCGTTCGATCCGACGCCTTGAAGCACGATGGGGAAGGCCGCCGAAGTCTTGGCTGGATCCGCCGGCTGGAAGATGCTCGAGTACCAGGAGAGCGCCGGGTTGAAGTAGTTCAGCAGGTTTTGGCTGACGATGTGGGTGTAGCCGGACGCGAACGAGTACAAGGGCTGGGGCGAGAGGGCGTCGAACAATGGATTGATGGGATCGGTGTAGGCCGCCTGGAGTCCGGTATCGGACTGAAACCGGTACCAGACCATGTTTCGAGTATCGAAATTGTGGTCAATGCGGGCAGTGATCACCTGCTCGTGATCGAGGCTACCCAAGGACACGGTGCGGCGATTGGCGCAGCCGTTCCCGCTAGGAGGGCTGACGCCAACCGCACTGCCGTCGGCAGCGAGCGGGCACCCGAGGACCGGCAGAGGCGAGCCGGCGCTCGACGAATAGAGAGCAAACATTTTCTGGTAAAAAGGTACCAGGGCCGGAGCAGCAGGGTAGGCGGCTCCGGTAATGCTGTCCACTCCCCCGCGCGGCAACTGATCGAGGACGTAAGCCTGAAATTGGGGAGAGGGTACGACAACGGTGCTGACAATGGGCAGCGCGATTCGGAGCGCTTCGAAATCCCCGAAGAAAAACAGCTTGTCGTGGACCAGGGGTCCGCCCAGGCTGCCGCCGAAGTGGTTAACAGTGGAGCCGGGCTTCTGCCCGCCGGGAGTGGCGTTGGTGAAGAAATTGGCCGCGTTCAATCGCGCGCCGTTCCAAAGTTCGTACACGTTGCCATGCAGACTGTTGGTGCCCGACTTGGTGACGTAGTCGATCTGGGAGGCTCCGTAGCGGCCTTGATCCACACTGTACGACGTGGTGTTGACGGTGACCTCCTGAATGGAGTTCAGCCCCAGCACCAGGTTGGTGGAGAGGCCGCTGTTGAGGCCGGTCATCGGGTCGTTCGTTTCCAGGCCGTCCACGATGTAGCCGTTCGAGGTGGCGGGCAGGCCATTGAACTCCACGTTGCCGTAGCCGCTGGGTCCGCCCACAAAGTCATTGGCCGAGCCGGCGGTATTGATCAAAGCGCCGGGCGAGAACTGGGCGACGTAGGTCATGTCCGAGCCCGGGTTAGGCAGATCGGCCATGGCCTCCGCCTCCAGCGTCGTGGTGGTGTTCGGGTTCTGCGTGTTGAGGAGCGGCGCCGTCGAGTGCACCTCGATCTCGGTTTTCTGGGCAGGAATTTTCAGCACCAGGCTCACCGTCTGCGTTTGACCAAGGGCAACGGTGACGGGGCCGATGCTCTGGTTCTCGAAGCCAGGCGCTTGGGCTTTCACCTGGTACGGACCCGGCTTGAGTTCCGGAAACGAGAAGCGTCCGCCGGCGTCGGTCGGAACGGCGCGGCGCAGGCCGGTGGTTGCGCTGGTGATGGCGATCGTCGCACCGCTCACCGGGGCGCCGGCCGGATCGCTAACCTGACCGGCCAAAGCGCCAGTGGTCTCGCCTTGCGCCCGGATCGTGCGGCTCCCGGCCACGAGAGTCGCCAGGAGGAGCAACAGAAACAGGCGTTGTAGGGGTACGGCTTGCCGTACCCTTTTGTTGTGCTGTGCGCGGCCGAACCAAGAGGGTACGACAAGCCGTACCCCTACAACGCAGATCATCATATTCACCTGAGATTAGCCATCGAAGTAAATCATAGTTAATCTCACTTGATTGCCTGATGTCAACGATATTTTTGTAGCTTGCAAAACAACGCGGGCGTGCCCCGGTTGCCATTTTCATCTGGTATTGGCATGATTGAAGTGGGACTTGCATGAAGCTGACCATCTCCAAAGAGGACTACCTCAAAGCCGTCGCCGAAGCGGAATCGGAAGGCGAGCCGGTGATCGCGGCCACCATCGCGCGCTGGTTGAAGATTACTCCGCCGGCGGTGACCGTGGCTATCAAGCGCCTCCAGCGGGATAAGATGATCAAGGTGGGCGCGGCCGGCCGCATCGCGCTCACCGACGCTGGCCGCCGCATTTCCGACCGGGTCCGCTACCGTCATCATTTGATCGAGCGCATGTTGTCGGAGATGCTGGGCATGGAATGGTACAAAGTGCATGAAGAGGCGGAGCGCCTGGAGCACGCGGTGTCGGATGACTTCGAGAAGAAGCTGATTGAAAGGCTGGGTCCGGAAGGCCCTTGCCCGCACGGAAACCAGATCAACAAGAGCGTGGCCCAGCGCCGCCTGCAAGGCCTGATGTTGCTGGCGGAAGTGCCGCCTGGAAAAGGCGTCAAAGTGGTCAGCATGTACGAGAGGGATCGGTCGTTGCTCGAATATCTCGATGGACTCGGAGTACGCCCTGGCGCGCCGTTGCGCGTGATGAGCCGCAACTATGATGAGACGCTGACCCTGGGCCTGGGAGAGAAGCAAGTCCACCTGGGCCAGGCGGCCGCCAGAAAAGTGTGGGTGGAGGTAGACGGTAGACAATAGACGGTAGACGGGGAAGAAGCGTCGAAGAGGTAGACGGTAGACGGGGAAGAAGCGCTTGGATGCCATATACCGTCTACCGGCCTGCTAGGTAGTGACTCATTCTGTGGTGGCACGGCCATCTTGGCCGTGTCTGGCCACGGGCGAGACGCCCGTGCCACCTCAAAATGCGTCACTACCGCCGGCTACCGGCTATTGATTTGACGGTCGCGCTCGACTACAATAGCAGTTGCGGCCATAAAATCTGAAAGCCAAAGGCCGGGCCTTGTTCCCGGCCGGAAGGAGTGCGCGCGTTGAAAGTCAGACGAACTCATTGTTTGGTTAGCCTGGGCGCTTTCGCCCTCGTCGTGGGCACGGCGGCGGTGATCGGGGGAGCAACCCGCTCGCACGCGCTGCCCGGCGTAGACGCGCCGGTGAACACGGACAAGGTGGTCCAATTCATGCGCGAGCAGTGGGGTATTCCCGACACGGTGAAGGTGACCATCCAGCCCTTCCATGGCTCGTCGTTTCCGGGTTTCGAGGAGAGCACGGTCACCATGGACGACGGCAAGCAACCACCGAAGACTTCGCCGGTCTACCTCACCAAGGGCGGCCACTACCTGGCGGTGGGAGCCCTCATGACCCTGGGATCCGATTTTCGGACTGACATCGTCAAGGACATTCGCGAGACTTTCAAGGTGCCGCCGACTACCGCCTTGAAGCCTGGTCCGCTGGAGAAGTCTCGGTACGCGGATTTCAATCAGACGACCGTTACGGTGGATGACGGCAAGAACAAACAGCCGCCGGCGGTGTTCTACGTCACCCGCGACAACAAAGTAGCCCTGCTGAAAGACAGCCTCTTCGATCTCGATGTCAACCCGCTCGAGAAACGCGAGAAGGTGCTCCACACCGTGGTTCTTCACAACCAGGCGAGCGTGGGGCCGGCCAACGCTCCCGTCACCATCGTCGAGTACGCGGACCTCGAATGCCCCACCTGCGCCCGTTTCCACGCCTTCCTGGAGAACGAACTTCTGCCCCATTACGGGGACAAGGTCCGGGTTGTCTTCAAGGAGTTTCCGCTGCCGAGTCATGACTGGTCCAGGGTGGCGGCGATCGCCAACGAGTGCGCCTATCAGATTGCCCCTTCCTCTTACGTCACCCTCCGCAGCATGATCTTCTCGCACCAGGCGGGAATTAACGTGGCGAACGTCCGCGATGCCATGTTGCAATACGGCGAGGAAGTGGGGATTGACCGCCTGAAGCTCGCCGCCTGCATGGACTCGCAGGCGTCGTTGCCGCGCGTTGAGGAGGGCAAGCGCGAGGGCACCGAGCTGGGAGTGAACAGCACCCCCACCAGCTTTATTAACGGCCGCATGGTGGTGGGAATGCCTCCGGCCGAGCAGTACTTCGCCCTGGTCGATGAGGCGCTGGCCAAACATTGAGTGATTGCGTGATTGGCGTTCTTCCAATCGCTCAATCACCCGATCACACAATCACTCAATGTCTTCATCCCTCCACCTTGATCTTCTTCAACTCCTCCGCACCGCCCTCCTCGCGCAGCCATTCGATGGTCTCGTCGAGGCACGCCCTCATCCCCTCCAACATCTCGATCGCCGCGTTGCGCAGATGCTTCTGGGTGCGGCGGAAGCGCGGCAGGGGCCGGCCCGAAGGGCCAATCCCCGGCAGCCCTTGGAATACGCTCCGCAGCCACCACTGAATCAGCGGGGGGATCAGCGGGGGAATGGGAGGTGGACTCGGCGGCGCTTCCCTCTTGCGTGCCGCGCGGGTGCGGCGAGTACGTTTGGCGTTAGGCATGTTTCGTCTCCTTAAGAGTCGAAGGTAGAACGTTGAACGTCGAAAGGTAAGAGGTTTGGTTTTCGACCTCCGGCGCTTCAACTCTCGACCACTTCACTTGGTTTTCCTCACCACTCGAAGCTCGAAAGTTGAAGCTCGAATAATGTCGGTTTGATCTGAATCTCACGCGGCGCGAAACTTCGCCTCCCGCGGTCCCGACCGTCTTCACTTTTTGACCTTCAACCGTTGACCTTCGACTTCCTAGAGTCCGTCTGACCCAGCAGGACCACCAGTTCGCCGTCCTTCAACCGGGCGCCGAGCGGTTCGCAGTTGGCGATCCTCTGGGGCAGCGCTACGTGGCGCTTGATGGATCCCACGCGGATCAACAGTTCATCCAGCTTCTTCGACAGATTCACGTCCTCGTTGGTCACGAACGGCAAACGCAGGCGGAGTTCGTAGTTGGCTCCCACTTTGCGAAAGCGGTAGGGCGCTTCGTGGAAGAAGCACTCGGAGGGATCGTTTTCGCCGTAGAGCGTCTGGCTCAGTTTCTTCAGCCGTTCGACGCCCAGCACTTCATCCTCAAACAGCGGCACGCGCCACACCGGCACCGGAGCGAAGAACTCCTGGATGGCCTGCACCCAGCGCTCCTGCGTATCGCGCCACGCAGTGAAGAACTGGTCGCGGACGGCGCCGGGCAGAATGCGGTTCACAATGACGGCGTCCACCGTGAGGCCGTACAGGCAAAAGAAGGTGAACGCCCGCTGCGTCTCCTTCAGCACCATCTTCTCCGGGTTGGTCACCAGGCGTACCGTGGTGGTCTTCGGATCGGCGAGCAGTTTGTCCATGCCGGAAAGCTTGTGGTAGAGGTCTTCCAGGTTCTGGAAGTAGCCATCCTCGGGCAGCGGCACGGAAGTGAGGGCGTTGACCACGGGGCGCGCCACACGCATGGCATGGCGCTCGATCTTGAAGATCTTGGCCATGTACCATTCGAGGGTAGTGGGAATGCTCACGAAGCGCAGCGACTCGCCGGTGGGCGCGCAATCGAGCAGGATGATGTCGAAGGTCTTCTCTCTGGCGTACTGGTTCACGTAGAGCAGCGAGCTCACTTCTTCCATGCCGGGGAAAATCGCCAGCTCTTCCGCCACCGTCTTTTCCAGGCCCGAAACGTTGAGCAGCGCCGCGACGTAGCTATAGACGGCCTCCCAGTGCCGGCCGATCTCCTCCTGGACGTCCACCTCCTGAATCCAGAGGTTCTTGGCCACGCTCACCAACTGACCTGCCTCGTGGTCCATCAGGCCCTTCTCGAGATCGAAGCAGTCGCTCAGGGAGTGCGCCGGGTCAACCGACATCACCACCGTACGGTAACCGCGCCGCGCCAGCTCCAGTCCGGTGGCGGCCGAGATGCTCGTCTTGCCCACTCCGCCTTTGCCGCTGTAAAGAATAATGCGCATGATCCAGTTTACCTCAGTTGTTAGGCGAGGTCGAAAGTCGAGACGAGAGTCAGAAGCCGAACGTCAAAGGTCCAATTTTCAGTTCTCAGCAAGAACCGCGCTCGTCTCGCTGATAGCTGATGATAGCTGCTCGAGCGAGCAGGCGCTGAAGAACAGCTTTCCCCGCGACCCGTTGAGTGATAGGATCGCAGCGTCCCCGGCCTTGGCGGACTTTGTGGGCCGGGCCGTTTGCAAGTCTTATCGACCTTGGCAGGAGGGCTGTTTTATGAAGAACCGGAAACCGGATCGTCGCAAATTCCTCAAGCGCGGACTGAAGACCGCGGGCGCAGCGGCCGTCGTGGGCACGCTCAACCTGCCGGCGTCGGGCAAGCCGGCGCCGGGCAAGTCCGCTAAGAAAGTCATCTATAGGCCAGGCGAAAAGCCTTCGCCCGACGCCGTCTACAGTCCGGGGATTCAATATGGGAACCTGCTCTTCCTCTCCGGCACTGGAGCGCAGGACCCGGCCACCCGCAAGATGGTGGAGGGCCCCATCCAGAACCAGGTGCGTCAGTGCCTGGAAAACCTCAAGACCGTGCTTGAGGCTGCCGGGTCGTCCATGGACCAAGTGCTGAAATGCACGGTCTTCCTCACCGACATCACCAAGTGGGGAGAGATGAACGTGGCTTACCACCAGTACTTCTCCAAGGATCCGCCCGCACGGACCACGATCGCGGCGAAGGACTTGCCCATGGACACGCCGGTCGAAATCGAGTGTATCGCGTATGTGGACTGAGTCGGTTGTCCGTTGCCGGTTAGCGGTTATCGGTTGTCGGTGACTGACATACCGACTACCGATAACCGCCAACCGATGACCGACTTCCCGGGAGATGTTCATGTCGCGCGGACCGGACGGAACGGGTGGTACACATTGGCTGACAGCGCTCGCCTCGCTGATGGTGGGCGCTGCATTCTTTGCGCTTTGGTTCTGGTTGCTGCCGTCCTGGCTGGGCTTTCACGTTGACACGGCGGGCGCGGCGATCTGGCGCTGGATAGCGGCTGTGCCTTCAGTGCTTGGTTTCGCGGTGGCGCTACGGTGTGTGTGGGACTTCGGTTGGACGGGACACGGGACGCCGGCTCCCATTGCCCCGCCAAAGAGGCTGGTAGTGGTCGGGTTCTATCGATTCGTGCGGAACCCCATGTACTTGGGCTTTTTCGTCGGCTGGGCCGGGCTGTGGGTGGTCTTCGGGCGGGCGGACTGGGTGGCGATCGCGGTGGCGGTTCTCGTGGTGCTGGGCGTAGCTTTGTTTGTGCGGCTGTATGAGGAGCCCACGCTGCGAAAGCTGTTCGGCGCCGAGTATGAAGAGTACTGCCGGAACGTCCGCCCATGGGTGCCGCGGCTGCGCGCCTGGGAGAAGTAAGACGGTTTGGTGCGGACGGCTATCCTGGTGTGATGTTCACCCCCAAAGGTCTCGCCGCCTGCGCGGGTTGGGCGCTCAGGCGTTGGCCGGCGTCCTCGTCGGCGTAGGAAGCCACGATCTCACCAAAGTAGATGCGGTGGAAATCTCCGCTAGCGTAAGCTTCCTCGCGTACCGCCTGTGCCAGGGCGTCGGGCACGATGTCATTGCGATGCAGGGTCCGGCACTCGTAGTGGATTAGGCACTCTTTGATGACGGGAGGCCGCACCTCGCGGCTGGGGATCGGCGTTAGTTGCATCTCTCGGAACTTATCGTGATCTCTCCCCGAAACTGTCCCGCAGTGGTTTACGGCCGCGGCCAACTCCCGGGGAGGCACATTCACCGTAAAGTCGCCGATCTGTTCCAGGCGGCTATAGGTGTGTCGCGAAGGTCTGACGAGAACAATGAAGACTGGCCGCGACCAAATAGAGCCCATGGTCCCCCAGCCAATCGTCATGACATTGGGCTTTCCGTCGGCACCCATGGTGACGAGCAGCAATCCGTCTTCTCTCATCCTCTGGATCGTCTGGGGAAAATACTCCGTGTACCGCACCGATACCTTGGCCATACTCACCCCGCACCTGACGAGGCTCAGCTTCGTCCTCAAACGAACTGGTACTGGGCCGGGACCGCGACGGGCGGCACTTCCATGGCGAGCTTATAGTCGAGAGCCTTCGGCTGAAGATCCTGCGTCGAGGCCATGATCATGTCCCAGGTGATTTCCATGCCCGAGTAAGCCGCCTCCCGGCCCATGATGCAGGTGAGGGTGCTTTCGGCTACGGTGATCCCGTCATTCACATACGGAATGTCGCCGCGAATACTGTCCACCAGCCGGACATGCTCCTGGACGTACGGATCCAAACCTTTGGAGCCCAGGTCGATGCCGTCGCTGCGCCCTTTGGAGCCCACTACCGTGTTCCACACCTTCCGGTAACATCCCTTGGGATACTGCCGGCAAGCGCTCGCGAGGTGCACGCCGTTGGGGTAAACGAAATCGGCCGTCAGGTGGTCATAGATATTTCCGTAGAGATCCTCCCGCGGACGCCACGCCGCGCCGCCAGAGGCTACCACGCTGGCTGGATGGGTCCCCACCACCCAGTTGCAGAAATCGATGGTGTGAATGTGCTGCTCCACCATCTGGTCTCCACAAATCCACACGAAGGAGTACCAGTCGCGATGTTGCCACTCCATGTCGCCCCACGCCGGGTCACGATGGTCCACGTGCAAGACCGGTCCGCTGAGGTAATTCGCGCTCAGGTCCACCACTTCCCCAATGGCACCATCATGGATCTTCTGAAGGGTCTCGATATACTCCCTTTGCGAACGCCGCTGCGTGCCGGCCACCACCGTCAACTTCGCGTCTTCGGCCTTCTTGACGGAGGCGATGAACCGACGCGCGCCCACCGGATCGGTAGCAATGGGCTTTTCGGTGAACACATGCTTGCCTCCTTCCACGGCGGCCTCGAACTGCTCCGGCCGGTGGCCTGGCGGGGTGCACAGCAACACCACCTCCACCTCGGACCCAATCACCTTTTTATAGGCGTCAAAGCCGACGAAGGAATGTTCAGGATCGACCATGACTCGCTTGCGTACCGAGTCCACCAAATCCGCCAGAGGCTTGCCCGTGAATTCGGCCACGCGCTTCGGGCTTACCTCGCCCAGGTAATGTGGGTCGCGCAGGTTGGCCAGCGACTTTTGCAGTTTATCCGGGAAGATGTCTCCCATGGCCACCAACTCCACGTTGGGGTCAGCCGTGAGCAGGTCAACCGCCGCCTCCGTGCCGCGTCCGCCGCAGCCCACCAAGCCGGCGCGCAGCCGCTCCTTTCCCGCGCCACGCACCAGTTCGGGCTTGATGATGGTTAGCGCAGATGCCGCCGCTCCCACGGCCAACGATCTGCCCAGGAACGATCGACGAGTGAGTTCGTTTTTCATAGGCACCTCCAAGAAGGAGTCGCGAGTAGAGAGAGGAGTATGGACTAGCAGTCCGTCGGGCAGGCCGAGTCGCCGGTCCCTGCTCCCCATTCCCGATTCCCTGTTCGCTACCCCCGATTCCCTTTGCCCTACACCCTATTCCCTACTCCCTAACCGACCTGCTCCATGACCTTCCGGATGTACGTCAGATTCCTGCGCATATCCGCCTCCAACTGGTCCGAATGCGCATCGGTCTCCAAATTCGCATAGCCGGAGAATCCGATGTCCCGAATCGCCCGCATGACGGCTGGAAACTGGATGCTCCCTTCGCCGAGGTAGTGCGGATTGTCCTTCAAATGAAACTGGCAAATCCGGTCTTTCCCCAGCCAACGAATCTCCTTCACCACGTCAAACCCTGCCTTAGTGGAATTGCCAACGTCATAATACACTGACACGCTGGCGGACCGCGACCGGTCCATGATGCGGACGTTGTCCTCCGCGGAGATGGTGTCCTCCAACCCCAGAACTACGCCGGCTTTGTCCGCTTCCGGCGCCAAGTCGCGCAGTACATCGCCGACGTGGTCCATCTCGTCCTTGTTTTCGAGGGACCGGGGGCCGAAAAACGGCAACAGCAGCACCTTTGTGTTTAAGGCCTTGGTCAGCCGGACGGAATCGAGCACCCACTTCGATGCCAGCTTGTCGTTCTTCAGGCCATTGTCATGCAGTCGATCGACGCACGTCCCATCGATGGGAATGTTGTATTGCTTCGCAAGACTCAGGTAGCGGGCAATCACGTCCGGATTGTCCACGGGCATCTTGTTGTCCACAATCTTTCGTCCGAACGAGATTTGCAGCCCATCGAACCCGAGTCGGGCTGCCAGCGGCACGGCGTCCGGGTTGGCACCCAGGTCCAGGTTCCAGTCCGTCACGCCAATGCGAAGCTTCTGCCCGTCCGAGAATCCCAGGCGGGAGCCGAAGCTGAGAGCCATGGCCGAATACAGAAAGCTGCGGCGAGTCAATCCAAACTGGTCGAGCATCGGGAACCTCCGAACAATGAGATTGCGTGCAAGGCGGAATTCGAGGGCGCGCCCGCTTCCCTACTTTCGTCGTCACGCTCTTAACGTGCATTCCCATCATACAACAGCCCGAAGCTGATGGCCGCAACCAAAGACAAGAATCTCGCCGCCGCACCGCAGAGGTACACAGCGCAACGCAGATTCCCGCCGCGGTCCCACTGGCGGCCTCCTCAGTAAACAAACCGGCAAGCGGTTTGTTTGCTGTTATCTGTGACAACGCCGAGGCGTTGTCTGTCGCTCATTTGCAGTTGCGGACAAGAGCGGGTGGGACGCCAGCGCTCCCAGGTCCGGCGATTGGAGATTCGCAATTCAAGATTCAAGATTGTAACGCGCAAGAGTATAATCACCCCGCAGGTCAAGCGGTCAATACAAGGGGTCGTATGAAGCCATCAACGGGCGTGGTCTCACGCGGTTTGCTCGGTTTACTCTCTGTAGCGGCAGTTATGACTGCGATCGTGCCGGCCCGCGCTCACGATCCTCATGCCTATCATACTCCACCACAGGCGGCGCCCGCCGCGGCCACGCCCGGCCCTGTGCCGGGAATCAGCGGACAGGGAAAGATGCGGTTCAGAGTGCTCTACCGCTCCGACCGCCTGCCCGAAGAGGCGCGCAAGGTGTTGGTGAAGGCGCATGGGGGCTTCGCCGTGGATCGCCGGCCGGGAAAAGGCGAGACGTACTTCGGCCTGCCCGGGGCAGGTATTCTACAGATCAGCGCCGATCTGAGGACCATCCGCATCCTTCCTACCGCGCCCGCCATGAAGGAAGTGAATCTGCACGATACCACGCTGTGGTACGGGGCCAAGGGCGACCCGTATCTCGTCTTTCCCGCCAACGACGCCGGCAAGGTGTTCACCACCACGCTGGACGGAAAACTGCTCAACACGCTGGATGCGCCCGCCGGCGTCGACCAATTCGAGGCGCCGGAAGTGCAGCAGTATTTCCTGGGTGGCGGCAACTTCGCCCCCACCGATGTGGAAGAACTCGACGGGCTCTATTACATCACCACAGGGTATTCCAACCTGGACTACGTGCTCACGGCCAGGATTCTCAGCCTCGATCCTTTCGAGACGGCCTGGAACGATATGGCCTGGGGCGGCAAGGGTGAGGCGCACGGCCAGTTCGGGACCGCCCACGGCATCACGGTGGTCCCCGGCACCACGCAGTTGGACATTTCCGATCGGCCCCATTCGCGTATCGAGCGATTCTCGCGTTACGGCCGATATCTCTCCACCACCAAAATGCCGGCGGGGTCCCTGCCCTGCGATATCTCCTATCTCGACCACTACGCCATCGTCGCCGCCCTCGACGGCCCCGATACCAGCAAGGGTGCGCCCATTTATATTCTCGAAGACGGGAAAGTGATTTCCACCATCATGCCCAAGGAGGACTTGGGCCTGGAGAACTTCAAACACAATCACAACGCCGTGCTGCGAAAGATCGGGGAGAAGTTCTACATCATCGTGCAGGCCTGGAATCCCGGAGACTTTGCCATCCTGGAGCAGGCAGACTGAGGTTCGGAAATCGCCGATTGGGTGTATGCTGATGGTTCCAATTAGGACACGACCGACATGAGCGTTCCCTTGCGGACTTTGCGGTCATATTTAGGTTATTGGGGATCGATGCCTCAGTCCAGCCGGTGCCGTAGAGTCCGAGGCTTGAAGCGCCGCCCTTCCCAACTCTATCTTACGGCAACCCGCCCAAGCTAGACCCGCACGAGTTCAAACAGCGTGATCTCCGGCGGGGCGTCGATGCGGATAGGCACTCCGATGGTGCCGATGCCGCGGTTGACGTAGAGTTGCGCGTCGCCTTTCTGGAACCAACCGCGAAGGTAGGGAGTGATGAGGCGGCTGGGCGAGATGCCTGGGTGAACGAACTCGAGCGACACTTGGCCGCCGTGGGTATGTCCGGCCAGGCTCAGGTCGAT
>Ga0335078_10007158_pt1 | contig 16529 bp, 18 predicted proteins | sample Lox_Sample_32_FD_206711 | JGI IMG/M metagenome (GOLD analysis project Ga0335078, IMG submission 206711) | Soil microbial communities from Loxahatchee National Wildlife Refuge, Florida, United States - Lox_Sample_3.2 | ecosystem: Environmental > Terrestrial > Soil > Wetlands | place: USA...
GTTTCCATTTTGGCCCGCGATCCTCCCGTCGGCCTTGCGTCCAGGCGGTCGATCTGGTCCTTCGGTATCGCCATCTGCTGGTTTTTTACGACTAACACAACCCGCTCGTCATTGGCCTCGTCGAACTTGCCGATAACCGGCTGTGGGGAGCCTCTCTTGATGACGCGGATCTCACTGCCGCTGCCGAGCTTGGTTACGGCAATCCAGGGATCGTCCGCGCCCACGGCGGCCGACGCCGCCGCTAACAGCAGGAACAGCAACCGCCGCATAAGGGATTTCCTCCTAGCTGCCAGTCTACCAGGACGGGGAAATCCGCCCGGAAGCGCTTTTGAAAATTTTCCATTGACAGCCGGCGGCATTTTCTCTAGTATGTAGAAATCTTGGCGAAGGGCGATGCTCTGGGTGAATTCGAATACCTCGTTCTCTTGGCCGTCCTGCGCCTCCAGAATGATGCCTACGGAATGCGGGTGCGGCGGGAAATCGCGGAACGAACCAGGAGGGACGTCACCATCGGTGCCGTCTATGCCACGCTCGATCGCCTGGAGGAGAAAGGGCTGGTTGCGGGTACGCTGAGCGAGCCCACTGCCGAGCGCGGCGGAAGAGCCAAGCGGTCATTCCGGCTCACCGGCGCCGGTATTACGGCCGTGAACCGCGCCCGCCGCGAATCCGAGAGCATGCTCGATGGCCTGAGATTTCCTCTGCCGGGAGGAGCTCGATGATAGTCGACCCATTTCGGCCTCCGGCGGCGTTTCGCCTGCTGTTGCATGCGGCGGCCGGCGAAGGCCACCTGGATCTCGTGGCCGGCGATCTGCACGAGGAATTCGTCTATCTCTGCGAACGTTTGGGGCGCGGTGCGGGATCCCGCTGGTATGCGGCCCAGGTGCTGCGATCGATCCCGCAGTTGCTCCGGCTGCGCATCCGCTCGGGCGAACTGACGTATCTGCTGAGTGCGATGGCATCGAGCGCCGTGCCGCTGCTGTTGCTCGATCGTTTTTGGCGCTTCGTCTATTCGCAGATTCCGCTCAAGGACGGGCTGGACCGCGCGGCCGGATTTCTGGCCGCCGACGTAGCGGCGGTCTGTCTGGCGGCGGCGATTTCGGGAGCGATGGCGGGCTCGCGGCGCCGGGCGGCAATGCTCTCGATGGCCGCCGCGGCCGGCGCCGGGATCGGTCTGTGGGCGTCGGTGGGATCGGCGCCCATCTTCTATGCCGTGGCCGTTCTGCTGGCGGCCCCGGCAGGTTCTGTGGTTGGATTTGCGAAATGGAGGGGCAAATGAAGTGGCTGAAGCGGATTGCGATTGTAGTAGCGGCTCTGCTGATTATTCCCGTGCTGACGCTCCTGATTCTAGGGTTGCGCCCGGGCGCTGGACGCTCGCAGGCCTCGGTGGAGATTCAAGCGTCTCCGGAACAGCTTTGGGCGTGGATCGACGATGGCTCGCGCCTCAAGCAATGGGTCAGTTGGACCGTGGATGTCAAGCCCTGGAGCCCGCAGGCCGGCCCGGGCGCCACGCGCTCCATGACCATGCGGGACGAAAACAATGGCGGCATGCTGATGGTGATCGATAGCGCCTGTACCGAGTACGCGCCGCCCAAAACTCTGGCGGTTCACATGTCCGTGCCCGATGAATTTGAAGGCCAAATGACCTATCGTCTGACCGACCTCGGCAACGGGCGGACCCGTCTGGATGTCAATTCCAGTTACCGCTTCTCCAATGCTTTCGTCCGGCTTCTCGAGCCTTTAGTCACGCCCTCCGCCCGCAGGAAAATGGAAGGCGATGTCGCGCGTTTAAAGACGCTGGTGGAGAGCCGGGCGGCGGAGCTGAGGTGATCACATGAAGACGGATATCCAAAATCTGCAGGGGAACTGGAACATCGTCAGCCTGGAGATGGAAGGCCAGAAATATCCTCCGGGCGGGGCGCGGATCCTGATTCAAGGCGCCCGCTTCGTCAGCCTCAATATGGGAGCGGAGTACGAAGGCGCCATCGCCATCGACGAATCGGCCAGTCCGAAAACATTCGACCTGATGTTCGACAAGGGTCCGGAGGCGGGAAAGAAATCGCTGGGAATCTACGAACTCGCCGGCGGTACCTGGAAAATCTGCCTTGGGCTGGCGGACAAGAAGAGACCGGTCAAATTCGCGGCTCCTCCCGGAACCGGCCACGCATTGGAGATCCTGAAACGGGACAACGGAATCGACCGAAAACTGCCCGACGCGGACGCCAATGCCCAGCCCGTTGCCGACCTGGAAGGCGAGTGGATGATGGTTTCCTGCCACCAGGACGGGAAGCCGATGGACGCGCGCTTTGTGAAATCCGCGCGGCGCGAGTTTCGCGGCAACACCACCACGCTGCTGGTAGGCGGCAAGCCCATGATGAAGAGCCGATTCTTCGTGGATTCGCGAGCCGGGGCCGTCGAGTATCCGGACCTGCGCCAGGAAGGCATATATAAGACAAGCGGCGACACGCTGAACACGTCGCTGGTAAGCGCAGGTGAAGCTCGACCTCAGGATTTTTCCGCCAAGCCGGGCGATGGACGCACGGTTTCGCAATGGAAGCGCGTCAGATAGGGCTGGACCCCCGCTCAGCCGCGCTCGTGTGTGTAAAGCTTCGGTAAGCTTTCGTCAAATCCCGGTAAAGTGTGCATGGCCGGGCACACCGGTGCGGGATTCGCACTATGCGATTTCGGAAGCGCACGCGTCCATTATGGTGTGAGCCATCAAAATCCCCCGAATATCTTCTCCCGCTACGGGGTTGCACACACAACTCCCCCGCCGGACCTCGCCGGCACGCGCGCCGATCCCAGTCGCGCACCGCTTGTGGATGGCCTCGACCTGTATGGGGAATGCCGCCCGGCGCGCGATGCCGGCGGCGACTTTTTCGAATTCGCTCCGCTGCACCCGGCGGGTTTATCCGTATCTGTCGGGGACCTTTCGGGCGAGGGCGCCGGCGGCGCCATCGTCATGTCCGGTTTGAAGGCCATGCTGCGCGCGCTGACGCGGCACGGTTCGTACGAGATCGGACGCCTGGTGCGGGAATTAAACCATGCGGTGTGGCTGACCGCGCCCGACGATTTTTCAGCGACCTTGTTCTGCGCGTATCTCGATCCGGTCCTCGGGGAACTGCAGTACGTGAATGCCGGGCATGAGCCTGCGCTGCTGATCCGGCGGCGCACTGGACGCGTACACCACCTTGAGAGCACGGGGACGCTTCTGGGCCTGAGCAATCGTGTCATTCACGGCCAGCGGACAGTGCCGCTCGAACCGGGAGATTTGCTGATCGTCTATACCGATGGTGTGGTCGACGCCCGTAATGCCGCGGGGGCCGAGTTTCGCGAGACCGGGATCCTGCGGGTTCTCGAAGAGTTTCGGGAAGTGCGGGCCAGCGACCTGACGCGGGAGATTCTCGACGCCGTGGAGCGGCACTCGGGCCGCGAACGGCAATCCGATGACCGCACGGTCGTAGTCGCGCGCTTTAAGGGCTCGGCGGCGCTCACCGAAACCGCGGCGGCGGAAGAATTGGCCCTCGCCGCGGCGTAAAATCGGCGAGAGGGCGGTTTCCAATGGCCAAACGCAGTGCCGGGCTGCTTCTCTATCGGCAAACGAACGGTCTGGAGATCTTCCTGGTTCATCCCGGCGGCCCGTTCTGGTCGAAGAAGGACGACGGCGCCTGGTCGATTCCGAAGGGCGAGTATCCCGACAGCGAAGATCCCTTGGCCGCCGCGCGGCGCGAGTTCGAAGAGGAAACAGGATGTGCTGTCGATGGCGAGTTCGTTCCGCTCGGCGAGATCAGACAGGCCGGCGGCAAGCTCGTCGCCGTCTGGGCCATCGCAGGTGATATTGAGGCCGGCCAGATCCGCAGCAATACCTTTTCCCTGGAATGGCCGCCCAGATCCGGCAAGATTCAGGAATTTCCGGAGGTCGACCGCGCCGCCTGGTTCACGCTGGCCGATGCGGAAATCAAGCTTTTGCCCGCGCAGCTTCCATTCCTGACCCGATTGGCCCAGAAGCTCGACGTGCGCTAACCGGCCACCGCCATCCGCTCGCTGATCGCCGCGACTTCGCCGGGTACACGGGCCGGACAGCTCGCGGGGTAGCTGCGATTCAGGTTCAAATTGGCGCTTCTGGTCGCCGCGCGGAGTATCGCGGGTGCGAGCAGGTGCAAATCACGGAGAGGAATACGATCCCAGCGGCCATCGTGCGGCGATATGACGGCGCCGGGGGTGATCTCGCGCAGTTCCGCCTGTGCCTCGGCCGTCAAGCGGTAAGGCGTGGTGAACAGATCCAGGCGGATACGCCCGAAGCGGGAGCGCGGCGAATGCCGTTCCGTCCAGACGACCGGCAGGCGCATACGCCAGCACCAGCGGGCGTACTCGGAAAGCAGTGCTCCCGGGCTTCGGCAAGCGGCGTCCAAATATCCATCTGCCCGCGCGCGTTCGAGGCGGCGCCGCCGGCGGCCCGTCAATTGGGCATCGTTCGCTCCTGGCACGAGTATCTATCGGCGCGCGGCGCCGGGAGCTTTAGGGTTTCGGCTTTATGAATCGTCTAAGCCTGCGCGGCTTTTGCCGACCACTCCTCGTCGAACACGTGCTGCGTGACGAAACTCATCTGCGTGCCGGTCCCCAAGGTGGACAAAGCGGCATACACGTTGGCGCGGGCCACCGACTCGCGCTCGCTCAAACCGCTGGCCAGGAACCGCGCGAAACTTCCGATAAAGGCATCCCCGGCGCCGGTAGTGTCGAGGGGCGTCACGGGATGCGCCGGAACGTGTTGTTCGCCTTCCCTACCGCACAGCAGCGCGCCATTGCCGCCGAGCGTAAGGATCACGCCGCGCAGACCCCGCTCGACCAGACCCCTGCCGCAGGCGCGCGCTTCCTCCAAAGTCCGCACCGCCATGCCGCTGAGCGCTTCGGCTTCGGTCTCGTTGGGAATCACGTAGTCGGCTGAGGCCACCTGCTCGAGATCGAGCGGCTGCCCCGGCGCCGGATTCAAAATGCTCCGAATTCCATGGCGGCGGGCGACTCGCAGCGTGTAGTACACCGTCTCGATGGGTACTTCGAGCTGCAGCACGATGCAATCGGCCGTGCGCAGCAACGGCTCAACCGCATCGACGTCGGCGGGCGAGAGCTTGTCGTTGGCGCCTTTCACCACCAGGATCCGATTCTGGCCCGAGCTGTCGACGAAGATCGGAGCCACGCCGCTGGAGACTCCGGCGGTGATCCAGACATGCGAAGCGTCAATGCCGCGGCTTTCGAAGTTGCGCACGGTGGCCGGCCCGAACAGATCGTCTCCTACCCGCGCCACCATCGAAACGCGCGCGCCGCACAGCCGCGCGGCCACCGCCTGATTGGCGCCCTTGCCGCCGAAACCGAGCTGGAAGCGATCGCCGAAAATGGTTTCGCCCGGGCGCGGGAACTGGTCGGTGAACGTGGTGAGGTCGATATTGGCGCTGCCCACCACCACGATGTGCGGCTGGTCTTCCATGGCGAACCAATTTACCATCATTCCGCGGCGGCCAGCCGGTCCGCAGCGCCCGCGGACTTACACCGCGCTCGCGGCCGCCGGTCCGAGGTATTTGTAATTTCCGAAGCCCAGGACCAGATACCCGATCGCCCCCAGAATGAACAAGACCAGGACACCGAAGAGCGCGCCTTGTCCGAACGACTTGGCCAGGTCGATCGCCACGATCAGCGCAATGGCAATGTTCACCAGCGGAATAAACATCAGCAAAAGCCACCAGCCCGGCCTGCCGACAATCGTCAGCAGCACGTAGACATTGTAGATGGGGACAATTACGGCCCATCCTGGTTTCCCGGCCTTCGTAAATACTTTCCAGCCTCCGATGATGAACAGCACGGCGATGGCGCAGAATACGAGCATCATCGACCCGAGTATGGCCATAAGACCACCGACGCCTGCCGCGGCGCCGAAGTCATTGTCGCTCTGTAAGAGCAGAGCCGGAATCATCGTCATAGGGTTCTCCTTCGATGCGGAATGGACGGCCGCCGGACAGAACTCCGTTACGGCTTCCGCACAGTATACACATGTCGGTGCCCAATCGCACCCCAAAAATCAAGCTCTGGCCGCGCGGCGCCGGAGCGGACAATCTATGATCAAGAGACATGGCCGATCCCACCTGGCGGTTCTCGGCGCGGGCCGCCGCCTACACCCTTTATCGCCCTTCCTATCCCTCTGCCGTCGCCGGGATGCTGGCGCGGGAATGCGGCCTCGCTTCCCAATCGGTGGTAGCCGATATCGGCTCCGGCACCGGCCTCCTGACCGAGCTTTTTCTGAACGCCGGTTGCGAAGTGATCGGGGTCGAGCCCAATGCGGAAATGCGCCGCTCCGGGGAGCGGCAATTGGCCTCGTTCAGTCGTTTCCGGAGCACCGAGGGCCGCGCCGAAGCCACCGGCCTTCCCGGCCGCAGCGTCGATTTCATCAGCGCCGGCCAGGCCTTTCACTGGTTCGACCCGCAGAGCGCCGGCGTCGAGTTCGCGCGCATCCTGCGGCCGCAAGGATGGCTGGTGCTGGTCTGGAACGAGCGGGCGCGCGCCGATTCCGGCTTCCAGGCCGCCTACGACACGATCGTCAGACGTTACGCGCCGGAAATCAACCGCGTCCAGGAAGACAAGATCGATATCGTCTTCGGCGGGCGAAACTGGCGGCTGGCGAAGTTCCCCAACCAGCAGCGCCTCGAGCGCGCGGGCCTGCAAGGGCGGCTGAGTTCATCTTCCTACGCGCCGGCGCCGGGGACACCGGCACACGAGGAAATGCAGCGCGCACTGGACGCGGTCTTCGACCAGTACCAGCAGGAAGGCGCGGTCACCCTGCTGTACGAGACGCTGGTGTACTTCGGACGGCTGACCTCGACAGGTTAGCGACGAGATTCATCGCAGGCGCCAGAGGGCCACTTCGCCATCGTCACTGCCGAATACCGCCGCCGCGCCATCCGGCGAGAACGCGACGCAGGTAATATACGAGCCACTGCCCCGAGTCTCGGAGATCTGCCGGCGCGTCGTCATGTTCCAGAGGCGCACGGTTTTGTCGGCGCAACCCAGCAACGCGAGATTGCCATCGGCCGAGAGGGCAACCGACACGACGTCGTCGCCCACGTCCCGGAACTTCCACAACAACGTCTGGTCGGTGACGCTCCAGAGCCCCAGGCCGCCGAACTGCGTGCCGATCAAAGCGATGCGCCCGTCGGCGCTGAAGGCCGCGCGGCTGATCGGGTCGCTGCCGACGCTGAAGCAGGTTGGCTCCGCGCGGTCCCGTTCCGGCCAGCGGCACAAACGGCCATTTGCCTCGATCGAAATCGCGCTGTGCCCCCCGCCTTCAAACGCCACGCGCACGACCGGCGATTGTGCGGATAGTTCGCGGACCAGCTTCCCGCTGCTGGTCTCCCATACATGGATGCCCGGCCCTTCACCCGCCGCGGCCGCGAGAGTGCCGTCCGCCGAAAGAGCCACGGTGATGGCAAACCCGGACGCGCCAGCAAATTCGTGCGTCTCCTTGCCATCCAGCGTCCAATAACGAACGGGCGTATGCTCGGCCGACGTCAAGACGTGGAGGCCGTCAGGCGCGAGCGCCATACTCCGGCAGCGGAATGCCGAACCCGTGAACCGTCTCGTTTCCTGTCCGGTGCCGACGTCCCAGATCCTCGTGGTGCCGTCGCCGCCGCTCGAAACCACGGCCGTGCCCGCCTTCACAGTTGTGACTGCAAGCGTCCCAGTGGCGTGTTTGCCGAAAAATCGCAGGACTTCCAGCAGTTTCACCCCGCGGGCGGCGTGCACGCCGCCGCAGCCGGATGACGCCAGCCAGCCGGTCATCGCGCATAGCGAAATACAAAAGGAGGGTTTCCTGGCGAGCATCGGCGGCACTCGGCGCTTAATGCTCCCAATCTAACTGGTGCGGCGCAACGCGTCTGTGCGGAAACGTGCTCGGTGTGTCAACTATCAACGGCTTTGTATATTCATACGCAAACGATTTATCTGGACCTTGAAACTCTTATCACGAAACGTAATTGATTTCGTATCTGATACTTGCTTAGAATAGTGCGAACATGCTCATTTCTATGACGTCGTCCGCGCGGGTGACGCTGCTGATTTGTGGCTCGGTTTGGGCTATCTCAGCAGCCGATTCGACTTATAAGTCATTGCGCGACGCCGCAACCGCCGACTCGCTGCTGGTGGAGAATGTCGTGCTCCATCGCGACAGCGGCGTCATTACTTTGAAATCCGGAACGATTACCTTCACGCCGCCGGTTTCCGGACGCGACACCATGGCGGTATTCAATGGCGAAGGCGAGTTTACCTTCGAGTCGGCGCTGGCCGTGGAAAAAGCGCACCTGAAGCTGATCACGGACCAGGAGACCGTGCGTGAAGCCTTCGACCGCGCGCTTTTTGTTTTCACCGACGATACCGGCAAGGAGATTCGATCGAGCTGCAAGAGCCCCAAACCGGATCCCAAGGCTGCGGACATCCTGAAAGATTACCGCCATACGCTGCGTCGAAGCCCGCAAGCGCCGCGCTCGCAACTGGAAGCCATGCTGACCGGCGATAGCATGGACAACGTGGAGGCGGATCTGCTCATGGACCTCTACAACCCGAAACAAGCCGGCTTTTTCAGCGCCTATCTCCACGGCAGGAAGCATTCCGACCTGCGATTTCATGTGAAGCCGCGCGGAGTAGTGCCGGTGTTTGCGCCGGAGGAAGTCGCCGTCATCAATCTGGATCCCGGCGGCGACCAGGAGGGTCTGTGGTACATGGCGCACACCAAGGATGAGATCGCCCGCGGCACGGCCAGCTCCGGTGAAGACCATCGCATCCTTTCGGCGCAAAGTTACCGTATCGAAACCACCATCGAAAAGAACGATCACCTCACCGCCAGCACGCTGCTCAAAGCTACCGCCGTCGGCGATGGAGATCGCGTCATCAAGTTCGGCCTGCTGCCGTATCTTCGGGTGGCGCGGGTGACTTTCGACGGCAAGGAAACGGCCTTCATCCAGGAGCCGCCGCACGACGATGGCAGTCTCTACGTCGTCGCTCCGGAGGCGATGGCCCGCGGTTCGGAGCACCAGATCCTCTTCGAATACGTGGGCGACAAGGTGCTGGCGAAGGAAGGCGGCGGCAATTTCAGCGTGGGAGCCCGCGAGAGCTGGTATCCGGCCGTCAATTCCTTTCACGATCACGCCGTCTACAGCCTGGTCTTCCGCATTCCCAAGCAGTACACGCTCTCCGGGGTCGGCAAGCTCCTCAAGGAGTGGACCGAGAAGGACTTCGATTGCACGGAGTGGAATACCGAAGTGCCCGTGCCCGTGGCCGGATTTAACTATGGCATTTTCAAGAAAGCCAAGCCGGTGAATGATGAGGCGACGCACATTCAGATCGATGGCTTCGCCGCGGAGAGCGCGCCCGACGAACTGAGGCAGTTCGAATCCAGCGGAGCCATGGGGAGCCTCAGTCCGGCTCGACTCCTCGATTCGGGCATGGCACAGGCCCAGATGTCGCTGCGTATTTTCAACGCGTGGTTCGGCAAATCGGAATTCTCCCGGCTTGCCGTCACCCAGCAGCCCGCGTTTGACTATGGGCAGTCGTGGCCGACGCTGGTATATTTGCCGGTTTCGGCATTTCTCGACAGCACCCAAAGGTGGATGCTTCTGGGTGGCGATGCCTCGGAGTTCGCGCGATTCGTAGATGAGGTGATCCCCCACGAGGTCTCGCATCAATGGTGGGGCCACATGGTCGGTTGGTCCAGCTATCACGACCAGTGGCTCTCGGAGGGTTTCGCGGATTTCTCGGCCGGTCTTTACCTGCAGACTACCGAGAAGGACCCCGCCAAGTATCTGAAATACTGGCAGCACGCCCGCGAGAGCCTTACCGAAAAGAACAATTTTGGCCGTCGGGCGATCGATGCGGGCCCGCTGTGGATGGGACAGCGCCTCGATTCCTACCGCACACAATACGCGTACCAGGCCGTCGTCTACCAGAAAGGCGGTTACGTCCTCCACATGCTCCGCTCCCTCATGTGGGATTCCAAGGAAGGCGACCGCTACTTCCGCGAGATGATGCAGGATTTTGTCGCCACCTACACGAACAAGAACGCCAGTACCGAGGACTTCGCCAACATCGTGCAGAAACACATGCGCCCCTCGATGGATTTGAGCGGCGACCACACCATCAACTGGTTCTTCCGCCAGTGGGTTTACGGCACGGCAATCCCGAGATACAAGTTCGATTACACCCTAACGCCGGATGCCGACGGGAAAACCGTCCTCAAAGCTTCGCTGACGCAGAGCGAAGTGCCGCAGGATTTCGTCATGGCGGTCCCCGTTTATGTGGATTTCGACGGGAAGCTCGCGCGCATCGGATCGGTTCGCATGACCGGCAACAACACCAACGATAAGCTCCAGGTCACGCTGCCCAAAAAGCCGAAACGGGTGCTGATCAACGCCTATCACGACGTGCTGGAGCTGCAATAGGAATCCGGCGCCGGTTCGTCACACCGAGAGACCAGTTCGTCAAAACCGCCGGCGCCTTCTGGTTGAAACGAGCTATTCTAGCCGTTTGAGCGGCTCCTGATTTTCAGCGCTTGATCGCGCTTCATCATGACCCCCAGGCTGCGATTGACCCTACGCCGGCTGGCGACGTATTTTCTCGTCTGGACAGCCATGGGTCTGTTCATGTTCAGCCAGGGGGCCATCCAAAAAATCACCTCCAACGATCCCAATCCCTGGTGGCAACACCTGACTTCCTGGATGGTCGGCGTCTACATCTGGTTCCTGATTACTCCGCTGGTGCTCTGGCTGGGCGATCGCTTGCCGTTCGAACGGCGAATCTGGGTGCGCCGGCTGTTCACACACCTCGGCTTGGCGTTGGCGGTGGCGATTCTGCAGCTATCCGTCGAGAGCGCGGTTTTACGCGCCATTGGCGTGTTTCCGATGCTCATGACGAGCTACGTCGCCACCCTGGCGTTTCTCTTCGTCATCGGTTTCCACCAATCGATTCTTACCTATTGGATCATTCTCAGTGTGCAGTACGCCTTCTCCTGGTACCGCCGATACCAGGAGCGCCAGCAAGAGACGCTGCGGCTGGAACTCCGCTCGTCGCAACTGGAAGGCCAGCTCGTGCAGGCGCGCCTGAGCGCCCTGAAATCGCAGCTGCAGCCGCACTTTCTGTTCAATACCTTGAACGCCATCATGGTGTTGGTGCGGCAGCAAAAAGGCCGCGAAGCCGAGGAGATGCTCGGCCGCCTCAGTGACCTTCTGCGCTGCGTCCTCGACGACGCCGAGGCGCAGGAGATTCCACTCCGCCGCGAACTGCAATACCTCGACCTCTATCTCTCCATCGAGCAGGTGCGGTTCCAGGATCGCCTGCGCGTCGAAATTGCGGCCGATCCCGAGGTCCTCGACGCCGCCGTGCCGCAGATGATTCTCCAGCCGCTGGTCGAAAATGCCATTCGCCACGGCATCGGACGCGCGTCTTCCGCGGGACGGCTGCGAATCTCCGCCTGCTACGCGCCTCACGGCCCGGGCAATGTGGAACACGGCGCGCTGGAACTCAAAGTGGAGGATGACGGACCCGGACTCGCCCCTCCCGGGCCCAATCAGGCGCGCGGTATCGGATTGGCGAACACCCGCGACCGGCTCCGCCAGCTCTACGGTGACGCCGCCCGCCTTTCCGTCGAAAATGCGCCGCCAGGCGGCGTCGCGGCGACCGTCACTTTGCCTTTCTCCGGCGCGGCTCCGCCGCGCCAGCCCGAGTTGATGGAGACCCATGCCGATCACCGTGTTGCTGGTTGACGACGAACCGCTGGCGCGCGAAGGGTTGCGTATGCTGCTCGAACGCGATCCCGAGATCTCGGCCATTCACGAAGCCAAGGATGGGCAGGAAGCGGTCGAGGCGATCCGCGGCTTGAAACCCGATCTGGTCTTCCTCGATGTGCAGATGCCCGAAATGGATGGATTCGCGGTGGCGCAGGAAATCGGCGCCAACCGCATGCCGGCAGTCGTATTTGTAACGGCACACGACAAGTACGCCATCCAGGCTTTCGAGATCAATGCCATCGACTACCTGCTGAAGCCGGTCACCGAGGAGCGGTTCTCGAAGGCCCAGGCGCGCGCCAAGATGCGTTTGCGGGAGAAGCCCCCCGATGAGGCCAGCCGCCAGATCCTCTCTCTTCTGGAAACCATCGCCTCGCCGATGCGTTCCTTGAAGCGTCTTGCGGTGCGGTCCGCCGGCAAGACCGTGTTCGTGGACGTCGAGGATATCGACTGGATCGAAGCCGCTGAGAATTACGTCCAGCTCCATGCCGGGCGCGCGGAGCACCTGCTTCACGTCACCATGAACACGCTGGAGAAATCTCTCGATCCCGAATTGTTCCTCCGCATCCACCGTTCGGTGATGGTGAACGTCAGCCGCATTCGCGAACTGCAGCCAGTCATGCACGGCGAATATGTCGTCACGCTCGTCGACGGCGTTCGGCTGCAATCCGGCCGCATGTATTCCGAAAAGTTGAAAGCCCTGTCCGCCAATCCCTTCTAAGTAGCGCAGACGGTCGCTTTGCGCCAGTAGCGCAGACGGTCGCTTTGCGCCAGTAGCGCAGACGGTCGGTTTGTGCCGTCTGCCAGATGGGGCAGACGGTCGCTTTGTGCCGTCTGCCAGGTGGGGCAGACGGTCGCTTTGTGCCGTCTGCCTTGCGCCCGACCGTTCGTCCCTCCATTCACCCGGTTTGTCAAATTCTGCTTTCTCCCGCCGATGACCTGCCGCAGACTCGTAAGTGCCATGAACAATCACCCTCTTGCGGAGTTATCCGGCGTAACCAAACGCTTCGGAAACCTGGTCGCCCTGGATGCGCTCGACCTGCAGACCCGCGGCGGCGAACTGCTCGCGGTCCTCGGTCCGAACGGAGCCGGGAAGACCACCGCCATTTCCATCCTGCTCGGATTGGAGCAGCCCGACAGCGGCTCGGCGACTTTATTCGGGCGCCCGCCCAATCAATTGGAGCCGCGGCGGCACGTTGGAGTCATGATGCAGGAGGCCACTCTCGCCGCCGAGCTGCGGGTTCGGGAACAGGTCGACCTCGTGGCCAGCTACTATCCCGATCCTCTAACGGCCGACGAAGCCCTTTCCATCACCGGCACTTCCGCGCTCGCCAATCGGCCCTACGGCAAGTTGTCCAGCGGCCAGAAACGGCAAGTGCAGTTCGCGATTGCGGTGGTCGGCAGGCCGCGGCTGCTGTTTCTCGATGAGCCGACGGTCGGCCTCGACATTCAGGCCCGCGAGATGGTTTGGGCTTCCCTCCGCCGCCTGGTGGGCGACGGATGCTCGATCGTGCTGACGACGCACTATCTCGAGGAAGCCGAAGCTTTGGCGGACCGCGTAGCCGTGCTGGCAAAAGGCCGCTTGATTGCCTCGGGCACGGTCAGCGAAATGCGCGCCCTGGTCGTTCGGAAACGAATCACCTGTCGGACCACGCTTCCCTGCGACCAGGTAGCGGCCTGGCCGGACGTGCAGACTGTAGCCCGCGCGCACGACGAGTTACATATCACCGCAAGCAATACCGAGAACGTAGTCAGGCAGTTATTAGCCGCCGACGACGACCTGCAGGATCTGGAGGTGCGCCGCGCCGGCCTGGCCGAGGCATTTACCGAACTTACTCAGGAGACTGCAAAATGAATCCGGCTCTGGTAGAAACCCAAACCACTGACTTATCTCGCGGCGCCGCCATGACATTCCGCCGCCTGCTGCGCGCTTATGCGATGGAAGCCAGATACGAGTCGCTGCGCATGCTGCGGACGCCGGCCTTCGCCGGACCGTTCCTGACATTGCCTGTCGCCCTGTATCTGCTGTTCGGCGTGGTCCTGTTCGGGGAACCGCTCGCCAAGGATCCACCAGCCGCCCTGTTCACGTTTATGGGCTTCGCGGTCTTCGGCGTGATGGGGCCGGGGATGTTCGGGTTCGGCATCAGCATCGCCGTGGAGCGCGAGCAGGGGCTTTTGAAGCTGAAACGGGCGCTGCCCATGCCGCAATCGGCGTTTTTAGTCGCCAAGATGCTGATGTCCATGTTATTCGTCGCCATCATCATGGTCACCATGGCGGCCGCCGCGCCGCTCGGGCATGTTCGCCTGAGCGGCATGCAACTGCTGACCATGTCTCTGGTCAATCTTGCGGGCGCGCTGCCTTTTTGCGCGATGGGATTCTTCGTCGGATCGCTGGCTTCCGGAAAGGCCGCGCCGGCATTCGTCAACCTGCTCTATCTGCCGATGATCTATCTTTCGGAAATCATGTTCCCGCTTCCGAAATCGCTGTCCTGGATCGCCGCGCTTTCTCCCGCGCACCATTTGAATGAGCTCGCGCGCGCGGCCATGAGCGTGCCGAATGACGGCGCCCCGGCGATTCACGCCCTCGTATTGCTGGGAGTTACACTCGGTTTCGCGGTCGTCGCGCTCCGCCGGCTGGAACGCATCGGTTGAACATCGGGAGAGAATCGAATGGCCACAACCAACACACCACTGGCAACTGCGCCCACGTCTGCCGCTGCCAAATACTACCCGTCGATCGGATATCTTCGCGCTTTTATTGTGCTGCTGGTAATCGCGCATCACGCCGCCCTCGCGTATTACCCCTTCGCGCCGCCGCTGCCGGCGTCGCTCGCGGCTCAGCCCCGCTGGTGGCAGGCGTTTCCGGTCAACGACCCGAGCCGTTGGAGCGGAGCCGCGTACCTGGTCGGGTTCAACGACATATTCTTTATGTCGCTGATGTTCTTCCTTTCCGGCCTGTTCGTATGGAGAGGATTGCAAGCCAAGGGCGCCGGCAAATTCCTGCGCGATCGCGCGCTCCGGCTCGGGTTGCCGTTCATCGGGGCGGCGCTGGTAGTCGCTCCGCTCGCCTACTATCCCACTTACCTGCAATTGCCGCGTCACTCCGGCTTCGCCGGGTTTGCCCGCCAATGGCTTTCACTCGGCGCATGGCCTTCAGGACCGGCCTGGTTCGTCTGGGTGCTGCTGGCCTTCGACTGCATTGCAGCTCTGCTGTTTCTGGTTGCGCCGCGGTGGGGTGCGTCGCTGGGACGGATCACATCCAGCGCCTCCAGCAAGCCATTTCGCTTCTTTGCCCTGCTCGCCGCCGTTTCGGCGATCGCCTACATCCCCATGGCCGATGTCTTTTCGACGCTGCATTGGACGGCTTTCGGTCCCTTCACTTTCCAGACCAGTCGAATCTTCCATTACCTGGCGTACTTCCTCATCGCAGTCGGCGTCGGCGCCTGGGGGATCGATCGGGGTCTCTTGGCGCCCGATGGCGGATTGGCGCGCCGTTGGGTCGTCTGGCCCGTAACCGCGCTCGTGCTCTTCGGCGTGGAGTCGGCCGCGACCATCGCCGTCTTGTCGAACCTGCAATCGCGGGCCTGGCAGATGGCGATGCACGCCGGATTTGTGCTGTCCTGCGCCGCCTCCGGTTTTGCGTTCCTGGCCCTCTTCCTCCGCTTCGCGAAATCGCGGTCTCGCTGGTGGGACAGCCTCGCCGCGAACTCGTATGGCATCTACCTCATCCATTACGCGTTCGTGAGCTGGCTGCAATATGCGGTTCTGCCGGCCTCGCTGCCTGGAGCGGCGAAGTTCGCGATCGTGTTCGCCGGCGGATCGCTCTTGAGTTGGATGGCGTCGGCCGCGATCCGCCGCATTCCGGCGGTGGCGCGCGTCGTCTGACCTCGGGGCGACATCCAGCGTGGCATGAGACACACAACGGGGCGCGCCCGTATTCAGCCGAACATACACGGCCATGGCCGGCCCGTTACGCTCGATGACGGAGGCGATCGGACATGGCCGAGAAGACGCGGCTGCCGGAGTGGCCGGTTTGGAAGCAGTTCCGTGAGGGCGATCTCGAAGGATTGGGCGCGAATGCCTGCTCTCCCCGCAGCGAGGAGTTGCAGCCGCGGACGCTCGAAGCCGACCGCGTGGTCGCATCCGTGTGTCCTTACTGCGCCGTCGGCTGCGGCCAACTCGTCTACGTGAAGGACGAGAAAATCCTGGATATCGAAGGCGATCCACGCTCTCCCATTTCCAACGGATGCCTTTGCCCCAAGGGTGCGGCCACGTTCCAGCTCGTAACCGGCTCCCATCGGGTTCACCACGTGCTCTATCGCCGGCCCCACGGCACCCAATGGGAACAGCTCCCGCTCGAGCAGGCCATGGATATGGTCGCCGAGCGCGTCAAAAAGGCTCGCGAAGAGACCTGGGAGGAAACCGACGAAAAGGGAAATCGCTTGCGCCGGACCATGTCCATCGCCCACCTCGGCGGCGCCACGCTCGATAACGAAGAGAATTATGTAATCAAGAAGCTCTTCAACTCGCTGGGAATCGTTCAGATTGAAAATCAGGCCCGTATTTGACACTCCTCCACCGTCCCCAGTTTGGGGACATCGTTCGGAAGAGGCGGAGCCACTACATTCCAGCAGGACCTGGAGAACTCGGACTGCATCGTGATCCAGGGATCCAACATGGCCGAGTGCCATCCGGTCGGATTCCGCTGGGTAATGC
>Ga0335078_10007159_pt1 | contig 16529 bp, 15 predicted proteins | sample Lox_Sample_32_FD_206711 | JGI IMG/M metagenome (GOLD analysis project Ga0335078, IMG submission 206711) | Soil microbial communities from Loxahatchee National Wildlife Refuge, Florida, United States - Lox_Sample_3.2 | ecosystem: Environmental > Terrestrial > Soil > Wetlands | place: USA...
AGGAGCTCTCTCGGGCCGGTTCATAGTATTGGGTAAGTGCGTCAATTATTTCTTCGGTAGCGACCGCATTCACGACACAAGCATAACTCATATCGCGCGCCGGTTGGGTGTATTCGAGGGCCGGTTCAGTAGTTCGACCGTCCCCCGAATACTGCCAAGACTGTCTTGCGAAGAAACTCTATCGCCGCCTGCCGCCCCCTGCACCTCTGAGCGGATCGGCCACTCGGATATTGGGTAGGTGCCGATAACGCCAGGAAAACGGCGTTATCGTAAAGTGACCTTCGGTCGCTGGCCAAGGTGCCCCCGGGTCCTGACGATATGGCCGAACGGGTAGAACTCACCATGTTCCTTGAGCATCTTGTGAGCAAAATCCACGACGCTGTTGAGAAGCTGATTGAGGTCGGGGTGCGCCGCACACTATAGCGCGTGTCGGCCTTCGCGGACAAAAGACGCTGTCGTAAGTTTGGGCGCCTGCCGAGTGAAGTCCTATTTCAAGGGCAATCGCCGGATTCGGACACTCGAGCCGTCTGCCGAAAACCGCGGCCCCCTGCGTCAACGCAGCCTCGCACTGAAGGCATGTGGAAGCGATCATGTCCGCCTGCTCTTGCGCTCCCAACCCTTCCACTCGAAGGAGAATCACGGAGGGACTGCCGTGTCCAGCAACCGCAAGGTGAGTGTGAAAATCGTGATCGAGCGTGCCGAGCGCGGGCCAAGTGAGAAAGGCCACGAATGCGGATACTCCGAATCTGAGGCCAACGGCGAAATGCAGGACGAGCGTGACAACCGACGCCAGTGCTGGATAAAGAAGCCACTCAGCTATCGTCCTCGCACGTAGCGTGTGCTTTTGACAAGGCAGGCCTCCGGGCTAAAGAACGGCATTTCGCGTATCTTTCCGATAACGGCTGTGAAACGGGTTCTTGGAAAGTGGAGCTCGCCAGTCAACTCTCCCCGGGGCCGAGGTAAGGGAAGCATTCCCTCAAGCCTTCAGGAATTTCTCTGGCTCTATGCCAGCCTGCTTCAGGATCGCGCGTAGAGTTCCCTCGGGCACGTCGCCGGAGTGGTTAGGGACTGTCGTGTATCGATTCTTGCTTGGCTGAACCAGATTTCACGGCTGCCAGCGGCCTGCCGATCGAACTGGAACCCGCACACCTTCAGCTTCCGCACGATTTCGCGATAGCGGAATCCGGCCAGGCGTCCATTCAGGCGGCAATCACGATGGTATAGTCTCGCCGCTCGCTCGTCGTTGGCAGATCGGGCACACCCTCGCGCTCCCGTCGAGCTTCGATCAACTTCCTGGCCACGTCGCGCGCGATCTCAAGAGCCTCGGCGACGGTGCGACCCTGCGCAACCACCCCGGGCAGTTCATCTGAGGTGGCCAAAAACAGCCCCTCAGGCAAGGCCTCGACCTGGACCTGAATTGCCAATTCCATACAAATTGATGGTAACAATTCGCACTCCGATGTTGGCTTGTGGACAAGAACGCCCATATCGAAAACCGGGATAACCGTCATCGCTTTCGCCCGGGTGCCGACACGGCAGCCTGAGAGGCTGCGCCACCCAAGCAGAACTCTTCCCTCGCGGCTCTCTTATCGCCGCACCCGCATCCGCAAAGTCGTTCCGCTACCCGGCGCTGTTTCCCATTCCACCAGCGTACCCAGACTCGCCGCGCGCCGGCGGGCGCTGGCGAGTCCATGACCCTCGCTTACCGCCGCCGGGTCGAACCCCCGCCCATCGTCGGCAATCCGTAACACCAGCGAATCGCCCTCCCGCTCCAATTCGATCTCCACCCGCCGCGCTCCGGAATGGCGGGCGATGTTGTGGACCGCCTCTTTGAAGATCAGGTAGATCTGGCGGCGCATGTTGGCGCCGATCCGCAGATCCCCGTCGGCCAGGGACGACCGGAATTCGAGCGCCACTCCCTGCACGCACAGAAGGTCGGTGGCGAAGCGCCGCATGCGATACACCAGGTTGCTGAGCCGGTCGTGTTCGGGGTTGATGGCCCATACGATGTCGCTCATGGAATCCACCAACTCCCGCGAGATGCCGGCGATTTCCTCCAGGCGCGCACCGCTACTCCCGTTCGCTCCCCCGCGCCGCGCCACTTCGCTCAGGACGGCGATCTGCGAGAGGCTGGCGCCGATATCGTCGTGCAAGTCGGTCGCGATCCTGGTCCGTACGTTGGCCAGCGCCACGGCCTGCGCAACCGAATACCGGTGGAGCGCATAAATCAGCGCCGCCAGGCTCGCGGCGCAGGCCAGCAGAAACCACCAGGTGCGCCAGACCGGCGGCAGAACGCGGAATTCCACTTCCGCCGGCCGCGGGCTCAACGCCCCATCGCCGGCCACCGCGCGCACGCGGAAGCGATAGCTTCCCGGAGTGAGGCTGGCGTAGATCACGGTGCGCTGATCGGTGGGCGCGCTCCAATCGCGATCGGCGCCTTCCAGCATGTACTGGTAGCGCAGCGCGGCGCCCGGCTGAAATCCCAGGCCCACATAGTCCACGCGCAGCGGACGCTCGGGGAATCGTAGGCCGGCGACCGCCGCCTGCCCAAGGTCCGAGATGGGCTGCGCCACCCCGCCCACGCTCAACCCGGTCACCAGCACCGGCGGCGGAGAACGCGGCGGATCCTCCATGGGGACGAATTGCGAAAGCCCGAGTTGCGAACTGAACCACAGGTTATTCCGGCCGTCGCGAAACGCCAGATCGAGGTCGCCGGGAGTCACGCCATCGGCGGTGGTGAAGCGCAGGATGTGACTCAATCCGCCGGCAACCGGCGCGAAGCGATCGATCCCGCGGCCGTTGGCCGCATAGATGCGCCCCCAGCGATCTTCGCTGAGCGCGCCGATGTGGGCGCTCGAAAGTCCCTGCGCCAGGCCGTATGCCTGGAAATGCGGGGAGTCCGCGGTGGGATCGTCCACGCGAATCAAACCGCGCGCCGATGTCCCCACCCATAAACGCCCGGCGGAATCGACGAAGAGATCTTCGATGAATCCGCTGATACCTTCGCGCTCGCCGAACACGGTGAACCGGCCCTGGCGATAGCGGGCCAGGCCGCCGTGATAGAGCGCCGCCCAGACGTTTCCCGCGCGGTCTTCCGCAAACACCGATGGCAGCGGCTTCAGCGGCAGCCCGTCGGCTTGCCCGAAGGCGCAGAGTTTGCCGGTGGCGCGGTCGAGCACCGCCATCCCATCCTGCAATTCCGGACCGATGGTGCCAATCCAGATGCGATTCCGCGAATCGGCGAACACGGTGAAGATTTCGTTGCCCGCAAGCCCATCGCGCCGCGTGTAGACAGCTTTGGGAACCGCTCCCGCAAGGCCGCCGGCGCCGTCTGCCCGCGCGAACCGGAACAGGCCCTGGCCCGTGGCAAACCACCATTCGCCGCCGCCATCCTGGAGCATGGCTTGCCCGCGTCCCCATCCGAAGCGGGTGAACCCGCGCGGCCAGCGAGGCTTGGCGTCCACGAATTTCCGGCCGTCGAACCAGGCCACGTGCATGCCCTGCTGATCGCGCACCAGCACACAGATTTCGCCCTTCCGGCTCAGCGCGAACGACTGCACCCAAGGCACTCCGTCCGCTTCCGTATACGTTGTGAATCCGTTGCGCGCCATTTTCAGGGCGCCCGAACCGAACGTGGCCATCCACAGATTGCCGTCGCTGTCTTCCGCCATCGCGCCCACGGCTTTGGCGTTCAATCCTTGCGCTGCCGAAAAGCTTTGAAACTCGCGCCCCTCTTCCGGCGCCGCGGGAGTCCACAACGCCAGCCCCTCGGCCGTTCCCACCCACAGCTTTCCATCCGACGCTTCCAGCAGCGATTCGATGCGCTGGTGCGGGAGACCGTCCGCGGCGCCATAGATACGCGCCGGCGTCAACCCGTCGTCCATGCGGACGAGGCCGCCGCGCGTGCCCACCCACAATCGCCCGGCGCGATCCTCGAGCAGGGACATAATGATGGCGCCTTTGAGTTCCGGAGTGTGGTACGGATGGATGGAGCCATCCGGATCGCGGCGGAAGAGGCCGCCGCTGGTGCCGATCCAGAGCGCGCCGCGGCGGTCGATCAGCAGCGCGTGCACGATGGGATCGACCCCCGGAGTATCCACGTGGCGAAACGCTGCCTCGCGCGGACCCAGGTAAAACACACCCTGGCTGTTCGTCGTGCCGCACCAGATTCCGCCATCGCGGTCCTCCCGCAGGACGCTGGGCACGCCTTTCGCAGAGCCCACCAGCGGATAGGCGCGGAAGCGGGATGTGCCGGCGCCCCGCGGATCGAAGCGGACCAGTCCGTCGAAGGTGGCGATCCAGTAGATGCCGGCGCGCGTTTCGATGAGTTTGCGGACCAGGTTGCCGGGCAGTCCGTCCGCGGTGTGGTAGTTGGCGAACGAGTAGCCGTCGAAGCGCGAAAGCCCTTCGGCGGTGCAAAACCAGAGAAACCCGTGCGCGTCCTGGTGGATGCAATAAACCTGGTCGCTCGCCAGCCCGTCGGCGGTGGTGTAGCCGCGGATGGGCAGACGCCTGGCGTTAAGAAGACTGCCAACCACGAACAGCGCGAGTGCCCCGATACCGAGCCGCGCCCCCCAGGGAGCGGTGCCGTGCATGTGGGACTATCCTAGCAGGTCCGGGCTGGAGCTGGAAGCCCTGTCCCATCGCGGAGGCGCACCTTGTCGCGTGCGGCGCCAGCGCAGGGGTTTGCCATCGTTCTTGAAATAATCCTACGCGGGCTTCCGTTCCGTGGTCTTCTGCGCACTCTCGCCGCGCCCGGGAAGGCGGCCAAATGGTGGGGCTACTGTGACCCCCGGGGCGGCCACGTGATCATTCGGAGGCACGCTCCAGATCCAGAGCAAAAGCCAGCGCGTCTTTGAGTTGCTCCATCATCCCGGCCGAAAGCCTGCCAACCTTGCGCTCAAGGCGGACGGCCGGCAGAGAACCCAACCCTTGAACATTGGCTACAGATTCACGATCAAGGAACGGAAGACGCGGCAGCGGCACTTCATACGGACTGTTTCTACGCTGGGTAGTGAGAGGAACGTACAACACGAGAGCCCGTGGCGGATCGGGGTCTTGGCGAGAAACGATGACGACGGGACGAGTCTTGGCAGCGAGTCCCAGGTCAGCCAGCCAGATCTCACCGGGTTGGGGGTTCATCGAGCAGGTCCAGGACCTCCTGTTCGGCAATGCGCGAGCGCGCAACATCAAGGACGTCGTGGTCGGCGAGCTCTATCACTTCGCTGATGCGCTCTCTGGCTTCTGCCGCAGTCTCCGGCTTCCACTCGCGCAGCCGAGCATCGAGTTTCTCCGCCAATATATCCATGGCCTGCCCTCGCTCCTAGTTTAGCGCATTGAGCCTCCGTGACCTCGCCACGTAGTCCACTGAGGGGGCCACCAAGGCCCCAGCGCATGAAACGTGGCAAACGCGGCCGCGGCCGCAAGTCTTCTCCGAAGCTGAGCTTGAATCTGCCTGATCTGGACCTGGCAAAATCGGCAGTCCTGAACAGTCTACCCTCGAAGAAATCCCAGCGGGATACCGCCACGCAATAGACGAGTTCATCACGTGGTACGGCTCCGAACCCCACCGCCGGCGAAGCAAGAGCGCCGTGGCAGGTGCCCGACCCGAATATCCTTAAGGGCAAGCGAGATCGAGCGCTGCTCGCAGTCCGATTGGGTCGCGGTCTGCGCCGAAAAGAAGCGGCGGAACCGCACGTTGCCCATCTTCAACGGCTTTCGAAACGGACCGGGACCGCAGGACGTCGATAGAGACGCCAAACATTTCAGGACCGCGTTTTGGAGCGGCTCTACTTATCGGCGCCAGCGGCTTTTTCCAGTGCCTGGTCAAGGCGCTGGACGTGTTCCTTCAGTTCTGCTAGTATCGCTTGCTCGTTCCGCAATCGGCTCGAGGCCTCGGCCTCTGCTGCTTGGCAGAGTTGCACTTCGGTCGACTTTGACTCGAGTTGACGCTTACCTTCCCTGAGTTCGGCCTGCAGTTCCTTGACCAGATTCGGCGAGACCGTGCCCGAGGAGAGGTCGCTCTCCGCCGCTTGGACGTCGGTTGCCAACTTCTGGCGCTGTCCTTCTTCCACCACACATTTCTCGTGAACCGCGTCAAATCTGGCGGTCTCGCGAGCCACGGCGGCATCCTGCATCTGAAGTGAGTAAAGTGCGATCTGCACACGTTGAGAAGCACCCGTCATGGTTTGGATCGCTTGTCGCAGTTGGTGAACCTCGGCGAGCAGCGCTTGGAGGGTATCGGGCTTGTCCGGCGTCTGGCACAAGCCGCTTGACACCGCGAACAGCAACAGCGGGAGGGCGTTTTTCGTCATCCATCACCTCGATTCGTAGTATGCCAGCATTTCGCCGGCGGGGCACCAGGCTATCGCAAACACAACCGATCGATCGTCGCCAAACAATTGGCCAGCGCCGATGCCGGCCATCGATCGGCTCGCGATGGCGTGTGGACCTCTTCACTCCTTCCACCACCGCGAATTTTGCGGAACATTTTTCAGACCTCACATATCTTAATCCTGCGAAGTCTGCGTGTCCGCATTCACCGGAACCGTGGTGGTGGCAGTGACGCTGCCGATCGGTCTGCTGCCGTCTTTGCGGATCGCATCCGCTGGCATGGGCGCGTGTTTGAGCCAGGCGGCGCGGGAATCGTCCGGATCGCGCTCCACGCTTCGCCGCGCGATCGCGGTGGGGCTGCTCCATCTCCCCAATGCGGACGCCGGTGTCCGCGTGGCGAATGTTATCGCGACCCGCCTGGAACTTCCTTACTCGGCGGGAAAGATAGTCCACATTGCCGGCGGCTGCTGTGCGAATACGGTCGCCGAACTGACGGACGTCGAAGTCATCGGCGCAGGACCACGTCGCGTACCATAAACGAGCGCTCAGGGAACGATCACCGCCGACCCATCCACCGCATCGCCCTTGATCGCCGCCAGCGCCTCGTTCGCCCGCTCCAGCGGAAACGTGGTCACCCGCGGCTCGATCCCGATCCTGGCCGCGATCTCGAGAAAATCGCGCGCGTCCGCCCGCGTCATGTTCGCCACGCTGCGGATCTGGCGTTCGCCCCACAGCAGCCGGTCGTAATCGAACTGCGGCATACGATCGAGATGAATGGCGTTGATCGCCACCACGCCGCCTTTGCGCAGGCTCGCCAGCGCCGCCACCACCACCGCGCCGCTGGGAGCGAAGGTCACCGCGCGATCCAGTGCCACCGGCGGCCGGTCCTGCTCGCCGCCTACCCAGGCCGCGCCCAGGGATGCCGCCAGGCGCCGATGCGATTCGCCGCGCGTGGAGACATACACCTGGCACTTCCACGCGTGCAGCACCGCGATGGTCAAAGACGCCGACGAACCGAAGCCGAAAAGACCAACGTGGTCGCCCTGCTCCACGCCGGCCACGCGCAAGCTGCGGAACCCGATGATGCCCGCGCACAGCAGCGGCGCGGCGTGCAGGTCGTCGAGCGCGGCGGGCAGCGGAAAAACGAAATCGGCGCGCGCCGCGGCGTATTCCGCATAACCGCCATCCACCGTGTAGCCGGTAAACGTAGGCGCGTCGCAGAGATTTTCGAGATTCCGCCGGCAGTAGGGGCAACTGCCATCCACTCCGCCGACCCACGAAACTCCCACCCGCGTTCCTGCCGGCAGTTCCGCCGTGGCGCCGTCCACGATCTCGCCCACGATCTGGTGCCCCGGAATCAGCGGCGACCGCCGCGGCGGCAGCTCGCCTTCCGCGATGTGGAGGTCGGTCCGGCAGACGCCGCAAGCGCGCACGCGCAGCAGCACCTGTCCGGTCTGAGCTTGCGGACGGGCCACCTCGGCAATCTCCAATGGGTTCGTTCTGACGCTTCGCGGCGTTCGCAGGACGGCGGCCTTCATATTTCCTATGATGCCAGTTCGAAAAAATGAAAACTGATTGCGGCTTGTTATCAATGGGTTAGAAAATTCACACGGGTCCTTGCGGAATCTGGAAGCGTAGACTGGACGTTCCATGGCGTCATCCCCCAGCGAACTCCTGACCCTTTCGTGGAAAGAAATCGATATCGACGGCTCGCTTGTCACGCTCCGCCGGTATGTCGAAAGCGAGGCGCAAAGACAGATCGAGTGGTACCGCGTCAAGCGCCAGCGGAAAGCTTCCATCTCCGTCGCCCTTCGCTTCTCCGCCATCATGCTTTTCGTGCTCGGCGGCCTGGTGCCGATTCTCAAGGCGACGCTCACGGCGAACGCGGTCAGCCACCTCGGGTTCGATTTCGGACAAGTCGGCTATCTCTTGATCGCCATCGCCGCCGGGTGCGTCGCCATGGATCGGTTCTTCGGATATTCCACCGGCTGGATCCGCTACATGACTACCGGCCTCGCGCTCGAAAAATCGCTCGAGGAATTCCGCCTGGAATGGGCCCGCCACATCGCCAAACTTCGCGGCGAAGCTCCCGGCGAGGCGGAGCTCGATCAATTGATTCTCACCTGCGAGACATTCAGCCTGGCAATCCGCGCCCAGGTGGAACAGGAAACGCACGCCTGGGTCGCCGAGTTCGAGAGCAATTTGGCGCAACTCGAACGCGATCTGCAAGCGCGGGCGGACGATGCCAAACGGCAGAAATCCGAGCGGTAAACAGAACGCCACAAGCCACTGCGGATAGTGCGAGCGTAGGCGCGCTTTCCTTTTGGCTTCTACCGGTGACTCCCCGCCGCGAGCTGAGAGTTTCGGTGGGGCGGACTTTAGTCCAGGACTTCAGTCCGCCAACCGACCGGCGGAACTAAAAAGACACATTGAAGAAGATCTCGTCGCTCTGACCGAGCGCGTGCTCGGCGCGGAGCCAAGGTTTTCATCTGCGTTCATCTGCGGTTATGTGTGGCTAAATATGTTTGGGTTCGTCGTCCCGGTACCGACGTTGCCTGGTCGGGGGAAGAGAATTAGCCACAGATGAACAAAGATGAACGCAGATAAAACCAAAACAAGAGGTGTTTTCAGCGTTTTGTTTTCATCTGCGTTCATCTGTGTTCATCTGTGGCTGATTATGTCCGGGTTCGTCGTCCCCATCCCGACGATACCAAGAAGAAGTGGCCGCAGATGAACGCAGATGACTTGCAAATTTCGCTGATCCGAGCCCAAAAAGCACCGCTCTCTCGCGGTGGCGGCTCAGTAGGCCCAGTTGGTTCCGCCGACTTCCCGCTTCCCGCTTAAAATGAATCGATGACCCGAGCCGAGATGTACCGCCGCCTGCGCGCACACTCCGGCCCGTGGGACATGATCGTGGCCGGTGGCGGCGCGACCGGCATAGGCGTGGCCATCGACGCGGCCTCGCGCGGCTACGACGTCCTCCTCCTCGAACAAAGCGATTTCGGCAAGGGCACGTCGAGCCGCAGCACCAAGCTGGTGCACGGCGGCGTCCGCTATCTCGAACAAGGCAACGTCTCGCTGGTCATGGAAGCGCTCAAAGAGCGCGGGTTGCTGGCGCGCAACGCGCCGCACCTGGTGCGCAATCTCGGCTTCGTGGTGCCGAATTACGATTGGTGGGAAGCGCCGTTCTACGGCATCGGCCTGAAGCTGTACAACCTGCTCGCCGGCAAATACGGTTTCGGCGCGTCGCGCATCCTTTCGCGCGAGGAAACGCTGGCACGCCTGCCGACCATCAAACCCGAAGGCCTCCGCGGCGGCGTGATCTACTTCGACGGCCAGTTCGACGATTCGCGCCTGCTCATCAACCTGGTGGCCACGGCTTTCGAGCAGGGCGCCACCCTGCTCAACTACGCGCCGGTCACCGGGCTCACCAAAGATTCCGAAGGCTTCGTCGACGGCGTCCGCTTCCACGATGCCGAGACCGGCGAAGAGTTCGAGGCCCGCGCCCGCGTGGTGATCAACGCCACCGGCCCGTTCGCCGACATCCTGCGCCGCCAGGCCGACGCCGCCGTCGAGCCGATGATCGCGCCCAGCCAGGGCATCCACCTGGTGTTCGACCGTTCGTTCCTCGCCGGCGACGACGCCATCATGGTGCCGCATACCAGCGACGGGCGCGTAATGTTCGCCATCCCCTGGCACGGCCACACCGTGGTGGGCACCACCGATACTCCCATCGCCGAGCCCGCGCTCGAGCCGGCGCCGCTCGCGCAGGAAATCGCATTTATCCTGCAAACCTCGGCACTATACCTCGCCAAAACGCCCACGCGCGACGATATCCGCAGCGTCTTCGCGGGCATTCGCCCGCTGGTGAAATCGGGCGAAGGCGGCAACACCGCCGCGCTCTCCCGCGATCACACCATCCGCATCGAAAACTCCGGCCTGGTCACCGTCTGCGGCGGCAAGTGGACCACCTATCGCCACATGGCGGAAGATTGCGTCAACCAGGCTGCCACGCTCGCCCGCCTGCCGGACCGGCCGTGCGTTACCGGGCACCTGAACATCCACGGCTTCCATCCGTCATCCGAAAAATTCGGACGGTTGTGGATGTATGGATCGGACGCGCCGCTGGTGGAACAGACCGCGGAGAACGCCGCGCCGCTCGACAGCGATCTGCCGTATACCGCCGCGGAGGTGCTGTGGGCAGTGCGCGAAGAGCTGGCGCGCACCGTGGAAGACGTGTTGGCGCGTCGCACGCGGGCGCTCTTTCTGAATTCGCAGGCCGCTCTGCGCATGGCGCCCCGCGTGGCGCTCCTCATGGCGGAGGAACTGAAGCAGGACGCAGCCTGGGAGGCGGAACAAGTGCGGAATTTCCGGGAAATTGCGCGCAACTATCTCCCGCTATGAAAACCGCGTGCGCTTCCACAGCATGCGCCCGCACACCATCAGGCAGGCAAAAGTGAGCACCAGCAGCGCCGCCATCCACCCAAGGTTCACCGCCACTTGCTGGTGCGTGGCGCCGGCCGCGAGCCACACGAAGAGCGCCACCGCGGCGGCGGCAATCACCACCTCCCACCAGCGCCGTCCCGGCTTCTCGCGCGCCAGCGGGTCCTCTCCCATCAGGCTCGACGCCACGCGCGCGGGGTCCATGCCATAGCGCGCGCACTCGCGTTCCATGGCGGCCTTCCACGACGCCTGCTCCGATTCCGATGCTTCGGCCGTCGAGATCGCGCCCGCTCCCAGAATCATCAGCAGCGACCCGGCTACCACCAGGACGTGCGCCATCGTGCCCTGCCCGGCGAGTTCGCCGAATACCAGCACCCCCCACGCCAGTCCCCAAAGCTGGTTGGTATTGGAGAGCGGAATGCCGCGCGCGATCCCCACGTATTTCGTGGCGTAGTTTTGAAACAGATCGCCCAGCACCCAGCAGAATCCGCCCAGAAACAGCCAGAACATCGCCGGAAATGCCCGCCCGAGTTCCGCACTTACGCCCCGCACACCGCCGCCGAACACTACCGCCAGCGCCCAAACCGTACCCAGCTCGCCGAACGTGAATACCGTCACAAACGAGAGCGGATTCATCCCGCTGATGTACGCCTTGCGATACGGAATGTACATTGTGCCCCACAGCAATCCGGCCGTGAGAGCCGCGGCGATGCCGACCGCCGCGCCGCCCGGCGCCGCGGTGCTCTTCTGCGATGTCGCGTAGGCCAAAAGGCACGCGCCGCCCACGATCGCCACCGCGCCGGCCAGTACCCGCGCCCATCCGGCGCCGCGCAATTCGTTGAACAGCAGCCAGCCCCAAAACAGTCCCACCAGGCTATTGATATTCCATAGCGGGAACGCGATCGATAACCCGACATTGCGGATGGCGAAAACCGTCAGTGTATTCGCCACCGCCCACAGCATTCCGGCGACGACGGCCCAAATGATGAGATGCGGCTTCTCGCCGAGATCGGCGAGGACGTACCCCGTCCCCTTCAGCGCCACCGGCACCGTCCACCGCGCCACGAACACGCCGGCCACCATCCCGAGCGAGATAACGAACGGCGAAAACCCCGCCGTGACGAGCTTCGTGGGCGCCTCGGCGGCGGCCAGCCACGAGGCGGCCGCCAGTCCGCACGCCACGCCGAGCGCGTGCAGCGAACCGCGCGTCATTTCACCAGCGCCAGCACGCCGATGCCGATCGCCAGCACCACGATGGGCAGCCACAATTGCGGATCGGTCAGGATCGCGCGAGCCGATACCTTGGAATTCGCCATGGTAATCTGCCATTCTACTTGGAAACCGGGCGTGCCGCGACCAATGAGCCGCTGTCGTTCTGCCTGGACCTTGAGCCGCCGGGCGGTTTCGCGCCGCGGGCAGAATGGTTTCCGCCGCGGGAGGGGCCAGCCGACGGATCGATCCAGCTTTAGAGATCCTGGCCGCGATCCTGTTAATCTAGGTAGTCCCCGCGTGAGGGAATATGGCAGAATTTGTCGGCGCCATCGACCAAGGCACCACCAGCACCCGTTTTCTGGTCTTCGACCGCCGCGGCGCCATCGTCGCCAGCGCCCAGAAAGAGCATCAGCAGATCTATCCGCAGCCCGGTTGGGTGGAGCACGATCCGGAAGAGATCTGGCTCCGCACCCGCCAGGTCATCGCCGAGGCAATGGCGCACCGCGGCCTCAAGCCGGCCGATCTGGCTGCTATCGGTATTACCAACCAGCGCGAAACCACCGTCCTGTGGCACCGTCACACCGGTAAGCCCGTGGCCAACGCTCTGGTCTGGCAGGACATGCGTGTGGCCGATGCCGTCTCCGAATTCGCCCGCCAGGGAGGGCCTGATCGCTTCCGCGCCCAGACCGGGCTCCCGCTCGCCACGTATTTCAGCGCGCTCAAGATTCGCTGGCTGCTCGATCATGTGCCCGGCGCGCGCCGTCAGGCCGAGGCCGGCGATCTGCTCTTCGGCAACATCGATACCTTCCTTGCCTGGCACCTCACCGGCCTCCACATCACCGATTGCACCAATGCCAGCCGCACGCAGTTGATGAATCTCCAGACGCTCGATTGGGATGCGGAACTGCTGCGCGCATTCGGCATCCCGCCGCAGATTCTGCCCCAAATCCGCTCCAGCAGCGAAATCTACCGCGCCGCCACGCTCGACGAAGTGGCCGGCGTTCCGCTCGCCGGAATTCTTGGCGATCAGCAGGCGGCGCTGGTCGGACAGACCTGTTTTCAGGCCGGCGAGGCCAAAAATACCTACGGCACGGGGTGTTTCCTGCTCATGAACACCGGCCGCGAGATCGTGCAATCGAAGTACGGCCTGCTCACCACGGTCGCGTTCCAGCTCGGCGGCCAGCCGGCGCAGTACGCGCTCGAAGGCAGCGTGGCCATCACCGGCGCGCTGGTGCAGTGGGTCCGCGATAACTTCGGGCTCATCGCGTCGAGCCCGGAAATCGAAGCGCTCGCGCGCCTGGCGGAAGACAACGGCGGCGTCTACTTCGTGCCCGCGTTCTCCGGTCTGTACGCGCCGTATTGGAAACACAATGCCCGCGGCGTGATCGCCGGGTTGACGCGCTATTCCAACAAGAGTCACCTGGCGCGCGCGGTGCTGGAAGCCACCGCGTTCCAGACGCGCGAAGTGGTGGAGGCGATGGAGAAGGATTCCGGCGTGCCGCTGAGCGTCCTGCGCGCCGATGGCGGCATGGTGGGCAACGAGCTGCTCATGCAGTTCCAGGCCGACATCCTCGATCGCCAGGTGGTGCGCCCCGCGGTGCGTGAGACCACCGCCCTCGGCGCGGCGTACGCCGCGGGCCTGGCCACCGGATTCTATGCCGGCGTAGACGACCTGCGCGCGCAGTGGTCGGTGGACCACACCTGGACGCCCCACATGGACGCGGCGCGGCGCGAGAAAATGTACCGCTTCTGGAAGAAGGCCGTTACCCGCTCGTTCGACTGGCTGGAGGAATAGATGCCACAGATGCCGCACGGAGTCTTGGGAGAATTTCTGGGGACGGCGATCCTCATCCTGCTCGGCAACGGCGTGGTTGCCGGCGCTCTGCTGCGCCGTTCCAAGGCGGAGAACGCGGGTTGGATGGCGATCACTACCGGGTGGGCCCTCGCCGTGATGGCAGGCGTCTTTACCGCCATGGCGTGCGGCAGCGAGGGGCATCTCAATCCCGCCGTCACCATCGGGGCGGCGACCGTCTCGGGCGATTACAGCAACGTCGGCTGGTACATCGCGGCGCAGATGGCCGGCGCGTTCGTGGGAGCGGTTCTGGTGTGGCTGCACTACCTGCCGCACTGGTGGGAAACGCCCGATGCGGATTTGAAACGCGCCTGCTTCTGCACCGCGCCGGCCATCCGCGGGCCGCTCGCCAACCTCATCAGCGAGATCATCGGCACGTTCGTGCTGGTGTTCGTGGCCGATGCGATTCTCTCGAAAACTGTCGCCAGGACGGGTCCGGCGGCCGGGCTCGGACCCTACCTGGTGGGCTGCGTGGTTTGGGGCATCGGCTTGAGCCTCGGCGGCACCACCGGGTATGCCATCAACCCAGCGCGCGATTTCGGTCCGCGCATCGCCCACGCGCTGCTGCCGATCGCGAAGAAGGAAGGATCGGACTGGAGCTACGCGCCGATTCCAGTGATCGGACCCATGATCGGCGGGGTCTTGGCCGGATTGCTGGCGAAGACTTTGGGATTTTGAATCCCCCGCGCCTACTTCTTCACGCGGGTGGGGCCCAGCTCGACGATGGTGTAGTCGGCCGGAATCTGGAACAGCGCCGCGGCGGGCTCGTCGCGCGAAATATTGGTGAATTCGTACGTGCTCTCGCCGAAGCGTGGGTCGGAATTGACCGTCTTCACCAGCATCTGGAGATCGTCCGAATACCACCGCTCGTTCACCACGTGGATGTCGCGATCGTTGCCGATTTGCCCTTGCGGTATGGTCATCGTGCTGCGCGTGTGCGTCGCCAGGGTGCCATTCAACGACTCCACGCCGAGATCCTCTTTCTTTACGTTCTCCGCTGGCACAGCTCCCGCGGTGGCGGTGGCCACGGTGGCGCTGGCCGTAGTTGTACCCGTAGCGGTGGTGTAGGTGAAAGACTTCGTCATCGCCGGCGCATCGATCCTGAATGTCGTTCCCGCTTTTTCACCGATCTCCGGCATCGGCATGATCCGCGCTCTCTTGGCCGCGGTCATCAGAATAATGGTCTGATGGGCAACCGGGTCGTAGATCGTCACCTCGCCGCCGGTGTCGACCCGCGTGCGCCCGGCGCTGTCGCGATAGAAGCCGTCGTTTGACGAATTGGTGATGACCGTGCCGTCGCTCAAAGTCTGTGTCGATTTCTGCTCTTCCGTGCCCGATACCGGCCGGCCCGTCACTGTCTGTCGAGACATGCCTTCGACGCGCACCAGCGGGCGCATCATGAATTGCTGAAAGCCATCCGGACCCACCGCCGGGAGGGTAACGGCCTGTTGAAAGTTTTCGGCGAATCCGCGAAAGCCGCCTCCCCGTCCCACAGCGATGCCAATACCCGTTTCTTGCCCCCATAGCCCGGCGGCCGGGATCATGACCGCCGCGAGAATCGTTGCCTTCGTCATCGTTTTGCCTCCTCTTTTGAACTCAAGCGGATCGCGCGAGCCCGCCCGTCCTGGCTCACCAGCACATCGGCGTTCACCGCGCCTCCGGGATCCGGAGTGGACACGGTGAATCCCGCCGCAATCAGCGCCGCCACCGGGACGTCCATCCGGACGACGGTCGTGCGCTCTTCGGGCGAAAGCGGGATGGTGTACGGAATCTGCATGAACGGCTCCTCTTCCTCGCTCGCCTGCCGCACTTTCGCCACCAGGTGCCTCACCCGGGAAACAATGCGGCGCGCGCGCTCTCTCGGCGCCGGATCGGCCGTCACCGATGCCGCTACCGCCGCCGGTTTTTCCACCGCCTTCACCGCCATATGCGCGACATGCCGCGCGCCGGCGGAATGGCGTTCGACAATCGCCAATCGAACCAGCGCGATTGCCGCCAGCGCCGCCGCCAACAGGGCTAACTTCGGCAGTCGGGCACCGCGTTTGGGCCGGAGCCGCCGCGAGCGGTCGAATTCCGCCAGCACCCGCGCTTCCATGCGCGCCATTTCCGGCAATGGTTCGCCCGCCAGGCTGTCGAGACTGGCGCTCAACGCCAACTGTTCGTCGAGAAAGCGCGCGCAATCGGCGCAATTTTCCACGTGGGCCAGCAGGGCGCCGCGCTCATCGGCCGGCGCCTGCCCGCGCGCCATCTCCATCAGGCGCCCACGATATCCGCGGCAGCCCGTCAGCATCGCTGTCCTTCCTTTTTCCGTTCGAGCTTGCGCACCAGCAGTTCGCGCGCGCGGTGCAGGCGCGAGCGCACGGTGCCCAACGCGCAGCCCAACTCCTCGGCCGCCTGCTGATAACTTTTCTCTTCCAGTTCGCACATCACCAGGGCTTCACGATACCGTTCCGGCAACGACCGAATGGCCCGCCGCAGCTCTTGCAAATCCTGGCGCTTGCCGATTCCGGCCACCACGTCGAGATGGGCCTCGCCCGCCGGTTCCAGAGCCGCCGCTTCCAGCGGAAGCCAGCGCCGGCCGGCCTGTTGCCGGCGGTGGAGCATTTTGCGCGCCACCCCTCCCAGAAATGCCGGCAACGGGCCCCGTCGGGGGTCGAAATCCTCCGCGTGATGGATCAGCCAGACGAAC
>Ga0335078_10007160_pt1 | contig 16529 bp, 13 predicted proteins | sample Lox_Sample_32_FD_206711 | JGI IMG/M metagenome (GOLD analysis project Ga0335078, IMG submission 206711) | Soil microbial communities from Loxahatchee National Wildlife Refuge, Florida, United States - Lox_Sample_3.2 | ecosystem: Environmental > Terrestrial > Soil > Wetlands | place: USA...
CCGGCGCCGATACTGCGGCATACAGAGGTACGTGCCGCGCCGAGCGCAGGGCGGCCAGCGCCCACACCAGCACCAGCATGCCTTCAAACCATTGGCGGCGCGCCAGAAGACGGGATGACAAAGCCACACCGGCCAGAAGCAGGACCGCAAACACGAGCATGTTTTCGTCCCGGATGCGCGGCGACTGGAACTCCTGGACGTTGTCCAGAATCCAGGACGATCGTAAATAGGCCGCGATGTGCGCGTGCAGGCGCCAGCCATAGGGATTTAGCAGGGTCGCGGCAGCGCAAGCTACCGTTACCGACCCGTAGCGCCGCAGGGCCGTCCAATTGCGACTGGCGGCCGAAACGAGAGACAAGACCGCCAGAGTTGCCAGCCACGCTGCAAACCCGCCATGGAGGTTCGCCCAGAGCGCGGAGAGGGGAACCAAGACCCACACCCGCCGTGAGGCGCGCCGCCGATCCTCATCCAGAATCCACAAAGCCAACGGGAAGAAAAGCAACGAAAACAGGTGCGGCCGCGCCAGGTAATGGATGGTTGATGCGCTAATCGCGGCCAGCGTGACCGCCAGCGATATCCAGAGGCCGGCATCGCGGCGCAACATCCAACACAACAGGATCGTTCCGGAAGCACACAGCGCCACCACGGTGAAGGCCGCTACCATTTGCAGGCCGCCCCAGGTGTGGAAGAGAGCAAAGACCACGTCCGCCAGCCACTCCCACGCGAACCAGGTCTGGTCCGGCCGCGAGAAAGAGAACGGGTCGTGGTGCGGCACCGTCCGCGACTGCAAAATGAGCTGCCCGGTTTGTATGTGCCAGCCTGCGTCTCCGTCGAAGAGCAGCGCCTGCCAGGAATCGACGCGCCCGAACAGCGCCAGCAAAAGTGCCGCAAAAAAGAGGTCCGGCAGGGATGGAAGAGCCAGCCTGCGCGCCCACGCGATCGGGCGATCGCAGAGAGGTTGTTCGGGAAGCTGCGGCATGGTCCCGATGGAACTGATCGGCTACGCGGGGAATCTCTTTAGCCCGACGGGACCAGCGACGGAAAGCCCCGCGGCGCATCTCGATGGCCCTAAGGTTTTCGGAACTCCTGGCCGATCAGGTAGGTGGATGCACTGATGAGCGCGCATGCGATGAGGAGTCAATGGAAGCTGTTGATCGTCTGTCCCCACACGGCGATGTCGCGGCAAATTCGGACCACCGCGGGAGATCTGGGGCTGGAGGTCTGTCTGCTCGCCGAGTATCCGCGCCCCGGAACGATTGCCGCTCAGATCGCCCAGCAGGAATGCAATATCTGTTTCTTGGACGTTGCCTCGCAGCAGGAACAAGCCTTACAGTTGATTGCCGAAGCCGCTCCGGTGGTGCCGGTGGTGGCTTTGAATCCGCAAAACGACGCGGATCTCATCTTACGCTGCCTGCGGCGCGGGGCGTGCGAGTTCCTGTCCGACGCCAGTCCCGAGCAACTGACGGGCGTGCTCGAGCGGTTGGGACTCCTGCGAACGCCGATGGAGCAGGCCAAGCCGGCGACGGTCTATTGTGTGGTGCCGGGGAAGGGCGGCTGTGGCGCCAGCACCTTGGCTACCCACCTGGCCATCGAGATGAAGCGGATCGGCGGCGGCCGGGTGTTGCTGGTGGATGCCGACTCGTTGATGGCCAGCGTTTCGTTTCTGTTGAAACTCAAGTCTCTGTTTCACCTGGGCGACGCGGTTCGAGACTGCCTGCGTCTGGACGCGGACCTGTGGGGACGGCTGGTCACCAAGTGCCACGGGATCGACGTCTTAACGGCCCCGGAGACTCCCGGCACGCGAGTGAATATTGACCGGCCCGCGGCGGTGGAGTTGATCTGCTTCTGGCGGGAGCACTATAGCGCCGTACTCATCGACGTCGCGGGAGCCCACGGACCCGGGTGCGATCTGGCTTCGCTAGCGGACGAAATCCTGCTGGTCACCACCAACGAACTGGCAGCGCTGCACGGAACCAAACGGTCCATCGAGAATCTGGAGCAGAATGGCGTAGCCAGGGGCCGGCTGAAACTGCTGGTGACGCGCTACACGCCCTCTACCGGGCTGAAGCGGGAGGATGTCGAGACCGCTCTTAAGATGTCGCCCTACGCGCTGCTCGGAAACGATTACGCAGCGGTTCAGGATGCCATTCTGGAAGGCAAGCCGGCTGCGCCGGGATCGCAATTCGGCCGCAGCATCAACGCGCTCGCCGAACGCTTGCTGGGGAAGGAGAAGGCCGGAAAGAAGCGTCCCCTCTTCGGCCTTTTGCCCGTGCGCCTGTAATTGAGGACAAAAACCCCCACAAATAAGGGTTTGCGCGAATATGCCGAGCGCCGCTTTCTTGATAGGTTCTAGTACGGGAGCATGCTCCTCCGGTATTCGTAGGATGGCAGACAGGAACGAAAACATGCGGAAATTTTGGAAGGATACACAGGCGCAGGACCTGGTGGAGTATGCCCTGGCTGCGGGGATGGTGGCGGTAGCGGCGGTGGCCGTGATGCCGGAACTCAGCACCACGATCAATGCTGCCTTCAGCAAGATTGCTTCGGTCGTCACCGCGTCCGCCGGCTAAGCCAATCAGTCCGGGGGCCGTCCCGGCAAGTCCGCCGCGAGTGGAGAGGCTCGATCCTCACCCGCCGGATGGTAGCGCGCCGACCCAGGCGCCGATAAGAAACGGAGGGAACCGAAATGAATAACTTGAAATTACGAACTGTGATGCTCAAGGTTTGGAAAGACAGCCGAGGGCAAGACCTGGTGGAATATGCGCTGGCCGCGGGTATGGTGGCGGTAGCGGCCGTCGCGGCCATGCCGGGCCTAAGCGCCACGGTCAACAACGTGTTCAGCAAAATCGGCTCGATCATCACGGCCAACGTTAACTAAGACCGGGCTTCACGGCGGGACGCCGGAGAACGAAAGGTCTGCCCGACGGGAGGCTGCAGCGTTTCCGGCGCATCACGGGAGGGCCGCCTGGCCTACGGGCGGCCCGGCTTTTCGGCGCATGGCGGACTTCCGCCGTGCCGACGGGGTGCTCCGCAGACGGTTGGGCCGATCCTCGCCTGCTCCAAGCGCGCCGCGTTCCCTGCCAAAAGAAGCTCGACCGAGGATAGTTCATCAAAGATAACGTTGATTTCCCCGAGGTACTGGCTAAGCTATTCGACATGGACGCTTTGCTGATCGGGCCGGCACTGGCACTCAGTTTTGCAGGAACTCTGTACGCAGGAAAAGCCCTGCTGAACGCTTTCGTCTCCGTGCTGGAACACCGTAGCCGCCGCGTCGACTAACGAGCGCTAGCCTCCCCTTCCGACCGCCCGCTGTACATCTTACTTTCTTCCCCTCCACACTCACCAGAGCACGGCCCCGGTTCACGTTACTATGAGACTCTGTTGCTATGAGAAGTGGAATCCAGGCGCTCGTCGCGACGCTGCGGAACGATCCCACGCAACTAATCGCCCCGCTGATCGTTTTTGCGGTCACCTTCGCTCTCGGCTATGTGGTCCGCGCGGTGCTCCTGCGGATCCTGCACGCCTGGAATGCGCGCGCCAAGAGCCGGCCCAGAGTTATCCTGAGCGACGCCGTGCGCGTGCCGACCTTTCTGTGGCTGCTGATCTTCTCGGTGCACCTCGCGATCCAGTTTTCCGATCTGCCGCCTAAATTAACCGCCTGGGCTCCGGAATTCCTCCTGGTGCTCTTTATCCTCTCCCTGACTTTGATGTGCGTACGGATCGCTGGCGACCTGGTGCGCTTCTACGGGGACCAGATCCCTGGCGCGCTTCCAGTTAGCACGCTGACGCAGACCCTGGCGCAGCTGGGAGTGGTGATCCTGGGATTCCTGATCATCCTCAACCAGCTCCATGTCTCGATCGCGCCGATTCTAACCGCCTTGGGGGTCGGCGGTCTGGCCGTCGCGCTCGCGTTGCAGGACACGCTCTCCAACCTTTTTGCCGGCTTTTACGTCGCCGTAGCCGGACAGGTACGGCTGGGCGATTACATCAAGCTGGACTCGGGCGAGGAGGGTTACGTCACAGACATCAGCTGGCGGACCACGACCATTCGCACCTTAGGCTCGAACCTCATCATCGTTCCCAACTCCAAGCTCGCTAAGGCTGTGGTGACCAACTATCATTTGCCGGAGAAGCGCATTTCTTCGGCCGTGCAAGTGAACGTGAGTTACGATTCCGATCCGGACCACGTGGAGCGCGTACTGCTGGAGCTCGTCACGGCCGCGGCCCGCGAGATCCCCGGTATGCTGGCGGAGCCGGCGCCTTCGGTGGCATTCGATCCGGGCTTCGGCGAGTCGTCTCTCGGATTCAGCCTGAATTACAGCGTGTCCGAATTCGCCAACCAGTTTGGCGTGAGAAACGAGCTGCGGAGGCGCGTCCTGCGCCGCTTCCGTGAGGAGCGCATCGCCACGCCGCTCACCACGCGGCGGGTATTGCTGCGGGAAGATGCCGGTCATGATTGACGCGCAGAAGGTCATCGCGCTGCTTCGCGGTTTTTCGGATCCTTCCGACGGACAAGCCTTGAAGAGCTGCGAACTCGCCGAGATGCTGGCGGCCTGTTCGCCGGCGCCGTTTTCGCGGCATCAATTCACGCCGGGCCACATCACGTGCACGGGACTGGTGCTGGCGTCCGATGGAGCGAGAGTGCTCCTGGTACACCATGCGCGCCTCGACCGTTGGCTGGCTCCCGGCGGCCATGTGGAACCGGAAGACGCCGAGATCCGGGAGAGCGCGCGCCGCGAGGTGACGGAAGAGACCGGTGTTCGCCTGGCCGACGGCGCCCTTCCACCACTGGCCGGCGCGGACGTGCATGGAATCCCTGCGAAAGGCTCCGAACCGTACCACCTGCATCACGACCTGTTGTTCGCCTTTCGCGCGGTCTCGGATGAATTTCGCGTGTCCGCGGAATCGCTGGCCATCGCCTGGTGCGCTCCCGAGGAATTCGATCGATACCAGGTGCCCGCCAATCTCCGCCGGGCGTATGCGCGCGTGCGAGAATTGTCTTCGACCAGATGAAGACGTTCACCATCGCGGTGATCGCGGGCGACGGCGTCGGTCCCGAGGTCATCCCACAGGGCAAGCGCATCCTGGAAGCGGTTGCCAAACGACATGACGCCACCTTCGCGTTTGAAGATTTCGATTGGGGCGCCGAGCATTATTTCCGCTGGGGCCGCATGATGCCGGCCGGCGCCATCGACCTGCTGCAACCTTGTGACGCCATTTACCTGGGCGCCGTGGGACACCCGAGGATTCCCGACCACATCACCCTGAACGGCCTGCTCCTGCCCATTCGCCGGGTTTTCGATCAGTACGCCAACGTGCGGCCGGCGTATTTATATCCGGGCGTCGATTCGCCGCTGGCGGGCCGCAAAGGCGGAGAGATCGATTTCGTGGTGGTGCGCGAGAACACCGAGGGCGAATACGCGCAGGTGGGAGGCTTCGTCTACCAGCAGCAGCCCGAAGAGATCGCGATCCAAACGGGCGTGTTCACGCGCCGCGGCATTGAACGGGTCGTACGGTTTGCGTTTCAACTGGCGGTGAAGCGCAACCAGAAGAAGCGCGTCACCTCCGTCACCAAGTCGAATGCCCAGGGATACAGCATGGTGCTGTGGGACCGTACGTTTCAGGAGATCGCGTCGCAATTTCCGGATGTGGAAACGGAGTCGTTGCTCGTGGATGCGGCCGCCATGAACTTCATCCGCCGCCCGCAAAGCTTCGACGTGGTGGTGGCGTCGAATCTTTTCGGCGATATTCTGAGCGATCTTTCCGCGGCCATCATCGGGAGCATGGGGCTGGCGGCCAGCGCCAATCTCGACCCCGAGCGGCGGTTCCCCTCGATGTTCGAGCCGGTGCATGGATCGGCTCCCGACATCGCCGGTCAGGGAATCGTGAATCCACTGGCGGCGATCCTGAGCGGGGCCATGATGCTGGAACACCTGGAACTCACGGCCGCCGCGCGGGAAGTGGAAGCCGCCGTCGCCGCGGTGCTGGCTGAGGGCAAGGTGCGCACAGCCGATCTCGGCGGCAAGAGCAGCACGGAGGAGGTGGCTACCGTCGTGCTGGAGAAACTGGCTGAGTGACCAATTCCCCCTCGCGGGAAAGCACCGGACGGCACGCTTTCCTGGTAGGCGCGGGCATACTGCTGACGCGCGTCATCGGGCTGGCGCGCAACTACGTGTTCGCGCATTATTTTGGTTTGCGCAACCCCGCGGCTGACGCCTTCAACGCGTCCTTCCGCATTCCCAACCTTCTGCAGACGCTGTTTGGCGAAGGCGTGCTCTCCGCCTCATTCATTCCCGTCTACTCCAGGCTGCTGGCGGAAAAAGACGAGGAGGAGGCCGGGCGCGTCGCCGGCGCCGTACTGGCCATGCTGGCATTGACGGTGTCGCTGGTTGTGCTCGGCGGCGTGCTGGCGGCTCCCTATCTCATCGAACTGATCGCGGCGGGATTTCACGGGGCCACGCGAGATTTGGCCATCCGGCTGGCGCGGATTCTCTTCCTGGGCGCAGGGTGCCTGGTTCTTTCAGCGTGGTGCCTCGGGATTTTGAATAGCCATCGAAAGTTCTTCTTGTCCTACACCGCTCCGGTGGCGTGGAATTTGGTAATGATCGCCTGCCTGATCGTATTCGGCCGCAGATCGGCGGACTTGTCCTCGCTGGCGGTGAAGCTGGCGTGGGCTTCGGTGGCCGGAAGCGCGTTGCAGTTTACGGTTCAGCTGCCCGCCGTACTGAGACTCGCACGTCGTCTGCGCGTAAGATTGGACCTGGCATCAGCCCACGCCCGTGACGTGGCTCGCAACTTCATCCCCGTGTTCTTCAGCCGCGGCGTCGTGCAGATCAGCGCGTATGTGGATCTATGGTTGGCCAGCTGGCTTCCGACGGGCGCCGTCACCGGCCTGGCCAATGCGCAGCTGCTCTACACGCTGCCGGTGAGCCTCTTCGGCATGTCGGTATCGGCGGCGGAACTGCCGGCGATGTCGAGCGCGGTGGGTGACCACAGGGAAGTAGCGGAGCATCTGCAGACACGATTGAATCGCGGCTTGCGCCAGATTGCGTTTTTCATCGTCCCCTCGGCCATGGCCTTTCTCGCGTTGGGGGACGTGATTACGGGGGCGCTATTTCAGTCCGGACGCTTTACTCACACCGATAGCGTCTACGTGTGGGGCATTCTAGCCGGGTCGGCCGTAGGGCTCCTGGCTTCCACCATGGGCCGGCTTTACTCCTCGACATATTATGCGTTGCGCGATACGCGTACGCCGTTGCGATATGCGCTCGCGCGTGTCACGCTAACCACGGCGCTCGGGTATCTGGCGGCGATCCCATTGCCGGTGTGGATCGGGATTGATCGGAAATGGGGAGTCGCGGGCCTCACCGCTTCCGCGGGAGTGGCCGGGTGGGTGGAATTCACGCTGCTGCGGCGCTCGTTGAACCTACGAATTGGAAGGACCGGATTGCCCGTACCGCTCGTCGCCAAGCTGTGGACTGCGGCCGCGGCCGGAGCTGCTGTGGCGTGGGGCGTGAAGCTGGCGCTCGGCCGGCTGCACCCGGTCGTGGCGGGCATCGCGATCCTGATTCCGTATGGATGCGTATATTTCGCCGCCGCGTATCTGCTGCGCGTGGAGGAATGCGCTCACGTGTTCCGCAGGGTGCTGCGCATCAACCCTTCAAGTCTTTGAATGCGTCTTCGATCTCTTGCTTAGCGGCGGGCGTGGGAACGCTCAACGGTAAGCGGGGCGGCCCTCCGTAATAGCCGTTCAGGTCCATAGCGTGCTTCAGGCCGGGGATGCCATATTTCGAGCCGATCAGAGTGGCCGGGCGGCTGACGCGATTCTGCCAGTCGCGTGCGGCCTCTTCTTCGCGCGTGCGGAAAGCCTCCCAAATCGCGATCGAGGCATAGGGAGCCGCATTGGCAAATGCCAGAACGCCGCCGGAGGCGCCCATCATGAGTGCCGGCAGAAGCACGTGCGTGGAACCGACCAAGACTTGAAAACCTGGCCGGGCTTCGCGGACGATGTGCATCACACGTTCCACGTTTCCCGAACTGTCCTTGATTCCGATGATGTTGGGGTGTTCGGAAAGCGCGGCTACGGTGTCGCCGGAGAGATCGATACCGGTCATCTGCGGAAAGCTGTAGAGGAGAATCGGAATCTTGGCCTGATCCGCGACCGCGCGGAAAAACAGCATCTGCGTCTCCATGCGCGTCATCTGGTTCTTGAAATAGCTTGGGGTCCGCACGAGCGCCGTGTGTGCGCCGAGGTCGGCCGCGCGGTTGGTGAGGCACACGGTCTCGCGCACACTTTCCATGCCGGTGCCGAAGATCAGTATTTTTCCGGGCGCCGCGTGTTTGGCGACCTGCTCCCAGAGGGTGCTTTTTTCCTCCGAGGAGAGGAAGACGTCTTCACCTGTCGAACCGCTCACCAGGTAGCCGGCTAAGCCGGTCCGATTCCATTTCTCCACGTTGTGCTGGATTTTCGTGACGTAGAGATTGCCCGCGTGATCGAAAGGAGTCGCCACCGCCGGGAAAATGCCTTGTAGTTTCATCGCCGCAACTACACGATAGCAGTTTCGCCCGGCCGCGCGGAGTATTCGGCACTAGCGATTCTGTAGACCCACCAGAGCGACTAACTCCTCCAGATTTTCCCGCGTAGCCGTTACCTGACCGCCCATGGCGGAGGCGACCTCGGCGGTTCGCTGGGCGTTGGCGGCGTTGTTCTGTGTCACCTGTTCGATCCGTGAAATGGCTTCGCTGATATGACCGACGCCGCGCGCCTGCTCCTGGCTGCTGGCGGCGATTTGGCTCACCATCTCGCTACCGCTGGAGATTGTAGAGGAAACCAGTTGGAACGAGTGATGAGCTTGGGAGACCAGGCCGACACCGCGATCGACATCGGCGATCGTCTTTTCAATGATCTCGGCGCTGTTGCGCGCGGCTTCGGCCGCCCTTTGCGCGAGCGCCCGCACTTCGTCGGCCACCACGCTGAACCCAGCGCCGGCCTCGCCGGCGCGCGCTGCTTCCACCGCGGCGTTCAAGGCCAGAATGTTCGTGTGAAAGGCGATTTCATCGATGCTCTTTAAGACTCCGGCCACTTGGTTGCTGGATTTAGAGACCAGGTCCATCGAGACCGTGAGGTCGTGCATCGCTTGGGAGGCATTGGTCACCGTATCGCGAGCCTCCTGCATGAGGCCGTCCGCCTCCCGGGCGCGTGCGGCATTCTGCTGAGCCGTGGCGGAAATCTCTTCCAAGGACGCCGAACTCTCTTCGATGCAGGCAGCTTGCTCTTGCGCATCGTGCTGGACGGCGCGGCCGCACTCGGACATGTCCGTGGAAGCGTCGGCCGCTCCGTTCGCTGCCTTCCGCACACCCTCGATGACCTGCCGAATCGGGCCTGTAATAGAACGCCGGATCGTAAGATTCACCACGACCGCCGACAGGATCAGGGTAGCGCCGAACAGAGCCAGCGCCAGCCATCGTTGTTTAGCCGAACTTTCTACTACCGCTTTCAACTGGTTCTGCAGATCCTGGGAGAACGATTCTTTGGCTTTTGCCAACGAGGCTTTCACCTCGTCGGTGCGTGACGCGATTCCGCGCATTTGCTCCTGCGTTTGCGCGTTCATGCCGGCCGGGTTGGCGAGAACCTCCCCATAAAGAGAGCGCGCATCGGCTAACAATTGCTCCGTGGCGGAGGCGAGTTTCTCTACCTGCTCCGCGCGCTCGCTGGAAAGGCCGGGTATCGCCCCGATCGATTTCAGTGCCTCCACGGCTTTCTGGCCATCCTCGCTCGCGCGATCCAGGCCGGTCTTATCTTGGGTGACCACGGCATCCCCGAAGTCCTTCACCATCCGGTCGAATAACGTTGCGGCCTCGGGACTGCGCTGCGCCGCCGGAAACAACGCGTCGGAGGTAGTCCGAAGCATCGTTTCCGTCCGCCGGCCTTGAAACTGGCCGAGAATCATGGAAAGCACGTAACCCAGAACAAAGACTCCGATACTCAACCAGATCTTGGCTGTAATGTTAAGGCGTTTCACGGTCGTCCCATTTCTGTCACTTCACTTCAATCGGTTTGACGCCCTCGATGGCGGTTCCGGCGCTCACATACCCGATGGCGCCTTTGGTCTTAGCCACGTAGCCGACCATTTCGGCATCGGATGCCAGGGCCTTCGGCATGGAGCCCTTGCCCGTGAACACCAGGCTGCGGTAATAGGTCTCCAAAGCCGCATCGGTCTTCCCGAGGTACTGCTTGACGAAGGCTTCGTGAGCGGGGCCCGACTTCAACAGCACCGGTTCCACATGACTGCCGTCCGAGAGAGAAGTCTTGGTCGCCAGGAAGACGCCCTTCAGTTCGTCGGCAGAGACGGAAGAGGCCCCCACACTGGGATTGGCAATGACTTTGATATCGGCCGCGCGAACGCTGACCACAGCGAAGCTGCACAACGCCGTGGCGATGACGAGGTGTTGTAGCCTTTTCATGCGATTTCTCCTTTCACCAGTGCGGTGGCTTTAGAAGTTAAAGCCTGTCCGAACAATTAACAAATTGGTCTTCGGCTTGAGACCCTGCGGATTATCCGAGGTATAAAACCCGTCCGGGTACATGCCGGGACTGCCGTAACCGTCCATGAAATGGCCTTCGATCTTCACGTTCCAGAATTTAGCCAAGTCGCAACGAAGCGTCGCTACCTTGTCATAGAGGTGATGATCCGGGCCGCTGGTGTTAGTGGGAATCGGGGTGGGCGGGTCGCCGTACACGTCCGTGAATCGGGAGTAGTAAGAACCCACGGCCCAACGCTTGGACAATCTATAGGAGGCAGCGATATACCATGCGCGCGTATCCGTGGTTACTTCAAACATGTTGTCGAAGATCATGTGATCGCGCCAGTACCGGCGGTATTCGGAATCCACCGTCAGGTTGCCGATCGTGAATTGCGCGTAGAGCTGTGAGGTCGTCTCGCTTTTGGTGGTCTCCTGGGTTGGGACGGTGGTAAATCCAGTGCCGCCGAAGATTGCGTTGCTATAGGTCCAGGTGCCGGTGCCGGTGATGTCGCCTCGCATGTGCGACGCACCGAGTAACAGTCCCTTCAGCGGGGTCGTCCAGCGCAGGTCCGCACCGTATTGCAGGCCGCCGTAATCCTTATAGTCGATTCCGACCGGTTGCAGCATGTAAATGTAGCCGCCATAAGGGGTGTCTTTACGCTGGCCGGCAAACAAGGTATAGGAGAAACTGCCCGCCTTTTGCAGGCCGATGTTGCCATAGACATCACCACCGTTGTGGGCGATGGTGGCATCCCGCAGGTCGGTTGGATAGACGGACTGCGGCAACAGCGCGAACACCCGCAGGAAATCCTGATCCTGCGTATCGTTGTACAGGCCCAGCGCGGTCTTGACCCTGCCGCCGCGCACGCCGAACCAGTCGGCGAATCGGTAGTCCGCATAACCCCAGTCGAGTTCCGGATGCCAATCGCCTAGTTTTCCAAAGTTGCGGTCATATACCTGCGCCCCAATGCGGAGTTTGTCGGTTAGCCGCACGGAAGCGTTTATGCCGCCGTCGGTCATCGCAAAACTCCCCTGACTGGTATCCATGGTCAGGTAGTTGTTGCCATTGGAATAACCAAATCCCTGCGAAAAGAAGCTATGGATCTGAACGTCTCTTCCAGCAACTGTGAAATCGAACTGTGCGTGAAGAAGGCCCGGGAGGGCTGCCAATAACGTTAGGCCGATCCGGTGTGTGGTCGTCATGGGTATTTCTCTCCTCGTTGGCAGCCGCAGTGTTGGCTGGCTGCTACGGGCCATATCGGACGAAATGCCACGAACTTTAGGTCGGATGAGACGCGTGGTTTGGGGCCTGTTCGCCTCGGGAGGTAGAAGATGGCGCCAGGCATTCGCAGACGATAGAATCGAAAGCGATCCCCGTGCGCCACCGTTGGCAACAACTCCGCCGCGCACTGCTGCGGCGCATCCGGTACCGCATTACCTCGGGCGGCCTGTTGTTCACCCTGGCGGTCCTGATGGTCGGGTTGGGTGCGGTGGTATCCGCCAATAACCTCCTGTTCCTCATCCTGGCGACTATGCTGGCCACACTGCTGGTTTCCGGCCTGGTCAGCCGCCTCTCGCTAGCGGCGCTGGAATTGGACTTCCAGGTGCCCGAGCATGTCTCGGCAGGACGTACCGTTCCCGGAAGGCTGTTCGCGCATAACCAGAAGTGGCTGCTGCCCTCCTTCTCGATTCGCATCGAGGGAATCCAGCACCCGTCCAGCCCGGTGCTCGAATCGGCCGTGTACTTCCCGCTCCTGACGGGCGGCACAACCCTGGAAGCGACCGTGGAAGTCCGTTTTCCGAAGCGCGGGACCTACCGGGAAAACAGCTTCGCACTATCCACGTCGTTCCCGTTCGGCTTTCTGGAGAAATCGGCTCGTGTCACGCTGCGCCGCGAGACGGTGGTCTATCCGTCGCTCGATCCGCGCCCCGGTTTTGAAGACCTCCTGTTCGGCGTGGCCGGTGAAATCGAGACGCACTACCGCGGGCTGGGCAAGGATTTCTACCGCATTCGCCCCTACGAGGCGTTTGAAAGCGCCCACCACGTGGATTGGAAGGCCACGGCGCACGTGGGGAGTCTGCAGATCCGCGAATTTGCCCGCGAGCAGGAACAGACGGTGGAAATGTTTTTGGACCGCGACATTCCGCCCGAATTCGACGCCTGGTTCGAGGATGCCATCGATTGCTGCGCGTTTCTGGCGTGGCGGCTTTCCAACCGCGGCACGGCCATCTACTTCCGGTCGCAGGGCTTCGATTTCCGCCAGCCGCTCGACGGGGACATATATACTATCCTGAAGTACCTCGCATTGGTGTATCCCCAGCGCGGGGGAGTGCCGGAGGGGCCAGTTGAAGAGGCTAGCTACAAGATTGTGTTCACGCCGTGGGCCGGCCGGTTCCAGCAAGCCGGTTGGGTGGGTGCGTTGGTTTTGGGGCCGGACCAATTGCGCGCTCCTCGCGGCGCCGTTGATTAGTGCGGCAGTCCTCTGGGCGCAAGTGACCGCCTCGATTTCCGGGACCGTCGAGGACCCCATGGGCATGCCCGTAGGCGGTGCGAGCGTCACCATCAAGAGCCTCGACACCGGCGCGACGCGCGTCGTCACCAGCGAAGAAGATGGCAAGTTTCGGGTTCTCTCGCTGCCGGTTGGCCAACAGGAAGTCAAAGTAGAAAAGACCGGCTTCAAGGTCGCGGTACGGACCGGAATCAACCTGGTGGTGGGGCAGGAAGCCGTGCTCACCTTTCAATTGGAAGTTGGCGACGTGGTGCAGCAGGTAACCGTAGTGGGCGACGCGCCGGTGGTCAATACCACCACGCAATCGGTCTCGGGTTTGGTGGGAGAGCAGGAAGTCAAAGATCTCCCGCTCAACGGGCGCAGCTTCGACAACCTGATCACCCTCAACCCGGGGACCGTCAACTATACGTCGATGAAGAGCGCCAACACCACCACTAGCGACGGCAATAGCTTTTCCGTGGCTGGACGGCGGCCGTCGGAAAACATATTCTTGTGGAACGGCATCGAGTACACGGGCGCCAGCCAGCTGGCGGTCACCCCCGGCGGAGTGAGCGGCTCTCTCCTAGGCATCGACGCTATCCGCGAGTTCAACGTGCTCACCGATACCTACGGCGCGGAATACGGCAAGCGCGCTGGAGGCCAGGTGGTGGTGATTACGCAATCGGGCACTAACTCGCTGCATGGTACGCTGTTCGAGTTTGCCCGCAATAGCATCTTCGACAGCCCCGGCATTTTCGACAACGGAACGGTGCCACCGTTTCGCCGAAACCAATTCGGCGCCGCTCTCGGGGGGCCGGTCAAGAAAGACCGCATATTCTTGTTCGGCAATTATGAAGGGTACCGGCAATCGCTGGCCGTGAGCAGCGTAAGCGTGGTTCCGGACGACGAAGCGCGCAAGGGTTATCTGCCGAATTCGACCGGAGGGTATACGCAAGTTTCGAAATTGAACTCGGCGATGCTTCCCTATATGGCCCTATGGCCGGAGGCGAACGGTGCGGAACTGGGCGGCGGCACCGCTTTGGCCTACTATAACCCGTTGAACCATATCCAGGAAGACTTCGGCACCTTGCGCGCCGACGTCAACTTGCGCACGCCCGACCGGCTCTCGGTTTCCTACATGAACGACACCGGCAATAGCCTCATCCCGCTGGCGGATCCTCTGTTCGCTTCGGGATTGGGACTGGGCGCTCAGGTGGCCAGCGTCGAAGAAACCCATGTGATCTCGCCGGCCATGCTGAACACGTTCCGCGCCGGATTTTCGCGGGGAGCGTTCAATTACGATGCCTCGAGTTATGTGCCGTTCTCGCCGAGTCTGGCCTTTGTCCAGGGCGGACAACCGGGAGCTATCGCCATCAACAGCGGACTGACGCAGGCCGGCGGCAACGTGAACGCCGGCGTTTGGGACCGGCGCAATCTGTTTACCTATACCGACAACGTTCAGATCGTGAAGGGCATCCACCAGATCACCGCCGGCGTTTGGTTGCAGCGCGTCCAGGAGAATGAAGACACCGCCTCCCGCCGTCTGGGCATGGCGACCTTCAGCACGCTGACCACCTTCTTGCAGGGAACGCTGGTGAATTTTCAGGTCGTGCCTGATCACAATCCACTGGGCTGGAGGAGTCTCTTCGGAGCCTGGTACGTTGAGGACGCGATGAAGCTGCGCCCGAACCTGACCTTCCAGGCCGGATTGCGGCAGGAATTCACCACTGGCTGGAATGAAGATTCCGGCCGGGCGTCGAATTACATCACCGGTCCAAATGGCGTGCTGTTGACCGCACCGCTGGTGGGCGACTCGGTGTTCACCGCGAACAACGCGAAAAAGTTATTCAGCCCGCGGTTCGGGTTGGCCTGGGACCCCTTCGGTAACCAGAAAACCGCCGTCCGCGCCGGATTCGGAACTTACTATTCCCTGCTGGACGTGTTCACGTTTTTGCTGAATTCGCTTCCCCCGTACAATGGATCGGTCACCTTCACGGGTTCGCTGCCGCCGCTGTTGCCGATCACCCCCAACGTGCCGGTACCGCCCTCCTGCGGCCCCGGCGCTCCCCCTGTCTGCAGCACCTTCGCTCCGCAAGGCGTGCAGCAGAACGCCAAGACCCCGACCGTTGAGGAATGGAATTTCTCCATCGAGCAGCAGCTCAGCCGCAACATGGCTCTTCGTGTGGCCTACGTCGGGTCGCACGGCTATCACCAAATGGTGAGCATCGATCCCAACACCATCCCGGCGCAGATTTGTTCCAATCCCAACGGCTGCCTGGCGGGAGGGAGCGCCTACACTGCCGCCAATTGCCCGGCGCCCGCAGCCTGTACGGTGCCGCAGGGCACGCGATACATTCCAGGGGGACCGGCATTCGCCACATCCACTTCGAATCTGCGGCCGAACCCGTATCTCTCGGCGGGATTCTTCTGGTTCTCGGAAGGCAACAGCAGCTACAACGCGCTGCAGGTCGACCTCACGCGACGGCTGGCCCAGGGTCTCGAATTTCGCGCCAATTACACCTGGTCAAAGAACCTCGATATCAATTCCGCGCCGACTGTCGCCCAGGCCCAGAATCAGCCGCAATTGGTCATGAACCGCAACGACCTGCCTCTCGATTGGGGACCGTCCGCCTTCAACGTCACCAATCAGTCGAGCCTGTCCCTGAGCTACGAGCTTCCGTTCGCGCGGAGAGCGGCCGGTTTCGCGGGAAAGCTGATGAGCGGTTGGCAGGTGAATGGAATCGCAACCTTGTTAAGCGGGTTCCCTTTCACGCCGGTGATCGGCGCCAACCGGTCCGGGGATGGAAATACGCGCAACCCGGATCGGCCGTTTTTGAATCCCTCCTTTAGCGGACCGATCATCCTCGGAACCCAAGCCCAATGGTTCAACCCAAATGCGTTCCTTCTGCCTACCCCGGGCACCTGGGGAGACCTGGGACGTGGCATCTACAACGGACCCGGATTGGCCGAACTGGACATCTCCCTTTTTAAGAATATGACGTTCTCGGAGCGAATCCGCGCGCAATTCCGCGCGGAGTTTTTCAATTTGACGGATCGAACGAACCTGGGCACTCCGACCTCGACGGTATTCTCCGGAACATCCCCCAATCCTTCGGCCGGGTTGATCACCACGTTGACCACCACGCCGCGACAGATCCAGTTTGGTCTGAAGCTGATGTTCTGACACGCGCTAGTACCGGCACCACCGGAATCAGGGACATTCCAGGGCGCTAAAGAACCGGGCGTGCAGGACGATATGGCTAACAGGAGAGATCCCATGGGTTCGATCAGTAACGTCCCAAACGGAATCAATTACCTTACCCAATTTGTCGGCAGCGTAGCGAACCTGCCGTCTTCGCAAAATATCGGGAAGATCCTGCAATCGGCCAGTCCGACCGAGGCCGCGCAAATCAGCCAGGACGCTCTGCAGTTGCAAGAAACCAATGGCATCCTCGGCCTCCCCACGAACCAGAGTACGACCGCGGACATATCCTTGCCCGGCGGCGCTAACGGTGC
>Ga0335078_10007161_pt1 | contig 16528 bp, 14 predicted proteins | sample Lox_Sample_32_FD_206711 | JGI IMG/M metagenome (GOLD analysis project Ga0335078, IMG submission 206711) | Soil microbial communities from Loxahatchee National Wildlife Refuge, Florida, United States - Lox_Sample_3.2 | ecosystem: Environmental > Terrestrial > Soil > Wetlands | place: USA...
TACGGCACCGCGCTCGCCGTCGCCGAAGCAGACCTGCCTGCTTCCGCCGCCCGCGTCGAGACCAACGTCGAAACACCCGCGGACCAGTGGGCACCCATCCCCGTCAGCTCCGGCGTAGCGCATCCGTCCGCGGTCCTGTTCGTGGACGGGGTCCGCCGCATCGATGCGCGCGTCTGGATCGACGATGCGCCGGCGGCAGGCAACGGGACCCCACCCGCACCGCTGGCGGCCGGCGTGGCGGCGACCGCCTCGATGGCGGTGTGCGCATCTTACGCCGCCGGCGTCGTCTGCTGCTGCGGGCATCCCGGGCGGCGGCAGGCTCACCTTCTCGCCGCCGAGATCCGCCGGGGCCTGTTCACTACCGCCACGCACGCGACCAGCATCCAGACCTGGGCCGGCACCTACCGGGCCCGCCACACCATCGGCCGTGACGCCGTGCCGCCGGCAATGACCCTGTCCAACGCAATCCAGCAAGACCTCGCCGACGCCGAGGCCATCACCGCCGGCGCCGCCCGCGCTGCTCTTGGCAACCCTGCTGAACACGCCGGCTCCCCGCCACGCGGACTCGACGGAGGCGTCGATGACTTGCTCGTCATCGACGGGCCACTGCACAAGCTGACGCACCTGCCCCGGACCATGGGGCTCATCAAGACGCACCGGGCCGGCTACCTCCCACCAGAGCTGAACCAGGTCGTCGCCTCACTTGCCGCCGGGCAACGCACCCCCGTATTCCTGATGGGCACCACGTGGGAACGCCACGCGTGGTACCTGCGGCTCCCGTCCACTCCGGACGTGCCCCGAGCGCCCTGGGCCGGTGTCGTGCGCTGTGAAGCAGCGGCCGACCTGTCTCGGGCCCAGGTAACCGCGCTGGCGAGCCTGTCGCAAACGGTGCTGTGCCGCTATGCGTCTGTCGCATATAAGGACTCCCGCGCCCCGCAGAACCTCGTGCCGATCGCTGGGCTGGAGAACGCACTACGGCACCGGCTTGGTGACACGCGCGTCCTGTACCGGGCACTGCGTCAAGCAGCCCGCTGACCGGCGCAGATACCAGCTGGGAATTTCCTCGGTCGGCATCCCAGCACGAACTTGCCCGACAACACGTACTCGGCGGCCCCGCCGTTTCCGGCTGCCCTGGCCCGCCGTTGAGGTGGCGGCGGGTTTGTCGCACTTGTTGGGAGGTGCTGATCATGACCAGTTCTGTTTCCGGTCCGCGGTGGCAGGGGTGTGCGGCGCGATGCTGACCGGGGTGACGGCCCGGCTGGTGGGCGTGCAGGCCAGCGTGACCGTGGTGACGCGCGGTTTTGAGATCGTCGGGGTACCGGTGATGAGTCCTGGCAGCTGCGGGACCGGGTGCGGGCCGCGATCCATGCCAGCGGGTTCGGCTGGCCCGAGGCCGGGATCACGGTGAGCCTGGGCCCGGACGCGGCGTTCCGGCGGAGCCGTGGCCTGGACCTGCCGGTCACGGTCGCGATCCTGGCCGCCACCGGCGCCGTCCCGCCCGGGGCGGGTACCGGTGGCGGCGTTCGCCGCCGAGGTGGCCTGGATGGCGCGCTGCGGCCGGTGTGCGGGATCGTGCCGGTACTGGCCGCCGCGGCGATCACCGCGGGCAACCAGGCCGGCCGTCCTGGTGTCCGGCATCACGGTCGCGGCCAGCGCGTTGCTGCGGCAGGTCGTGGCCCGGCTGCGCGGCGAACCGGCATGCGGCGCGGGTCCGCAGGTCGTGGTCCGGTCTGGTCCGTCTGGCCCGGGCGGTCCGCCCCGGCTGGGACGGGCGGGCTGGCCGGGCTCGGTGTGACGCCGGCGCTGCGGCGAGTGCTGAAGACAAGCGCGGCCGGCGGACACCATCTGCGCCTGACCGGCCCGCGCGCGATCGCCGTCCCGGCGCTGGCCCGCGGGTTGGCCGGGCTGCTTCCGGATCGGGGCAAACGGGACGCGGCGGAGGCGACCGTGCTGCACTCGGTCGCCGGGCTGCTGGGGCCCGGGCGGGCCCGGATCACCCGGCCGCCGCTGCGCATCCCGCATCACACCTGCACCGTGGCGGCGATGGCCGGCGGGGCGCGGGCCTGCGCCCGGGTGAGGCGCGCAACGGCGCCGGTTCCTGGCCCGCAATCGCATCACCGCCGCGCTCGCCACCGGCACCGTGATCGTCGAAGCGGGAGCGCGCAGCGGCACGCTGAACACCGCCCGGCACGCCTGGGACCTGGGCCGGGCGGTAATGGCCGTGCCCGGACCGGTGACCTCCGCCGGATGCCACCAGCTCATTCGTGATCACCAGGCCACTGGTCCTACCTGTGCACCGAGCTCGCTGTCTTGGCTGCGGCGGCCCTGCAGGACGGAACTACGCCCGGCCTACTCGATGAGGTCGCCTGGTGCCACACCGACGACTCCTGGGAGTACGCCCTGTTCGTGGCGGCCGCCCGGATCCGCGCCGCCCACCGGGCGGGGGTACCGATGCCCCAGGCACGCCGGGAATAGGCGCCGCGCTCAGCGGATCCAGTGCCATAACACCTGATTACGACCGGTAATGAGCGTGCAACACCGCGTCGCCGACAGCCGTGCATATCGGCGGGATTTTACGCATCACTACTGTAGCGCCGGCCGCTTGTAAAACGGGGGCCTGAGGAGGGCTGATTCCAGAGCTGCCAGCGCTGCTTGCGGGTTGAGTATTGCGTACGTTGATCACGTCGGGTTGCCGGTCCCTGGCCCGGCTACGTGCTGTAGGCCAGGGCACTGATCGTTGCGGTTACGGCGGCGGTAATGACCTTTTCGTCGGGCTGCGACCCGCTGCCAGCAGAGATGGTGTTCTGGCTGATGAGAATAAAGTTGCGCCCGGCTGTGATCATGATCCAGGTGGTCGCGGCGCTCCCTGGATCCAGGTCGGTCGAGATATCTCCGCGCCATGCCGGAAAGCCCAGGCCCGGCTCGGAGACAGCATGGGTAGTGACGAACGACGGGCCATTTGATCCGGCAACGGTGGATCCTGACGTCTGGACCGTATAACGGGGACAGCTACGGAAGATCTGGCTGGCCGCTGTGAGCAATGAGCCGGGAACTGGCTGGGCAAAGGACTCGATCCGCACACTCAAGGTCTCCAGCCCGCCGTCGGCCTCATACCGGTCCTCAGCCTGGGTCAGCGGCCTGGCAAGCGCGCCCAGGTAGTACTCGTGGGCCAGGGCGGCACAGTTTGCAGGCTGATAGGTCACGAGCGCAGGGGCGGCCGCAGGAGGGCTGCTCGGGACCCATTCTGGCCCGAGGTGCGGACCGACCGCGCCGGCGATATGCCCGGCTGCCGCCTGCGTCAGGATCTGTGGCGGATTTGCGGAGGTGATGGCGTGCTCCGCCGCGTCGATCACGGCTTCGTCCGGCTGCGCGAGCGAGCCGGTGAAGCTGGTCGCCTGGCTGAGCATGACGAGGTTATGCCCGATGCCGATCTCGACCCACGTCATCGCGGAGGAGGCCGTCCCAGACGATATCGAGACTTCTGCCCGCCGTGCGGGTACGGACAGACCATGGACGGCGACCTCGCGCACGCTCGCGGTAAGCGGCCCGGCCGGGTCGGTGAGGACGTAGCGGTGGCAGGCGCGCACGTCGCGGTCCATCGCTGCGAATAGCGCGGCGGGGACGGGCCGGGCGTATGAGTCGACAGCCACCCTCAGTGTCTCAGCCCCGTCGATGAATCCAGGGAGGATCTTGTACTGTCCCTGCGTACGGGTCAGCGGGTGAGGCAGCATGGTCAGGTAATCGCCGTCGAGGAATGGCCTGCACGTGGCCGGGGTGATGGTCGTGTGCCCGGCCGGCGGACTGGCAGCCGGGGAAGTGTCGCTGGCCCAGTTGTCGGGCAACGCCTCGCCCACCCTGGTGATGATCGCGCGTGCAGCCGCATTGGTCAGCACGCCGGACGGGATAGGCGGCTCGGTTAGCGGGTCGGCGTGATGCAGAGAACCAGGCAGCTGCAAGCTGGATGCTGATGCCAGGGGCACGAACAAGCCCGGGATGCCGGTGATAACGACGGCCACCGCCGTCGCTGCCGTTCCCGCGCAGGCAGCCGCCGGCATGGTCCACCGCCGTCGCAGCGCGGCAGGCGGACGGACGCAGATCAGGGCCAGGCACGAGGCCGGGACCGCCAGGTAGAACAGCCACACGCTGGGTGTTGCCAGCAGCGAGGGAAGACGGCCGAAGTTGGGCGGCAAGCCGCCGGTGAACGCGCCGTAGATCGCGCGCTCGACACCGGCCAGCAGGGTGGTGAGCCAGGCGGAGACACAGGCACGTGCCAGGCCGGGTACCCCGCGGCCCAGGCTGAGGATGATCAGCACGGCCAGCCCGGCGAAGGTCGCAACCCACCACTGCTCCTCGCCTAAATGCTGAAGGGCGACCGGAGATGAGCCCGCGATTGCATGGGCGTGGGGAAAGAAGAGCACGGCCGTCACCGTTGCCGCCAGAACCGGAATGCCAAGCGCTGCTGCCGCAGCGTGAATCAGCCTGCGCCGCGGGCAGATCCTGACCGCAAGCGCGACCGCCGCTGCCGGATAGAGGATGGCAAGCCAGCGCCACTGGTCGTCGGGCAGGACGAAGACCAGGTACAGACGTTCGGGCTCGCTGAAGCTAAGGCCGGGAATCGGCAGCAGCGCAGCAGCGGCACAGCAGCTCATCACCACTGTTATCGATGACATGATCCACGCTGGGACCCTGCCGGCCGGAGTGGCGGTGGCCAGGCTGGCCAGGCCGGCTGTGAGCGCGACCACTCCGGCGCCCAGGCATGCCAGGATCCCGGCGGTGACAATGCCTGCCAGGCCTTGCCCGGCGAAAACGGTGATGGTCGCGCCGAGGGCCGTGCCGGGCGGGATCAGCGACCCCAGGAACAGCCCCAGCGCGATACCGGCTGCGGGAAGCCACCAGCGAGCCGAGATGCCTGCGTCCCGGGCCCGGGCCGCCCTGCGTATCAGCGCGGGCGTGAGCCCGAGCCCGAGCATCAGTCCCCCTGCGCCCGCCGATACCCGTGTCGGCAACTGGCTTGCCAAGGAGACGTCGAACGCCCAGGCGATGAAGTACGAAACATTCATCACCATCGCCGTGATCGCGCCGACTGCCAGGGCGTACGCGAAGCCGGAATCGCGGGCGCCGAGCGGATCCCGCAAGGCGGTGATCCGGGCGCCGAGCGAAGGGTGCGCAGCCAGCAGCGCAGGCCGCCAGCGGGCCAGTTCTCGAGGGCGGGTAAGCCGATCCGCGGGCTCCAGGGCCTGGCGCAGCGCCGCGGGAGAGCCCAGCCACCGGACGGCCTGACGATCGGCGTCGAACTCGCGGCGGCGCAGCACCGCCACCGCGAGCAGCAGCGCGGAGGCGACGAACGCGCCGGCCTGGAGGAGGAACGTGCGCTGCGCCTGCAGGCTCCCGCCAGAGAGGACGCCCGGAGCCGATGCCAGCGCCAGCGCGGGGACTGTCACCGCGGCGAGCCCCCGCACCGTGGATACCCGGCTGACATCCCGGGACCGGACATGCGCCAGCTCATGCAGCACGACGGGGTCAAAGCGCTGCGGGTCACGGTATGAGAGGGCCGTCTTGACCGGGATGACCACCAGCGGCCGCCCGCCCGGGAGCGCAGTGGTGAACGCCTGCCGCAGCGCCAGCCCCGCCACCTGGAGGCCCGGGCGCCGCCGGCCGGCCAGCCCGGCCTGATCGCACAACAGCCTGAACCTCGCGGTGGCACCCTGTATCTCGGCCGAGCGCCCGGCACGGGCCAGCCGCCAGCGGTCCAGCCACGGCACCACAAACACGAGCCCCGCCGTGACCAGCGGCACGGCCGCCGCCGCCGCGACCACGATCCATCCCTCAGTCCGGTAGGCGGCCTGCCTACAGTGGTTGTATTCCTGCAGGTGCGCGGACAAATAGCCGGTGACCGGGTAACGAAGAGCGCACCGGTTCACCGCGCTGGCAAAAGACACCAGCAACGACCGGTCGCTAACGAAGAACAGGTTGCCCGCGGAGGCCCCCACGCAGGCAAGGGCCGCGGCCAGGAGCGCGTACATGCCGAGCAGCGGGCCCCTCGGCGAGAACCCGTGATCTGGAACCCGCCGTGATCTGGCCGCCATCATCGTCCGGTCAGCGCGCCGAGCACCGCATCCGCGAGCACCCGGGCCTTCGCAGACGACAAGCCCAGCGTCCGCGCATGACGCTCGCAGGCGCCGCGCAGGTTTTCCGCCTGCTCGGCGGTGAGCCGCACCGGCAGGCCGGCCTCGGCCACACCAGCCGCCTTCACGGAATCCGGCCCGGCCGGGCCAGGCCCGGCCGTGCGCCTCTTCCTTCCTAGCCGACCTGGCTCCAGCGCGATGGTGCCCAGGACCTGACCCACCGCCGCCGAAACGATGGGGAACAGCAGCTGGGCCAGCAGTACATCCTCGACCCCGAACCCGACCGCCGCGCCAGGGGCACCCCTGGGCCGCCGATTACTCAGCTCCCCCCGGCGCCAGGCATCAGCCACCGCATCAACGACTTCGAGTTCTTCGGGTGCCTGCTGGCTCACCACGCGACGGACAACATCCGTCACATCAGCCGCGGACAGAATCAGCGGATCATCATCCATTCCAGTCCCCCCACGCCGTACCTACACGTACGCCCCATCACCACCGCGCCAGCCTTGCAGCCGGATTTTCCTGGCGCATAGTGGCAACCCGGGTACATTACTGTCGCCACCGCCCGGTAAACCGAACTCGATAGCCAGGCGTCTCAAGGTTCCGGCAGCGGCCCTTCATTGGGTGCACGTTCGTTGCCGGCGGCATCAAGGCCGCTGTAGAGTTCACCTGCGCGGCTGTACCGTCGCGGGCAGCAGCATCGCCCAGCATCCGCCGGCCCCGGGCTGGTCGACGAGGTCGGGCTCCATAACGTGCAGAAGCTGGCCGGCTGCCGGGCGTGCAGCTGTTCGGCGCCGCCAAGGTGGATCTGCGCAGCATCGAGACCACTCCCAGACAAGGCAAAGGTCCACCTGCGCCACCAGGTCCGGCGACCGGCCCGACGGCGCGCCGTGGCGACGAGAGTCGGCGGCTGGGCCATGAACGCGGAATACCCGGTCCCAGCTCCCCTGAGCTGGGACTAGCCGTGCTGTTCCTTTCGCGCGCGTGCCTTGGCCCGGGCGACCAGGTCGAGCATTTCGGCTCGCTCAGCAGCCGCATGCTCAGCAATTACCCGGTCCAGGTCGTAGGTGCGGCAGGACCAGGTGGGGCGGCTGGATCCAGCTCATCAGTGGCCTCCTCAGGCGCCGTGCCGGATCGCCGGACTCTTTGGTCCGCCTACCTTCGGAGGGCCTGAAGCGGCTGCGGAGTGTCCTTCCAATCCATTTGGGTGCTACTTCCTTTGCCTTCCCGGCCGCGGCGTGGGCACGGTCATATCCGGGGAGTTGGTCCTGGGCCGCCGGGACCGGGGAATGGCGGCCGAGGGCCGGGTGGCATCAGCCGCGGCGGGGATGGTGGCGGGCCCACGGAGCAGGCGGGCGAGGATGTGTTCTTCGACGACGGCGCGCGGGAGCGCGGGGACGTCGGGCGGGGTGAGCGGGCCGGTGGCCATCGGGCCGCGGTCGTGCAGCCAGCGTTCGGCCGCGGCCTGGTCATCGAATCCGTGATCAGCTCGCGCAGGCCGCGGCCAGAGATCATGATGACCGGGACCGGGTCGCCGGGTTCCAGGCTGGTGGAGCCGGGCCAGTACAGCGACCCGTCGATGCCGGGGTAGGGGCCGTCGGGGTCGACGTCGATCAGGGCGGCGTCCATCAGGCGGCGGACCCGCGGTCGCGGCCGGTTTCGGTGCGGGCGTCGTAGCGGGTGCTCCACCGGTTCTGCGCCTCGGCCAGCAGGGCGCCGGTGGCGGCGACCCTGCGCAGCAGGACCGCGTCATCGTCGCGGCCGGCGACGGCCAGATCGTCGGCGAGTTCGGCGCAGTCACGGGCCCGGGGCCAGTGCACCATGGCGCGCAGCCGTTCATCGAGCAGCCGCCGGGCCGCGAGGTAGCCGTCGGCGCCGCCGCGCTCGGTGTAGATCATCCGGGCGTCCTGCACCAGAAAGGGGTCCATCAGGACCTCGCTGGCCAGCCATGATTTCGGCAGGCGCGGTTCAGGCATGACCCTCACCCCCGGCCTGCGCCGTTCAGCTCCGCCGCGGGCCGGGAACCCTGGCGCCGGGTCCGGCTCGGCCACCGGCGGTACCGGATGGGCGCCGCCCGGCAAAGAGTCCGGCTCGACCGTGGGCGGCTCAGCGTCGCCGCTGTCGCCGTGGCCGCCCCGGCCGAGCTGGGGTGGGTCAGCGGGAGCCGGGATGGGAGCGGAGCTGGTGGCCGGCGGGGCGAGCATGGCCCGGACGTCGCTGGCGGTGATGCCGCACAGCGACACGACTTCGGCGGCGCTGCCGAGCAGCTCCCGCAGGCGGCGCACCGCGTGCCGGGCCACCTGCTGCGGGGCCTGCGCCGCCGCCTCGGCGTCGGCGAGCAGGCTGTCGGCTTTGCGCTGCGCCTCGGGGTGGATGCGTTCGGCTTGCCCGCTGGCTTCGAAACAGCCGGCGAGGGCGGCTACGATGTCCTTTTGGCGGCTGAGCCGGGCAGCGTCGCGCGCTGCTTTCGCTTGCTGGGCGCGGCGCAGGGCGGCCGCGCGGGCCGATGATCCGCGCCGTGCCATCGGACTCCCCTTCCCGTCGGTGCGGGGTCGGCGCGTGAGATGGGCGCCGACGGGGAGCCAGCTGGATCCACAACAGTGCATCCGATTTGCATGATTTAAGCTCAGATTTGTGCAGCGCGTCAAGGCGCAGCCAGCATCGCACCGCCACGCTCCCCCGCCGGCGCCAATGGGATCAGCAGGCCCACGAGTGCCGGAGCCGCTTAGGTGGCTAAGGAGGCAGCAGAGTGACAAGACACCTCTTGCACTTGAGTGATCATGGGCCGCTGCGCGGGGCAGCCCGGCGCGGCGGGGGCGGGCGGCGCCGGTGGTGATGACCATCCACAAGCTGACCGCCGGGGACGGGTATACCTACCTGACCCGGCAGGTCGCCGGGGGTGACGTCCCCCGGGAGCCGGGCCAGGACGCCGCCGGATATTACACCGCCACCGGCAACCCACCCGGGATGTGGATCGGCCGCGGCGCACCGCTGCTCGGGCTGGCCGGGCAGCAGGTGAGCGAGGAGCAGATGCGGGCCTTGTTCGGCCACGGCCAGCACCCCAACGCGGACGCGATGATCCAGGCGCAGCTGGCCGCGGCGGCCCGGCCGGGGATGTCCGCAGCGGGGCTGGCCCGCGCCGGCCGGGAGGCGATCCGGGCCGCGACGCTGGGCCGGCCCTTCCCTTCGTACGAGCCGCTGGAGAAGTTCGACGTGCGGGTCCGGCGGCGGTTGGCGATCATCGCCGAGGAGACCGGCCGGGACCCGACCGAGGCGGAGATCAAGAAGGTGCACCGGCAGGAGGCGCGCCGGCAGCGGGCCGCGGTGGCCGGGTTCGACGCGGTGTTCGCGCCGGTCAAAAGCGCGGCGCTGCTGTGGGCTTTGGATGAGCGGGGCTGGGTGCGGGCCGCGGGCCGCCAGGCGCACGAGGACGCGAAGAACGCGGCGCTGGAGCTGCTGGAAGACCACGCCGCGTTCACCCGGGCCGGCACCGGCGGGATCGCGCAGATCCGGGCCCGGGGGCTGATCGCCGCGGCGTTCGACCACTACGACTCCCGTGACGGCGACCCGAACCTGCACACCCCCGTGGCCATCTCCAGCAAGGTGCGGGGGGCCGATGGGCGGTGGCGGGCGCTGGACGCGCGCGGCCTGTACCGGCTGACGCTCAGTCCCAATGCGATTTTCCCTGGTTCAGGTGCAGCGCCACGGCCTGCTCGGTCACCGTCGCCCGCAGCCGCTCCAGCTCGGCTCTGGCCTCGGCCAGTTCGGCCTGCTCGGCTGTCATGCCAGGCCGGCCAGGTACCGACGCGGCCAGCGCATCTAGCGCGCCCTGCTTGGCGGTCCGGCAGATGTGCACCACCGTCGAGCGGTCCACGCCGTACTTCTCCGCGGCCTCCCGCTGGGTAGCCTGCTGCGTGAGCACCTGGATGAACAGCTCGTACTTCTCGCTCGGGGCCAGCCGCTTCCTGGGCTTGCGGGAAGACCTGCGGGTAAATCCTGTTCCCGGGTTCTGCATGATCTCCTGCCTCCTGAAGGGTGATCAACTTACCCATCAGGTGGCTGGGTATTTTCCTCGGGTCCTGGTGCACGAACTCAGACGCGGAAGGATCACCCTAAGCGGCCGAGCATGATTTCACCCGGTGCGTAACTGCTAGAGATCCTTGGTTCCTAGAGATCCTTGGTTCCTAGCTTCTGGACGTTTGTGTCAGGTTTTCACGCGGCTTTCCCGAGGCGGGCGCGGTCGATGTAATCGTCCACGTGCTGGTCTATGGTGTGCAGGGCCTGGCGGAGTTCTGGGGGTGCCTGCGCCTGGTCGGCTGCCATGAGCGGCCGGAGCAGCCGGTTGTGGAGCTTGGTGTAGAAGACGGCGAACTTGATGCCGTCGGGGGTCAGGACGTACCTGTTGGTGTGCTCGTACGGCAGCCGCATTTCGTGCTGTGAGCTGGGCGAAGGTGCCCGGCGTGGCTGATGTGATCTTGTTACGGGATGGGTGATCGTGAGCGCAGCCACCTCGTGACCATGTCTGTGTGACAAGTACACAATCAGAGGCAGCTGCTGCCGCCAGGATAAGTGCCGGGCTGGCGCTGCGGAAACGCTCTGAGTTGCTGGGGCTGCTGCGGCCTGCTTCGCGCGGACGGAGCCGTGGCTGCAGGCGGGCAGGTACACGGCCGCGATGATGAGCGAACTGCCGCAGCGCAACGGGTGGAGCATCGCCCGGCACTGCGGGGACACGACGCCGGATAGGACCCAGCGGCTGCTCAATCACGCGGTCTGGGACACGCTGGCCGCGAAGGGCGTGGTGCGCCGGTTCGCGGTGGCCGGGCTGGAGGAGGCGGCCCGGCGCGGGAGGCGGCGCCGCGGCCTGGTGATCGGGGCGATTGATGAGACCGGGCAGGAAAAGGCCGGAGCCAGCGGCCAGGCCTACGTGCTGCGGGTGCCGTCGAACTTCATGCTCACGCTCGCGGCCCGGCACCAAGATGACCTGCGCGGAGGCGGTCGCGGCGCTGCTGAGGCACCCCCGGCGCTGGGAGGTCCGCTCCGCCGGGAGCGGCTCCAAGGGCGAGCGCTGGTACGCCTGGGCGTGGCTGGCCACCGCCTCCCCGCGGCACTGCCTGCTCATCCGCCGGCACCTGAAGACCGGGGAGCTGGCCTTCCACTACTGCTTCGTGCCCGACGGCCAGCTGCTGACCAAGACCCGGCTGATCAGGGCGGCAGGGCTGCGCTGGCCAGTAGAAGAAGATTTCGAATTCGGGAAAGACTGCTTCGGCCCCGGCCAGTGCCAGGCCCGGCTCTACACCGCCATCGCCCGCCACGCCGTGCTGGTCAGCCCTGGCCATCTGCGCCGTCACCGCCGCGCTGCTGCGCGACCGCACCGACACCCAGGCGCCGCCCCCGGTCAGGCCTGATCAGCTGCCACCGCCGGACCCCGGCCTGATCCCGCTGGCCATCCCGGAGATCAAACGGATGCTCGCCGCCCTGACCACCCGGCCACACCCCGGTGGCTGGTCATCCACTGGGACGCCTGGACCCGCCGCCACCAGCCCCGCTCACGATGGTTCCACAAACGCGCCAGGCTCGCCCGCCAGCCCGAATTCGCCCAGGTCAAACTGTGAAATGCGGCTGCCGTACTAGATAAGGTGCATATACATAACGCAATTGCTTGACCGCGCTCTGGGGGCGCCGAGAGATGAGATCGCTGGCCATGATTAGATACAACCACAAACGCGGCGCCCGGCCGGTCGGCAGAGTAGTTGGCCAAAGCTGGCGTGACGTAAAACCTGGTATTCAGAAGGAGACGGCATGGCGCAGAAGGTGCAGGTCGTGCTGCTGTGCGACGTGGACAACGGCGACACCGACGCGCAGGAGACCCTCAAGTTTAGTCTCGACGGAAACGCCTATGAAATCGACGTGTGCGCCCGGCACGCGCAGCAGATCCAGGACGCCCTGCAGCCCTTCGTCGCCCACGCTCGCAAGGCCGCCGGCGCCAGCGCGCCGCGCCGGGCGCGCGCGCCGGGCGCGCGGCGGCAGACCGCCAGCATCCGTTCCTGGGCCAAGGACCACCGCATCACGGTCAACGACCGCGGCCGCATCCCCGCCTCCGTGGTCAAGGACTACGAGGCTGCTCATTAGCCGGCATGCAGCCACCGTAGCGCCGTTATCCCGGCTGCCCACGCAAGCCGGCTGAGGTTGAAGCTCGCGCCCAAAACTGATACAACCCAGCTGACTTATAAGATCTCAAGACAACCAGAGCTCAGCACCTAGCGGAACTCATGGACCCATTCAGCATTGTAGGCAGTACACAATCCATAGGCCGAAGGTTTTCCTTTTACATTGCGGTTCAAGTGGTGAGCGTTCTTGCTCCGGGCATTGTCATTATTATAGGCATCTTTTTTCTTGTCGAGCTTTTTCAGCATCGGCAACTAAGCAACTCGGCGCAATCTCTTCTAAAAGGTGTTTCTGGTGCTACTGGACTCCTGGTGGCACTCTTTGTGCTAGCCGCCGGCTATGTTGCGGGTTACGTTATAAGAGAGCTAGCCTTCAATCTCTTGACCGAGATTGAACGATTGCCGAGATTCCGGGATGAACTACAAGTTAATGCATATAAGCGTGTCGAGAGCTTTTTCCCGGCACAACTCATCAATGATTGCTTCGAGGCTCATCCGTTACTGCGGGCAGCGCGCAAAAAGGAGAGCGGCGATGACAAGACATCTCAGAATAATCGTGCGACATCATCTCGAGACAGTATCGATTGGGAAAGTCAGCTAGCTAAGGCGGGCGGCGGCCATATAGAGAACAGTAATTACAGGAGCTTCGAGTATGCAAAACTTTGGATTCGCAACTTTGCACCGGGATTCAGCATTGACAACGTCGAGGCCGAGATTAACATCTTGGCCTCGGGATTGGCGCCGGGTCTGCTAACAGGGCTCGTCATTCTCGCCGCGGCGCACCTTACATGGTGGTCCGTATGTATTGCGATTTCGGTTGTCGCCCTAATCTGGACTGTACTCCTAGGATCATTGCTTCGTCTTCGGCGCACGGAAGCGTACGAAGCCATCCGGAATCTAATACTTGACTATACAATGCGTCAGGCGATTAATGCTTATCCGTCAACACAAAACACCCCTAACGATAAAGCTGGATAATGCAAATATGCGGAACGCAAGACCCGAGCTGAGGAACAATGATCGCAGCTCACGGTCGAGAACCGCGGTGGGGAAGAATCTGGCTGCGGTTGTCGCATTGTGGTCGAGCAAGCTTTTGTCTGGACGGGTCAGAAATTTCCGAAACTGGTCGGGCTGGTCGACGGAGAACCAGCGCAAGCCATATGCTGCTAGCTCGCGTAGAACTGGATAGTCAGCGACAGCCAGCGGCCGCCGGTATAGCGCCGACTCAATCACGGGATTACCGAAACCTTCCCAGCTGGAGGGAAAGACAACCCCATCGGCGGCAGCATAGGCGTCGGCCATATCCAGCCCATCCGGCAATCCGCGGCGAACCGGGCAGCGGGCCGTTACCAGAAGTCGCTCGAATTCTTCCTGGTAGCCATCTTCAGCTGGCCCCGTGAGCCAGTACGTTGCCCCCAGAGCCGTCGCCAGGTCAAGTCCGGCGGGCACATCTTTGTGCGGCAACGCCCGTGTGGGATGCAAAAGAAGCCAACTGCCCTGCGGCACGCCGAGCAGAAGCCTGGCGAGATTCCGTCGTCCCGGCCGGGCCGGCGAATCGAATGTGTTCGGAATGTACGTCGCACGCACGCCGCGGTTCAGGAGTTCCTTCTCGCTTTGGGCATTGATAGTAATGTGCCGCCAGGCTGGGTCAGTCGGCGGCCAAGGGTCCGGAATTGGCAACCCTGGTCGCTGCCACGGCAGGTCGTGGTGGTGCAGTACAGCCGGGCGGCCCACCAATTCCTGGCTAAGCGCGGCCGCGGCGCGCATATTGCGCGGTAGAGAGCAGATATTCTCCACGACTACCAGATCAACATCGGCCAAGGCAGCGGTCAGCGCAGGCCCCGACACTGGCCTGGTCGCATCTAGTTCGAGTCCGTCCACCAAGTGGTCGGCTTTGCCAGCGCCGGCAATTGTGCGGACATTAAGCCCAAGCCTGCTTGATCACAGACGGTCCAAGCAATCGGGTCTTACGGGCGACACGGATTTAACGTCCGAATAGGACATTACCCGGGATGATCTTCCTGTCGTGAAAAGCTCTCGCGGACACGCGAGCCGGCAGGAGAAGGCGTGGCCCCCAGGCGCGAGCCCCTCACGATGGAAGACCGGGAAGACATTTCCCGGGGACTGGCGAAAGGACTGAGCAATAAGGACATAGCGGCCTCCACCGGGCGGGACGAATCGGTTATCTGCCGGGAAATCGAGCGGCACGGCGGCCGGGACGCATACCGTGCATGGAAGGCGGACGCGGCGGCCCGCGAGTCACGCAGGCGCGCGAAGGAGCGCAAAATAGACACCGAGCCGGAACTGCGCGAGCGAGTGGCCGGCGATCTGAGGAAAGGCTGGTCACCGGAGCAGATAGCAGGCAGATTGTGCTATCAGCGCTATCGGGGAGAAACCGGGATGTCCGTATCGCACGAGACCATTTACACCTGGATCTACGCCCAGCCGAAAGGCGAGCTGGCGCGTGCCGGGATTGTCCTGCGCACCGGCCGTGAGCAGCGGAAACCCCGCGGCCGCAAGAAGAGCACAGGCGCGAAGATCGTCGGGATGCGGTCCATCGACGAGCGGCCGGCCGAGGCGGCGGGCCGCCAGGTGCCCGGCCACTGGGAAGGCGACCTGGTCATCGGCAAGGCAGGCAAATCGGCCATGGGCACCCTGGTCGAGCGGGCCAGCCGGTACCTGTGCCCGGTCGTGCTCCCGGACGGCCACGACGCGGACTCGGTCAAGGACGCCCTCTTCGATGCCGTGAAAGACCTGCCGGCGCACCTGCGCAAGTCGCTGACCTGGGACCAGGGCACCGAGATGGCCCGGCACGCTGCCCTCACCGCCGCCGCGGACCTTCCCGTCTATTTCGCCCATGCCCATTCCCCGTGGGAGCGTGGCACCAACGAGAACACCAACGGGCTGATCCGGGAAATCTTCCCGAAAGGGACGGGATAACCAGCGACATGGATTATCTCTGGTCCGTCGCTGATTCCCTTAATGACCGGCCCCGTGCTATACTCGGATTCAGGAAGCCAAGCGAAGTGTTCGCGGAGCTACTGCTTCAGGAAACCGTGACTCCACCGGCCTGAATTGCTTCGATCGCTTGAGACCGCCGTTCCTTTATTGCCTTTAGCCGCATTTGGCTATCCAATATCGCTGCGAGGTCGATCCTGTAGCTCCTGATCGTACCTGATCCAAAGGGCATGCTTTCACCATCAGCAGCAGATAATTTCGGGCAAAGACACTAGCGTGCACATGTCGACTCAGGCTTCCCTTGACCGTACTGCTATTACACCGATATCGAGCAGCCAGACAAGAATCCTGGCCAGGCTGACAGCTACAGTAGGAGCGCACGTGGATCCACTCAACATCGAAGGGGCCTGGATGTTCACACCCCGTGTGCACACTGATGACCGGGGCAGTTTCCTGGAGTGGTTCCGGTCCGGCGAACTCGCCGGGGTACTGGGTTATCAGCCGGACATCGCGCAGGCTAACTGTTCGGTGTCGCACAGAGGCGTCATCCGCGGCGTCCACTTCGCGGACGTGCCGCCGGGCCAGGCCAAGTACGTGAGCTGCGTTAGCGGCGCGATATTGGACCTGATTGTGGACCTCAGAGTCGGATCGCCGGGCTATGGCCGCTGGGAAGCGGTGCGGCTGGATGAGCAGAGCCGATGTGCGGTGTTCTTGTCCGAAGGCCTCGGTCATGCGTTCATGGCGCTAACGGAGCGGGCCACAGCGCTGTACTTGTGCTCCACGCCGTATGTGCCCAACCGCGAGCACGGCGTGCACCCACTGGATCCCGGTCTCGGCATTTCCTGGCCACCGGGTATCCAACCGGTCCTTTCTGAGAAGGACGCGGCGGCGCCTTCGCTGGAGAAGGCGCGGGCGGCGGGGCTGCTTCCGGACTACGGTGCCTGCCTCTCTTTTACCGCAGGGCTCCGGCGGCGCCCACTACCTACCGGTGGTCCGTTGGATCAGGGCTGCTCAGCGTTAGCCTGAGAGTAGGTTCCTGGTGAGTTTGAAGCCGGTGATGAGCGATGACCAAGCCGGTGGCGTGTCCGCCTGCGCCGGGCCTGCTGGAGGGGTACGCGGCCCGGTTTCGATGACCTGTTCACGCATGTGGCGCAGCGGCGGGGGTTCCGGGAGTACCTGGCCGGGCTGCTGGCGCCGCGGGAGCGGAACAAGACGCTGACGGCGCTGGCCGGGGCGGAGCCGGTGACCGGGTCGAAGCTGCCGGCGGTGCAGCGGCTGCAG
>Ga0335078_10007162_pt1 | contig 16528 bp, 9 predicted proteins | sample Lox_Sample_32_FD_206711 | JGI IMG/M metagenome (GOLD analysis project Ga0335078, IMG submission 206711) | Soil microbial communities from Loxahatchee National Wildlife Refuge, Florida, United States - Lox_Sample_3.2 | ecosystem: Environmental > Terrestrial > Soil > Wetlands | place: USA: Florida...
GAACTCTATCTGCCGGCGGTGGATGCTGGAACCGCCAAGCGAAGGCCTGGCCGGCAATTCCTGTTGACAGACGCATTCTGGCAGTGCAGAATTGCCACGCTAGGTAGTCCGGCGCGCGCCCCGGATGGATGTTTTCCCCCATCATCCGAGAGCGGCGCAAACTCTTTGACCGGATTTGTCCCGAAGTTCACAAGTTTTCCTGTGGAGGAGAACGTTTTGCGTAGCTCCTGCTTCTCTTGTGTCTCACTGTGAAGACCAAACTCTGGAGTCTGACGCGACTCGATCTCCCAGGTGATTTTCCGCGACGGTTTTTTATGTCAAGTTCAGTTTTCTGATTCTCCTCGGAAAGGTTCTCAATGAAATCGCTCCCAATTAGTTTCCGCCTGATGATCGGCTTCGTCCTCGTCTTTCTGGCCCTCGGCTTTGCGTCGCAAACCTCGCTGGCACAGAGCGCTAGCATTTCGGTTTCGCCGTCCAGTCTTTCCTTTGGTATCCCCACGGGAACGTCGCCTGCGGTGAGCGCGGCTCAGCCGGTCACGGTGAACATCACGGGGAGCGGCTCGGTGACTTTCAACAGCGTGAGCGCCAGCTCGCCCTTTGCGGTTACGGGCACTTCATGCCAAAACACGCTGGTGGCTCCGACGACATGCCAAGTCTTCGTCACCTTCGCTTCGAGTTTGACGTCTCTGCAAACCGGTAGCCTGACTATTTCAGCTCAAGGTTTTGACAATTTCATTGTGTCATTGAGTGGAGCGTTTGGGGCAATCGGCTTATTCAGTGAAACCAATGTCATGCTATCTCCCAGCACCGCCAGTTTCGACAACTTATATACGATTGCAAACGCGCCACTGAATTTGAACTGTCCGGACTCCCCAACGGGAACACTCTCTGGCACTCCAGACGGTTCAGGCTATGTCCTAGTCGACAACTACCTCACCTTGACCGTCGGCGGGAAAGCTGTCAATAGCGGCAATAATCCGCCAGGAAATGTCTGCAGCGGGGGGCCGGCAGACTCCAACAACGGAGTACCTTTCAACGATTGCTTCACCTCGAACTACCAGGTTCCCGCCGGAACAAACTTCAGTTTGGACGGACTGGATCCGGATACGTTTGCGAATCCGGGCAACAACGTACTGGCTATCCAACCTCCAAACCAGAACAACGCTGGCGGTCTTCCACCGATCGATGTCCACTCCTTCCTTTCAAGTGGTACAGTGCAGGCTTCATTCACGGCTTTGGACCAAGGGTACGTCTACACAAACACGACGCTATTCCTGAAGACCAACTGCAGCCTGGCAGGAATTACACCCGGCGGCACTAATACCGGGAACGCGATCACGCCGGACAATATTTCGTCGCAGACCCAAACCATTACATTCGACGCCGGTCCTGGCCAGAACATCTCCTACAACACAAGCGTCGCCAACGCCGTGCAGGCGGGAACGGTGAGCATACCATCGGGAACTACGCCGGTCATTACCGACATTGGCGTGCCCCAATCTCTCTTCTCTCAGCTAGTCGCCGGCACCTCCGCGGCGCCTGCGGTTTGCCTCAGGTTGACAGGGGAATTGGACGACCTCGGCCAGGCGATGTGCAAAGGCTATCTGGTCCAGTGTCAATTTACCGATCCAGATACCGGCATCACGACTATTACGGGCGATAATTGCGCGCCAACTCCAAGCACTTTGCGGAATCTGCTTGATATCGTGCAATTTGCTTCGCCGGACGCGCCCGTAAGCGGGGTCAACTTCCTCTACAATAGCTCGCCGAACGCATGTAGCAACGTCCTGCCAAGCGGCGGTAGTTGCGCGGCGGGTACTGGACCGGGCCTTTTGATGGGCAGTGATAACTGGCTCTGCGCCCCCGGATCGCCAAACGATGCGCCCTGCACTCCGCTGGAACCCGACACTGCGACACCATTCAGTACGGCCACCTATTCTCCGGATAACTGCTCGCTAACGGGCAGTTTGACCGGCGATCTGTGCCCCCTCAACACTCTGACTCAATTCGAGGGAGCGGCCGACGGGCTGGCCGGCGGCGCGAGCAACGGGAAAAACTCGCTGTTCGTTCCGGTGGTGAATATGCCGTTGCCCACCACGCAGACGTCCATCGCTGGCGAAAACGCCAACGGCTGGATCAATTCCGCGACCATTAATGCCACCTTCGTTTCGAATCAGGCGAGCTATCCGAATTCGGGGAACATTCCGCCAGCGAACGGTATCCTGTATGCTCCACCATACAGCCTGACGTACGGTCTCTCGCCGGCCAGCACGCCTCTTCCAGACCCGACTTATCCGGTAGCGACGGACCTTACAAACTACAACAGTGGCGTAAGTCAAAACCTGGTGGCGCCGATCTGTCCGACCAACGGAACGCCAACTTCGTTTACCTCATACGGCAGCTTCTCTCCCGGCGACGGCGTTTACAACCTGCACTATTTCACGACGGACTGCGCCTACAGCGAAGGGCTGATCTTCAACCCACAGGGAGGCGCGCTTACTAATCCGACGGCCAACTGGGCCTCCTTCCCGGTGACTTCGGTGGGCATCGACACTGTGGCGCCGACTCTGAGTTGCCCGGCTCCGCCTGCGCCTAACGGCACCAATGGTTGGTACACGACTGCGAATATCAGCATCACCTGCTCGGAAAACGACCCCCTTTCCGGCTCCGCCTCCGGCTTCGCGCCCGGGTCCGCAGTCGCCGGGACCGTGAACCCCAACGTGTTTCCCGGCATGAGCAGCCCCGTGCTTCAGGGAAGTCCGGTCGGGTCAGTTGGGCCAATCTATCCCAACGTTGCCTCGGGTTATGCGAGTGCGGCGATTCCGCAGCAGGTGGTCCAGGATCTGGCGGGGAATTCCTCCAATCCTCAGGGACCCTATCCAACCCCGATCGACATGGTGCCTCCCACCGTCGCGGTAACTTACCCGGTCGGCAGTACATTTACCGTCGGGCAGAGCAACGCCTCGATCAACTACAAATGTAAGGATGCCAGTTCCGGCGTCAGTGTCTGCGCAGGCCAGGCTGCAGTGCCTGCCTGTCCAGTTGCTCCGAACCTGGGAAGTTCCAATTACAGTTTCGCTTCCGCGATTAACACTTCCGCTTCTCAAATCGGGCCCCACGCCTTTAACGTGACTTCGACGGATTGCGCAGGGAATGTTTCTTCCTCAGCGCAAGTCTCCTACAACGTCGTTGCTCCGTCGGCGGATATGGCCATCGGCGCGATTCCGCCGGCAGCGGGTAATGTCCTGGGCAACATCAAACGCGGTACGACCGGGTATGACTACCCCTTCGCGATCGATCTGAGTACATCCACGGCCTACAATGTGGTCATCACTTCACAATTCACGGTTCCCGCCAACGTTCTGAATGGCAATCTGAGCGCCAGCTACTGGGTCGGCCCGTGCTCGCCGTTAGGTTGCTCGACGAACCAAGGTTCCGCAATGTCGTGCAATGTCGCCGGTACCACCATTACCTGTAACGTTGGGCAAGTGGCAAGCATATTAAAGCTCCAAGGGGTGGTAGTGAAAGTCAGCATCCCGGTGTTGTCGACCGCTACCGTAGGCGCGAATTTCAGCTCAGTGACTACGGTATCTTCCGCCAACGATCCCAAGTCTTCCGATAATTCCGTGAAGCAGACGTTTACGGTGAGCAAGTAACTTTGGATTGAGGTCGGCAACATAAAAACTCACCCCCGTGTCGCTCTTCCGGACGGAAGGCGGCACCGGGTTTTCTTCTGCGTCCTGATATCAGAATCCCGGTTTCGCGGACGGGGAGGGAGTGATTTAAGATTCGGCACTGCCTGGGGAGTGCGTTCGTTCGCGATAGGGAAGTGCGGTAAAGATTAGTTCGCCGACGCGGCAAGGCGGCCGGCGTCGGCAGATATCGTGCGGAGGTCCGAGCGGTCCAACAGGTGCTCGGCGCCAGGATCTTTCTTGAGCTCTTCGAACAGGTTACTCGCCGACTGGTAATGAAGGGTTGCTTCACTGGCATTTCCGGCGAGACGAAGGGCCTCCCCCAGGAAGTAGTGAATTCGGGCAGTTTCCAGGCGGAGGCCAAGTTTCTCACTGCTGCTCAGAGCATCCTCGAGTTGCTGACGCGCGTGCGCATAATCCTTGTTGTTGATCATCGCTTCGGCCAGATCAACCGACCCGCGCAGCGAATAATATTTAAGGTGCAGATTATCGGCTTGTTGGATCGCCGCGCGCAATTCGTTGACGGCGGATTGCGAATGCCCGTCCGCGATGGCGACACGGGCCAGATTCATGCTGGCAATCAGCGCATTCTCACGGTCCTTCCTTTTGGCGGAGGCGGCGGCAGCCTGTTCGTAAGCGGTGCGCGCCGCTTTGTAGTCCCCCCGATAAAACGCCACGTCTCCCTGTGTGTTCAGAAGAGAACTGTGAACGGTTTCATTCTTGAGCTCGACCGCGAGGCTGGTTGCTTCTTCGAGAAGCTTACCGGATTCGTCGCCACGACCGGCCAGGGCCAGAGCGTCAGCCAGGTCATTCAGGGAGTCTGCCAACTCAAAGCTCTTGTTGTTGGTGGAACGCAGGCCATTCACAGAATCCTGCATAGCGCTCACCGCAGCCCCGAGACGCCCCTGGTACATGAGAACCTTGCCGATAGACTCGGATACCGCTGCGGCACCTTTGGTGTCATTCACTTTGCGGGATATTTCGAGCGCATTCATCAGGTTCGCCAGGGCCTGATCGTAATCGCCCATGGCGGTATGCACTTCGGCAAGCGCGCTCAACGTCTCCGCGAGGTATACCGGCTGGTTCAGCTGCTGCCGTAGTTGAAGGGATTGCTGGAAATAAGTGAGGGCGTTGTCCATGTCATTCTTTTGGTAATAAACGATGCCGATATTGCTGAGGCACAACGCCTGGTAGTTGATGTCGTTGGCATCGCGCTGGATTTGCAACGCATCCTTATAGTCCTGGAGCGCCTTGTCGTAGTCGCCACGGGTGTTGTAGAGCAAGCCACGATTGATCAGGATGTCACCGTAGTCCTTCTTGACTCCGATCTCACGCAGGATTTGCAGGGCTTGATTGTAACTGGCCATGGCCGCGTCCGGCTTCCCGATGGTGATCTGGTCGAGCGCCAACTCAGAAAGGCTGTTCGCCAGAAGCCGCTGCATACCCAGCTTTCGAGTAATCTCCATCGAATCCTGAATGCTCTTGATAGCCTCATCCGGCCGGTCCATCAGGCGATAGGTAATGCCCAATGCCTGCAGGATCAGCGCTTTCTGTTCCGGGTTGTTCACCTGGACAGCCAGGCTCAGGCCTTTATTGAGCGGATCCAAAGCCGCTTGCGGGTTGCCTGCCTGGTATTCCACGCTCCCGATCTGCCAGAGTGCCTTGATGTTCTTGGGATCGGTATTCAGAATCCGGTTGAACTGTGCACGCGCCTTGTCATAATCGCCGTTGTCAGCATAAAGGCTTCCCAGCGCGTACTCCACGTCCGTGTTGTCGGGAAAAGTCTTGGCGAGGTTCTCATAGGCCTCGATGGCTTTCTGGTTGTCTTTCATGATCTGGGCATGGTTGGCCTGGATCAGGTATTTCTCCGCCAAGGGAAGCTGAAGACTGAGTTCCAGAGCCTTGCGCGAATTCTGTTCCGCCTGGGCGTCATATCCCAGCGCGGAGTCGGCCTCGGCGAGACGCGAATAGGCAAGGGCGAATTGTGGGTCTTCCTGGGTAGCGCTCTGGAGCATCTTGACTGCGTCCAGGTTCTTGCCGTCCCGCAGCAACTGCACACCCTGGCTGAAATCGCGGAGAGCAGGGATGGATTTTGAGGACGGCTGGAAGGAACTATCCTTGAGTTCCTTAATCACGTCCGGCGAGAAAGCCATATTGTTGCGGATCGAAGCAGCCAATCGGTCGACCGCGCCGGGAATATCCTTTTCATCAACTGCCTCGATCTTGATGGGAACGCTGCGATCATGTTTGAGATCCTGCAGTGTAGCGTCAATCCGAATCTGGCCGCCGAATCTTGCGTACTGCCCCCAGACCAGCGTATCGGCATTAGTGAACTCTGCGATGCGGCTAACTATGCTTGAATCGAGAGTGGTTCCGGGAGTCACGCGCAGATCAGACAGGATCTGATGAAGACGTTCCGGCGAAATTGTATGCAGATGAGCGGACTGTCCCACATCCGTGCTGAGCATATCCCCGAGGCTCGGCCCGAGCCAATCGAGTCCGGGATCGCCGGAGGCATTGTGGAAGGGAATCACCGCCAGAGATATAGCAGGCGGTGATGCTTTCTTGGCGGCAGGGGCCAAAAGTTTTCCGCGAAACACAAAACCAACGACGGCCAATACAACTACCGCCAAGATGCCGCCCAAGGTAGGCCACGGTACAGTTTGCCCCCAAGGCTTTACCGCCGGCTGGAAGCCGAGGGTGGCAGCGGCACGGTTGCCTTGCCAGGCGTCAAGATCGCGAAGCATCTCCGAGGCGCTCTGATAGCGCAGATTAGGGTCGCGCTCCAGGCATCTCGCCACGATGTTGGTAAGCGCCGTGGGAATACTGTGGTCATGGTCGGAAACCGGATTGGCGCGCTCCTGTGTACGCTTGATCAGGCTGGCGAGAACACTATCCGCCTTGAATGGCATTTTGCCGGTCAGGAGTTCATAGAAGATGAGGCCCACGGTGAAAAGATCGGAGCGATGATCGAGATCCTGGGCCAACGCCTGCTCAGGCGACATGTAGTCCATGGTTCCAACCAGCGCGCCGGTCTGGGTCATGCCGCCGCCATCGACTGTGCGCGCTAAACCAAAATCCATCACCAGAATGCGGCCGCTGGAGTCGCGCATGATGTTCTGCGGTTTGAGATCGCGATGGATCACTCCGACACCATGTGCGGCCTCGAGCGCGCGGCAGACCTGTTGCATGATCTCTACTGCTTCTTCCGGGGAGAACTTCTGCTTTTCCTGAATGAGAGCCCGCAGATCCCGGCCTTCGACGAACTCCATGGTGATAAACTTCACACCGTCGGCGTCGCCCAGATCGTAGATACGGATGACATTCTTGTGAGTCACCTGGTGGGCGAGCAGGAGTTCCTGCTTGAATCGTGCGAGGATGGCGGGATTGGCCGCCAGTTCAGGCCGGATGAGCTTCATGGCTACGGGGCGATCGAGTTCGCGGTCCATGGCCTTGTACACTGCACCCATTCCGCCTTCGCCCAGGAGTTGCAGGATTTCATAGCGGCCGGCCAGAACATCGCCCGGCTGCAGAATGGGGACACTCACCTGGATGCGAGCAGGTTTTGGACCGGAAGGAGGAGGATGTGGGCTGCCGATCAACCTGACATCTGCATCCACAAGGGTGGCGTCGGGATCGGAAGACGGCCCGAGGTCAACTAAAGTAGCATCGGAATCCGGCGGAGGGTTGGAGCCAGAGCTGTCACCTTTCGCGGGGGCGCCGACACCGGGCCGAGTCTTCGAATTCGCCCGATCTGGGGGGTCGGGCCCTGGGTTGCCTCTCTGCATGAGTCGCCTGGCTGGGGGCCAGACAAACGCCCCAAAAACGCGCCACAACAGACTACCAACGTAGAGAGTATATACCGGTTGCGAGCAAGCTGCACTTACCATGTCGGATTCGCCATAAACCGGTAAGATCAAGATAAACAGGCACTTCCTGAAGGGGCAGGGGTGGAGTATTTAGCTGTGGCGGTGGCTGACTTAGCGAACTGAGGATGCAACTCGTATGAAAGAGTTTTCGGGAAAAGTTGCACTGGTCACCGGCACCACCGGAATCGGTCGGGCTATCGCCAAACGCTTCGCGGCGGGAGGAGCGCAGGTCGTGGCATGCGGCGTCGATACTGGCGGAAACGCAGAACTGGCGCGTGAAGCGGCCAAGTTAGACCTCACGATACAAGTGCAAGCCTGCAACGTAACCAGTCTCAGCCAGGTGCGTTCCGTCATCGCGAAAACCGTGCGCCGGTTTGGCGGCTTGGATATCATCGTCAATGCCGCCGGCATTCATCCCTTCGGCACAATCCTCGAAACTGACCTTGCCACCTGGAACCGCTGCCTGATGGTCAATGTGGGGAGCATCTACCTTCTCTCGCACTTCGGCATCCCGGAGATGAAGAAACGCGGAGGCGGCTCGATCATCAATGTGGCATCGGTTCAGGGATACGCCTGCCAGCGCGGCGTTGCGGCGTATGCGACCTCGAAAGGCGCGATTCATAGCCTGACACGGGCGATGGCGCTCGACCACGCGGCAGATAAGATTCGCGTCAATTCGATCAGCCCCGGCTCGATTCGCACTCCGATGCTGGCGACCTCGGCGGCCCACTTCTCACCAGGCCTTCCGGTAGAAGAGGTGTTTGCCCGTTTTGGCGCCTCCCATCCTCTCGGGCGCATTGGCACGCCAAAAGAAGTTGCGGAACTTGCCGCATTTCTGGCATCGGACAAAGCAGGATTTTGTACTGGCGGCGATTACCTCGTGGATGGGGGATTGCTAGCCGGCCTTGGCGTGCAATGACCTCCTTCTTGTTTGTGGCAGTCGCATGAAGATCATCCGGCTGAAAACCGCCGTGGTCGAAGGCAATTTTGACTGGACCTTCGTCCGCATGGAAACCGATGAAGGAGTTCAAGGGCTGGGCGAGTGCTTTTTTGCTCCCGGCCTTACCTCCGTTCTACGCTCGCTTGAGCCAGTGCTGCTGGGTGAAGACCCGCGTGACATTCATCGTCTGTTTCGCAAGCTGCAGCTGGCCACGTCCGGCGCCGGGTCGGTGGCGGGAATCGTCTACAACGCGATCAGCGGTATCGAAGCAGCGCTGTGGGATGTGCTGGGCCAATGGCTGAATGTGCCGATTTATCGTCTCCTGGGTGGGAAATTTCGGGACCGTATCCGCATCTATGCCGACTGCCACGGCGGAGAAGCTCTGGAGAGCCTCGACGAAGTACTGCGCTCCCGCCCTGCGTCTTGGGCATTGAAAGCCCCGAAACACACCGCCAAGGATTATTTCGGGGCAGCGGGCGACGATTCTCCCGCCTCTCCCGACGACTACCGCCGCCAAGCTCTCGCCAAACGAGCGGAAGGATTTACCGCGCTGAAGTTTGATCTGGATGTGCCGGGAACACAAGGCCCCGATCCTCACAACCGAGTTCTCAGCCATCGCGCAATCGATCACATGGTGAGTTTGATCGGCGCCGTTCACGAAGCGGTGGGGAAGGATACCGACATCGCGGTCGATTGCCATTGGCGATACAACGCCAGCGACGTGGTGAAGCTGGCACGCCAACTCGAACCGTTCCGCCTGCTATGGCTTGAAGATCCCGTCCCGCCTAACAATACCACCGCGCTCAAGGAAGTGCATTCCAAAGTGCGAGTGCCGATCGCAACCGGAGAGAACCTTTACCTCTTTGAAGGCTTCGAAGACATCATTGCTCAACACGCCCTGAGCATTGTGACACCCGATGTTCAGAAAGTCGGCGGTTTGGCGATCGCGCGAAGCATTGCGCAATTTGCCGACGCGCACACCATGCCGGTCGCCCCCCACAATATCAGCAGTCCCGTCGGAACGTTGGCGGCAGCCCATCTCTGCGCCTCGATCCCGAACTTTCTGGCATTAGAGTTTCATGCCTCCGACGTCCCCTTTTGGAATGACCTGGTAGAGGGCTTGCCAAAACCAATCATTCAGAATGGATTCCTTGCACTTCCGGAAAAGGCCGGCCTCGGGGCCACGTTGAATGAAGAGGTAGCCCGCCGCCATGCTCGCAAGGGCGAACCATTTTTTGAGTGAATGGCGTGCAAACCCCGACGATTGCGCGCTATGCTGATTGGTCTTAAGCCAGAGGTAGCAAGCCTCCGCGAGCATTTGAACACAATGGGGATTTCAAACACGACTTCGGCGTCCCGCACGCAGCAGGTGCGCGGTTTTCTGCAGCAGCAGAATCTGCAGGCCTGGATCGCATGGAGACCTGACGAACTCCTCATGCTCTGCGGATATTTTCCATTCTGGGGAGCGTCGCTGCTGATTTACTTTGCGGATGCAGAGCCGATTCTCTTTGTTCCGCAGATCGAACCTCGAGATCACGTCCCCACCGGGCTCCGGATTCTTGACTATCCCTGGGGAGATCTCAAGTGTCCCGATCCATATGCGGCTCTGGTGTCCGCAGTTGGAAATGAGTTGGCCAAAGCAAAGGTGAGGCGCGAACAGGTCGGCATGGGTACCACTGCCGCCAGAGCGTCTCTGCCGATTCAAGCGGCCGAACAAATCCCTATACCGGAAGGTTTCTCGGGATCGCTGTCCTTAGTGGCCGCGGAGCCTGAGGCTCGATGCCAAGCGGCTTTCGCGAATCTCTACAGCAGAAAAACTCCGGAAGAGATCGGTGCGATAAGGTTGGCGAATCGGGTAGCCAATATCGGCCTGCAGGTTTTCTTCGACAATCTGCAACCAGGAAAAACGGAAGCCGAGCTCGCGGCGGCGGTGGAGTCCGCCATTTACAGACAAATTGGATGCGATGGCATATTTCATTCCCGCGGCTGGGCGATGGTCCAATCCGGCCCGAACAGTGCCGACGCCGGGCGATTTAATCGCTCGACCGGCCGGCGCCTGGAGAGTGGTGACCTGGTTCTGATCGAACTGGCGACCTGTGTGAATGGATACTGGAGCGACCTTACGCGTACGGGCCCGGTGGGCACGCCGAAGGCTAGAGTCGCCCACATACTGGCGACTGTCAGAGACGCCCAGCAAGCCGCGGTCGATGCTATTTATCCCGGCGTTTCCGCCGCACACGTCGATGGATTGGCAAGGGAAAGGATCTCAGCTCAAGGGCTCGGGGCTTTCTTCACTCATCACACCGGACACCATGTTGGTTTTCGTTATCATGACCCGGGATTCCTCATTCTTCCCGGCGAAGCCTCCCTCCTCGAGCCCGGTATGGTGATCACGATCGAGCCGGGAGTCTATGTGCCGGAACAGGGCGCTGGCGCACGAATTGAGGATAACGTGCTGGTGACCGACTCGGGCCGCGAGATTCTTTCCAGAACGGATGGGGACGATGGTCAGCATTGATCTTTCCGGCAAGGCGATTCTAATCACCGGAGCTTTGGGCGCTATTGCCGAACACATGGTGCGGCGGCTGACGGCCGCCGGTGCGACCCTGGTTCTGACAGACATCAAGAGCGAGGACGAAGCCCGACGGACGCTGCAGGATTGGCGGATTCCGCCCGCCTCTTATCTTTATTGGTCTGCCGATATCGCTGAGTCCAGCCAGGTAGAGCGGGTGGTGGACGCGGCCTTTGCAAAGTTTCCTGGCATGGATACGGTCCTTGGCCACGCCGGGGGGTGCGGACTGCATCCGTTTGCCACTACATCGGAAGCCGAATACGAACGCGTATTCCGCTTCAACTATTTTGCCCAGACCTATCTGGCGCGGTCGGTTCTCACGCGATGGGTGCAGCGCAAGATTGCCGGTCATCTGATCTTCACTTCTTCGTATGTGGCGCGAATGCCGCACTCGCTAATTCCCGCCTACGCTTCGGCTAAGGCAGCTCTGGAGAATTTTGCCCGCAGCCTGGCCCTGGAATACGCCGAGACCGGTATTCGCGTCAACGTGGTTTCACCGGGCAATGTAGCGGCCGGCAGCTCGCTGAAGGTTTTCGAAGAAGATCCCGCGTATCGCGACTTTGTGCTGCGGGTTTCGCTGGGCAGAAGAAACAGCCCCGAATCGGTGGCGGACGCATTCGTCTTTCTTTGCTCGCCGCTGGCCCGGGAGATCAACGGCCAAATTCTCAGTCCCGACTATGGCGGAGGCATCGGGAACCGCCTATGAAGATCGGACTCGGCCTCTACCGTCATATGCTGACTCGCGATTACTACGACTTCGCGCGCCAGGCCGGGTGCACGCACGTCGTGGTTCATCTGGTGGACTACTTCAACCGGGGAACGTCCAATCCACGCAACAACCAGCCGAGCGGCTCAAAGTATGAAGCCTGGGGAGTCGCGGGAGATCCCAATCAGCTTTGGACAGTAAAGGAGCTCCAGAACCTTCGCCGCGAGATTGAAGAGTCCGGGCTGACCCTGGCCGCGATCGAGAATCTGGACCCGGCACATTGGCACGACATTTTGCTGGATGGTCCGCAGCGCCGGGAACAGATCGAGAAAGTAAGAACGATTATTCGCCGACTTGGCGAAGCCGGAATTCTCATTCTTGGTTACAACTTCAGTTTGGCCGGAGTGTGCGGACGCGTCACTGCAGCAGCAGGTCGGGGACGCGCCATTACTCTGGGAATGGATGGCCCGGCCGAAGAGATTCCCATCCCGAATGGCATGGTGTGGAACATGGTGTACGACAGCCAGGCACCTGCCGGTACGCTGCCGGCAATTTCACACGAAGAACTCTGGCGTCGCTTGCAGAGGTTTCTGGAAGACGTGATCCCCGTGGCCGAGCAGTCCGGGGTGCAACTCGCCGCCCATCCCGATGATCCTCCCATGCCGACCATGCGGCAACAGCCGCGCCTTGTCTACCAGCCTCACCTTTATCAAAGGCTGATCGATCTGCTCCCCAGCCGCAGCAATGCTCTTGAGTTGTGTGTGGGGACGATGGCCGAAATGACGGAAGGCAACATTTACGATGCGGTCGACCGGTATAGCCGACAAGGCAAGATTGCCTACCTTCATCTCCGCAATGTCGCGGGCAAAGTCCCCCACTATCGCGAGACCTTCATCGATGAGGGCGAGGTAGACATGATTCGGATTCTGGCCATCCTGCACCGCAATCGCTTCGAGGGCGTAATCATTCCCGACCATACTCCACAGATGACCTGTTCGGCGCCCTGGCACGCGGGCATGGCGCACACACTCGGCTTCATGTTAGCGGCCAAAACAGCCCTCGAAGCTCCTCAACCCTATAGCGCAGAGTCGGCGACCGGTGGCTAGTTCGGCGCATGCGCGCGCTCCTCTGGTTGTCGCCGCCACGGTATCGACCCTCGGTGGATTCCTTTTTGGCTACGACAATATTGTGATCAGCGGCGCCATTGGTTATCTGAGCCAGTTGTTCCGCCTGGACGCGGCTGGAATCGGGTGGGCTGCCGGGTGCGCACTGATAGGCTGCATAGCCGGCTGCGCCATGGCTGGAACGGTTGCGGACTATCTGGGCAAGAAAAAAGGGTTGGCACTCTGCGCTCTGTGCTTCGCACTGTCCTCCGTGGGCATGCTGTTTGCCGCGGACCTGCATCAGTTCGTTCTGTGGCGCCTGATTGGCGGAATTGGCATCGGCGCTGCGTCGGTAATCTCTCCGAACTACATTGCAGAGATTGCTCCCACCCGGGTCCGCGGCCGTTGCGTGACTTTGTATCAGCTTGGAATCGTGGTCGGAATTCTAGCCGCAGTGTTCGTCAACATGCTCATTCAGCGCATGGGCGATGAAGCGTGGAACGTATCCACAGGCTGGCGCTGGATGTTCTTTGCCGGCGTGGTGCCGGCAGTTGCATTTGGAGTCATGATCTTGCCTGCAGTCGAAAGCCCGCGCTGGTTGATGAAAATGGCGCGGCACGATCAGGCAGTGAGAGTACTGGCCGAAATCAACGGATCGGATGCTGCGTCGCGCGAGGCCACCGAAATCGAGAATACATTGGCGAGTGAAGAAGGCCATATCTCGGAGCTGTTCACCACTTTTCGGCGCCCGCTGCTGCTGGGCATCATGCTGGCGGGGTTGCAACAGATCAGCGGTATCACGCCGCTTTTTTCCTTCTTACCACAGATCTTCCGCGCTGCCGGAACCGCGACCAGCGACGCGTTTTTTCAATCGGTGCTGGTCAGCCTCATCAACCTTCTATTTACGCTCTTTGCGCTGTGGCTGGTTGACCGCGCCGGACGCAAAACTCTGATCCTGGCCGGTACGGCATTGCAATGCGTTTCGTTGGCCTTGGTCGGGTGGTTCTATCACACCCACGGCAGCGGTCTGGCGGTATTAATTTTCGTGATGAGCTTCGTCGCGGGACATGCCTTTGGCAATGGTGTCGCCTGTTGGGTCATCATTTCGGAGATTTATCCTACGAAAGTTCGCGGACGCGGCATGTCGATCGCTACCACGGGCCTGTGGCTGGTGGGATATCTGGGTAACCAATTGTTTCCGATCATGCAAAAACATCTGGGATCGGACGGCACATTCTGGCTTTTCAGTGCCGGCGCGTTGCTGACCATCATACTTGTCGCCTGGCTGGTTCCCGAGACCAAGGGGCGCTCGCTGGAAGAGATCACAAGGTTCTGGACCGCCAACAAACCAGTTGTAGCGGGATAAAACGCCGTCCCTTCACTATGTAGTTGCCAATTCTTTCTGCATCTCTTCGAGAGTAAGCCCTTTGGTCTCCGGATAGACAAACAGCACCACGAAGAATTGCAGTACCATCATCGCTGAAAAGAAAACGAACGGATAAGCGCCGGACGCAGTGGCCATCAGGGGAAACACGCCCGAGATCAACGCATTCATAAACCAATGGGAGAAACTACCCAGGCTCTGACCCTTGGCGCGTACTGTGTTGGGAAAGACTTCCGAGAGGTAGACCCAGATCACCGCTCCCTGCGAAAATCCGAAAAAGGCAATGTAACCGACCAGCAGCCAGACCAGAAGATTCTGATGGCTGTGAGTAAAGAAGATTGCGGAAACACCGGCGAGGCAAGCCGCAGTTCCGACTGAACCGATCAGCAGAAGAGTCTTGCGGCCGAGCTTGTCGATCACCGACATCGCAATCATTGTAAAAAGCAGATTGGTGGCACCAATCGCGACCGCCTGAAGATTTCCGGACAGGCGGCTGAATCCAGCGTAGGCAAAAATGTCGTTCAGATAATAAAGAATGGCGTTAATCCCCGACAATTGATTGAACATGCCGATGCTCACAGCCAGGAAAATCGGGAATGCATACTTCCGGGAAAACAATTTCTCGGCGGCCTGCTTCTGCTCCACATCGATGGATTCGACAATCTCCTGCAGATCACGCTGGTAGTTTTCATCCCCGGTCAACTGCAGGACCGCCCTGGCTTCATCCACACGTCTCTTCTTGACCAGCCATCGCGGACTTCGGGGGATTGTGAACAACATCACAAAAAAGAGAGCGGCGGGAAATGCCGCGACTCCAAGATCCCAACGCCACTCTACGCCCGGATGGGCCAACGCGATGAGGTAGTTGGAAAAATAGGCGAGCAGAATGCCAAACACCACATTGAATTGAAATAACCCTACCAGTCGTCCGCGCCATTTTGCCGGAGCAATCTCGGCGATGTACATGGGAGCGAGCACAGATGAGCCACCGATGCCCAATCCGCCAATAAAGCGGAATGCCACCAGGGACCACCAGTTCCAGGCGAAGGCGCAGCCTAAACCGGAGATCAAATAGAAGAGCGCCAATCCGCGCAGGCTGTCACGCCGTCCATAACGCTCACCGGGGAAGCCGGCGAACATCGCCCCCACCACCGTGCCCCAGATAGCAATCGAAACGGTGATGCCCAGGAGCTTTGCGGAGAGTCCGTAAAATTGCGAGAGTTGGCCAGTGGTGCCTGAGATAACCGCGGTATCGAACCCAAACAGCAGACCGCCAAGGGCAGCTACTCCAGTGCTCTTCAGCAAGACTGAATTTAGTTTCATGCTGTCTCCAGGCGATCACTTCTCGTATCGAGGGTTTCTACCTCCGAGATCGTCCAATCGGGGATTGCGCCTCGTCGGCTGGCGACCAGGGCGCCGAGCCGATTGGCAAAGTCGGCAATTTCCGTGGCTCTCCAAGCGCAGGTCAAACCATGCAGAAACGCGGCTGCAAAAGCGTCGCCTGCGCCGACTGCATCCACGACTGGAACACGGTATCCCGGAGCTTCGAAGTATTGTCCATCCATCAGAACTGTGCAGCCCAGAGCACCGCGGGTTACGCAAACTCCCGCCCATTTAAACCGGTCGCTGTAAGTCCGACAAAATTCCTCGACGGACCGATGCCGGACGCCGTGCATAAGAGCGATAGCTTCGACCTCTTCGTGATTCATCTTCACGATGGTTGCCTGTGCCATTAGCTCTGTGATTAAAGCCGGCGTGTAGCCATCCGAACGCAAATTTACGTCATAGAAGCGCTGTGCTCCCTTGGCCCGGTCAAGAAGATCCATGGTCAGGCGGTGAGCCTGCGGGCCAATCTGATGCAGGGTGCCGAAGTAAATCCAGTCCACGGTGCGCGAGAATAATTCGTCGCGTTGGACGGAGCTGAGTTGCGGAAAATCGTATGCGGCAGGCCGGTGAAGCACGAACCTTGGCTGTCCATCGCTGGCCAGAGCCACCGAGGCGGTGCCGGTGGGATGATTTTTCTCAATATGCAGGAATTCTGTGGTCAAGTCGAGCTGGGACATGCGATTGATGACTTGTCGGCCCCGCTGATCCGCGCCCACTGCACTGACGAAAGAAACCCGGTGCCCCAGCCTGCTCAGGTGAGCCGAAAAATTAAATGTGGCGCCGCCGAGGTGTTCCTCTTGTCCAACGATGTCCCAGAGTACCTCACCGATGGTGACGACGTTCACGCCTAATCCCCTGGCTTTGCGTCTCGCGTGC
>Ga0335078_10007163_pt1 | contig 16526 bp, 16 predicted proteins | sample Lox_Sample_32_FD_206711 | JGI IMG/M metagenome (GOLD analysis project Ga0335078, IMG submission 206711) | Soil microbial communities from Loxahatchee National Wildlife Refuge, Florida, United States - Lox_Sample_3.2 | ecosystem: Environmental > Terrestrial > Soil > Wetlands | place: USA...
GGCTCCGGGTTGCAGCCGGTGAGCCACAAGGCAGCGAGCAGAGCAGCGGGGAAATATCTCATGATGCGATGCCTCCACTGTGCAAAGCATATCATGAAGTACTTTTCGATGTAAAGTACTAGCGGCGGGCGCTCAGTTGCCGGATCTCTTCGCCGGTGAGCGGCCGGTACTCTCCGATGGGAAGGTCGCCGATTCTCACCGGCCCGATGGCCGTCCGCACCAGCTTCAGCACCTTGCTTCCCACGGCTTCGAGCATGCGGCGCACCTGGCGGTTCCGTCCCTCGGTGAGGGTGATTTCGATGACCGTGTACCTGGCAGTATCACGCAAGCGTTTCACCAGGGCCGGCCGGGTGGGACCATCGTTCAAGGTGACGCCGCGCCGCAAATGTTCGATTTGTTCATCGGTAAGCACGGTCGATGCCTTCACCTGGTACGTCTTGGGCACCTTGTATTCCGGGTTGGTGAGGCGTTCGGCAAACTGCGAATCGTTAGTGACAATTAGCAGACCGCTGGTGTCCAGATCCAGCCGGCCCACCGGAAACACCCATGCGTCTACCCCGGACATGAGATCATAAACGGTGGGACGGCCTTCGGGGTCTTTGTAGGCCGTGAGATAGCCTTTGGGCTTATAGAGGAGCAAATACAGTTTCTTGCCTGCGTGAACGGGTTTGCCGTCAACAGTAACGTGGTCACGCGCAAAATCCACCCAATAATCTGGGCTTTGGACCGTTCTGCCATTGACACGCACCCGCCCGGTTGCGATCCACTTCCGGGCCTCGGTGCGCGAGCCCAAGCCCGCTTTTGAAATCACGCGTTCCAGGGTCTTGAGTGGCCGCTTCGCGCCACGCAGGGCGGGTCGTGCCGGCATGTCTCAAATTTACAGCAGTGTAACGGGCCAGAGTATGGCGATGGAGGAAACCATCCTCATCCGGGGAGCGCGTCAATTGATCACGTTGCTCGGCCCGGGGAAACCGCGGCGCGGCGAGTCCTTGAACGATCTGGGCATCGTTTCCGACGGCGCCATCCTGATCCGCGACGGGCGGATTGAGCAGGCCGGTCCTACGCGCCGGGTGGAGAATCTGAGAGCCGCCCGGAATGCGCGCGAGATCAACGCCGCCGGACGCGTGGTGATGCCTGGATTTGTGGACGCCGCGGCGCAATTGTGGCCGGGGAAGCCGAGCCTAAGGCAGACCGAGAGCGGGGCCGCCGAAGCGATACCCCGGCGCCCCTCCGGGGAACTCAGCGGCCTGTCCGCCCGGCTTCTTGCGGCTCGCGGAGGCGACGTTCTGGCCGGCATGGCGCGGCATGGCACCACGACGGTCTGCGCGGTCACGAGCACGGCGCCGGACTGGGCGACGGAGCTCAAGATGTTGCGCGTGCTCGCCGGCCTGCAAGCGAATCCCTTGGACGTGTGCGTCGCCTACGCGGGTGGTTCCGGCGCTACGGTGGACATGGAGTCGCTGTGCACTGAGGTGATGCCGGTGATTTCCCGCCGCAGGTTAGCGCGTTTCGCCGTGGCGAACAGCACCGCATTTGAGCCGTCGGATTTGCGCCGGTTTCTGGCGTGCGCCCGGGGTCTGGGTTTTCGGTTAGGCGTGTTTATTGGAAATAGACCGCCGGCCATACGGCTAGCCATCGAAATGGAAGCAGCCATGGTAGCCCTGGATAGTATTCCAGAGGAGGAAATCGGCGATTTGGCCCGCTCGCACACCATCACGCTGTTGCAGCCGGCCTGTGGCTCACCGCTGAATTTGGATCGCCCGCGTGCGGCGCGTCCGCTCCTTGAATCGGGGGCGGCGGTTGCGCTGGCCTCGGGCTTCGGCCTGGAGGACGGCCCCACCTACAATATGCAGATGGTCATTTCGCTGGCTTGCTCCAAGATGGGACTAACTCCGGCGGAAGCGATATCCGCGGCCACCATTAACGCCGCTCACGCGCTGGGGTACGGCGAGGAGTGTGGATCGCTCGAGCCCGGCAAGCGCGCCGACGTAATCATTTTGAACGTGGAGGACTATCGCGATCTCCCTTACCGGTTCGGCATCAATCACGTACACATGGTTTTGAAGAATGGCGCGATCATCTGCCAGGAAGGTGAGGTGAAGCATTGCGCCAGGTAGTCGAGTGCGTGCCGAACTTTTCGGAGGGGCGTGATGCCGCGGTGGTCGCAGCCATTGCGGCGGCGATTGCGAGCGCGCCCGGAGCGATGATACTGGGCCGGACGTCGGATGCCGATCACAACCGCTCGGTCATCACCTTTGCCGGCGAGCCGGGAGCGGTGGTGGAAGGGGCGTTCCGCGGCATTGAGTGCGCGGTCGCGCGAATCGACCTGAACCGGCATCAGGGGATTCATCCGCGTATCGGCGCCGCCGATGTGGTTCCTTTGGTTCCGATTTCGGGCGTGACCATGGGGGATTGCGTGCGCCTGGCGGAGCATCTGGCGGAACGCGTGTGGCGCGAACTGCATGTTCCGGTCTACCTGTACGAAGCGGCGGCGCGGTCGGCGGATCGCGCCAACCTGGCGAATCTCCGTCGCGGCGGTTTTGAAGGATTGCGCGAAGAGGTACGGTTCAATGCCGAGCGGTTGCCGGATTTTGGCGACGCCGCGCTCCATCCCACCGCGGGCGCCTGCGTGATCGGCGCGCGAAAACTGCTGATTGCTTTCAACGTGAACCTGCCCACCGCGGATCTCGCCATCGCGCGCGGCATCGCCAGAAAGATCCGGTTCTCTTCCGGCGGACTGGCGGAGGTGAAGGCTCTGGGCCTGTTTCTGGAATCGAGGGGGCACGCACAAGTTTCCGTAAACCTGACGGATTTCGAAGTCACGCCGCTGGGCGCGGTATGGGAAGCCATCCGCGCGGAAGCGGCGCGTTGCGGAGTTCCAATCTCGGGTGTGGAACTGATTGGCTTGATTCCACGAAAGGCCTTGGAAACGGCGCCGGGAGTGGAATTCGAAAATTTCGGTCCACAGAGCATCCTGGAAAATTGGCTCCCGTTGGGAACCAAACCCGGGACACCCCCAAACGAGTTACGACGGCGCTTGTAGTGGTCGGGCACGCCCGACCAATTTTTTCACACCTTCCAGCGCTTTCATCCACTGGCTGCCCGCGGGGCGATGAGGCTGTGCTTCGTCGTCGATGGAGAACACGGCACTGCGCGTGGGAATGATGGGGACGGGGGCGGTGGGGCCGTTCTGCCATCTGGTTTACCATCCCGATCGATTGCGGTGGGGTGTATACTCACACGACACCGGATCCAAAGTGGAGGCTCAGGTTTGAGCGAAAAGGAGAATCTCATGTTCAAGAGCGGTTTGACCAAGTCCATGGGGAACGCCGGGAAGGCCCTTGGACTCCTGGCGCTGCCCTTCACATTTGCGTTGGTTATCGCGCTCACCGCGCTCTCGAGTGTCGCCTTCGCGCAGGCAGGCGCCACCATCTATGGGTATTACACCAATGCACATTTGGCGGGCGTTCCAGACGGTCTGCTGTGGCTTGTCAACCCAGCTTCGGTTGACGCATTCTCACCGGCCGGCGACCTTTGCGCGAACATCTATGTACTCAGATCTAACCAACGGACAGTCGAGTGTTGCAGTTGCAAGATAACGCCGGACAGTTTAGTGACTCTCAACGTGAACTCGGACCTCACCAGCAAGCCGATCGATTCGATGACCTTCCCCCCGCCTCAGTCCGGAGTCATTAAGATAGTCTCGTCAGCCGTGGCCAACGATGGTTCGTGCGGGGTCACCCGCTTCCCCGGGCTTAGCGTCAGCAGGGTCCCTGTCGCGGCCACATCGTACGCACCTTCGGGCGGGCTGGGCGCATGGATTACTCATGTGAACGCGGCCGGCACCGGTACGTACAGCATCAGCGAAGCGAACTTCGGCGCTGACGCTGTGACGACAACAGCACTTGCCAAGCTGCAGCAAGATTGCCTGGGTATAGCTTCTTCTATTCCGAGCCGTGGAATTTGCACTTGCGGCACGGAGTGAGACTCCGAGGGCAACAAATTCCGTGGTGGAGGGAAAATACGGGACAGTACACTCAAATCGGATTTCTGCTAGCGAAACATCGTCTACTGAGTGTCCCAGATTTCCCCAGGAGAATATCATGTGCAAGAACGGTTTGACCAAGCCCATGGGGAACACCAGGAAGGTCCTGGCGCTGCCCTTCACATTTACATTTGTTATCGCGCTTACCGCGCTCTCGAGTGTCGCCTTCGCGCAGGAAGGCACCGCAATCTTTGGGTATTACACCAATGCAAATTTAGCGGGCGTTCCCGACGAGCAGCTGTATCTTGTCAACCCAGGTTCGGTTGGAGGATTCTCACCAACCGGCGACCTTTGCGCGAACATCTATGTACTCCAACTCAATGATCCAGTCGAGTGTTGCAGTTGCAAGGTAACGCCGGACGGTTTAAGGACCCTCAGTGTGAACGTGGACCTCACCAGCAATCCGATCGATCCGATGAGATCACCCCCGCTTCATTCCGGAATCATCAAGATCGTCTCGTCCGCCGTGCTCTCCGATGGTTCATGCTCCGTCTCCCTCATGAATCCGTTCTCCGAGATCACGCTCCCTGTGGCGGCCACATCGTACGCACCTTCCGGGGTGCTGGGCGCGCGGATTACTCATGTGAACGCGGCCGGCGCGGGCATGTACAGCGTCAGCGAAGCGAATTTTCTCGCTGGCGCTGTGGCGGGAACAGAACTTTTCAAGCTGCAGAGGCTTTGCTTTTATATGCTCTCTTCTGATTTTTCGGGCCTAGGAATCTGCTCTTGCGGCACGGAGTAGAAAAAAGGGGACAGACGCATTATGGGTTGCGTCTGTCCACTGTTCGCCATGGAAGCGCGCGGGGCGGTGGGGCTATACTTCATGGTCGAAGGAGACAACGGCGTTGAGAGTGGGAATGATCGGGACGGGGGCGATTTCCAATTTGCACGCCCGCGCGTATCGGAACATCGGCTACCGGATCACGGTGTGCACGGATATTTTCGAAGAAGCGGGACGGCGGTTCGCCGCTGCGAACGGCGCGGAATTCGTGAAGACTTGCCAGGAAGTGTGCCGGCATCCCGAGGTGGATTATGTGGACGTGTGCACGTTTCCGGATTTCCGGCTGGAGCCGGTGCGGCTTTGCGCGGAGACCGGAAAGCACGTTCAGGTGCAGAAACCGGTCGCGACGAACCTGGAGACGGCGCGCGAGATGATCGATGCGGCGCGCCAGGCCGGGATCGTGCTGGGCGTAGTGAGCCAGCACCGCTTCGACGATTCGAGCCAGTTTCTGGCGCGAGCGATTGCGCAAGGGCGGCTGGGAAAATTGCTCGAATGCGATTGTTACGTGAAGTGGTACCGGTCACCGGCGTATTATTCGCGGCCCATCAAGGGAAGTTGGGCGACGGAGGGCGGCGGGGCCCTGATCAACCAGGCGATCCATCAGTTGGATATTCTGCGTTGGCTGGCGGGCCCCGTGGCGGAGTTGTTTGGCTACTGGCAGCTTGGGGCGCGGCACAAGATTGAGTCGGAAGACGTGGTGAATGCGGTGGTGCGGTACGCGTCAGGGGCAACGGGCGTGTTTCAGGCGTCGACGGCCTTCTGGCCGGGCTACACGGAACGCACGGAATTTCACGGCACCAAGGGGACGGCCATCATCTCGGGCGACAAGCTCACCACGTGGGACGTAGAAAATGATTCGGGCGAGCCCGCGCCGGTATCGAAGGAGGTGGCATCGGGATCGTCGGACCCGATGGCGATTTCAGTTACGCCGCTGGAGCGCCAGTTCCTCGATTTTGGCGACGCCATCCGGACGGGACGGAAACCGCTGGTTGCGGGCGAAGAGGGGTATCAGGCCCTGGAAATCGTGATGGCGGTATACCAGTCGTGCCGGACGGGGGAGAAGGTGAGGTTCGGTTAGCCGCGATCCGGCCGACTTAGGACCGCGGTTACGTTCTGTCTGGAACCTACGAAACAATTCCTTTTTTTTTCACCTTCCGGTCGCCCGTACCCCAGCCGGGACGCCTCCGCGTTACGGCCCTTGAAGAATCCAAGCTCCGGCGCCCTACTTCGACGAACCCAGTAGCCCCAACTGCTGGAGCATATCCGACCGGTCGAATTCCGACCACTCCTCGGTGATTCTGCCCCCTTGAATGCGCCAGATCGTGACGCCGCGAAGCTCACCCTTCCGGCCCGTTGCTGGAATGCCGTTTCTCTCACCCGTATTCGTTCCAGTTCCCGTCCACAGCACCGCCACCAGATCCCCTTCGGCGATCGCCAGATTCACCGTCACCCTCATATCCGGGAATGCCGCTTTCCAACCTCGAGCGGCGTTCTGATCCTGTTGCAGTCCGATGTCGCGGTGATGATGTCCATGGTTCACGAACGAAGCCGAGTAGATCTCATGGGCCACGTCAAACCGGCCTTGGTTGAAAATTTCTTCAAAGACGCGTTGCGCGATCGCCTTGTTGGCCTCGAGCGAATCCGCAGCCCACAACGACGATGCAGAATAGATGACTGATAAACACAAACACGCTAGAAGTCTCATGCCCCAGGTTACGCAGGCGATCCCCAGACGGTTCGAAACCTTACGAATCTTTACAGGAGATAACAGGTGCGGATAACGAGCGGGCAAATGTTCGCGGATGCCGCCCGGCGACTCGGCTTTGCGCGGAGGCCGCTTAACGACGACGTTTGTTTTTGCGGCCGACAGGGCGAGGGTGCTGCCCTGCGCCAGAAAGGTCGAGCTACGACTCGCCAGTGGTGTAATCTGGTGACTCGCGATCTTGAACCAGCGGCTTCGAACCATTCTTATTATTCTCCTGGCGATTATCGTTCTCGCCTCGGTTCTCTCCCGTCCGCGCAAATCCGGGAAAGCCGGGGCGCCCATTCTGTCCGGCGCCCAAATCTCTCCGGAGCTCTTGAACACGATAGAACGATCCTGCCGGGACTGCCATTCCGAGGCAACCCAATACCCTTGGTACAGCTACGTCGCACCGGTATCGTGGCTCATTCAAAGCGACGTGAGCCGAGGCCGCGAACATTTGAATCTTTCAAAATGGAGTGAGTACTCACGAGTGCGCCAGCAGAGGTGCCTTACCGAAATCGCGAACCAGGTTCGAGACGGGGAGATGCCGCTTCCCCTCTACACCCTCATTCATCGTGGCGCCAGGCTGTCCGAAGCGGATGCAAACGCGATCTTTCAATGGACTCAGTCCGAGCGGATGCGGCTGATCACGGAGAGCCGTAATCCAGCGAAGTAACTGCTGGCAGGCGCCGGGCGAGGAGCACACCCGGCGGCAAGATTTGGAACCGCACCGGCTTCGTAGCGCCGTGCCCACTCGCCACGGCGCCCACACCCTCACGCCTGGAGCCGCCGTGGTCATAGCCAGAATGGCCACCGCGACCAAGGCCCATCCGAGATGGATGAGAAAACCGGTCCCCCGCCAAGATGCGATAAGCTCCCAACGGTACGCACGCGAGGTGCAAAAAGGAGACCGGCGATGAAGAAGCATAGCAAGAGTCCGCAGAGTCCGGAGGACGGAGCGAACAAGTATCCTTGCGGCTTTGGGAAATGCACGAAGTACGAACGACGGGAATCTCGTCTATTCCTGCACTCACCGCGCGGAGTTTTTGCGGTCCCAGGCCACTAGGAGTCCAGAAAGAGCGAGGGCTGCTCTCGCGTATTTCCGCGGGCGGCCGGAGGAGCGTGATCCAACTACCCGTGAGCCAACCTACGCCACCTCGGAGGGCTTAAACGGGCTGATTGCTGCTGCGTTCGACAGCAATCCCGATTTAGGCTCATAGGCCAACAGGCGGAAATTCAGGCGTTCTCAGACGGCAGCTGCCTCGCTCACGGAAGGCGGAAGGTGGTGGAGATGGCAGATCCCCAGGAGTTCGTCCATCGCATTGACCGCTCGGACGATGCGGATGCCGCGCTGGTGGAAGCACTAGCAGCTCTCAAATTGTTATCGTCGTGCGTTACGTGAGTGGCTCCTGGCCCTGAAGCGGGCTAACCTGGCTCGTCTACCCCATCGGCGGTACTCTAGCGTAATGCGACCCCTTCGGTATTCCATCAACGTTACATTGGATGGGTGCTGCGATCATCGTGCAATTCTAGCGGACGAAGACTTGCATCGTCACGCGGTCGAGAACCTCGACCAGGCCGATGCCCTCCTCTTTGGCCGGGTGACTTACGAAATGATGGAGGCAGCGTTTCGGCCGCCGGCGCGGGGGGCGAGGCCTGATTGGATGGAACCCTTCGCCCGGACGATCGACGCGGCCAAGAAGTACGTCGTGTCGAGCACCCTGGACCGGGTCGATTGGAACGCGGAGCTCCTGCGCGGGGATCTGGGGAAGGCCGTTCAGCAGCTCAAGCGGGAGCCGGGTAAGGGACTGCTCGTGGGAGGCGTGAAGCTCCCGCTGGCGTTGGCGGAGCTGGGATTGATCGATGAATACGAGTTCGTGGTGCAGCCCAGACTAGCGGGCCACGGGCCGACGTTGTTCGCGGGGCTATCGAAGCCTGTCGACTTCAGGCTCGTGAGCCGGCTGGAGTTCGGCTCGGGGGCGGTGGCGATGCGGTATGCGCCGAGAAGGTAGCCAGTGAAGGGGAAAACAGGGGGGAAACAGGGACGGCCTGATCTGCGCGATTTTCGTCAGCCGGTGCACAAACTGCTCTGTGCATAGCCACCAGCTCGATCTCAGCGACGAGCTCCGCATCGCCGCAGGGCCGGCCCGCATAGGTACGCTGCTCCAGCTCCAGCTCGGGTCCGGCGCTTCGTAGGTAGTCCTGCCATCCGGGACCCGTTGCTGGGGCTCGCCACCCGGGGTTTGGGGACAGGCTATTCAATACCCATCGCGCCCACCAATCGGGAGTGAGTAACCTCTCTTGTAAATAGCTGTAACCGCCTGATCCGCAAAGCCCGTAGGTCGCGAAACCAAGACAGGCTTCTGCGTCCCCAACGCATCGACCCCCAACCTTGCCGACCGCCCTCCGTGGACGCAGTTGCCTGTCCCGGCTTCGCCCCTTGCAGAATGTTCCTCATCACAGCTTGACCGAATTTTCATGCTCGCGGGTGTCGCGCCTTCGGCGACATGACGCTCCACTGTCCCCGAAATTCTATCAAGACAACGCCTGCACAGGTGGATAACCGGAGTTATCAAAATTACTGGCCACCAGCGAGTGTGCGTCATTTCAGATTCCGTGTATTCTACCCGGAGTTCTGGGATTTCAAAGTAGTTCCTGAATAACTGTCGTTACTTACCGAAAGGAGAATTGTGTTTATGTGCACCTCGACGTGCCGGCGCTGCCTCATTTATTGGGCAGCTCTCTTCGCTGTAAGTGTACTCTCGTACGGGCAAGTCTTTAGTCAGGGTGATGACAACGGTTACCCCGCCGTGCCATCGGCGGGACACGGCGAGATCCGGCCGCACGCTTGGATTCGGGCGCGACTGGGACGCAACGCACAACCAAACCAGATTACGACTGTCCTGGCGCCCAGCCAGATCGCGGAAGCTTATGGGATCAACCTGGTGCCAGGCTATGGCCTGGGGGCTACGGTTGCCATTGTGGATGCGTACGATTCCCCGAATGTTGCCAGTGATTTGGCAACCTTCAGCTCACAGTTCGGCATTTCTTGCCCCACGCCCGGCTATGGCACGTTCACGAAAGTGAACCAGAAGGGCCAGGCCTCTCCGCTGCCTCAGAGAAACTCCGGCTGGGAAGTCGAGATTAATCTGGATACGCAGTGGGTTCACGCGGTTGCCCCCTGCGCCAACATCGTGCTGGTAGAGGCAAACTCGAGCTCGACGTCGGACTTAATGACAGCGGTGAAGTACGCGGCGACGGTGGCTTCGGTAGTTTCGATGAGTTGGGGAGGGAGCGAGTCTCGCGGGCAGACTTCCTACGACAGTGACTTCGTCGCCAATGGAGTGACGTTTCTGGCATCCTCCGGCGATACCGGCAGCGTGGTCGAGTGGCCCTCGTCCTCCCCACATGTCATTGCGGTTGGGGGCACCAACCTGACGTTGAATTCCAATGGCACCGTCGCTTCGGAGACGGCGTGGAGCGGATCGGGGGGCGGATGCAGCTCCGTGGAACCGGCGATACCAGCGCAGAAGGGCTTTGTGCCCTCTAACTGCAGCCGCCGCGCCACGCCGGATGTGGCCATGGACGGAGGGGGATCGAGTCCCGTCTTCGTCTACGTCTCGCTCCAGGGCGGATGGTATGCCGTTTACGGAACCAGTTTATCGGTTCAACTGTGGGCCGGCGTGATCGCCATCGCGGACGGATTGCGTGGCACGCCGCTGAAGGCGAGTCTCAGCGACCTTTATGCCGACGCCGCCGGAGCGCCATCCTCTGCGCTGTACATCGACAACTATCGCGATATCGTTTCCGGAGGGACTCGAAAATTCTCGTCAACGCCGGGTTGGGACTTTGTCACCGGGCTGGGGAGTCCGTTAGTGAACTCGCTGGTACCTTCGTACCTCGTGGCGCAGCAGTAAGGCGCAGGAACGCGGGCGCAGGAACGCGGGCGCAGGAACGCGGGCGCAGGAACGCGGGCGCAGGAACGCGGGACAGTACACTCCATAGAAATTCTATTTGAGTGTGTGCTGTCCCGATTTTACCCCCCAAAAAAACCACCAAAGAAGGTGGAACATTCTGCTTTTTCGGCCGATAAGTGACGTTGAGGCGTTTTTGATGGGCTTTCTGGTTCTAGGCAACACCAGTGTCCCGGTGCTGGACCAACCACTAGCGGCCGCGCCCGGGGTGTCCGCGACAGCCGACTTGGCGGAGGCCAACGGAGTATTCGAAAATCCGGGCACGGCTGGGCCGCTCCGTTCCGTGCTGGATCCCGGCGCTCCCAATATTAACTCGAGCAATGCGCTGGCTGCGGTGGATGCGCTGCTGCTCGGGCTTACGCCCACGCATTCGGTGGCGCCTCCTGCACCGGTGAACGCGCCGCAGCAGCTATCGACCGCCCCCTCACCCGAGCCGCCGGCTTCCACGCAAAGTCAGAAGCTGGACGCGATTTTCGGTGTGGGCACTGCGGCCGGGTCACGCAATCCGGCACTGAACTTTCTCGCTTGATCCGCAAGGCCTGCCTAGATGGATCGGGCTCGTCGATGCTGCGGGCACCACGAGGCGAAAACACTCCTTGACGGTCGTGGCTCAGAGTGCGCACCCTGAGGGAGCAGTTGCCCGGCACGGTATTTCAACAACCTCCTTTCTGTGTTCGATGGATGCGCGATTGAACGCGTTGCGGCAGAGCTATACCGGGAGCCTTGCCGGCTTTGTTACCGCAAATCTACCGATTCATCTCGCCGGCCGGGTTCCGGCGGGCTTCACGATCCGTCCACTTTTTTTGGCAGGCTAAATTTCCTTCATTCCCCTAACGATTCTTAATCTTGTAAGTTGCAACCGCATAACGCATCATGGCGTTAGATAGATTGGAGGATCGTAATGCGAAGTTTCTGTCTGGCGGGGATGCTGGTTGCCAGTGCGGCGGCGATGTGGGCGCAGGGGGATCCACCCTCGCGCGTGGCCAGGTTGAATTTTCTGGAAGGCTCGGTTTCTTATCAAGCGGCAGGCCATGATGATTGGGCGGCTGCAGCTATTAACTATCCATTAACCGTCGGCGACCATCTGTGGGCCGACGAAAGCTCGCGCGCCGAACTGCATATCGGTTCCACCGCGATCCGAATGGACGCGCATACCGCGCTCGCGTTTCTGAATCTCGACGACCGCATGACGCAACTGCGGCTGTCGGATGGCAGCATCAATATTTCGATTCGCTATCTGGACGAGAACGAGAGCTATGAGGTCGACACGCCGAACGGAGCGGTGACACTGTTACGCCCGGGCCGGTACCGCATTGATGCCGACCCGGAACGGCAGCTCACCAGCGTAACCGTACGCGGTGGCGAAGCCGAGGTGACTGCGGGCGGGCAGGCGTTTCCCGTGCATCCGCGGCAGTCGGCCTACGTCACGGGAGCGGACCAGCCCAATACCGAAGTGGCGAACGCCGGACCTTCGGACGATTTTGACCGCTGGTGGGAAACGCGTGATGATCGCGAAGACCGCCGGCCGCCGCCGCGTTATGTTTCGCGGGAGATGATCGGGTATCAGGATCTCGATGATTACGGCACGTGGCGCGATTGCCCCGGATACGGTCCGTGCTGGGCTCCGCGCGTTGAGGCGGGCTGGGCGCCTTACCACTACGGCCATTGGGTGTGGGTGGAGCCGTGGGGCTGGACCTGGGTGGATGATGCGCCGTGGGGATTTGCGCCGTTTCACTATGGCCGGTGGGCCTTTTACGGCGGCGGATGGATTTGGGTGCCCGGCGCAGTGGTGGCGCGCCCGGTGTACGCTCCGGCGCTGGTCGCGTGGGTCGGCGGAGCGCACTTCGGTGTGTCGATCGGGATCGGAGCCGGTGTCGGCTGGTTCCCGCTGGGCCCGCGTGAACCTTTTATACCGGCCTATCGCGTGAGCAACACCTACATCACCCGCGTCAACGTCACTCATGTCACGAATGTCACCAACATTACGAACGTGACTAACGTGACGTACGTGAATCAGAGGGTGCCTGGCGCGGTGACTGCGGTTTCACGCGCGGACTTTGTGGCCTCGCGGCCCGTCGCGCGTGCAGCGGTTGCGGTTCCGGCTAGCGCAGTGGCGACGGCGTCGGTGACGACTCGCGAGATGCCGGTCACCCGCCAGGAAGCGTTCGCGGCTCGGCCTGCAGCGAATGCCGCTGTGGCCCGCCCGTCGCAGCAGATCCTGAGCACGCCCGTGGTGACCAAGACGCCGCCGCCCGCAGCGACCGCGGCGCTGGCGCGGCCGGCCAATGTGTACCGAGCCCCGGCGGCTCAGGGAGGCCAGCCCAATCAGCCGGCGCCTTCGTACCGGCCGCCGACAACTTACTCGACGCCTACTCGGCCCACGACGCAGACTCAGGCGCAGCCGGCGTATCGTCCCCCGGCGACTCAGGCGCAACCGGCGTATCGTCCCCCGGCCGCACAGGCGCACACAGAAAGCGCACCGCCCGTGCACCAGCACGGGCCCGACCGTCCGCCTGCGCAACAACACCAGCAGAAGCAGGCTGAAAAAGCGCGCCCGGAGAAGGAAAAGGCCAAGGAGCACTAGCCCGCGGCTTCGCGGATCAGGCGGTCCATATCGGCTGAGCCGGGGCACGTTTTCGAGGCCCGGATTTCCCGGTGCATGATGACGTGGTCCCGGTCCAGCGGAATTTTCCAGCGGGCGGCAACGTCGCGCACTAGCGCCGCGCTGGCGCGGTACTGTTCGTCGGGCCAAATGTCCTGTGGCTGGCCTTCGTGTTCGATGCCGATGGTGTAGAGGTTGGGATTGACTTTGGGGTCAATGAGCCGCCAGGTGGGCTGCACGACAATGCCGGCGTGAAAAGCGGTGTCCGTTTCCTGGACGAACTGGTGCACGTTTCCAGCTTTTCCGACGCCATAGTGCGCGGAGACCGAGGATCGCGGATCACCAAACGTCAGCCCGGCGCTTTGGAGCGAGCCGACGATGATGTGAATCACGATGGCTTTCGGCTCGAAGCCGTGGCGTCCTTTGCGGAAATTTTCGGCGGCGGCGCCGATCCAATCAGCCGGCATTTAAAGAGAGATCGCCCTTCTCGCCAGCCGAGGAAAGAGCAGGCGAGACAGCGGCGCCGGGCGATGACTGCCGCTGCTCGCGATGCGCCTGCTCCTTCCGCGCGAGAACCGGGCGGAAACCCACCAGGTCCTTCAGCGCGTTGTACCAGAACGGCGCTCCCAGGCTGAGTAGCATGGCGGAGAGCGCAATTCCGGGAAGCTGGGTCCACCTCCAGGATTGGGGCAGGATGGCGTAAGGCGCCGTGCCGCCGGCGGCCAAGTGGCGCAGCAGTTCGAAAGCGTCGAGTTGCAGACCCAGCGCCACCAGAAGCGCGATCACGCCCGCAACCATCTGCGTGTGGCGGGCAAAGCGATGCGACACGCGATCCATGGTTTCGTCGAAACAGGTGTGGAGGCGCGCGGCGAACTGGCTGGGCGCTTCGGTGACCACTGCGACGCTGTGGCGTACGGAAGACGGTAACTCAGGGTGCAGCGCCTCCAGCTTGAGCGCCAGCAGGTGGATGTTATCGAGCACTCCCGAGGGATCTGAAATCCCATTATTCTCGAGCGCTCGCTTCAGAGTTGCGCGCGCGTAGTCGTCGAGCAATTTGCCGCCCGGTTCCTGGCCGGAAGCCAATTCGAGCAGAATGCGCGTCAACTCTTCACGTTGGATGACTGTTCCGGTCTTTCCTGTCGATCGGGCGACGAGGGGATGGCGCAGCGCAGCGGTAGCAATCTGCTGCAAGCAGAACGCCGTCATCTTGGGGTCGAGCTGATTCAGAATCGTTGCAACGCCGCGCACCAAATTCCTGCTGCGCCAGCCGAGCGCCCCGGTGACCGCCTGCGTCAGCACGGTGACCGCCATGCTGACCATCAGCATGACGAGCGAAAATCCGATCAGCATGTCGAGGTATTTGAGCACCGCTAACCCGATTATAAAAATCGGTGTCAAGACAAACGGGCGTTTCGCTTGATAGGATGCAGGGCATATGATGACCCGGAGATCTGCGATGGAAACGCTCGCGGTGAGCGCGCTGGCTGCGTCTTCGACATCGGCTGCGCCGCTGAAGGGCCGGCTGAAACAATCGGTGTCGCGCTGGTGCTACGAAAAATACAGCCTGGATGAACTGTGCCAGGCGGCCGTGCGGATTGGGCTCAAAGGCATCGATCTGATTGATTCTAAAGACTGGCCAACGGTGCAGAAATACGGCCTGGTGCCCTCGATGACGCCGGGCGCGGGTACTATTCCCGACGCGCTTAACCGCAAGGAAAATCACGACCGCCTGGAGAAAGAGTTCCGCGAGAACATCGAGCGGGCGGCCAAGGCCGGGGTACCGAACGTGATCACATTCTCGGGGAACCGCCGCGGATTACCCGACGATGTGGGTATTGAGAACTGTGTGACTGGCCTGAACCGGGTGAAGAAAATCGCCGAGGATCACAATGTGATGATCTGCCTGGAACTGCTCAACAGCAAGGTGGACCATCATGATTATCAGTGCGATCACACGGCGTGGGGTGTCGAGGTCATCAAGCGCGTAGATTCGCCCAAGGTGAAGCTGCTGTATGACATCTATCACATGCAGATCATGGAAGGCGACGTGATCCGCACCATCCGGCAAAACATCCAGTACCTGGCGCACTTTCACACGGGCGGTGTTCCCGGCCGGCACGAGATCGACAACACGCAGGAACTGAACTACGGCGCGGTGTCCAAGGCGATTGTGGATTTAGGATTTCAGGGCTACCTGGCGCACGAGTTTGTGCCGGCGGGGAAAGATCCGATCCAGTCGCTGGAAGACGCGGCGAAGTTGTGTGACGCGTAGAATCGCGGGGATCGGATTCATAGCCTGGGTGGCGCTATGGTTGCCCATTCCCTTCGCGGCACGGGTGCCCGGGCTGATCGACCGGCTATTCCTGCTGGCTCCGTTGGCGATTGTTCCGCTGGGGATGCGGCTACAGGCGCTTTCGCCTCGAGTCCGGCTGGCGCAGCCGCTGTGCGCGGCGCTGGTGGTGGTTTCGTTTCTGAGCCGGACCGGAATCGGCGCCTCACTTTTGGCCGTGCCATGGCTAGCGCTCGGCATATCGTGCGCGCTGACCGGACTGGCGCGTGTTCTGCGAGGAGGTCTGCGGCACGTGGAGTTAGTCTGCCTGGATGCTGCGCTCGTCTTTTGGCCGGTTGGGTGCGTGTGGCTGGTGATTTCGCGGTTGGGGGTGAATCCATTGGGATTCAGCGACGATATCGTGCTGCTGACCGCGGTTCACTTTCACTTTGCGGGGTTCGCGGCGCTTACGATACTGGGCATGATCGGCAGGTTTGCCGAAGGAATGCTGTATCGTCTCACCGCCTGGGGCGCGATCACCGGTATTCCGTTCCTGGCGCTAGGTATCACATTTTCGCCCAGCCTGGAATGCGCCGCTGCGTTGCTGCTGGCGGCGAGCCTGGTATCGGCTGCGGGGATCACGGGTTTTGTTGTACTGCCTTCGGTGACGGAGCGCGGCGCGAAGGCGCTGCTGGCGGTGTCCGCGGCCTCGGTAGCGGCAGCCATGGCGTTCGCGGGCATCTATGCGCTGGGGAAATATACGGGCCGGAACTGGCTCGAGATTCCGGAGATGGCAAAGGTGCACGGTTTCATTAATGCTTTGGGGTTCAGTTTGTGTGGGCTGGTGGGATGGAACGTGGTGGGAGAGAGTGGGGACAGTTAAGAGTCACGTCGCCGAAGGCGCCACACCCGCGAGTATAAAAATGACGGCGCGGGCTCGTACACGAGGGGACAGGCACCACTGTACACGACGAGCCGTTAGACCAGGAGCCAGTCCCGACGGATTATTTCATGGGGATGGTGACGGAGCCCAGCCCATGAAGGTTGCGATCGAATACGATCACCCGCGTCTGCTGGATCTGGCCACTCGGACGCAAGTCCTCGGCAATGA
>Ga0335078_10007164_pt1 | contig 16525 bp, 11 predicted proteins | sample Lox_Sample_32_FD_206711 | JGI IMG/M metagenome (GOLD analysis project Ga0335078, IMG submission 206711) | Soil microbial communities from Loxahatchee National Wildlife Refuge, Florida, United States - Lox_Sample_3.2 | ecosystem: Environmental > Terrestrial > Soil > Wetlands | place: USA...
CGCTGCTCTTGTGGGGCACCGTGGTCGCGGTGCCGCAACTCGTCCCGCTGCTTTTCATCCACTCGATCGAGGGCGCGCTGGTCGCGGCGGCGCCGATCGGGCTTATGGGCGGCGTCGCCACCGCGGCTTATTTCGATCTGATCATCCGCTCCTGCCCGCGCGGCCTGCAGGGCACCATGATGATGCTCGCCGGCGCGCTCAGCATCGTGGTGATCCGCGCCGGCGACGTGCTCGGCACCGACATCTACGACTATTACGGCGGTTTCGCCACGTGCGTCGTCGCCGTCACCGCGGCCTATGCGCTCATTCTGCCGGCGCTTCTCCTGGTGCCGAAGAATTTGATCGCCACGGCGGACGGGCAGGCCGCCGCGCTCAACTCAGAAACGTCACGATAACCTCGAGGACGCGATCCGCCCGCTCCAGATGCGGCAGATGGCCGGCCCGTTCGATCGTCTCGACCCGCGCCCCGGCGATGCGCTCGGCGAAGTCCTGCGCATAAGCCGGCGCGACGACGCGGTCGGCATCGCCCCACACGATCAAGGCCGGTGCGGCGATGCGATGGATGCGCCGGCTCAAGCCGCGGTCGGCGATCGGCCAGACGAATTTGCCGGTGCAAGCCTGCGCCCAGATCATTTGCGACAAGGTGTCGACGCGCGCGGCCGGATCGGCCGGCACCGCGAAGAAACGCTGCGCCGCTTCGCCGTCCGGATCGGCGAACAGTGTCGCCTTGCGCGCCGCTTCGGGAATGAGCATCCAGTTCTGCACCGGACGGTCGTCGCGCCACAGCCCGACCGGATCGATCAGCACGAGGCGGCTCGCCGCGCGCGGCGCCGCCGCGGCGAGCTCGGCGGCCAGGAGCGCGCCGAAGGAGTGGCCGACCACGGCCGGCGCGGCGAGGCCCAGAGCATCCAGCAGTTCGCCGTAATAGACGACGAGATCGTGCCAGCCTTGCAGCGCATGCGCCGCATTGGGATCGCCCGGCGTGGTGCCGGGAAAGCGCGGCGCGAACACTTTATGCGTTGCGGCAAGCCGTGCGGCAAAAGCGCGATCCGGCGCCAGCCCCCACGGCCCGTGGAGATAAAGGAGCGGCGGGCCGGAGCCTGCAATCTCGACGTCGGTCTCGATGCGGTCCTGCCAGAGCTTGATCCGGCGCATTTCGGGGGCGGTCATTCTTGGTACTCCGCTCATTCCCGCGACAGCGGGAATCCAGCCTCTCTGGAAGATCCCTCCTGGACTCCCGCTGGCGCGGGAGTGAGCGGTTTCAACAGACTATGCATGCGAGCGCACGCTCTAGGACGCCGCCGCCATCGCCGCGGCCGGACGCTTCGCCTTCAAGCGCTCCGGCCACCAGCGGTCCTCGTAGCGGTCGTCCCACTGATCCTGCAGATATGGCAGCACCTCGCGGGCGAACAGATCGATATTGGCCTTGCAGACGTCGCTCGGCATCGAGCCGAAATGCAATAGCGCCAACAGATGCCCCATGCGCAATTCTCTGATGCCGTCGAGCAATTGCTCGCGCACCGTCTTCGGGCTGCCGACGACGACGAAGCCGCGCTGGTAGAAGTCCTTGGCTTTGAGCTCCCGCAATTTCACCTCGGCGCGCGGATTGTGCAGCAGCGCTTGGCGCAGCGCTTCGTATTCGAGGCAGCCGGGGATCGCCTGATAATAGGGCGGCGTGTAGAGCAGCTTGTGAAAGAAGTATTCGGCGTGCGGGGCGTAAATCTCCTCGGCCTCAGCGTCGGTCGGCGCCACGCCGATCAGCTGGAGGAAGCTGAAGCGGTATGGATTGTCGTCACGGTTTTTGCGCGCCGCCAGCTCCCAATAGCGTTCGGCGACGGTCTTGGCGTTCCTGGCGCCGTAATAGCTGAGATGACAGAAGCAGTGATCGCGGTCGACGACATATTCGGCGGTGCCGGAAATGCCGGAGCCGGGAATCCAGATCGGCGGATGCGGCTGCTGGATCGGGCGCGGCCAGAGATTGACCATGCCGAGCTGAAAATGCTTGCCGTTCCAGGGAAAGATCTCGCGCGCCGACCAGGCCTTGAGGACGAGCGCCAGCGCCTCGCGATAGCGCTCGCGCTGCTCGATCGGAACGACGCCGTTGGAAATCGTGGCGTCGGCCGGCAGGCCGGTCGGAAAGCCGGCCACGAGCCGCCCGCCGCTGATGCAGTCGAGCATCGCATATTCCTCGGCGATGCGGGTGGGCGGCGTGGTCGAAGGCAATGTCGAGCCGAGCTGCACGATGGCGGTGTTCGTCCCGTTGGTCGCCCTGGCCAGCACCGCCGCCATGATGCTCGGATTGGCCATGAAGCCGTAGACGTTCTGGTGATGCTGATTGGTGCACAGCCCATCAAAGCCGAGCCGTGCCGCGAGCAGAAGCTCGTCGAGCGTCGCGTTGTAGTATTCGCCGACCTTTTCGGAGTCCGCGACGTCGAACCACAACGGATCGATATAGGCCGAATTGTAACGCTTATCGAAATCCGCCGGCAGCCCGCGATACGGCATCAGATGGAACATGCAGACTTTCACGGCGGCCTCTCCCCGGCGATTTCGCCGGCATGCTACGCGGCGGCCGCGGCGAACTCAATCGCGCCGCGCGCCCGGGCAGGGTCTCAGTTTGAATTTCTGTTGCGTCGAACCATTTCCGCCCTCGCGAGACTAGGGGCCGAAAGAAAACACCTAGCCAAAAGCGCATTATGCTGCTCGCCTCTGGATGCGGCCGCGCTTTCCCGGTTGCGGCAAACTCGCGTCGATCATTCTGCCAAGTCTGTCAAAGATCGTAGCCCGAAATTCAAACCGAGACGCTAACCGCGCGCGTATCGCAACATCGTCGATGCTGCACGCGAGCTAGTCGTTATAGCGGAGACGGCATTGCAGGATTTCCAATTTTTGTTCGGGAGCTTTTCCTGAGACGCGATACACCAATCGGTGCTCGCCGCCGATCCGGCGCGACCACCATCCGTGCAAATCGTATTTAAGGGGCTCAGGTTTCCCGAGTCCCTTAAATGGATTTCTTCGGATATCGGCGATCAGATCGTTAATTGCGGCAAGGATTTTTGGATCGGTTTTCTGCCAGTAGAGGTAGTCTTCCAGGCCGTCCCTAGTCCAGGCGAGCTTCATGCCGCAGGTGCGGCCGCATCATCGATTTCGTACTCGACCAGGTCGCCGGCGTTTGCCTGAGCGATGCCCCTCTTGAGTCGCGCAGCGTTGGCGGGGTTTCGGAGCAGGTGCAAGGTCTCCATCATGCCGGCATATTCCTCTTCGGACATAAGCACGACCGAACGAGCATTTTGACGCGTCACGACCAATGCGTCACGGCTGTCGCAAACTTCTTCCATGTATCGCGCAAGATGGGCCCGAAGCTGGGTATACGATACGTGGCTCATGGTCGAAATTCCCGCCTTCCCCTCGCGGCTAGGCACCGATTATGCCGCATCGCTTAGGGTCATGTACATATATACGAGCATGTACAGATAACTGTCAAGCCTCGCGGCCCGTTCCCTTTATAAAATGGCTTAACTTTCGGCCTTTTGGACACGGAATGACATATCCCCGGTACGCCATGGGCGCCAAATCGATCCGCAGGCGGATCGCGGTCAATTATTGATCGTCAGGGTGGATGGCGCTTGTCGCGGCGCCGCAGGCGCAGGCGGCGGCCCATTCGATGTCAGGTCCGGCTTGGTCACAGCCGGCTTGGTCACGCCGGATTTAGTCACGTCGGATTTAGGATCGTTGGCGACGACGGGCTTCGGCCCGCTCGGCGCAGCCGGCTTGGCGCCGGCAGGCTGGCGCGCGGCGAGCTCGGGCGGCCGCGGACGCGGCAGCGGCGGGCCGCTTGCGCCGGTCGGTGCACGCCCGCGCGGCAATGGCGCGGCGCCGGGCGGTTGCGTCGCGATCGGCCGGTCGTCGGCCGGCGGGATCGCACCGACACTACTGTCGCCGTCCGGATCATAAGCATCCACATCGGGCCCATAGGGACCCGGAGAACCATAAGGGCCCGGACCATAAGGGCCCGGACCGTAAACCGGGCCGCCATAGGGATCCTCGGCCTCGCCATAAGGCCCGTACGGACCGCCGTAATTTCCCGGACCCGGCACGATGCGATTGGCATCGCGAATGGCGCCGGTGCGTGCGTCGAGCACGACGCGCATCAGAATGCCGCGATAGTCGGTGGCGCGCGCGACATAGATCGTGCCCTCGCGCAACGGCGGCGCCATCGGATCGAAGCCGGCGGCGCGCAGCGTGCGCACGATCTCGTAGGTGGACACGAAGCCCGGCGCGGGCAGCGGCGGCGGACCCGGCGGCGGCGCTTGCGCCCGGCCGATGCCGATCGCCAACAGGATCGCGGCTATTGCGGAAAGTCCGGTTACGCCGAAACGCACGCGCGCTTGCCCTCCCCTCCCCTGGACCTGACGCCAAAACCCATAACGCCAACAGCGGCATTAGGTTCGACTGCAATTGGGGCGGCGCTTGGGCGCAATCGGGATTTTCTGCGCGGCGATCACGAGGCGCCGCATAGCGCGACGAACCGCTCGATATCGGACTGTTCGGTGCTAAAGGACGTGACAAGGCGGATCAAAACCTTGTCGGCGCCGACGGCGAGGCCTTCGCTGGAGCGCACGTAATAGGTGGCGCCGGCGGCCTTGAGCTTTACGTCGAGCGCGCGGGGGATGGCGACAAAGACGATGTTGGCCTCGACCGGCCAGACCGGCTTCAGTCCGACCGTCGCCAGCTTGTCCGCAAGCCTGTCGGCCATGGCATTGGCGCGGCGCGCCAGCGTCATCCAGCGATCCTCCGCGAGATAGGCTGAGAATTGCGCGGCGATGAAGCGATGCTTCGACAACAAATGTCCGGCGCGCTTGCGGCGCTCGCCGAAAAACGCCGCCCGCGCCGGGTCGAAAAACACCACCGCCTCCGCCGCCAGCGCCCCGCCTTTGGTGGCGCCGAACGACAGCACGTCGACGCCGGACCGCCAGGTCATCTCGGCCGGCGAGGCGTTCAGCCGCACCAGCGCGTTGGCGAACCGCGCGCCGTCCATGTGCACGGCAAGCGCGCGCGCATGCGCGATCTCGGCGAGCGCCGCAATCTCGGCGGTCCGGTAAATGGTCCCGGCTTCGCTGGCTTGCGTGATCGAGACCGCCGCCGGCACCATCTGATGCGGGCTGTGGCCGCCATAGCCGCCCAGCGCCGCTTGCAAGGTTTGCGGGGCGATCTTGGCGCCGTCGCCAGGGAGCCCGGCGAGCTTGAGGCCGTGGCCGAAGAACTCCGGCGCGCCGCATTCGTCGGTGGCGATGTGGGACTCGGCATGACAGAACACCACGCCCCACGGCGGCGAAACCTGTGCCAAAGCCAGCGCATTCGCCGCGGTGCCAGTCGGCACCAGGAACACCGCGACCTCGCGTTCGAATAGTTCCGCAAGCCTGCGCTCGACGGCTTGCGTCCAGTTGTCGTTGCCGTAACCGCGGGCATAGCCGCTATTGGCGTCGGCAATGGCGGCGAGAATGGCGGGATCGATGCCGGCCGTGTTGTCGCTGGCGAAGTTCATGGCCGGCAAAACTAGCGCGGCGCGCCGCTTCCGGCCATTGCGCCAAACCGCGTCCCATGATCCACTTGGCCCGCGGAACCTTCGCAAATGTCGGCGGCGGCCGGGGCCGCGCGCGGCGCCTGACCCTTTCTTTTTCCGTTCGCGGGAACGAAAGCGAGGGGTCCGGCGCTTGTGTTTGGCCGGGGAATTTGCGATGTTCCCATAGGACAGCATTGCTGTCCCAATTGACGGCCCCCAGCGCGGTCGAAAGATCGACGAGACGCCGGGGCCGGCCGCCTGCGGCGAGGGCGCGCGGGCGGCGAGAATGCAGCCAGCGGCCGCCTGTCGGCGGCATGAAGGTTGCCTCCAGGATGAGTGGCTCGCCCTTGGGCGCAAGCTCTGTTTTCGCCGTCATCGGCCGGACGCGGACGATGGCGCGAACACAGCGCAGCGGTGACTTTCGTCGGACGCTTTCGGCCGGAGTGGCCGACAGGCTCCGGGAGGATCGCGAGTACGGCATGAGCGCGTCAGGTTTAACGAGCGCATCAGGTTTCGGGCTGTTCGATCCGGCGCTGGAAAAGGATTCCTGCGGGGTCGGATTCATTGCCGACATCAAAGGCCGCAAATCGCACCGGATCGTCGAAGACGCGCTGACCATCCTGGTCAATCTCGAGCATCGCGGCGCGGTCGGCGCCGATCCGCGCGCCGGCGACGGCGCCGGCATCCTGGTGCAGACGCCGCACAAGTTTCTGGCCAAGAAGGCCGCGGAACTGGGCATCGCGCTGCCGCCGCCCGGCCACTACGCGGTCGGCGCGCTGTTCATGCCGCACGATGCGGCGTGGCGGGCCGAGATCATGGACACTTATGCGGCAGTGGCCGCGCAAGAAGGCATGCGGCTCCTTGGCTGGCGCAACGTGCCGACCGACAATTCGACGCTCGGCGAAACGGTCAAGCCGACCGAGCCCTTGCACATGCAGGTGTTTCTCGCCCGCAATCCGAGGATCAAGTCGGAGGAGGAGTTCGAGCGCCGGCTCTATATCCTGCGCAAGACCATTTCCGGCGTCATGCACGGCAAGCGCGGCCGCAGCACGTCGCATTATTATCCGGTCTCGATCTCCTGCCGCACGCTGATCTACAAGGGCATGTTCCTGGCCGATCAGCTCGGCACCTATTACCCCGATCTGCACGATCCGGATTTCGAAAGCGCGCTCGCCTTGGTGCATCAGCGCTTTTCCACCAACACCTTCCCGACCTGGTCGCTGGCGCATCCCTACCGGATGATCGCGCACAACGGCGAGATCAACACGCTGCGCGGCAACAACAACTGGATGGCGGCGCGGCAGGCCTCGGTGTCGTCGCCGAAATTCGGCGACGACATCGCCAAATTGTGGCCGATCTCCTACGAAGGCCAGTCCGACACCGCGTGCTTCGACAACGCGCTCGAATTCCTGACCATGGGCGGCTATCCGCTGGCCCATGCCATGATGATGATGATTCCGGAGGCCTGGGCCGGCAATCAATCGATGAACGAGGAGCGCCGCGCCTTCTACGAGTACAATGCCGCGCTGATGGAGCCGTGGGACGGCCCGGCGGCGATCGCCTTCACCAACGGCCGGCAGATCGGCGCCACGCTCGACAGGAACGGCCTGCGCCCGGCGCGCTATGTCGTGACCCGCGACGATCGCATCATCATGGCATCGGAAGTCGGCGTGCTGCCGATCCCGGACGAAGAGATCGTCACCAAGTGGCGGCTGCAGCCGGGCAAGATGCTGTTGGTCGATCTCGAGGCCGGCCGGCTCATTCCGGACGAAGAGCTCAAGTCGCAACTGGCGCAGAGTCATCCGTACAAGGAATGGCTCGAGCGCACGCAGATCCAGCTCGAGAACCTGCCGGAGCCCTCAGCCGCGGCGCCGATCTCGAACCTGGCGCTGCTCGACCGTCAGCAGCTGTTCGGCTACACCCAGGAAGACCTCGCTATCCTGATGACGCCGATGGCGACGACCGGCGAAGAGGCGGTCGGCTCGATGGGCAACGACACGCCGATCTCGGCGCTGTCGGAGCGGGCGAAGCTCCTTTTCACCTATTTCAAGCAGAACTTCGCCCAGGTGACCAACCCGCCGATCGATCCGATCCGCGAGGAACTGGTCATGAGCCTGGTCTCGATCATCGGGCCGCGGCCGAACCTGTTCGACCTCGAAGGCACCTCGAAGCAGAAGCGCCTCGAAGTGCATCAGCCGATTCTGACCAACGCCAATCTGGAGAAGATCCGCTCGATCTCCGAAGTCGGCCACGATCATTTCAAGTCGCGCACGCTCGACGCGACCTGGCCGGCGGACGCCGGCGCCGCCGGGCTCGCCGAGGCGATCGACGGGCTGTGCGGACGCGCCGAGATCGCGGTGCGCGACGGCATCAACATCATCATCCTGTCCGACCGCCGCGCCGGCGCCGATCGCATTCCGATCCCGTCGCTGCTCGCCTGCGCGGCCGTGCACCACCACCTCATCCGCGAGGGCCTGCGCACCTCGGTCGGGCTCGTGGTGGAATCCGCGGAGCCCCGCGAGGTGCACCATTTCGCCTGCCTCGCCGGCTACGGCGCCGAGGCGATCAATCCCTATCTCGCCTTCGAGACGCTGATCGACATGAAGAACGCGCTGCCGCAGAAGCTCGACGACAAGGAAATCGTCAAGCGCTACATCAAGTCGATCGACAAGGGACTGCTCAAGGTGATGTCGAAGATGGGCATCTCGACCTACCAGTCCTATTGCGGCGCGCAGATCTTCGACGCCATCGGGCTCAAGTCCGACTTCGTCGCCAAATATTTCACCGGCACCGCCACCCGTATCGAGGGCGTCGGGCTCGACGAGATCGCCGAAGAGGCGGCGCGGCGGCACCGCGACGCGTTTTCCGACGCGCCGATCTACCGCTCGGCGCTCGATGTCGGCGGCGAATATGCCTTCCGCGTGCGCGGCGAGGAACACGTCTGGAACGCCGCCACCGTGGCGACGCTGCAGCACGCGGTGCGCGGCAATTCCTACCAGCGCTACCGCGAATTCGCCCGCACCATCAACGACCAGTCGGCGCACCTCTATACGATCCGTGGGCTGTTCCGTCTCAAGTCGGCCGAGGAGGACGGACGCAAACCGATCGCGATCGAGGAGGTCGAGCCGGCCAAGGACATCGTCAAGCGCTTCGCGACCGGCGCCATGTCGTTCGGCTCGATCTCGCGCGAGGCGCACACCACGCTTGCCATCGCCATGAACCGCATCGGCGGCAAGTCGAACACCGGCGAGGGCGGCGAGGAGAGCGACCGGTTCAAGCCGCTCCCCAACGGCGATTCGATGCGCTCGGCGATCAAGCAGGTGGCGTCGGGCCGGTTCGGCGTCACCGCCGAATATCTGGTCAATTCCGACGTGATGCAGATCAAGATCGCGCAGGGCGCCAAACCCGGCGAGGGCGGGCAGTTGCCCGGGCACAAGGTCGACAAGACCATCGCCAAAGTGCGCCACTCGACGCCCGGGGTCGGGCTGATCTCGCCGCCGCCGCATCACGACATCTATTCGATCGAGGATCTGGCGCAGCTCATCTTCGATCTGAAGAACGTCAATCCGAGCGGCGACGTCTCAGTCAAGCTCGTCTCCGAGGTCGGCGTCGGCACGGTCGCCGCCGGCGTCTCGAAGGCGCGCTCCGACCACGTCACCATCGCCGGCTACGAGGGCGGCACCGGCGCCTCGCCGCTGACCTCGATCAAGCATGCCGGCTCGCCGTGGGAGATCGGGCTGGCCGAGACCCACCAGACGCTGGTCGCCAACCGCCTGCGCGGACGCATCGCGGTGCAGGTCGACGGCGGCATCCGCACCGGCCGCGACGTGGTGGTCGGCGCGCTGCTCGGCGCCGACGAATTCGGCTTCGCCACCGCGCCGCTGATCGCCGCCGGCTGCATCATGATGCGCAAGTGCCATCTCAATACCTGCCCGGTCGGGGTGGCCACCCAGGACCCGGTGTTGCGCAAGCGCTTTACCGGCCAGCCCGAGCACGTCATCAATTATTTCTTCTTCGTCGCCGAGGAAGTGCGCGAACTGATGGCCGAACTCGGCTTCCGGACCTTCAACGAGATGATCGGGCAAATGCAGATGCTCGACCGGCGCAAGCTTCTCGCCCACGGCAAGGCGAGCGGGCTCGATTTCTCCAAGCTGTTCATGAAGCCGGACGTGCCGGCGAGCGTGAAGATCTATAATTGCGAGGAGCAGGATCACAAGATCCACGACATCCTCGACCGCAAGCTGATCGCGCAATCCAAGGACGCCGTCGAGCGCGGCACGCCGGCGCGCCTGAGCTTCCCGATCAGGAACGTCGATCGCACCGTCGGCGCCATGCTGTCGGGCGAGATCGCCAAGCGCTACGGCCATGACGGCCTGCCGCACGACACCATCGTCGCCCGCTTCACCGGCACCGCCGGCCAGAGCTTCGGCGCCTTCCTTGCCCGCGGCGTGGCTTTCGAGCTCGACGGCGACGCCAACGATTATGTCGGCAAAGGGCTCTCGGGCGGCCGGATCGTGGTGCGGCCGCCGGCTGCGTCGGGCGTCGTGCCGGAGCGGTCGATCATCGTCGGCAACACGGTGCTGTACGGCGCCATCGCCGGCGAGTGCTATTTCCGCGGGGTGGCCGGCGAACGTTTCGCCGTGCGCAATTCCGGCGCCATCGCCGTCATCGAGGGCGCCGGCGACCATTGCTGCGAATACATGACCGGCGGCGTGGTGGTGGTGCTCGGCCCCACCGGCCGCAACTTCGCGGCCGGCATGTCGGGCGGCATCGCCTATGTGCTCGACGGCGACGGCGACTTTGCCTCGCGCTGCAATATGGCGATGGTCGAGCTCGAGCCGATGCCCGACGAGGAAGACGTCAACGCCAAGATCTTCCACCATGCGCGCGATCTCGAGGCGCACGGCATGGTCGACATCATGGCCGACCTGAGCCGCCACGATGCGCACCGGCTGCATCACCTCGTCTCGCGGCACGCGCGCTATACCGGCTCGCGCATCGCCGCCGATATTCTCGGCGACTGGAAAACCTGGTATCCGAAATTCCGCAAGGTGATGCCGGTCGAGTATCGCCGCGCGCTCAACGAACTCAAAGCCGCGGCGATCGCCGCGGAGTAGCATGAGCGCCAACGGGTGCAATCCAATGAGGTCGCGTGTCATCATCAGCCGCTCGTCCCCGCGCAAGCGGGGACCCAGTTCCGGTTTCCCGCTTGCGCGGGAATGAGCGGAAATGATTGAACGCAATCGGATGACGTTTTAGGGCGTTACGTGGGCAAGATCACCGGCTTTCTCGAATTCGAGCGCGAGGATCGTCATTACGAGCCGGTCGCCGAGCGCATCCGGCACTGGCGCGAATTCGTGCTGCCGCTGCCGGAACAGGACTACGTCACGCAGGCCGCGCGCTGCATGAATTGCGGCGTGCCCTATTGCATGGGCACCGGATCGGTGATGCCCGGCACCCCGGGCTGCCCGGTGAACAATCAGATCCCGGATTGGAACGACCTCGTCTATCGGGGCGACTGGGACGAGGCGGCGCGCAACCTGCATTCGACCAATAATTTTCCGGAAGTCACCGGGCGGGTATGCCCGGCGCCGTGCGAGGCCTCGTGCACGCTCAATATCGACGAAAACCCGGTCACCATCAAATCGATCGAATGCGCCATCGCCGACCGCGCCATCGCGGCGGGGCTCAAGCCCGAGCCGGCGGCGGAAGGGACCGGCAAGCGGGTCGCGGTCGTCGGTTCGGGTCCGGCGGGCTTGGCCTGCGCACAGCAATTGGCGCGCGCCGGGCACGCCGTCCACGTCTATGAGCGCTGGGCCAAAGCCGGAGGCTTGCTGCGCTACGGCATCCCCGATTTCAAGATGGAGAAGATCCACGTCGACCGCCGCGTCGCGCAGATGCAGGCGGAAGGCGTAGTGTTTCACTACGGCGCCCATGTCGGGGTCAACCTGCCGGCCGACAAATTGCTCAAGGACCACGACGCGGTCGTGCTCACCGGCGGCGCCGAGGCGCCGCGCGACCTGCCGGTGCCCGGCCGCGAACTCGACGGCATTCATTTCGCCATGGATTTTTTGCCGCAGCAGAACCGCCGCGTGTCCGGCGAGCCGGCGCTGCCGGGGGCGCCGATCCTCGCCAAGGGCAAGCATGTCGTCGTCATCGGCGGCGGCGATACCGGCTCGGACTGCATCGGCACCTCGATCCGCCAAGGCGCCTTGTCGGTGACCAATTTCGAGATCATGCCGGCGCCGCCGGCCCACGAGAACAAGCCGCTGACCTGGCCGAACTGGCCCTTAAAACTGCGCACCTCGTCGAGCCACGAAGAAGGCGCCAAGCGCGACTTCGCGGTGATGACGACCAAATTCTCCGGCGAGAACGGCGCGGTGAAGACGCTGCATTGCGTCCATGTCGACGCCAAGATGCAAGCCATTCCCGGCACCGAGTTCGAGCTCCCTGCCGATCTGGTGCTGTTGGCAATGGGCTTCGTGCATCCGGTCCACGACGGCATGATCCAAAGCCTCGACGTCGCGCTCGATCAGCGCGGCAACGTGTCGGCCTCGACCGAGGACTACCGGACCTCGCTTCCCAAAGTATTCGCCGCCGGCGACATGCGCCGCGGACAATCGCTTGTCGTTTGGGCGATCCGCGAAGGCCGTCAGGCCGCGGCCGCGGTCGACAAATATCTGATGGGTTCGACGCTGTTGCCGCGTTAGCGCGATCCGACCGGCGCCGGCGGCCGCGGTGCGCCGTCGAGCGCGGCGCGCGGCGCAGGCGCCGGCCGCGCGTCGGATTCTTTCTCCGGCTTCTTCTTGGCGTCCTTCTTCGCGTCGGCCGGCGGTTTGGCATCGCTCTTTGCGGCGCCCTTTTTCGCCGGCGGCGCTGGCGTCGGCGGCGGCGCGGCATCGATCGGCGCCTCGCGCCGCGGCCAGGAGAAATCGTCGGCACGCCCGGCGACCGAAGACAGCGGAGCGCCGCGATCCAGCACCTTCTGCACCAGGGGATCGGACGCAAGCGGCGCCGCGTGGCTCGGCCCGCCGATCAGACCGGCGGCGCCGCCCTCGGCGCTCGACACGGCCAGCGGCAGCACCGGGCCGATATCGGGCCGCGGCGCGCCGGGCTTGTTGGCCGGCGAGGCCTGCTCGGGCAGCGCGATTGGCGCGACGCGGTTCGACAGCACGCGGCGCAATTCCTGATCGACATAGCTGGCAAGCTTCACTGCGCCGGCCTTGGTGAAGTGCACGCCGTCGGCGGTGCGCAATCGCCGGATCTGGCCCTCGTAATCGGGTCCATCCACCGCGTAGCGCCCCTGGTCGTCGACGAAGCCGTCCCAGATGTCGACATAGACGATGCCGGCCCGCTCGGCACGCTCGCGGTAGAGCTCGTCGAGATAGGCCATGTCGCCGGTCGACTTCGGCCCGCGCAACGCCGGCAACCCGACCCACAAGATCGGCACGCCCTTGCTCTTGAGCGAGGCGATCATTTCGTCGATGCGCTTGACGTAAAGGTCCGCCCATAGATCGGTATGGAACTCGTAGGCGCGGCCGGGGACCGGATGCTCGACCCCGTTGTCCGCCGTCTGTCTCGCTGCGGCTGCGGCATCGGACGCAGCCGCGCCTTTTTCCTGGCCGGCTTTTTCTTGGCCGGCTTTTTCTTGGCCGGCCTTTTCCTGGCCGGGTTTTTCCTGCGTGGCCTTTTCTTGCGCGGCCTTGTCCGGCGGCGGTTTTGCCTGATCGGCGTTCTTGGCGGGCGCCGCGCCGTCGCGGATGGAAATGCGGTCGTTGAGCCCGAGCATGACGATGATGGCCTTCGGCTTCTCGCTCGCCAGCTGATCCTTGATCACGGCCGACCAGTCGAGCTGCTCGCTTTTGGCGTCGTAGCGGATGAGGCCGGAATAGGCGCGGATGTCGCGCACCACGCCGGTGTCGGGCTGGTCGGCATAGATCTCGTCGAGGCCGTAGCCGAGCCAGTCGGCCATGGAGTCGCCCACCACCACGATCGTCGAGGTCGGCGGCGTCTCCATTTTGCGCGGCGGCGGCGCCTTGGTGTAGTCGGCGACCGGCGCGCGGCGCTGCCCGCCGAAGAACGGGAAGGAGAAGAAATCGCGCTGCTGCGGCTGCTGATAATAGCCGCCCGGATAGGACGGCCGGTCGGACCAGTAATAGACCTGCGCCGAAGCCGGCACGACGACGGCCGCCGCGCCCGCGGCAATCGCCAGGGCTCCGATCAGCTGCCGCACACCTCGCGCTGCCATGACAACCGCTTACCGTGAAAGAACCAAAGCCCGATTATAGTCGCGCCGGCTTACGAAGAAAGCCGGCAGGCCGCAAACGGCCGGCCCAGGCAAAACTTCCGCGAAATCGGAACGTCCGCGACATGCTTCCGCAACGACGGAATAGTTCCGCAAAATAATGTCAACTTCGGGACGCCCCAAGCTTACGGCGTCCGCAAGCGGTCGAGCACCTCGCTGGAAGCGAAACCGTCGGGAATGGCGCCGATGGCGGCCTCGAAATCGCGGATGGCAAGCCGCGTGCGGGGGCCGATCAGGCCGTCGGGATCGCCGACATTATAGCCGCGCCGCGCCAAAAGCTGTTGCATCTGGTAGCGCTCGTCGAGCGTGAGCACGCGCTCGTCGCGCGGCCAGCCCTGCACGAATGGCGCGCCGCCGCGCATGCGGTCGGCCAGGTGGCCGATGGCGAGCGCATAGGCCTCGGCGGGATTATATTTCATGATCACGCCGAAGTTCTTGAGCATCAGAAACGCCGGGCCGCGCGCGCCAGCCGGCAGCAGCAAGAAGGCGCGATCGGCAGGCCGCGGGAACGCCTGCCCGTCGGCCCGCCGCAGGCCCAGGCTTTGCCATTGCCGCAACGTCATCCGCCGCGAACTGTCGGCCAGCAGATAATCGAAGCGCGCCGGCAACACGACTTCGTAGCCCCAGCTCTCGCCGGGCACCCAGCCGTCCGTTTTGAGATTATTGGCGGTCGAGGCGATGACGTCCGGGACGGAATCGACGACGTCGCGATGGCCGTCGCCATCGAAATCCACCGCGTAGCGAAGGAACGACGTCGGCATGAATTGGGTCGGCCCGAAGGCGCCCGCCCAAGAGCCGACCAGACGGTCCGGCGGTACGTCGCCACGCTGCAGGATTTCGAGCGTCGCCAGGAACTCGCCGCGGAAGAAATCGCGACGGCGGCCGACGCAGGCCAGCGTTGCGGTCGAGCGGATGACCGGACGGTCGCCGCCTTGCGTGCCGTAATTGGATTCGACGCCCCAGATCGCCGCCACGATGTGGCGGTCGACGCCGTAAGCGCGCTCCATCGCGGCAAAGGCCGGCGCATATTGCGCGACGAGCGCGCGGCCGCGCGCGATGCGGTCGTCGCTCACCAAGAGATCGAGATAGTCCCACGGCGCTTTGGTGAACTCCGGCTGCGCATCGAGCTTGTCCATGATGCTCAGGTCGGGGGTCAGCCCGGCGGTGAAGCGCTCGAAATTGGCGCGGGTGATGCCGCGGCGCGCCGCCTCCGGCCAAAGGCCCGCCACGCAGCTGCCAAATTCGGCCGCTGCAGAACGAATAGCATCCGCCGTCATCAGCGGATTGCCCGACGCGCCGGACTGGCCGCTCCATCCCGCGGCGCCGGCGCCTGCGGGAACCGGACCGGACGGCGGAGGTTGAAACAGGCGCGTCAGCCAGTCGTCGGGCTGTTGCGCCGCGGCGGCGCCGGCCAAAGCCGCGGCAAGAAGCCAGGCCGCCGCCGCACGAAACAGCGCCTTGACGATGACCATGGCGTCATAATCCCGACTTGTGGTCGCCAAACCGGCCACCTGCTAATGTATCGCGAATCGCTAACAGGGCGTTTTCGTCTGTCACTGCACACAGTTTGGACACGCATTTGGGCAATAAAACGTACGGATTGACGGCCCCTCTCCTCCACTGCACCGCATGAATTCCGTTCGCAAAGCCGTTTTCCCCGTGGCCGGCCTCGGCACCCGCTTCTTGCCGGCGACCAAGGCCATGCCCAAGGAGATGCTGCCGGTGGTCGACCGGCCGCTGATCCAGCACGTCGTCGACGAGGCGCGCGAGGCCGGCATCGAGCATTTCATCTTCGTCACCGGCCGCAACAAGGGCGTCATCGAAGATCACTTCGACCGCCAGTTCGAGCTGGAGATGACGCTGCTCGAGCGGCAGAAGCACAAGATCCTCGATTATCTCAATCAGGACCTGCCGGTGCCGGGCTCGACCAGCTTCACCCGCCAGCAGGAACCGCTCGGGCTTGGGCACGCGGTGTGGTGCGCGCGCGAATTGATCGGCCACGAGCCGTTCGCGCTGCTGTTGCCGGACGTGCTGGTGCAGCACGAACAAGGCTGTCTGGCGCAGATGCTCGAAGCGGCGCGCGAATTGCCGGCCAAGGCGAATATCGTCGCGGTGGAGGAAGTGCCGCACGATCGTGTCGATCAGTACGGCGTGGTCGGCGTCGGCGAGCGCAAGGGCAAGATGTTCGCCATTACCTCAATGGTGGAAAAGCCGCCGGCCGATCGCGCGCCGTCGAACCTCATCCTCACCGGCCGCTATATCTTGCAGCCGGAAATCCTCGGCGTGCTCGCCCGGCAGGAGCGCGGCGCCGGCGGCGAAATCCAGCTGACCGACGCCATGATCCAGTTGGCGCGCGAGCAGCCGTTCTACGGCCTGCAGTTCGACGGCCGCAGCTTCGATTGCGGCTCCAAGATCGGCTTCCTTGCCGCCAACGTATCCTATGCGCTGGCGCGGCCCGACATCGCGCCGGGCTTCCGCGCCGAGATCAAGAAAATTCTCAGCGAGATCAACGGCGGCTAACGCCGCGGCCGCGTCACCGCCGGGCTGCCGGCCAGACGGCACCTCACTTCTGCAAGCGCATGGTCAGAAGGAACGTGGTGGCGGTGTAGGCGACGCCGCTGACGTTCGAGTTAAGCCAGTCCTGGCGCACTTGGCCC
>Ga0335078_10007165_pt1 | contig 16525 bp, 13 predicted proteins | sample Lox_Sample_32_FD_206711 | JGI IMG/M metagenome (GOLD analysis project Ga0335078, IMG submission 206711) | Soil microbial communities from Loxahatchee National Wildlife Refuge, Florida, United States - Lox_Sample_3.2 | ecosystem: Environmental > Terrestrial > Soil > Wetlands | place: USA...
CTCCGGGACCCGCCAGGTGACCCGGGCCCCCCGGTCCCGGCCGCGCTTCTCCACCCGCACCGGCAAGAACTCGGCCCGGAGCGGGCTGGCGAGCGCGCCGCCGACCACGATGCCGCCCCGCGCCACGCCGAGGACGAGCTCCGGCTTGAAGCGCTCGGCCACGCGGGCGGCGAGCTCCCGAACCACCTCCCCGAACTCGATCCAGGAGATCTCGCGGACCTGCTTGGGCGGAGGGCGGGCCTGGGCGGCCGAGATGCCGAGCCGCCGCACCGCGAAGGCGTCGCCCACGCCCACCCCGAGCGGCTGCTCGCTCTTGCGCTTGCTCCGGGCCGCGCCGGCGGGGGCGCGACCCACCTCCCGGCGCGCCACCTTGCGCCTGGGCGGGCTCTGCTTCTTTTTCGTCTTCCTGGGAGCGATGGCGAGCCTCCGAATCCCGGCCGTGCGGCCGGAACGAATCTACCACGGGCGAGGTCGCCACCGCCCGGGGGTTCAGGCGCTCGCCTGCCCGGAGCCGCTAGCCGCGAGCGCCTGGGCCAGGCGGCGCAGCTCTGCCTCCGCGACCAGGTAGCGCCGCTTGCAGAACTCGCAGTCGACGACGAGCTCGCCCTCCTGGTCGAGCGCCGAGCGGATTCCCTCCGCTCCCAGCACGGTGATCGCGTTCACGGCCCGCTCCCGGCTGCAGGTGCAGCGGTAGGCGATGCCGCGCTCCTCGAGGACGTCGAGCTCCGGCCCCGCGGCCGCCCGGGCCATCTCGGCCGGGGAGAGGTCCAAGGCGAGCGCGCGCTCCAGCGCGCCGCGCCCGAGGGCGCCGGAGATGGCGGAGAGGGCCTCCGGGTTCCCGCCCGGCAGCGTCTGGGCGAGCAGGCCCGCCGCCCGGCCGAGCGGCTCGGGGCCGGCGGGGAGCACGGAGATGTCGAGCGCGGTGGGCACCTGCTCGCTCTCGACGAAGTGGCGCCGCAAATGCTCGGTGAGGGTGCCGGCGGAGACCTCGACCGACCCCCGGTAGAACTCGCCGCCGCCGAGGTCCCGGAGCACGGACAGAGTCCCCCCGCCCCCCAGGGCCGCCCGCCGCCCCACCGAGGGGTCGCCGGGGAAGTGGACGTGCTGCCCGCGGATCCGGCCGCGGATGTTGCCCTCCGTGTCCGCGTCCACGAGGAGCCCCTGGATCGGGCCGTCCACGGCGAGGTGCAGGTTGATGCGGGTCTTCTCCTTCTGCAGGGCTCCGAGGAGGAGGCCGGCCACGAGCGCCTCGGAGAAGATGGCCGCGCTCGTCGGGGCGAGCCCGTGGAGCACGCGCGCCATGCGGGCGAGGTCGGTGGCCTCCACGTAGACCACCCGGAGGTCGGAGGGACGGACGAGGCCGCGCAGGAGGACGTCGCGCATGCGGTGGCAGAGGATAAGGGGGCGGGGCCTCCGATTCAGCGCAAAAGGAGGCGGGACGCCCGGGGCCGGGCGAGGAATCCCTAGCTCGAGGAGAGCACGCTGCGGATGGTCTCGCGGAGCGAGTAGCGGGGCGTCCACCCGGTGTCGCGGGCGAAGCGGGAGCCGTCCACGGCGCACAGGTACTGGATGTAGTCGATCTCGCCTGGCGGATAGGCGGAGAGCCGGGCCTCGAAGAGGCGCCGCGCCAGTGCCCGGACGACGAGGTGGGGGACCGGGATGGGCTCGCGCCCGAGTTCGGCGAGCACCGCCGAGAGCGGCACCTCCCCCGGGCCGGTGACGTTGTAGACGCCGCGCACGCCGAGGCGGAGGGCGATGGCCACGGCCCGGCACACGTCCTCCTCGTGAACGAGCTGGACCATGGGGTCGAAGCCGAGCACGGTGAGGGGGCGCTTGAGCCGCAGGTAGTTGGAGGGGGCGTTCTTCACCGTGGGGCCGACGATGTTGACGGGGCGGAGGATCACCGTCTCCACCTGCGGGCACTTCCACATGAAGGACTGCACGTACATGTCGACCTCGACGAGGTCGCGGACGTTGGGGAAGCGGGCGGCGCCGAGCAGCGGCGTCTCCTCCGGGAGGAAATTCGGGTTTCCGGGCAAGGGGCCGTAGACGTTGGCGCTCGAGAGGAGGACGACCTTGCGGACGCCGTGGCGAGCCGCCAGGTCGAGGAGCTTTTGCGTCCCCACCACGTTGAAGCTGTGGGCCTCGGAGAAGCGCACGCGCGGGTCGTGCATGAGGCCCAGGTGCGCGATCGCCTCCACCCGGCCGTGGCGGAAGACCTCCTCCACCCGGTTCTTGCGGATGTCGAGCTGGTGGTGCTCCAGGTCCTTCGGCTTCTCGCGAAAGGGGCGCCGATCGATGCCGATGATCCGGGTCTCCATGTGGAGGAGCTTCGCGAGCTTGCGCCCCAGGTTGCCGGCGATGCCGGTGATGGCCACGCTCTGGGGGAGGCTCGGCCCGTCCGGGCTCGCCGCGAGGTCGGTGGCTGGGATCTCGGGGGAGGCCATCGGGTCACCAGAAGAGGTGGCGGCGCTCCTCCAGGCCGCGGGCGAGCAGCGAGGCCACCGCCGCCCGCACCCGGGCCACCTTGGACTCGAGCACCGGGTCCTCGTCGTCCGGGCTCCCGGTGAAGCGCATGGGCTCGCCGAACCAGATGCGGTAGCGGACGGGCAGCGGCAGGGGCAGCCCGGTGGGGGTGATGGGGAAGTGCGGGAAGGCGAAGAGCCGGGCCAAGGGCTGCAGGTCGAGGAACGCCGGCGCCTGCTCCTCCGCGCCCACCACCGCCACCGGGACGATGGGCGCCTCGCTCTCGAGCGCCAGGCGCATGAAGCCCTGCCCGAATTCCTTGAGCTGGTAGCGCTCCGCGAAGGGCTTGTTGAGGCCGCGGGTCCCCTCCGGGAAGACGAGGAGGGCCTCGTCCGCGGCCAGGAGCCGGCGGCAGTTCTCCGGCGTGCCCACCACCTGGCCGCAGCGGGCGAAGAAGGTGGAGACGAAGGGGAGGGTCGGGACCCAGCGGTCCACCAGGGCGCGGACGGCCCGCGGCGGGTCCTTGTCCGCCAGGCAGGCCACCTCCACCATGGCGGCGTCGAAGGGCAGCTGTCCGGAGTGGTTGGCGACGAGCAGCACCCGCCCCTCGTTGGGGACGCGCTCCAGGCCGTGGGGCTCCACCCGGAAGTACTTCCGGTACAGCCAGAGGAGCGGCGCGGTGGCGGCCTGCAGGAAGTCGACGTCGAACCCGTAGGGGTCCACCCCGTACTCGTTGCGCGGCGGCGTGAGCTTCTCCAGCCGCTCCCGCATGCCCGGGCCGCCGAGCTCCAGGGTCCAGCGCTGGAGCCGCTGCTTGATCTCGTCGCCGACCCCGGCCATATCGAACGATCTAGCACGTCGGCGTCGCCTGGCAGTGGCGGTATTCCGGGGCTCGACGTGGTAGGCAGGGGTTCGCGATGAACGCCGGCCCGGACCTGAGCATCGTCATCCCGGTTCACGACGAGGAGGGGATCGTGGCGGAAGCCTGCCGAGAGCTGGCCGCCTCCCTGGGCCGCCGCCGCTGGAGCTTCGAGATCCTCCTCTGCGAGAACGGCTCCCGCGACGGGACGGTGGAGGTGCTCGAGAAGCTCTGCCGGGAGGACGGGCGGGTGCGCGCCCTCCACTTCGCCGAGCCGAACTACGGGCGGGCGCTGCGGGACGGGATCCAGGCGGCCCGGGGCCGCCTGGTGGTGGCGGACGAGATCGACCTGTGCGACGTGGAGTTCTACGACCGGGCCCTGCCGCTCCTGGAGGGCGGGGCGGCCGACATGGTGGTGGGGTCGAAGCGCGCCCCGGGCTCGGTGGACCGCCGCCCCGCTTACCGCCGGGCCGCCACCTGGGCCCACAACTCGCTGTTGCGGGTGGCGCTCGGCTTCGAGGGGACCGACACGCACGGCGTGAAGGCCTTCGTCCGGGACCGGATGGCCCCGGTGGCGGGTCGCTGCCTGGTGGAGAAGGACGTCTTCGCGAGCGAGTTCGTCCTGCGGGCCGGCCTGGAGGGGCGCCGGGTGGTGGAGATCCCCGTCGACCTGCGGGAGAAGCGCCCGCCCTCGATCGGGCTGCTGCGGCGGGTCCCCGGCGTGGTCTTCCAGGTGGCGCGACTCCTCTGGCTCCTCCGGGTGCGCGCCCCGGCGCGCCGGCCGGCCCGCGGCCCGGTGGACGAGAGATGAAGGCGGCGGCCCTCTCCGTCGACCTGGACTCGCTCGACTGCTACCGCCGCCTCCACGGCCTCGAGCCGGGGACGGGCCGGGACGACCCGGTGTACGGGAAGGCGGCGGAGCGCTTCGGGGAGCTGTGCGCGCGCCTCGGCCTCCGGGGCACGGTCTTCGCCATCGGGGAGCAGCTCGCCGATCCCCGGGCCGCCGCCGCGGTGCGGCGCCTCGGCGCCGCCGGACACGAGGTGGCGAACCACACCTTCTCCCACGACTTCGCGCTCACCCGGCTGGGCCCGGAGGAGATGGCGAGCGAGGTGCGCCGCGGCGCGGCCGCGGTGGAGCGCGCCGCCGGACGGGCGCCGGTGGGCTTTCGCGCCCCCGGCTACACCCTCACGGCGCCCCTCGTCCGCGAGCTCTCCCGCCAGGGCTACCGCTACGACTCCTCCGCGCTCCCCGCGGCGCCCTACTGGCTCGCGAAGGCGGCGGCGGTGGCGCTCTTCGCCCTTTCGGGGCGGCGCTCCCAGGCGGTCGTCGACCGGCCGCGGGCGCTCTTCGCCCCGAACCGCCCCTACCACCCCTCCGGCGCCGAGCCCTACGCGCGCGGGGAGCTGGCACTCGTCGAGCTCCCGGTGACGGCCGGGCTCCTCGGGGTCCCGCTCGTGGGGACCTTCCTCGCCGCCCTCCCGGCCGGCGCCGCCCGCGCGCTCGTGGCCGGCGCCGGGTCCCTGCCGCTTTGGAACCTGGAGCTCCACGGCATCGACTTCCTCGACGCCTCCGACGTTCCCCCCGAGCTCGCGAGGCGGCAGCTCGACCTTCGCACCCCGGCCCGCCTGAAGGTCTCGAGGCTCGAGGCGCTGCTGCGGGCGCTCGGGCGCGAGTGGCTCACCCTGGAGGAGGCGGCGGCCCGGCTCGGGTCGCCCGGGGATCCCTAGTCAGCGAAGGCGCCGGGCCGCCGCCCGGCCGGCGAGGAGGGCGTCCTCCATGGAGGAGTACTCCCAGCGCCCGTACCGGCCGGCGACGAGGATGTCGCGCTCCGCCAGCCAGCGGATCACCGTCTCGCGGGCCGAGGCCCAGGCCCGGTCGCAGACGACGTAGGCGTGCGGGATGGCGCGGGTCTCGGTGAAGAGCACGTCCTCCCGCGAGCGCAGAAAGCCGAGCTCGCAGAGGGTCTCGAGCGCTGCGGGCTCCGCCTCGGAGGGAGGCAAGGGCTCCCGGCCGCTGAACTCCACCCAGAAGCTCCGGCACCCCGGGGGAGCGACTCCCGGCACGGCGGCGGACGCGGACCCGACCCGGTAGGCCCGGAACCTCGGCTCCGGGAGATAGACCCAGTGAAAGTACCGGCCTCCGGTGTCCCGCGCCGCCACGTTCACGTAGGTGACGGTGTTCGCCCGGAGCGCGGCGGCGGCCTCGAGGACCTGGGGAGCCGCGCCCGCGACGAGCCGGGCCATCTCCGGGAGCGGGATGGTGGAGACGACGGCGCGAAAGCGGACCTCTTCCCCGGTGGAGAGCCGCGCCACCTTGCGCACCGGGTCGACGGACTCGAGCCAGACGCCGCACTCCGCCGGTCGGGAGAGGCGGGCGGCGAGGGCACGCGCGAAGGCCTCCATGCCCCCCGCCCGCGGGTAGAGGAAGGAGGCGTTGTAGCCCGATCCGTCGCCCCCGAGTCCGAGGGCGCCGCGCACGACCTCCTCGAGCGTGGGACGGGGCACGAAGCGCTCCATCGGAGCGCAGGCGAGTTCGTCCGGATGAACGAGCCAGAGCTTGGCGTTGTAGGGGAACATGAAGTTCCGCGCGAAGCCCTCTCCCAGGTGCCTCAGGATGAACTGTCCGAAGGTGCGCGGCTCCCGCTCCCGCAGCGCCCGACTCTTCTCGCCGCCGTGCGCCTCGATGAACCCGAGCACGTTTTCGGCGACCACCGCCGGGGGCAGCCCGAAGGTGTTCACCTGGTAGGGGTAGCGCGTGAAGACGCCGTTCGAGAAGACGCCGGCCCGCCGCTCCACCTCGAGCCAGCCCGAGGGGAGCACCTCCTCGGCGAGCCTGCGCGCGTCCGCATCCCGCAGGTGGAGCCAGTGCCCGGTGGCATCGAAGAGGAACCCGGAGCGCTCGTCCGTGCGGCAGAGGCCGCCGACGCGACCGGCGCGCTCCAGGAGCCGATATCGCCCTCCGAGGTGCAAGGCCGCCGAGAGGCCGGCGAGGCCGGCTCCGACGATGAGGACGTCGCTCCTGGGTGGCGCGAGATTGACGGCCGGCTGTACGATCAGAAAATAGCTAGCATGCGAGGCTCCCGGGCGCCAGAGAGCGCCGGCGTGCCCGCCCAAGGACGAAGATGCGGGTAGCCTGCCCCCACTGCCGAGCCGAATACGACGTCGACGACACCCGCATCCCCCCCGCCGGGCTCCGGGTGCGCTGTCCCAAGTGCCAGCAGGTGTTCCCGGTTCGCAAGGGCCCTCCGGCCACCTCCGCCGGCGCCGGCGGCGCGGCAGGGGGGGGAGCGACGCGTCCGGCCGCGGAGAGGACCGTCGTCGGTCAGCCCGCTCCGCCCGCGCCCGGCGTCACTCGGGTCGCCCCGGGGACCGCTCGCCCACCCGCCGCCACGGTTGTGGAAACCCCGGCGCCCGGAGCCACGCAGGCCGGCTCGCCGGCGCCCCAGGCGAGCGGGGCTCCGCTCGCCCCAGGCGCGCCCGCCGGGGGGCCCAAGGTCCCGCCGACCGACGCCGGCGTCCCGCTCCCCGCCCCGGCGCCTCCTCCGGCCCGCGCTCCGGGCCGCCCGCCGTCGCCGTCCGCGGACCCGGGAGTCACGCTCGCGGTGGAAGCGCCTTCGGGGGGGACGCTCGCGGGACAGCCGGCGCCCGCGCCGGCGGGCGCGACGATCATCGGGGGTCCGGCGCCGGCTCCTCCGGCCCCTGGCGCCGTGCCCTTGCCGGGCGGGCGAGGGCCGGCGACGACCCTCGCCGGCCACGCGCCGCCCCCGGGGGCGACGCTCGCGGGGGGTTCCTCTGCGGCTCCATCCGGTGCCGCGTCGCCGGGCGTCATCCTGCCCGGCGCCGAGGCGAGCCCCGTCCCTCTCCCGGGCGCGCCCGGCGTTCCGCCGCCCCTTCCCCCGCCGGAGCCTCCGCTCCCGGACGCGGGAGCGACGGAGGCGGTGGCGCTCCCGGCTCCGCTGGAGAGCCCGCCGCCGCTTCCGGCGGCGCCGGCCGAGGACGAGGCCGCCTCCTACGGCGAGGTGGACGGCGAGCTCTGGCCCCAGCTCGAGGAGACGCCGCCGGAGCAGGAAGCCATGCACTCGGAGGAGACGGCCGTCCCGGTCGAGGACGCCGCGGAGAACGGGGAGCCGGTCGAGTCCTTCTCCTTCGGCTCGCTCGGATCCGGCGACGGGTCCGCGCCGGCGGCCGAGGTGGCGCCGAGCTTCGAGCCGCCGCCCGGGCCGGCGGCGGAGCCCGAGGTGGGCGCGGCGGTCGAGCCGTCGCCGGCCCCGGTGGGCGACGAGAGCGACCTGGAGATGCTCTTCGGGCAGCCGGGCGCCGAGCCGGAGGCGCGGCCGCCGCCTCGGGTGCTCGAGGGCGTCTCCTTCAAGGTGAGAAGGCCGTCCGGCAAGGTCTTCGGTCCCTTCGCCGAGCGGGACGTGATCGACATGCTCGGCAAGGGGGAGCTCCTCGGGAACGAGGACGTCTCCCCGGACGGGGGCGCGCACTGGACCTCGATCGGAGCGGTGCCCTCGCTCGCCGAGGCCGTCCGCCGCCTGCAGGAGGCGCCGCTCCCATCCCCGCCCTCCTCGGCCCGCGATTCGGCCCGCATCCCCGTGCCGTTCAAGGCTCGCATGGAGAGCGGGCTCAAGGAGGGCGTCTCCCGGATCCCCCTGCCGCCGCGGAAGGTCGCCCTGGCGGCCGGAGCCGCCCTCCTCGTCCTCCTCGCCGGGGCCGGGATCGCGGGCAGCCTCGCGGGCTACGGCCCCTTCTTCTGGAAGGGGCTCATGGGGCGCTCCTCCAACCCGGCGACGGCGCGGCTCGTGGCCGAGGGGCGCAGCGCGCTCACCGAGGACACGTTCGTCGGCGACCAGCGCGCCCTGGGTCTCGCGGAGCAGGGCCTGCGCACGGATTCCTTCGATCCCGGTGGGCGGCTCCTGCTCGCCCTCGCGGCCCAGTCGCTCGCGCCCCGGGGGAGCGAGCAGGCGATCCCGCGGGCCAAGGAGCTCGCGAGCGAGCTCGCGGAGCGGGCCCCGAAGAGCCTGGAGGCGCGCGGAGCCGTGCTCGCCGCCCGGCTCGCCGCCGGCGAGGACGTGGGGGCGGCGCTCGCCTCCCTGGAGGGAACGCCCAAGGTGGACGCGGACCCGGAGCTGGTCCTGCTCCTGGGCCGGGCGGCGGCCTCGCGCGGCGACTGGCGCAAGGCGGCCACCTGGCTGGACCGCTTCGAGGTGCTCCGGCCCAACACCTCGCGGGGCGCGAGGGCGAAGGCGCTTTTGGCCGTGCGCCGCGGCGACGACAAGGCAGCGCGCCCGCTCCTCGAGGCGGCGCTGGTTCGGGACCCCGGCAACGTCTCGGCGGCGCTCGAGCTCGCCGTGCTCATGGACCGGACCGGCGACGCCGGGGCCGAGGCAGCCCTCCGCTTCCTCCTCGACAAGGACCGCTGGGCCAAGCTCGGCCCGGCGGAGCGCGGCCGCGTCCACCTCACCCTCGCGCAGATCCTCTCGAGGAAGCCGGGCGGGGACGCCTGGGCGCCGGCCATCCAGGCCGAGCTCGAGGCGGCGGTCGACGCGCAGCCGGCCCAGCTGGGGCCCCGCCTGATGCTCGCCCGCCTCCTCCTGCGGCGCGGAGAACCGGCCCGCGCCGTCGAGGTGCTGAAGCCCGCGGTGGCGTCGGCGCGCGAGCGCGACGTCCTCTCCCTCTACGTCCGGGCGCTCCTCTTGTCGGGGAACTCCGGCGAGGCCAAGTCGGCGGTGGAGGCGGCGCTGACGCGCTCCCCGGACGACGCCCGCCTCCTCTACCTCAAGGGCTGGCTGGAGCAGCAGGCCGGGGACCGGACGGCGGCGAGGAAGCTCTACGAGCGAGCGCTGGAGCGCGCCCCTTCCGACTGGCGCGTGAAGCTCTCGCTCGGCCTGCTGGCGCTCGCGGAGGGCGACCTGGCCCGCGCCGAGCCGCTCCTCTCGGCCGTGGCCGAGAAGGAGCCGGCGCAGGCGGAGGCCGCGGCGGGGCTCGGCGACCTCAAGTTCGCCCAGAAGGACCTGGCCGGGGCCGAGGCCGCCTACGGGAAGGCACTCGAGCTCGACCCGGAGTGCCCGGCGGCCATCGTCGGCCGGGTGCGGGTGGCGCTCGCGAGGGGGGACACGGCCACGGCGCGCCCGGAGCTCCTGCGAGCCATCCAGCTCGACCCCCTGCAGCCGAGCGCGCAGCTATTGCTCGGCTGGCTCCTCTGGGAGCAGGGAGACGCCGAGGGAGGCCGGAAGGCCGTCGAGGCGGCCGTGGCCCTGGACCCGAAGAGCAGCCTGGCGCAGGCGCGCCTCGGGGCCATCTGCCTCGAGCAAGGGCAGACGGACGAGGCCCTGCGGCGGCTCGAGCTCGCCACCAACCTGGACGCCGGCTCGGCGCTCGCCCAGTTCTGGCTGGGCCGCGCCCTTCTCGTGAAGGGGGACTCGAAGCTGGCGCTGGAGCGGCTGCAGAAGGCGGCCGCCCTCGGACCCGAGGAGCCGAACCACCACCTCTTCCTCGGACTCGCCTACGAGCGCAGCGGCCAACCGGCAGAGGCGGCGGAGGCCTACCGGGCGGCCATCGCCGCCGGCCCCGCTCTGCCGGACGGCTACGAGCGGCTGGCGCAGTTGCTCGCCAGCCAGGGGGATTTCGCGGCGGCGGCGGCCCAGCTCGAGAAGGCGCTCCAGGCGGCCCCGAAGCTGGAGCGGTTGCGCGTCGAGCTCGGGGAGGCGAAGGAGCACATGGGCCGGCACGCGGAGGCCATCGCTCTCTACCGGCTCGCCCTGAAGCGCGACCCCAAGCTCGTCGGCGTCCACTACAAGATCGCCCAGGCGGTGCACGCCGGGCAGGGCCTGAAGGCGGCGATGCCCTACTACGAGCAGGCCGCCAAGGCCGACCCGGCGAACGCCATGCCCCACCTCTACCTCGGGTACGCGTACAAGGAGCGGGGGGACCGGGCCCGCGCCCGCCAGGAGTTCAAGACCTACCTCAAGGAGCGCCCCGACGCCGACGACCGCAAGGACGTCGAGCGCGAGATCGAGGACCTGGGACCGTAGCGGGTCTCAGGCCGAACGGGGAGAGGCTCCCCCCGGGCTAAGTCGGGGAGACCTGGGACCCCGGGGCGACACAATTCTTCGCAGCGTCTCGGGCCTGCTTGGTGTAGACCTCGCATGCTCAACGGAGGTCGCATGATCGCAGCCCACATCGTCGTCGCCCTGGCCCTCACCCAGACGCCGCCCGCCGAGTCGAAGCCGGCGCCCACCCTCCCGGCCCCGGAGTCCACGCCCCGCCCGCTGCCGGTGCTCACGCTGCTCGACGCCATCGAGCTCGCCCGCCACCAGAACCTCGACATCAAGCAGGTGAACGCCCGCCTCGACCAGGCGCGGCAGCTCTCCTGGAAGGCCTGGTCCTTCTACCTGCCGCAGATTGCGCTCGGCGCGACCTACACGCGCAACCAGCTGGCCGTGGATATCGGCTTCCCGGTCGGCTACTACGTCACCACCTGCGCCCAGGGGTCGGCGAACTGCCCGGCGCCGCCCACGAACCTTCCCGCCGGCGAGACCTACACCGGGAGCAACGCCACCCTCCCCTCGACGATCGTCTCGGAGCCGGTGCAGACGCTGAACCAGGGGCAGGGCCAGCTGGCCTTGAACCAGGCCCTCATCGCCCCGACCACCTGGTCCTCCATCGCCAACGCCTACACGCAGGAGCGCGTCGCCGATTACAACAGCCAGCAGCAGCGGAGGGACCTGCTCTTCACGGTGGCCCAGCTCTACTACAGCCTGGCGAGCCTGAAGCAGCTCGCCCTGGTGCAGGAGAGGCAGCTCGAGCTCACCCAGGAGCGGGAGAGGGACGCCCGGGTCCGCTACAACGCCGGGACCTCGCCCAAGGTGGGGCTGCTGCGCGCCCAGATCGACCGGGCGCAGGCCGAGGAGGACCTGAAGCGGGCCCAGATCGACTACCAGAAGGCGAAGATCTCGCTCGCCACCGCGCTCGACCGGGACGAGAACTTCGAGGTGGAGAACCCGCGCTCCCCGAAGCCGCCGGTGGGCCCGAACCTGCTCGAGCAGGCGATGGAGCTCCGCCCGGACGTGAAGGCCGCGAACGAGAACGTGAAGGGCGCGGAGGGGCAGCGCACCCAGGCGTTCATGGAGTACCTGCCCAACGTCGGGGGCTTCCTCAAGATCCTCTACTCGAACGTCACCATCTTCACCGGGCAGACCTTCGTCTGGGCGGCGGGTTTGGGCCTCACCTGGAACATCCTGGACGGCGGGCTCCGCGAGGCGACCATCCGCGAGGCGGACGCCAAGATCGTCGAGGCCAAGGCGGCGCGCGACTCCGTCGACCTCCACACCGCCGAGAACGTGAAGCAGTTCCAGCTCGAGCTCGAGGCCGCCATCGCCAACAAGGCGAAGGCCAAGGAGCGGGCCGAGTTCGCGGAGGAGAACGCCAAGCTCGTGGACGTGGCCTACAAGGCCGGCGCCGCCACCTACCTCGAGTCCACCGACTCGATCCAGACGCTCCGCCAGGCGGAGGTCACGCTGGTGGCGGAGTCGCTGAACGTCGACGTCGCCACCCTGCGGCTGCTCAACGCCGTGGGCGCCTTCCAGGAGGTCAACAACTAGGGCGGCTCGGCGAGGGGCGGGGAGACGGCCACGCAGTTGCCGCCGGACCCCTTCCCCTGGCGGAGCGCCGAGAGCGCGGCCTCCAGGGTCGCCCGGTCCGTCTCGCCGGAGGCGTAGACCGCGAGGGCGGGCACGACCGCGAGCCCGACGGTCACGCTGAGCGAGAGCTCCTGTCCCCGGAAGGAGAGGCGCGAGCGCTCCACCGCCTTGCGGATGCGATCGGCCAGGGCCTTGCCGCCGGCCGGAGCCGTCTCCCGGGCGAGCACGGCGAAGTCGTCGGAGCCGAGGCGCGCCAGCACGTCCTCGCGGCGCACCGCCCCCTGCATGACGTGGGCGATCATCTTCAGGGTCTCGTCGCCGGCGGTCTGGCCGTGGGCGTCGTTCACGCGCTGGAAGTGGTCCACGTCGATGACGAGGAGGGAGAGGGGGCGGCCGTGGCGGTGCACGGCGGCGAGCTCCGCCGAGAGCCGGTGGTTGAAGTGGCGGCGGTTGAAGAGGCCGGTGAGCGGGTCCTGCAGCGCCCCCTCGGCGAGCTTGCGCTGGTACTCGAGCTCGACGTCGTCGCAGAGGCAGTACTTGAGGATGCTGTGCATCCCCACCTGGACCCGCTGCCCCTCCTTGAGGCGGCAGTCGGAGACCCGCACCCCGTCCACGAAGGTGCCGTTCTGGCTGTTCAGGTCGCGCAGCCGCACCCCGTCGCCGGAGGCGAGGACGGTGGCGTGGCGCCGGGAGACGCCGGCGTCCCGGAGGCGGAAGTGGCAGCCCTTGGCGCGCCCCAGCAGCTGCTCGGTGCCGCGCTCCAGCGGGAAGAGCTCCCCGAACTGCGGCCCGGAGAGGACGAGCAGGTAGGGCCGCTGGTCCTCCGAGGGCGGGTGCGGGAGGACGCTCCAGGAATCGGTGCGCTCCTCGGCGGACGGTTCCGGCGGCAGGGCCATGAGCGGAAGATGATAACCCAGGCCCGCACGCATTGTGAGGGGTGTCCCTCGTCCCCGGGACCCAAGCCCGGGCCGTTGTCCGTCGCCGGGGGTTGGGCGCATGATGGCGCGCCGTGCGCGCCCCGCCCATCCGGGTCATGAGCTACAACGTCCGCTACTTCGGCCACGCGCTGAAGGGGCTCGCGAGCACTCGCTCCTCCGAGCGGCGCATCGCCACCGGGCTGGCCGCGCTCTCGCCGCTCCCGGACGTCATCTGCCTGCAGGAGATCGAGACCATCTCGGTGCGCTCCCGCATGGCCCACGGGCGCGGCGCCCCCGGGGAGACGCAGCTGCAGTCCTTCATGGGAGAGCTGCAGCGGGCCTTCGCGCGATCCGGACAGGTCTTCCCCTACGACGGCTTCTACTTCCGCGCCCACGTGAACCGCATCCGCGGCCTCTCCATCACCACCCACGGGCTCGCCATCCTCGCGAACACCCGCCGCCTGCGGGTGGAGTTCCACAACGTGGAGGCGCCCGGGAGCATCACCCACCACCACGTGGCGCTCTTCCGGGACCGGAAGCAGGGGCGCATCTGCGCCCACATGCGCGTCGTCGACGGGGCCGGTCACCGCCTCCACGTCTTCAACACCCACCTCTCCCTGCCGACCCCGTTCGCGCGGGCCTTCTGGACGAAGCGCGCCCGCATGGGATGGGGGGTGAACCAGCTGCACGAGGCGCGGAGCCTCGCCTCCTACGTGCACCGCCACGCCCGCGGCCAGCCCTTCGTGGTCTGCGGCGACTTCAACGCCCTCCCCGACTCGCCGGTGGTTCGCTACCTCTCGGAGTCGGCCGGCTTTCGCTGCGCCGAGGAGGACCTCGGGTTTCTCGAGGACGGGGCCTACCCCACCGCCGGCTTCCTCCGGCTCCGGATGCACCTCGACCACATCTTCTACGGCAACGGGGTGCGCTTCCTCGACCTGGAGGGGACGGCGCGCTACGGCGACCGCTCGAGCCGCTTCGCCGGGCTCTCCGACCACGTCCCGCTCATCGGGCGGCTCCGCTGCGACGGCGCCTAGAGGGGAGCCGCCGGCCTAGCGCTGGCGCGCGGCGCGGGGAGCGGCGGCGCGGGCCGCCGCCGCCTCCGGGCGGGACCAGGGCCGGCGCAAGAGCACCGTCCCGCTGAACTCCACGCGCTCCAGGTCCAGGCCGGCGGCGAAGGTCATCTCGTTCGGCGCCAGCACCAGGTAGCCGCCCGGCCGGACCGCCTCGAGGAGCCGGGCGAGCGCCGTCGGGACCTCGGCCGGGTCGAGCCAGGGGATGACGTTGCGGCAGAGGACGGCGTCGAAGCCCTCCTCCGGCCTGGGGTCGCGGATGTCGTGCCGCCGGAGCTCGACCAGGGCCCGGAGCGGCTCGGGAATGGTGGTTCCGCTGGGCGCGCCGGGGAGGAGCTTCTCCATCTCCGGGTCCGCCCCGCGGAAGGACCAGCGCCCGTAGACGCCCCCCTCGGCGTGCGCCAGGGCTCGCGCCGAGGTGTCGGTGGCGAGCACCCGGTCCTGGCCGGGGGGTCGCCCGGCGGCCTGGAGCAGCGCCGCCAGGCTGTAGGGCTCCTCGCCGCTCGAGCAGCCCGCCGACCAGAGGCGCAGCGCGCGCCCCGGGTCGGAGGAGGTGAAGAGGAGCCGCTGCAGGGCGAAGAGCTGGCGCGGGTGGCGGAAGAAGTAGCTCTCACCCGCCGCCGCTCCCTCGAGCAGCGCGCAGATGTTCGCCGGGTCCCCGCCGAGGATGGGAGGCAGGACCTGCGCGGCTTCCAGCCCGAGCTCGGCCGCGGCGGTGGCGAGGTGGCTGCGCAGGCGAGCGCGGAGCCGGTCGCAGAGCTTGAGCCCGCGGCGCTCCAGGTGGACCTCCAGGGCCAGCAGCTGGCGCGAGAGCGCGCCGGAGAGCGGGCCGGTCGGCTCCGGGCGGACCTCGACCACGCCGACGAGCCTCCCCACGTTGAGCAGCGGCAGGACCTCGTCCCCGACCTGCGCGAAGGCGCCGGCGTGGCGGCCGAGCGGGGTGGGGCCGTCCTTCGCGGCCACGAGCAGCGCCGGCCCCGGCGCCGGGGAGACGGCGTCGGCGAGGAGCCCCACGGCCACCTGGGAGTGGAAGACCACCAGGGTGGCGCCCTTGGGCGGGGGGCGGCGGGAGCCGAGGAGCGCGGCGAGGTCGATGGCGACGAGCGACCGTCCGCCGGCGGAGACGAGACCGGCGGCCTCGGGCGGCCCGCCGCGGACCGGGGAGAGCTCGGGGGCCGGGGCGATCTCCTCCACCTGCGAGGCGGAGACGAGGGCCTTGTGGCCGCCGGCCTCGAGCACGAGGTGCAGCCCCGGGAGGCGGTCGCCCGGGCCCAGCTCCGCGAGCTGCGACTCGAGCTCGGCGAGGTCGCCGCGAATCTCCCGCACCCTTCGGTGCAGCGCTCTTCGCGTCTGGTGTAGGTGGTCCGTCATCCGCGAGCTGACCGCCGCGCCCCTCCGCGCCGGACGACTCATCCTGCGAAAGGGGGAGCGAAGCCGCCATCCCGTGTACGTAGGACGCTTGCCTACCTGTACCGGGAGCTGGGGACGCCCGGCGCAGCTCCCGGGCCGCCCTTGGCGCTCGGGAGGGGGCGTGCTCTACTCGCGCGGCATGGAGCTTTCGCCGGACGCGGCTCGGGCCCTCGAAGTCCTCCGGCGCGGCGGGAGCGCGTTGCGCTTCGAGATCAAGAAGGCCTGCGAGCAGGAGCGCTGGCGGCTCAAGGTGCGCTACCGGGCCGCGGGGCCCGGCGAGGGCGCCGAGTCCGAGCTCGGCCTCCTCTGGTCCGAGGACCTCCCCGCGCTCCAGGCGCTCCTCCGCCGGCTCGAGACCGAGGGCAGCTAGGCGGGCGGGGCTTCCCGTCCCCTCCGCCCGGCGGAGGAGAGGGAGGAGGCCCCGCGGCCGGCCCCTTCGCCTCTCGCCGCGGGGCGCGGGTTCTCCGAGGAGACGGGCCTCATGGGCCCGCTACTTGGCGGCGGAGAGCGCGGCCTCGTAGTTCGGCTCCTGGGCGATCTCCGAGACGAGCTCCTTGTAGATGACCTTGTCCTGCTCGTCGAGGACCACGACGGCGCGAGCGGTGACGCCGGCCAGCGGGCCGTCCTCGATGAGGACGCCGTAGTCCTTCGCGAATCCCTTGCCGCGGATGAGGGAGAGGCTCACCACGTTGTTCAGGCCCTCGGTGACGCAGAAGCGCTTCATGGCGAAGGGGAGGTCCGCCGAGATGACGAGCACCACCGTGTTCGGGAGCGAGCCGCCCTTCTCGTTGAACTTGCGCGTCGAGGTGGCGCACACGGGCGTGTCGAGGCTCGGCACGATGTTCAGGATCTTCTTCCTCCCCCGGTACTCGGAGAGCGACACGTCCTTCAGGTCGATGGTGGTGAGCTTGAAGTCGGGTGCCTTGCTGCCCACGGCGGGAAGGTCGCCGACCGTGTGGATGGGGGTGCCCTTCAGGGTGACGGTGGCCATGCGCTGCTTCCTTTCGGGGTGGCAGGCGGCTCGCCCTCTTGCGAGCGGCGGCCGCGGGTGAGGAGCCGATGGGGACCTGTAGTCTAGCCGCGCCCGGGTGCCCTGCCTGCCCCCCGGAGAGGTATGGCGAGCCCCTGCCACTAGGCGGAGGCGCCGCCGCCCCCCACCAT
>Ga0335078_10007167_pt1 | contig 16524 bp, 19 predicted proteins | sample Lox_Sample_32_FD_206711 | JGI IMG/M metagenome (GOLD analysis project Ga0335078, IMG submission 206711) | Soil microbial communities from Loxahatchee National Wildlife Refuge, Florida, United States - Lox_Sample_3.2 | ecosystem: Environmental > Terrestrial > Soil > Wetlands | place: USA...
CGCGGAACTCGAACACAACCCACCGATTTCCTCTTCAGTCCCGACGTTTACCGAGGCCCGGCCGCCTGCGGATCCGTATGAAGGGCCCATGCTTCTCTTCGCACCCAACGCGACTGCGATACCGGGCTCTCCCGAGGCCCTGGCATTAACCGGGCTTGCCGCAAATCTCAAGGCTGTTTACTCGACCGACACCGAGATGACTTCAGTCTATGTTGCCACCGACTCGGGCATGATGCTGTATTACCCGGGGTCGGGGAAACTCCCTGATGGATATGATCCCCGGCTGAGAGAATGGTTTACCGGGGCAAAACCGGGTCAGGGAGTCGTGTGGTCCACAGCTCCGTATGTTGACGCGATGAGCAATGGTCTGGTTCTTACCAGTTCAGAGGCGGTAACCGGGCCGGGGTACGGGAAGTGGGTGGTCGGATCCGATGTCTCGGCCACGACGATCAACCAGGACTTTATCGGCCAGTCGCTGGGCGCGAATGCATACGCGGTCCTCATCAACCGGGACGGCGACGTCATCAGCCGCCCGGGGCTTTCTCCGGGAAATACCTCATGGAACGAACCGTTCAGCCAGGAAAACGCGTTTACGATCGATAACACCGGCATCCGGGCGGTAGCCGAAAATATGACGGCCGGGAAAACGGGTATCGGGAATGTCCTGTTTAACGGCACTCCCCTGTACGTCGCATATGCCCCGGTCCGGTCCATGAACTGGAGTCTTGCCGTTGCAGTCCCGGAGAGCGAGATCACTGGTCCGGTCGATGTATTGACCGGCTCGATTACCCGGGCTACCCGGGACACCGGGTCCCACATCACCGGGGAAACCGGCTGGCTCAGCCTGGTCTTTTCCGTTCTTTTTCTTATTATCCTCGCGGGAGTTTTCCTTGTCTCGGTTTTCCTGAGCCGGGTAATAACCCGGCCCGTATCAACGCTCAAGGAAGGCGCGACCACTTTTGGCAGCGGAAACCTGGATTTCCGGATTAATATCGAATCAGGCGATGAATTTGAAGAACTTGCACGCTCGTTTAACTCGATGGCCAATGCTCTTCAGGAAAATATCAGGAACCTCCGCGAAACTACAGCGGAAAAAGAGCGATATGCAAAAGAGCTGGAGATTGCACGAACTATCCAGACCAGTTTCCTCCCGGAGAAAATGCCGGAAATTCCCGGGTTTGATGTTGCGGCGGTCATGATCCCCGCGATGGAAGTGGGCGGGGATTTCTATGATATCATTCCGGCGGCTGGCGGAAACTGGGCATTTGTCATTGCCGATGTATCGGGTAAGGGTGTCAGCGCCGCCCTTTTCATGGCGATGTCCCGGACGTTATTGCGGGGCAGCATTGAGGGAGCGAAGGATGTTATTGGAGCGCTTGGCACGGCGAACGGGATGATTACCCGGAATTCGCCGGCGAGCATGTTTGTTACCGTCTACGGGGCTCTTCTCGACCCGGAAAAACGGATCATTACTGGTATTAACGCTGGCCATAACCCGCCCCTGATCATCCGCGGTGGTTCGGGTCAAGCGCAATTTTTACACGAGAGCGGGATCGCGATGGGTGTCGTGGAAGAAATGCAGGGGACTCCGGAATCAGTCCTGCTTGAGCCGGGGGACCTCCTGGTCATGTATACTGACGGCGTGACCGAAGCTTTCGATCCGGAATTTAACGCATTCGGTGAAGGCCGTCTGGTCCGACTTGCCCTTGAATGCCGGGACCTGACCGCGTCCATGACTCTTGCAAAGATCCTTGCGGGGATCCGTGAGTTCACCGGCCCTGCGCCGCAATCGGACGACATCACGCTGATTGTGATCCGGGTATCACCGGACAGGCAACTTTAGTTAAAAAAATCCTGGGATCAGGAGGAATCTTCATTCACCGATCCGGATTCCTCCTCTTCTGACGGAGGGGTAGTCCAGACTTTCCAGCAGAACCCGACGATGCTTATGATAACAAAGACGATAAGGAGCACGGCGCTGATCACATTTTCTGTGAAGTCAAGCCCGACCGGGATCTGCATGCCCATCAGGCTGTTAAAACCGCCGATTACCATGGCAGCAACAAGGAACAGGATAAAACCGACGATAATCCCTAAAAACACGGCAGCCGCGAGTCGTAAAACACTCGGCGGGGAAGGTCTCTCGTTCATAGGAATGCATAGGAACCTGCCACGTTAAAACCTTGTTATCCTTTTTCACACCCGGATTACGACCGGTTTTCGAACCGGTTTGCGGGAAGGCTTATGTTTATATCGCGGTATTGTTAAAATGCTTAATAAAGGAAAGCCATGGAAAAGAACGTCTTTTATCTGTTAATCGGCGTGGTTGCTGTCATCCTGTTAGGAATTTTCTGGTATTCTGTAGAAAATTTTACCCCGGTTATCTTCTCCATCTCCTTTCTGGTCGCGGTGATCCTACTTTACCTCGCATATCGCAGAGTTGAGGATTTCGTCGAGGACGAACGGAGTGCGCGGATTACCGAAAAAGCAGCAATGAGGACCTTGCAGGTCTTCTGGGTTTGCTTCTGTGCTTTTTCCATCCTTGCCGTTATGAACCTCCTGTACCTGCCCCGGTTCAACCGTGAGTTCTGGATGAACCGCCAGTCAATGATCGTACCCCCGGAATTATTATCTCCTAAAATGATCGGGTATACCCAGCTGGCCCTCCTTTGCCTGATGATCTTTTTATATGTCGGTTTCAGGATCTATTACGCCCGAAAGTTCGGGGAGTGGGAGACCGATGAAGAATAAGATAAAAGTTTACCGGGCAATGCAGGATCTCACCCAGGAAGATCTTGCAAAAGCGATCGGAGTGACCCGGCAGACCATCCTCGCGATTGAAAAGGGCAAGTATATCCCATCTCTGGATCTCGCATTCCGGATCTCCCGCTATTTCAAGGTGGACATTGAAGAAGTCTTCTCGTATGAAGACATGCAGCGAACAGTCGACATTGATTGAAAAAACGATCGATCTTTTTTCCAGACAAATTGCTTTTGATTCTCAGTAACACGCGGCCTTCCGTCTCGTTCAGGACTACTTTGATCTTATAAGAAAATATTTAAAAGAAAATGTCAAACATGGGTTACATTATTGGGGGAAATCCCTGTGGAAGCGACTAAAATGAAAGCCCCGCTCGCTTATTACGCAATTCTCGCAGTTTTCTGTGCGGTCACCCTGACCTTGGGTTTTGCCCGCCAGCTTATATCTTGATTCTTCTTTTTTGCCCTGTAACCTACCGGTAGAACCCAGTGTTAACGAAGAAACATATTTATAAAGACAAGTATCAATTAAATAACAATAAGTAAAACATAAGTTACATTGAGGTTTGATTATTATCCGGCGTGGCACACCATTATGTGTATAAATGGTATATGGTGGGGTGCCTGTCTTGGTTTCATGTATGTTTCGGAATAAAATGGAGTCATTATGAAGATTTATTCAGCCCTAATCGGAATCCTCTTGATTGGCCTTTTCGTAGCTGTCGGAAGTGCTCAGGGTGCATCAACAACTACATCCACGAGCACCTCTTCTTCAACAGGTTCAGTAAGCTCATCAACCACGCTGACCGCCGAACAGGCGTTGTCCAATGTGGCGATAACATCGGTCACGGTGGATCCGCAGGAATTCTATCCCTACGAACAGGGGACGATAACCGTTGTCGTTACAAACACCGGCGGTCAGGAAGTTGCCCTGAAAAGTGCGGATATTCTGAACAGCAACGTTTACCTGCCAGACGAACTCCACAATCCCTACCAGACCATGATGTATCTTGGCCCGGGGAACTCGCAGACGTTCACGTTCCACGTCATCGCGGTCCCCCCGGAAGGGATCTATTATCCGGTCTTCGGCCTGGCTTCCCGGGATGCGGGGAGCATCTATTACCCGATAACGGTCCAGATCTCTTCGATGCCGATCATTGATGCAATATCCCAGAAACCGGATTATTTTGCTATCAATAATACGGATAATGTCAACCTGACCATCACCAACCCCCGGGAGGGTGCCATCAGCAACGTAATTATCACCCCCACGGGATCAGGGTTCGGCATTAGCCCCCTTCAAACGTTTATCGCATCGGTTCCCGGCGACTCATCGATAAACGTTCCGTTTGCCATAACCCCCTACACAGGCGGATCTGCGGTCAATTTCACCGTTCAGTACAGTAACGGGCAGACGGTCCAGAACCTGCATACGGATGTCGTCAACCTTCCCCTGACTATCGGGACCAGCAAAACCGCTGCTTCGATGGATATCAATGATCTGGCGCTCGCCCTCACTGATGGCGGGTACCAGTTGACCGGCGATGTAACCAATACCGGGATAACGGATGCAAACGGTCTTGTAGTTTCCGTGGAATCGCCTGCCCAACCGATCCAGCCATACTCAAGTTACGCGGTCGGCTCCCTGACATCGAATGATTTCTCCAGTTTCACGCTCACCTTTACCGGGAATGATCTCTCGGCAATTCCCATCAAGACCACCTGGAGAGACGACAACGGGAACACCCTGAGTATGGTGCAGACCGTCGATCTGAGGTCACTTGCAAACACCCTCTATTCGAGTTCCCGGAGCGGTGGGTCCGGATCGAGCACCGGTGCAGTGTCCGCAGGTAGCAATGCAGCTGCCGGTGGCTTTGCCGGTGGCGCCCGGGGTGGCGGTGGCGGTATATTCGGCTTCGGCGGCGGAAGGGGCGGAGGCGTGAGCGCTTTCTACCCGATTATCATCGGCGGAATCATAGCGATTGTGGCGATAGTCCTGTACGTGAAGAGGAAATGGGTTCTTGCCAAGATCAGGAAGCAGTAATCCCGGATGGATCGGATCATGAGCGACATGCCATTAATCCGGCTGGTCGACGTCTCAAAAGTCTATCATCTCGAGAGTGGCGACTTCACCGCACTCGATCACGTGACCCTTGACATAGCGGAAAACGAGTTTGTCGCGATCATGGGACAGTCGGGATCCGGGAAATCCACCCTGATGAACCAGCTGGGAATCCTGGATGTCCCTACTTCGGGAGAACTGTTTATTTCCGGGGAGAACGTTGCGAAGATGTCGAGCCTCGAGCGGACCCATATGCGCCGGGATATCATCGGGTATATCTTCCAGAAATTTTACTTAATTCCCCTTCTTTCCGCGTATGAAAACGTCGAGTACCCGCTCATACTCAAATATAAAAAACGGGATACCTCTGGGAGGGCTGCGGAGTATCTTAAAGCTGTCGGGATCGATCGCGATATGAGTGCGCATCGTCCCAACCAGCTCTCCGGGGGCCAGCAGCAGCGGGTGGCGATAGCCCGGGCGCTGGTCAATGATCCCAAAATACTCCTGTGCGATGAACCGACCGGGAACCTCGACAGCAAGACCGGTCTCCAGATCATGGAAATCCTCTGTGATCTGCACCGGAAAGGAAAGACGGTCATTATCGTGACCCATGACCAGAAGATCGCGGATTACGCTCAGCGGACGATCCGGCTTGCGGATGGAAAGGTTGTCGCCTCATGAAGGACATTTTTTTTGATCTCTCGGTTCGGAGCGTCAGGCTCAATTTCCTTCGCTCACTGCTTGCGTCCATCGGTATTGTAATCGGTGTCGTTGCGATATCGTCGATGGGGATGCTGGGAACGAACATGCAGCTCTCGGTAAAGGACCAGCTCTCCGCTGACGTTAATACCGTTATGCTTACATCAGATGTTGTGAAGATCAACTCCGGTCTTGGTGCTGCACCATCTACCAGCACAATCGATCAGAGTACCCTGAACGATATTAAGGGCGCATCTGGGTTGAACGACGTGGTGCCGATCCATCATACCAGCACCCAGTTCTCGGTCGGTGACCAGAATGGCCGCGGATCGATTTATGGGCTTAATCCAAGTGACGTTCCGAAATTCCTTACCATCCAGGACGGATCAAATATCCGGGGGAGTGACGTCCTTGTCGGTGCAACCCTCGCCACCAACTTCAATCTGGTTGTAGGAAGTACGATCAAGATCGGGCAGAAATGCGCCACAGTTGTCCGGCCGGTAGTCCGGGTTGCCGGGATCCTCGCTCCCCGTGGTATCGCTGCAGACGGCGTGAACGTGGACAACGGGATTGTCGTTGACGATACGTGGTATACAAACACCTTCGGTGGTCTCGACCAGTACGATCAGGTCAACGTGGTCGTGCAGGACGTCTCGACCATCAACCAGACCGAGGCTGACCTCAACGCGAAAGTCAACCGGAACAGTGACGTGGTGAGAATTTCAGACGCCAGTTCCCGTCTTTCCACTATCTCCAATACTCTGGGGACAATCACGACTTTCATCATGGCCATCGGTGGCATTTCCCTGGTTGTTGCAGCAGTGAGCATCTTCAACGTCATGATGATGTCGGTCAAGGAACGGGTGCAGGAGATTGGTATTCTGCTATCGATTGGGACAGAAAAAGGGGAGGTGCGCAGAATGTTCCTCTACGAAGCCCTGATCCTCGGTATAATCGGTGCAGCGGTGGGAGGATTCATGAGTTTTGTCATCGGGTATTCTGTCGTGAACGCAATGATCGGGTCCACCCAGTATTTCTTCCGGCCGGAGAGTCTGGTCTTTATCCCCTACGGGATGATCATCGGGGTTGTGGTCTGCGTGGTTTCAGGAATGTACCCTGCCTGGGCTGCCTCTAACATGGATCCGATTGATGCGCTCCGGGCCGAATAATTTTTTTGTCGTCCCGATTCCGATCTTTTTCCCCCGGATGAAATCTTAATGAATCCGGTTGATCAAGAACTTTTTGTGAATTACGTGAAATCCCCGTTGCACGTCGGATTTACCGGTCTCGGACACCTGGGCCACGCGATGGCTCAGCACCTAGCCGGCCAGGGCGTCAGGCTGACTGTATGGAACCGGACGCAGAAGAAAGCAGAAGATCTCAAGCTGCCGGTTGCAAAGACCCCAAAGGAACTGATCGATAGTGTCGATGCAGTAATCATCAACCTGTTCGATAGTGACGCCGTTGAGTCGGTTATGGCCGGCAAAGATGGTCTTTTATCAGGTGACTGCAAAGGGAAGATCCTCATCGATACAACGACGAACCACTTCAGTCGGGTTGTCGACTTCCATGCCATGGCCCAAAAGAAGGGGGCTACCTATCTTGAATGCCCGGTACTCGGAAGTGTAGTCCCAGCATCTCAGGGAAAACTCACGGTCCTGGTGAGCGGAGATAAAATCGCCTACGAAACCGTCCATCCTCTTCTCTCTCACCTTGGCTCTACGATCTACTATATGGGTGACCAGCCGGCCAGGGCGACAAAAATGAAACTGGTAAACAACCTTGTTCTCGGCTCATTCATGGCGACCTGTGCCGAAGCGATCGCCCTTGGGGAAGCGGCCGGTATTTCACGAGCCGAGGTTATTGATATCCTGCTTTCAGGGGCCGGCAATTCGATGGTCCTGAATGCAAAAAAAGACAAGCTCAAAGACACCGAGTTCTCGGCACATTTCTCATCGGCGCTCATTTACAAGGACCTTCATTACCTTCAGGATCTCTGCCGGACGCTCAACAAACCGCTTTTTATCGGCAGCACGGTGAAAGAACTCTACGCAATAGCCCGGTCAAAAGGCCAGGAATCCCGGGACTTCTCAGCCATATACGAGGTATTCAAAGATCTGTAGAGGATGGTTACGGCGCGACCAGGTCAAAAACCCACCGGCTTACCGCGGGAGCGACGTTGCCGCACCGGCGCCGGCAGAGAACCTGGAACCCCTCCTCTCTGAACCTTCTTTCCATCACTTCGCTTTGTCCCCGGTTCCTGAACGTATAGAAATGAAGTTTTCCTTCGGCCCGAAGTCGCGAGGTGATGAGATCGAGGACATCATCCCTGCCGTATGGCGTCGGGACAATTGCCCGGTCAAAGGGCCCGGGTGGGACAATCCCCTCCTGAAAAACATCGCCCCGGATGAGATTTACCCGGCCTGTTACCCGGTTTGCCGCGATATTTTCCTCAAGGAAGGAGCAGGCATCCAGGTTTTGCTCCACCGCTGTGATAAAAGCACCTTGGGCCGCTGCCGGGATGACAAACGGCCCCACACCGCAAAAGAGAACCAGCACACTCTCGCCCGAACGGACCTGGGAAATTACCCTCTTGCGTTCGGAACTGAGCCTCGGGGCAAAAAAACATGTCGTGACATCGAGCCTGTAGGAGAATCCGAATTCACGGTGGGTTGTTGTAGTCCCGGACCCGGAAACAACCCGGTATTCCGCTGTACGGTCGTTTCCCCTGATCATCGACTTCTTTTCAAGTACCACCCTTACGCGGTGCTGGAGTTCCCTGATAGCTGCCGCGATGACCTGATCATGTTTTTGAAGAGCAGGAGGAAGAGTGAATATAGCAATGTCTCCGATAACATCGTACCGGCAGGAGAATTGCCGGAGATCTTCGGCTGGAATAATCCCTTCCAGTCTCTCCGCCAGCCCCATAGTCAGATTACCGTATGCCCGAAGATGTAAAAGGCATTTCCGCCCGGTTTTCCTTTATGTCAACCTGGCAAAGCGTTATGCTAATTTTTTCGGCGGGGTAAAACTATGAGGGATCCGGCGTCTCTAGGTCACTGGGCGGGATCTGCCAGTACAATAACTTCCGACGGGATCCGTTTTGTCAAGCGCGACGCCCCGTTCCGGCAGATCCGGGAAGTGCCCGAATACCACTTTACCGATATCGGAAAGGAAGACCGGGTCGTGGATATCGGTGCGAATGTCGGCGCGTTCTGCCTGAGGGCGGCACGTTATTCCTCTCACGTCTTTGCTATTGAGCCGGTGTCTTTTGATCTCTTGGAGGAAAATATCGCACTGAACAATGCGGCGGTGGTTGCGGTGAAGTGCGCGCTGGGGGCCGGCAACCCCGCAGAAATAGCATGGGACGACTGCCGTGTCTGGTCTCCAACATTCTCCCTGGGAACGATCATCGAAATGGCCGGGGGATGCGATTTTCTGAAATGTGATGCTGAAGGGGCAGAATGGCTGATCCGGCCTGCCGACCTTGGCGGGATACGGCGGATCGAGATGGAATTGCACATTCCCCCGATAAGTCCGCCTCCGAACCGGGAACTGCTCGACGCTCTTGGCAGGGAGTTCGATTTCTCCATTGACCGGAGTCCGGTTCACTCAACTTTGGGCGTAATGGGAATATTGCACGCCGTGAGAAAAAAGAATTAAAGATGATTCTGGTATAAAAATTGGCGGTGATTATTCCTCGACCTGGATGGTTGTGAGTTTTACCGATTCGACTCCTTTCTGCGACATCAGCCGCTCCGCGAGTGCCTTGAGCTGGGAACCATCCCCGTGTACAAGGATAACCTCCAGACACCGGTTATGGGTCACGTGGGAGTGCAGCGAGGCCTTGATAATTTCATGGAATTCATGCTGAACATCAGTAATTGTCGTGAGGAGTCCGCGCTGGTCATGATCGTAAACCATCGTGATAACCCCCTCTCGTTCCCCCTTCACGTCCGCCATCCATTTGTAATAGGTAATGTACGTCCGGATGGCATCCCGAATACCTTCGGAACGTGAGGAGTATCCCCGGGCGTTGATAATCTCGTCAAACCGGTCGAGCAGGTTTTTGGGAAGGGATATCCCAATACGGGAGAGATCGCTTTCGAGAGTCATAAGATCAGGTACGTGAATATCATTATTCCATGTTTTTTAATTTTTTGAAAAAATCCTGCCCCAAGTAACACTTCGTAAGATATTATTACGGATTTTCCGCGGATCTGAAACGGGAAACAGATCCGGCACAGGTTAAAATTATTCAAAACAAAGGATGGGAAAACAGGTGCCGGGTTTGTTTCCTGCCATGCCCCAGCACCGGAACCTAATCATAAAAAATTATGCCATTTCGAAGGCGAATTGTTCCTGTTTTTCGTTTCTGTCCTGTTCTGTGTGTGCAATGTGCCCTTTGGGTGCGTGTTTTTCCGCAAAGAGACATTGGATATAGGACAACACATATTATAATATTTTCCATTTAACTTTAAAATATTGTTAATAGAAATTTGTTTTCATGACGGTGGCAAATTCTATCTGTTGACTTTGGGAGTGGCTCATGGATACACTGGACTTCTTGGTAAAATCGCGGTGATCGTCTGGTCTCCAGGGAGTTCGATGAAAACTTCGGAATAGACGCTTCCAAGGGTAATTGATTTCACCCTCTTTTAAGATATTCCGGGCACTACATTTCATGGGTTTTCTGAAAGAAGTCTGAGAATACTTAGCAAGTTTTATTTAGTTAAAACAAGTAAAAATGATCCCGGGATATAATGCATATCATGGAAGGATATCTACCCTGGCAATGGTGCGTCTTCTGGTACCTGGTATCAGCACCATTCATCATCTATGGCATCTATCTGCTGAACAAACAAGTCAAGGAACGGCGGGAAACCCTTTCGCTTCTTGCAGTCTCCGGCGCGTTTATCTTCCTCCTCTCATCCCTGAAGATGCCGTCTCCGGTGGTTGGGAGCTGCTCCCATCCAACGGGAACCGGGCTGTCTACCGTCCTCTTCGGCCCGATTATCACCGCAGTCCTGAGTGTTGTTGTACTAATATTTCAGGCACTGTTTATGGCCCACGGTGGGATCACAACACTCGGTGCGAATGTGTTCTCCATGGGGATTGCCGGGCCACTCCTCGGTTATGCAGTTTACCGCATCGGTAAAGCGGTAAACCTAAACATCTTTGTTAATATCTTCCTGGTAACGGCAGTGGCAGATCTCTTTACGTACGTGATTACCTCGATAGAGCTTGCCGCAGCATTCCCGGCAGCCCACGGCGGCTTTATGGTCGCGTGGGAGACGTTCTTTGCCATCTACGCGGTGACGCAGATCCCCTTGGCCATTCTTGAAGGGGTACTGATTGCGCTCGTATTCAAGTACATTATCCAGAGCCGTGGAGATATCCTTGTCAAGCTTGGTGTGCTTACTCAGGGACAGATCACAAAAATCGCGGGGAGTTTCGAATGACAAAATCAGTTTTCATGAAATACCGCCTAGAGATTATCTTTGTTGTGTTTATCGTCGCGTTCGCAGCATTGTTTCTTTACGAACAGGCTGCCCAAAGTCAGGCACATTGGGAGGGATCGGACGATCAGGGCAGCGCCGCAATCGAAGCCACAGGCTACACCCCGTGGATCCAGCCTCTCTGGACCCCGCCGAGCTCAGAGGTCGAGTCTTTACTCTTCTCCATCCAGTCCGGGCTTGGGGCATTCGTCATCGGTTATTTCTTTGGGTTTTACCGGGGAAAGAGGGACGCCCCTGCTCCGGCATAACCCCATTTCTTTCTCCCTTAAGAGCATGGTAGCGGGAACGGCCTCCAAATGACCTTCATGGAAGAGAACCTGGAATATTATGCCCAGACAAACGCCATACGGGACGTAAACTGCTACGTGAAGCTTCTGCTTGGCATGGGAGCAATCCTCATCTGTGTTGTCTCTCCGGCTCCGCTTGCCCCACTGTTTATAATGGCCACGCTTTCGGCAATCACTCTCCTGTTTGCAAAAATTCCGGTCCGGGTATATATCGAACTTCTGCACATCCCGATGATCTTTGCGCTCTCTTCGGCGGTAGTTATCCTCTTTCTCAGTGGAGGGGGGACGCCGATTCTTACCTTCACTCTTTTGGGGATCCCGCTGACTGCTACGACGGGCTCTGCCAACCTTGCGCTTCTCGTCCTTCTCCGGACCTTCGGCGGAATGTGTGGGCTCTTTTTCATTTCTCTTACTACACCGATGGTTGAGATCTTTTCCGTTATGCACAAGCTGCGGTTTCCTCAGGCATTCATCGATCTCTCCATGCTGATCTACCACTTCATCTTCGTGTTCATCGGTCAGGCAATCGCGATTCATAATGCCCAGACAATCCGTCATGGATATAGTACCTTCCGGCGCTCGATCAACTCTATGGCCATGCTCGGCGGCATGCTCTTCATCAGGGCGTGGAAAGAGGCAGAAGACCTGGTAATTGCTATGGACTCCCGGTGTTATGACGGTAAACTGGAACCCCCTGGCCGCCAGGAGCCGGTGAAAACAGCAGCGGTGATCTCTGTCGCAGCGTATCTTGGCCTCTGCATCGCAGTGGCAATTATCACCAGTACCATGGTGTTTTTCCGGTGACGTATGACAAATATACTTGAATTCGATCACATACAGTACGCGTACCCCAATTGCCCGGCGTCCCTTTCCGGCATTTCGTTCTCGGTACAGAAAGGTGCCCGGGTTGCCCTGGTGGGCCCAAACGGCGCAGGAAAAACCACTCTCCTATTAATGGCAAACGGAGTGCTCGAACCCACAAAAGGCCGCGTTCTCCTTGATGGCGAACCACTCCGGTATGACTCGCGTTCACTTCGCGAGACCCGGAAAAAGGTGGGCCTTGTCTTCCAGAACTCGGACACCCAGCTCTTTGCGCCGACCGTATACCAGGATGTAGCCTTCGGGCCCCTGAACCTCGGCATGGAACAGGCTGAGATTCAGGCAGTAGTTGCCCGGTCGCTTGCGGCGGTTGGCCTCACGGGATACGAGAAAAGACCGCCCCACCAGCTCAGCGGGGGAGAGAAGAAACGGGCGGCGATCGCCGGAGTCCTTGCCATGGATCCGGAGGTACTGGTATTCGACGAACCGACAAGTTCGCTCGATCCAGCCGGGGCTGCCGAGCTCATGGAGCTGCTCGATGAGCTCAACGCGCAGGGAAAGACGATCATCATCTCCAGCCATGACGTGGAACTCGCGTACCAGTGGGCAGACCACGTCGTCCTTTTACAAAAAGGATCGGTCGTCAGCCAGGGCCCTCCGGAAGAAATTTTCACCCGGCCGGATCTTGTGGCCACCACGAGTCTCAGGGCACCCGCGATTGTAGAGATGTTCATGGAGTTCTCTGCACGAAAGATGATCTCGACCACCCGGATTCCGCGATCGACCCTCCAGCTGGTAAAATGCTTCGAACACTCTGCCCGGCATGAAAAACATCCTGCGGAATACGGGACGATAACCGTATATAACGTAGACGAATGCACCATCTCCGATCTCCACGCATTTCTTTCCGTTCATCCGGCTGCACGCACCGGGGCCATGGGCACAAGGGCAAAAACTCTTGCTGAAACAGAGAAAATTCCTCTTGATTTTTCCTACGGAGTAATTGATAAATGCATCCTCCGCGCCCTGATCGGAGAATCATCGGTCATCCTGACCATCCGTGAAATGGTACCCCGTATCGAGGATCGGGTGAAGGAATATGGAAAAGAGAGCGGGAACCCTATCGCTCTTATTTCTTTGGCATCTTCCGGGCAGCATCCGAAAGCAGATAATACAAACAAGAGAGCCTAATGGCCTGGGCTTCTGAACACAAAAGGTTTAGAATGCCAGTTGGTTCAGAATGCCAGTTCCGGGAGTGCTTTGATTTCTTACAATTCCTTGATGTTATTTTTGACGATTATATAATCCCATATTCTGAAGAAGCATCCATAAAAAAAAGAGAGATTAAAACTCTTCAGCAATCCCATAACCCCACGCGTAAAGCCGGGCAACGGGATCATTGAGTGGAAATAAGTTGCAATCAAGGCCGCGATGCATAAGAAACCTTTCAGCCATTGAAGGGCTCATGGGGAGGATTTTTTCCCGAATCTTTTTTCCTTGTGACCACAGGAGGAAATAGTACGTAATCTTCCTTTCCTGTTTGGTCTGGACGTGCATGTAGAGATCTTTTCCGGTTGCCGTTACCTGTGGGACACCAGAGGCAGGCCGCGGTGCTCGATAAAGACACTCATCATGCTGCGAGTTTAAGATTGTTTTTCGACTGCCGTTATATAATGTCATCTTCATCATAGTCACCTTTAAGTTTGTTTTTCCGGGACCGTTTTGCAAAGTCCCGGTTTAGGCTGAAAACAATGCAGCCCGAGGCGATTGTCGTGCTAATGGTGGATGGAGAATTCCCGGTAATATCGGGTATCCCCGGAGAACATAAGTTGTCTGTGTTAATATGTATTTTCATTTTAGTAGCAAATAGTATGTAAAAATTTTTTTGTCGTAACAAAATTCCGAAAATAAAATTTGATGACATGTCGATCCTGCAGATCTATAATGTTTGGTTACGCTTAGGGACAAAGATCAGACTGAATCGTAAATACCAACACTTTTTAACTACTAGTTATCACAATATACAATAATCGTAACAACATTAGTGGATTGGATGTGCCCACTCTATGATTCCCGAATGGATGCAGAACGCAGAAATCAGAACGTGCCCGTGCTGCTCAATCGGTAATGTCAGGAAGAAGGGTTTTGTCCAAAAGGCGATCTCGGATATCTTTGCTTTTTTTGAGGAATGTCTGATAAATGATAATATTGCCCAAAGAAAGGGTCTGCTCCAGAGTCTTGACCCCAGAGTAAAACTGGTTTCGATCGTCGTTCTTATTTTTGCGATCGCAATGACCCATGATATTCGCCTGCTTGCCATTGTGTATTTGCTGACCCTTGTCGGAGCATATTTTAGTAAAATCGAACTTTGGTTTTTCCTTAAGCGGGTTTGGGTGTTCATCCCGATCTTTGCCGGAATTATCATGATCCCTATCCTGTTCAACGTTTTTACTCCAGGGACTACGCTTGTCACGATAGCCACTCTTGGCGCTAATGCGCATTTTGGACCATTTGCATTGCCTTCAGCAATCACAATAACGTGGCAAGGCGTTACGGTAGCTTCTCTTTTTATTCTGCGGGTCGCGACCTGTGTTTCGACCGGCGTTCTTTTATTTCTCACGACTCCCCGTGATATGCTGTTTAAATCTCTCCGCTCTCTTAAGGTTCCGAAGGTCTACGTTCTTACCCTCGACATGTGTTACCGGTATATTTTCCTTTTCAGTGATATGATCAAGGACTTCTACACAGCAAAAAAAAGCAGGGCCCTTAAGAGCTTGCCCATGATAGAAGAGCAAAAATGGGTCGGAGGCCGTATCGGATATACTCTTGTCAAGGCACTTAGTATGAGTGAGAAAGTCCACGGTGCCATGGTTTCAAGGGGCTTCAACGGCGATATCAAGATCCTGCACCAGTATTCGGTGCACCGCCGCGATTATGTTGCCTGTGTGAGCGTCTTTGCACTCAGCATTCTCCTGCTGTTAGCGTCTCAGAACCTGATTGGGTTTTAGTGAAGACAAGGATGAATTGTTATGGAAACGATCTTTGAACTGCGCGACGTGTCCTATACGTATCTGAGGAGATTTGAAGCGCTTAGGGAAGTGAACCTGTCATTCCGTGCAGGTGAACAGGTCGCAATACTTGGTGCCAACGGAAGCGGCAAATCAACTCTTCTCTCAATCCTCAACGCTTTGACGTTTCCGACCTCCGGGGAATTTTACGCGTTTGGAACCCCCGTGAAAGAGGAAATTTTCGATACCCTTGAGGACAATGAATTTAACCATTTTTTCAGAAAAAAAGTGGGATTTTTGTTTCAGAACCCGGATATCCAGCTCTTCTCATCGACAGTCTTTGATGAAATTGCGTTTGGCCCTCTTCAATTGGACCTGCCGCCGGAAGAAGTCCGTAAGCGCACAGAAGATGTGATTGCAATGCTTGGGATTGAGAACCTGAGAAACCGGGCCCCCCATATGTTGAGTGGAGGGGAGAAAAAGAAAGTCTGCATTGCCTCAATCCTTTCGACTAATCCAGACATCTTGCTCCTGGATGAACCAACCGGAGGTCTTGATCCCCGTAGCCAGGTCTGGCTTGTTAACCTTATCCGTGATCTCGCAACATCCGGAAAGACCATTATTACGGCGACACATGATCTTGATATTGTTGAACAGATCAGCACTCGTGCAATTGTTGTCGGAGAAGATCATAAGATTCATGCGGATTCCGATTGCTCACGTGTTATGGCAAACCATGATCTGCTGGTCTCTGCAAACCTCATCCACCGCCACCTGCATCGCCACGGGAAAGTTCTCCATGAACACCTGCATTCCCATACAAGTGATCATGACCACGCGCATACCAATGCATCCTAATGTACGGGATGGTTGATTTTTTTCTGGATAATTTCTTATCAAAAAGCTGCAGTCAGTAGCAGATGGTTATTTCCACCATCCAAAGAACTGGCCAAGTTTATAAATAATAGTTACGGACAGACAGAACCCGATAATTGCAATATATATCAGATTTTTATTTTCCTCAACAGTTGTTTTAATTTGCTCGACGGAAAACAACGTCTTTCGCCTACCGGTTTGTTTTTGGGTTTTGTTTTTTTTTGACATAGGTAACTTATCTCTGCAATAATAGGTTCCGTGATTATAACAATCTTGATGGGTTCTGGAATATCTGGATAAATTTTTCAACGGAAATTTTGTCACTAATCAGTTACGTGTTCTGTCAGTTTGAAAAAAAAATAGATCTTTTCGATTAGTTCCTGCGCACGATGATGAACGCAACTGCACCGAGACCAATCACTGCAACAAGTGCACCGAATCCTGGGGACTTGGTGGCGGTTGTTGTCGGGACTGCTGTGGTTGGAACCGGGGTT
>Ga0335078_10007169_pt1 | contig 16521 bp, 20 predicted proteins | sample Lox_Sample_32_FD_206711 | JGI IMG/M metagenome (GOLD analysis project Ga0335078, IMG submission 206711) | Soil microbial communities from Loxahatchee National Wildlife Refuge, Florida, United States - Lox_Sample_3.2 | ecosystem: Environmental > Terrestrial > Soil > Wetlands | place: USA...
CAAATCCACAAAAATGTGGGCTCTCAGAAGTTCATCTACTTCGTCCACGCAGACATCATGTCGTCCGGCCAAGCGTTTAATGGCTGTCGGCTCATACGGTGCGTAGTGGTAAATGTGCATCGCTGGTTCTCGCGCCCAGCGGTCCATCACCATCGCAATGAAGGTTTCAAACGCCTTCTTTTCTTCCGCACGATCAAACGACCACTGGCCTTCGTACTGCGGTTCGGAGTTTCTTCCCAGCGACAGTGTGACGGCCCCTATCAGGTACTCCAGCCCTTGGTCGAGCACATAAGGGTTGCCTTCGAGATCCAGGAATACATCACCGGGCGAAGGCGGCGGCAAAATACAAAGTCCCCTATCGACCTCTGGCGGTTCCAGCAATTCATAAATTGTCCTGTTTTGTTCGCGACCCTCTACTTGCAGGCGGGCCTGCTCGTGGATTCGTAGCAGGGCCGCATCCCCGATCCGCTCAATCTTGGGGGTGACCGGAAGCGCAATACCCGCTAGGCTGGCGACGGACCTAATGCCACGCTCGCACAAATGCTTGCGCTGGCTATGCGTGATGCCTGCGACGAGCGCCAAGTAGTCGTCGGTTCGCCAACGCGCATCGCAGTCAGGAAACCAAGAGCACACGTCGCAGTGTTCGACTGGTTCCGGATACGTGCTCGGTTCGAGTCGCCACGCTTGCTCAAATTCTTTCTTGATTTTGCGAAAATAGGCAATGTATCGTTGAACCGGAAATTGCTCTGGAGCCGCCGTACCCCCAAGGACGACATGCATCCAATGCGGCTCTAACCCTTGAATCCCTGAAAGCAGTTCACAATAAAAGCAGAGTTGAATTAAAGCCCCAGCTTTTGCGCTCCGGGCGAGCTTTGTTTCCACTGGCTCGTAGGACCAATCCCCAAGCGCACTGGGCGTGTCCACTCTAAGGAGAAAATCCGCACGCCCGCCCCAGCGACCATCCAGAAATGTTGCCTGATAAACGGCATCGGCCTTCTGCCGGAGTGCCTCTAGAGTCTCGGCGGCAGCGTCCTCCCAGCCCCCGGTCGTGTCAATCTCGATTATTCGGAAGCCGTTCTTCTCAGCCAAGCTGCGAAGGTATCTCTGTTCATGTTGGAGTCCCAACTGGCTTAGCAAATCAACTGTTGGGTCCTTGAAAAATGGCTTCTTTGTTTCCCCACGCGATTCTGCACGGTCGAGCGTCGCGATATGGTGACAGGCGAGAAAATTCGCTATAGCAGTTGCAGAGAACATGCCTACCTCAACTTGGCACTTTGGCGCTTCCCATCATAGAGCGCCTGTTGATGAATCTTCTGCATTTCTTGGTATATCCGGTCCCGGTCCGTATCGCTGGCCCCTCTGAGTCTGCTGCAAAGGGCACGAATTTGAAGAAAACCTGTGTGGAATTGCGGATCAAGGTCGAGGGCTAGTTTTTCATAAGAAGCATTGATTTGCGCACTCTGGCACTCGGCAGAGCAAAGGCACGAATCGCAAGCGGTATGGATCACGAATGGGAAACGTTCATCGGTCTTGGGAACGTTTTCTACGGCGAACACATCATCCGAGACTTCCACACCAACATCGTCCTTCAAGGCTTGCGCAACTGATTGTTCATCATTTCCCACCTTTGCGATAAGCGCTGTCAGAAATTCTGCATTGGCCTTCACATCCACTTCAATCTGGAATTGAACGCAACAGGCTGGGTACCCTAGCAGCAGCCCCGCCTCGTGCTTTATCAAGGGGCTTGATTTCAGCTTTTTGCGGTCTTCTGGGTTTGCACAGACCCACAAGACCCGCCGTGTGTTCGCTGGCTTGCGAGATTCGTCCATGAGCAGGAAGTAGCGCAGGAGCGGGTGATTACCCGGCCACTCAATGCGGGACCACACCGCCTTGGAGATACAGGTAAGGAGTCCGTGGTTTATGACTTCCTCGCGAACATGTTCCAGCTCCAAGCCTTCGGCTTCGAGCACACCAACAGGGCGCAAGCCTGCTGCAACCGTTGCCAACGAGAGCCGATCTTTGAGGTCAATGCTGGGAATGTCACAAAACTGAAGGTGTCTCGTGGCCTGATAAAGCAGACGCGCTTTTTCGGTGCTTAGCATTATCGTTCACATCAGGAAGATTGCATTATCAACGAGCTTTGTCTCGCAAGCCGTTTGCTTGTCTTCATCAGCGCCAGCAACCTGCGACAGCTTGTTTTGTCTATTTGGAATCATGTTGCATTAAGTCTTGTGCTGTACAAGCCGAAACCTTCGCGACATCACGAGGCCGGTACATCGTCAGTCTTAACCGTTGCGAAAGATTAATCGTGTCTCGTAGTCGGTTACAGTTATCTCTTGCTTGGCCACTTCCGGCGACTGATTGTGAATTCGGCGGGGTCCATTTCAGATTCCCTCCCTTCATCGAATTCATCCCGCTCTTCAACGCGGTCCTTCAGGTAGAGCAGTGAGAGGACACTTTTGTAAAAGGGAAGGTACAACGACTGCTCTAATATTTTGGCGTTTTCTCGAAGATTGGAGTTGTACAGCCATGCCTCTGCCGGCACCGCTTCCAGCCGCTGCGGAACGTGTTGATTCTGGAGGCAGTCGTATGCATAAGTAGCAGGATTCAATGGCCCCAGTTCAATCGCACGACCGAATTCTTCCGACGCTTTATACCAAATAGAACGACCGCTGGTGCTCCACACCATTGCGATTCGGAAGCTGGAAAGCTCCACGTAGCGATACATTGCAGCCGTGAGCGTCGTACCGGATTTCTCCGCAATGCCTTCGACTAAGTCGTAGTCTGGCTCCTGCTTAACAGCGTCCCCAATTTTTGCTTTCGGCATCAGTATTTCGGCTGCGAAGCGATTTGCCTGAAGCTCTGGAACAGGCATCCGCTCTGACCATTGCCCGATGTCATTCCGGCCACACGGACCTGCCTGCTCTTGTTGATCAGGAAGCAGATAGTGGCCAATCTCGTGGGCAAGCGTGAAAAGCCTTCTGCCATGTTCTCGTACATTCTTGTTCAACACCACGGTGCCCCTGGGGAGGCCAGCAATTCTGAGCAGGGCCCCATCGAATTTGTCAGCGTCCACTTCCTCGATAGACAGACCTATTTCCTTGGCGATTTCTGCCAGTCGTGATCCACAGTCTTCACCAAAGCGGGCGAGGAATCCTAGTGCAACCGCACTCACAGTGTCTACCACTCTATTCATTTTCCTTCTTCACGGAGTTCTTCAGTTTCTCTTCCAACTGGTCCAACAAGTTTGCATCCTTGCCGGAAAGAGAGCCCGTCTTGCGGTAGGCTCGCTGGACCACAATCCGATTGGGCGGCGGAATCACTTTGTCCACAAAGCCGCTCAGCCACCGAGTTGCCTTTTCGATAGCGATCTTTGGGTTCTTTGCCGGCTCATCATTTGCACTGGTCATGTCGAGGACGTCCTGGAGATATCCAGGAACTTTATTGCCCTTCAACCGTTGCGCCACAACCAAGTTCTTCACGGACTCATTCAGTCGTTTGCGCAAGAGTTCAATGTCTGCGCCAGCTGCCGACAACAGATCATTGACCTCCGACGTGGTCAAAGCGTCTAGATCAGGGCAGAACCTCTCCGCGTCAGCCCGTACCCGCTCAAAAAACCTCTCTCTATCCTTCTTTGCCATAAAGCATCACCGCGCTTGGACAGCACTGCTGCGCCCTTGCGTCTGAAATTTGAACAGTCGGTTCATGAGTCTCTTTTTGCGATTTTCGATCTCGTCCACCGTCGTGCTCAAAAGCACGGCCAGTTCCTTGTTGGTGAACGCCTGAAAACCCTCGGGATCGAGCTGCACTGTCAAAACCTCCTTCAACTCAGGTTCGTCGCTGAATTTGGACAAGAGCTGTTCCCGCTGTTGCCTGCGAATCACTTTGGCTTCCGCTGATTCGATCCCGGCGATGAAATCGTCGAGGCACATCTCGCCGGCATCGCCCTCGGGGTCATCCGCCACGGTGGGCATGTAGATGCTGGCCTTGTACATAGCCTTGCGCTTCATATCGATGAAGTCGTGCAAGAGGACAGTCTTCAGAAAACGAAGCAGCGAATCCCTGGTCATGGGCCCGTAATCCACCTTCCACTCGACAGCGTGGTCGTCCGGGTCTAGCAGTCGCGTCACAGTCGCTATGGCGAGATCCTCCGGGCTTGCGGCATGAAACTTTATCACCGGCTCGAAAATGGGGTCCGGGAAGCAGCCAAATAGTGTGTACGCATAAAGCGTGAGTCTCCGCAACAAATCTTCTGGATCGATCTCGCCAAACGAGAAGGTCTTCACGGCTGATTTCTGCGAACCCCTAAGTAACTGCGATTAAGCATCCATCATTTTTCCATCAATTCCTAAGAAATATTTGTAATCACCAACGGAAAAGTCCTGCCTGCCCGTTCGCTTAAGTAGTGTGAACAGGAGAAATTCGTCTCCCGAGACAGCCCAAGCAGAAGGAGGGTATTACATGACCGTCATGGTGGAAAAGAAATTCGCGGTGGACGTGGTCTATAACGGCGTAACAAAACCTATCGAAGTACAACCGGAGGAACAAGTAACTGCACTCCTGCACAAGGCAATATCGTCATTCGGTATCACCCAAAACGCGCACCTCCTGTCTTTATATCGACAGGATGGAAGTCTGGTTCCGGAAGCTGAATCGGTCGAGCGGGCCGGTCTGACGCCGAACGAAGTTCTCCTGCTTCGTCCAAACGCGGTGAAAGGCGGAGGTGGTCTCCTCCAGCTGGCGCGCAGTATTGTCCACAAGACGTTTCACATCCTTCGTGAATGCGGCCGAGGAGAATGCGAGTGTATCGTTTATTGGATCGGACCGGCGCATGAGAGTCTGATCGACGGCCTTGAGCACCCAGTTCACCTGCGGTCGGCACTCGGCTACCAAGTCGACGACGGCTGGCTGACAACGTTCTGGAAAGCGCTCGGAGCGTCCAAGCGCAGCATCAAGGCACAGATTCACACGCATCCCGCCGAAGCGTTCCATTCTGCCACCGACGACGAGTGGCCGATCGTCTCACAGGCCGGGTTTATCTCGATTGTGATCCCTGATTTTGCTCTCGGCCAACCATCGCTCGAAAATGCCTGGGTTGGACGGCTCCACACAAATGGGGAATGGCAAAAGCTCGCATCCATGCGTGAGGCGCTTATCCTCGCATGACCGCTCTCGCAGAGCTGGATCGCATGATCTTGTTGAGCCGGGACCATGTTGCTCCCACATTGAGTGACGAGGAGATTTGCCAACAGTTTCAATCGCTCAAAGTCCTATGCGTTTCCGACCCACACAGTCTCTCTTCCCATAGCGGACAAACTGTTGTTTTCACGCTGGTGGCTCTTCTGAGTCGTATGGGCATGCAGGTGGGACTGAACCTCCCCGACACGGCCGTGCTGTTGCCCCAACCACCTTTTCTCGGTTCCTCGCTCTGCGAAGCTCTGCTTGCCTCCGGCCGAAAGCTTGTAACGGAAGCAACGGTTCGAAGTGACTCGGATTTCAAGGCCGACGTCATCTTTGTGGTCGGAGATTTTCCAGGCAAGCCCGATGCTCCTTGTTGGTATCTGACGGGGAGTGATTGGCTCGGCTCGGTGGCCATGAGAGGAATCGCGAAGCCCGAGCCGTGGAGTGCTCGGTTGCCGGTTGGCGCCATGGTCAGCGCAGCCCTTGCGGCGTGTGAGGCATTTAAGTTCGTCATGCGGAGCCTACCGCCCCGCAATCCACCCGACGCGGTCTTCTTTCAGCCATCATTTTCTTCCAGTTGGAACTTTGATCGAATCAACGTTCCTTTAGGCGAACTCATCGACCTGGGCTTCGTTGATTTCGTCAGCGCCGGAGCCATTTCACAGGCAGCGCTGTTCGCCCTGAGTCGATTTCCTGGCATAGAAATGTCGGGACGAGTTTTCGATGATGACATTACAGAGGCATCGAACCTAAACCGAAATATGCTGACCCTGGCGAGCGATCTTGGGCAGCCGAAGGTGCTGATCGCGTCTAGGCGACACGGCGCTGGCGTACACCTACAGCCGATCGTGGAGCGCTTTCCAGGCCGGATTTCTGATACGCGACTTGCCCAACGAGTTGTAGTGGGGGTTGATGACATTCCAAGTAGATGGAGGGTCCAAGAAAAGGCATCCAACTGGATCGCGGTGGGCGGCACCAGCCATTACAACATTTCGTCGTCGGTTCACACGCCAGGCAGCCCCTGTAGTGGATGTCTGCACCCCGTAGACGATAGTGGAGATGGGGGGCGCATCCCAACCGTATCATTTGTATCCTTCTGGGCTGGACTCGCCATGACCGTTCGACTATTGCGTGAAGCCCTTGGGGAGCCATACCCACCTGAGCGGCAGCACCTCTGGCTCACTCCGCTCAGAATGGATTTGTCGCATGCTGGGATGTGGATACCCGTTGCGCCGCGACGGGACTGCCCAGCGCACTGCTTAGCGTCGCGATCCATGTTCTGACGAGAATCCCTCCGCATTTGAGCAAGTTGCGCGCGGGCCTCGGTCTGCTCATTTTGGCGGCTGACCAGAGTAAAAAGACACTGACTTGTAGTGAGCCCAGAGTCCGCAGATCCTTTCGTTCCTTGAACCCATGACAACCGACCGCGAGTGAACTTGCTTTGAACTGTTATATGACAGCATGTGCGCCGATGGCCCTTGTATTCTGGGTTGACCTGAACGACGACATGGTTCTGCGTGTTGACTCAGCGGATGACATAAGAAAAATGGCTTGGGAGCGGTTTACCGCCCGGAGTATCCTCACAAGTAAGCATGCACTATGAGAAACCCCTACTTCAGGGCGAAGACGGTCGATGATTTACTACGTCACGCTCTCGAAGACATCAAGAAGTATGGGGAACCCATCAAGGCGTCGAAGGGAAAGACGACCGAAATCACAGGAGTCGTCCTCGAACTCACCAATCCTCGCGCCCGCTTGAGCCGCACTGAGTCGCGCGGCAAACTTTTCAGTTGCATCGGTGAACTTTGCTGGTATCTCAACGGGACGGACGACACGTCGTTCATCGTTCACTACCTACGCGATTACAGGAAAGCCGATGAGGGCGGTCGCGTTTTCGGCGCATACGGACCGCGTTTATTCAGAGAATGGAAAGGCGCGGCGCAGTTCGAAAACATCATCCAGCTCCTGAGCACAAAACCTACTTCGCGGAGAGCGGTCTTGCAGCTCTTCGACGCTGCCGACCTCCTCGGGAAACATGAAGATGTACCGTGTACCTGTGCATTGCAATTCCTCGTCCGCAAAGGCAAGCTGGACCTGATTGTCTACATGCGCTCAAACGATGTCATAAAGGGACTGACCCATGACATCTTCTGTTTTACTATGCTGCAGGAAATCGCGGCGTGCCGTCTCTCGGTCGAACTCGGCACGTACAGACATTGCGTCGGAAGTCTCCATCTTTACTTATCCGACTATAAGACGGCACAATCATTCTTGCGCGAAGGGTGGCAGTCCACGAAGTCAGCAATGCCGCCGATGCCCAAGGGGGATCCCTCTGCCGGAATCCGTCTTCTACTCAGGGCTGAGGCTGCGGTGCGGCGCGGCGATGACCCAGATGGACGGTTCGTCCGCGAGGCACATGCGAATCCATATTGGGCTGACTTAATTCGGTTGCTCCAGGTCTTTGGCTACCGACAGAGACGCAACAAACGTGCCTTGGCAGAAATCAGGCAAAAAATGGTATTCCAGATTTATGACGCCTATATCAAGAGAGCTCTCGATGGCATACGTTAGCCTCAGAGGAGATGTCTCGGTCACTTGCCGACGGACAAACTGATGCACCTGGCTCTCGCCACACTGCTTAATCGAATGGAAGCTGGCGCTCTTGATGGCACGAGCGTAATCAAGTGGGGAGCGCCTGTCCCTTCGTTCGGCGACCTCTCAGCGTCCGTGGTTGCAACAGTCGGCCTTAATCCGAGCAACAGGGAATTTGTGGATGACACGGGTCAAGAGCTCTGCGATACAAACCGGAGGTTTCACACGCTCACTTCGCTTGGACTTGATACATGGTCGAAAGCAGACACGAGGCACGTCCAGCTTATCCTCCATTCTTGTCGCGCGTATTTTCGCCATAATCCTTATGACCGATGGTTTAAGAAGCTGGATCAGATCCTTTGCGGCACCGCATTCTCCTTCTACGCTGACCTCTATCCGGCATGCCATCTCGACCTCGTTCCGTATGCTACGACTGCAAAGTGGATGGACCTCGACCACCGCGAGCGAACTGCGCTCCTCAATTGCACCGCCGACGCTCTCGGCTTGTTGCTGAGAGATTCGCCTGTTCGAGTCGTGATTCTGAACGGAAAGACGGTCGTGCAACAATTCCAGTACGTCGCCGGCGCCGTGCTGGATCAGAAGGACATGCCGGGCTGGTCCCTGCCACGGGAATCGGGCCGCAACGTCAACGGGCTCGCCTATGTCGGCACTATTGATCAATTGGCCGACGTGCGCCTGAACCGCGACATTCTCGTGCTCGGTTACAACCACAACATACAAAGCAGTTTTGGTGTAACCACGGGAGTGATTCGCGCCATTCGTGACTGGGTAGCCACACAGAGCAATGGAGTGCTTCGTTGAGGCCGAAGGACCGTCAGACCGGCCAGCAACTTAGGGACGCCCTGATTGCTTTCGATCGGACGGTCAGGCCCCTACCCGGAGTCCGTAATGAGGCCAAACTTCAAGCCTTCGTCGAGCAGCTCGTCGAGAGCATCCGTCGTATCCGCTATGTGGATGTGATCAAGGCACGCCCCATCAGCGCCGCGTGCGCCGATCCGCAGCAGGAGTGCTTTGATCCGATTAAGGCCGCTGTCTTTAACCATCGCACCCGAAACGAAGAGGAGGCGTTCTGGCTTGTGTTTCTCTTTGTGCACTTCGGCAAACATGCACGTGGCGGGTGGCGTTACATCAGGCAAGTCTACGGAAAATGTGACGGGGGCAAGAGGTGGGACTGGCTCACCACCAGCGCCGACGTAGCCGGCTTTCGCAAATGGCTCCACGATCACACCGATACACTGAAGAATAAGGAGGAACCCGGCGGCTTCGGCAACCATCGCAAGTACGAAAGCCTAGATAGCCATTCGGAGAACGGCACCGGCGCTGTGATCGAGTCCTACGTTCAATGGGTCAACCCGCCACGGACTCATAAGGCACTCGTGGCTGGTGTTTTGGCGGAAGTAGCGAACGATCCCGGCCAAGCTTTCGCGCACCTCTATGAATCGATGCGTACGGTCAGACGGTTTGGCAGGACAGCCCGATTTGATTATCTGACGATGATAGGCAAGCTTGGCCTTGCTGAGATTGCGCCGGCCTCTCCTTATCTAGTCGGAGCGACTGGACCTCTGACAGGCGCGCGCCTACTATTTGGCATTGCCGATGCACCAACCAGACTCGATGCTCTGACAGTAGAACTGGGCAACCACCTAGGTGTAGGGATGCAGGTGATGGAAGATTCGCTCTGCAACTGGCAAAAAAGCCCGGACGCATTCAAGGCCTTTCGCGGCTAGAAGTCAACCCCATGTAAAGCGTCTTTTCAGGCCGTTCAGGTGACTTGGTTTTACACGATGATGGAATTGGAGCTGGCCTACGACAATACCCGGCGCGATGCCGATCTTTCGCGCGAACCTTATTACCTCATGAGAGCTTGTTGGTAAGGACAGCATCTCATCGCGCCACTGCGGCGGAATGAGAATGCGTTCGGCAAAGGCATTAGCTTCCTCTTCCTGTGGGCTCGCTGGCGTTCCCATCCCTTCGAGAAAGAATCCTTCGCGGCCGTGCAGTAGTAGATGGCCAGCTTCGTGGAAAAAACTAAACCAGAACTGATCGTCGACAAGATACCGAAAACTCAGCTGTAAGAGGGCCTGCTGATCCGAGAGAAAGTGTGTCGCACCGCTAGCACGGCAACCATTCGGCGCGCGGACGATGACGACAGCCACGCCGGCAGCGGCGCACAAATCACGGACATCCGGGACGAACTTTCTGGGATCTTTCTGCCTCGTCAAACGCCGAGCCTTCGTGAGCTGCGTTTGGAATAGCGTCGGATTCCAGGTACTGCATCCGATACCCTGCGCTTCAATTTCTCCCTGTCGCAGCCATGCCGCCACTGCGCCGGGACGTGATTCAAAAGAAGGCGAAAACCTGAACGCCACGCGCTCTTGTAGCGCGGCATATTTAGCACGCCACGCGCCCATATCTGGGACATCAAAAAACCGCAGGCAGGCCCCAACCTCTTGTGCAGCAGCTACAGGGCGCATCCAACCGAATCGCACCATGTCGCCGATCGGCAGATCCGCAAGCCAATCCTTGCTCTCTGCACCACTCAGGCGCGCAACAGACTCGCGGTAGTGGAAGTCACGCGACATCCAGAATTCAACGGTCGCCCCCAATTCAACGTGAAGCTTTCGCGCCAGACTCACGCTCATCACAAGTCTGCCAGCTAGCAGATCCTGGGCGTCTTCGATTGTGCAGCCAATGCGTTTCGAAAACGTTGCAAGCGAGAGCTTCCTTTCTCCCAGAATGTCTGCAATCGTATCGCCGGGCGGGGACGCCCAATTCGGACGAAACATTTCGGTGTCAGTCATGGCATTTTCCGATACGCACAATTTGGATGCGGCTGACTTTCTTCCAGTCTATGTTTCCATTCTTATCATGAGGGTTCTTCACGTGGTTCGCGGCAAACTCAAGGCAGAACCCGTCGGCGAGTCTCACAGAATAGTGGCTAGTTGGGTTCTGCAATTGTGGCGCTCCCGCGATGAGGTCCGTCGCTGCCGGTGCTGCTTCCACGTCAGCGAGACGGTGTTTTAGACTCTCTGTCACTCTCCTGCCAAAGCGTTGTTCTGCCCGTTCTTCATCCTCGCAGATCTCGCGAAGCGTCTTGGAAGCGAACGCCAATATCAATCCGGTCATCCTCCCGGTCAGATTTGCACGGATCGTTTATGGGGTACCTCGATTCCGGTGGAGACTCAACCATAATATACATTGCGCCGTTTTCACCATATTGCGTGAAATTGCTCTACTACATTTTTCATGACTCCTTCCCCTCATACCTCTTCCTGCCGACAGTAACGCAATGGCTTCCTTGATTCAGCAGAACTCATTGTCGGACCTCAAGAGAACCTTCAGTCTGCTGTGTTATATGCGAGTCCTGCGTGCAAACGGTGTGCCTGGTTCCACAGATCACGCACTCTCTCTTGATGAAATCGGATAGAAAGCTGGTACACGCTCTTCGACTTCTTCGCTGCCGCAGTGCGGACATACGATTGTGCCCTCTGCGTATTCGGCTGGCGTCAAAGTCCTTGAGAAAGATCTCTTGCAGGCGTGGCAGAAGTATTCGTGCGGGGACATGTTCGCCTCCGTGCGGGCAGATATACAAGAATTCTAGACTTCGCGACGGACCTGATTCAAACCGCCACGGCGATTTGCGACTAGAACTGGTTCCTAATGGCCGAGTCATGTCTCCCGTTTCGGATGGCTCCGTCAAGTCCTTGGATGTATTGGGCCGCGAGGTCGTGCAGGAGCAGAGCCAGGAACCACCTCGCTGATCATTGCACAAGCGGCCAACGGAAGTAGCTGGCCCGGGACCAGTTTGTTCTGCCCCACGCGGAACGGAAATCGTCGTCGCGTAGGATCAGGCACGACATTCGGTGCGTAAATCCATATATTCCTTCCCGCGAGTTTCGGTTCGCCGGAGAAAATAAAGGTTCCCCTCTTGTTTCTACTGTTCCTTCCGTACCCAGAAGATTCCATCCATGAACGCCACACGTCTTTCCCAGACAGCCGCTTCCGCTTTATCAATCGGTTTTGGGCTGTTGAACCATGGTGAGGAGTGCAGGAGCTTAATCAGCGCAATGTAGCCTTCAACTTCTTCGAAACGTGCCATGGATACCTTGAGCGTCTTCGCAAGCTGTCTCCGAAGCGACGTTGACGAAACACTACAGTAGAGGTCAGGGCGGATAAGAGCCAATACTCTGCCCCAAACCTTCATCGTATTCCCCAATCTAACAAGTCGGCGCAAACGCAATTCCAATTCGCTCCACTTAATGGGAGGGGTCAATTTCGCGATCTGATTCACTGCGCTGACAAGAGCAGCCCAACTGCGTTTTCGCTGTTTCACCAGATGACCGAAACCACCGGAGGCAAAAACGTGTCCCAACGCGCCGTAAGGCTTAACACCGCCGATGATCCTCCGTTTTTCCAGATCTGCGAAGTACGATGTCGTCCACGGCAGGCAGAGGTACTGCCCAGCGGCGTCGAGTACATGGTGAAAGCCTCCGATGTCACGGCGGCTCCTTTTCATTCCTTCGACGACCTGCTGATAATAAGTCTGCCAATCTGCCTTCGCCAGCCAGTTGGGGCCAAAGCTTTCTTCCTCGGAAGCTTCGCTGCTGACACCTGCCTTCCGTTGTGCATCTCGGTCGCGTTTGTGATCTTTGCGGTAGCGGCTGAGCCACCTCTGGTTCGGCGTGAAGGAGAACTCCGGACTGCGCCATTTCTCAAAAACCTCTTGAAGTTCACGGACATCCTCAGCATCGCCGGATAGGTCGCCCTCGATCAGAACGTTGGCCTCGTAATTTTCATAGAAGCCGCCGTAGGTCAGATTCGAACTGCCCGCAAAGAGTGCGTAGCGGTCTCCGTCCATGAACAAGTAGAGCTTCGGATGGAATAGCCCTTTCTCCCTGCGGAAGACGCGCATGGCTGATGCCTTCTTCAGGAGCCATTGGATCGCATCGGGGTGAGTGTGGTTAAAGGAACGGCCCACTATAGCAATGATTTCACCCTTGAAGTCGTTTAAGTGTTTATACGGGAGGGTCTGGTTGGGATCGCCACACCATGCGACAGCGAGGTGAAGCGATTTGTAGTCGCGGCAGCATCGCTCGAATTCCTTGGCGAATTCGGCGGATGCGCACAGGACCTTGACTGCTTTCATGAGTATTCAGAATCGTCCACGCATTCTAGCACCCGCACCAGATCGCAGAGCACCAATTGCCGGTCGACTTGTGCCCCTTCAGCCCGCCTTTGTTGGTGGAGTCCGCTCAGGAAAGAGCTTTGGGTTGAGTGCGTCAAGTTCGATCACGTTGAGCAATTTGTCTCTCACAAGATTAATAAAGGGATACTCGACTAGCCGAGGATAGGCGCGACCTGAGTGAGCCGGGACCATAGCTTTCAACCATGTTCGAAGTGTGGGGGCATCGGCGTGCGGACCTTTAGTCATGGGAGAACTGTCGTGACCAGAAAAACGAAGAAGGTGTTGGTAGGCAATATCGAGGTGACACCGCTAACGGCGAAACAACACAGGCGACTGGAGGAAAGGATAAAGAAGCGCCACGAGAAGCTGCGCAAGCGCTATCGCGAGATCCATGGCAAGACTGTGGATTGGGTCAGCTACAGCTTCGAAGATGGCAGCTTGTACATCGCTATTCGTTTCGAGGACAAAACCGACTTCTCGCTCCGATTTAGCCCACAAATCGTCACTGATGGCATCGACCTCTCAGACATGAGTTCCGGCAACTTCAAGTTGATACGCGAATACTACAAACGGCGGGACGAATGAAGGTGTTGGCCGACAAACTGGCCATACTGTCAGGGTGAGGCGTTGCCTATCGTGCTGAGCGCCGTCTCTTAGGAATCTCGTCGAGGCCGCGGACGATGTCAGCCATTGGAGTAGAGAAGAGTCGGCAAATCCGAAGCAGGGTTCGAAGAGTAATCGGTTTCCCGGCTTCGATTTTCTGCCAGTAGCGGACAGAATATCCGTGCGAAAGCATGTCTTCCTGGCTGTATCCAGCCTTCTCGCGCAACTCTTTAACGCGAGATCCTAATCCCTTGAAAAACTTGGTCTCATCTGCCACGCAGCTGGTTGTAAAGGAGGCGGCCTATAAATACCACGTCCTTTTTAGTACGTGGTATAATCGGTGACCGCTGGAGGACCTCGAACGCACAATCGGCGACCGCCTGGGACGGAAGCGATTCATCCGGAGGACGCGCTTTGTATTAAGCCGAAGGGCATGATGGAGGAACGATCGTGAAGCCTCTCCGTAAGAGCAAAGCATTTCAGCGGAAGTTCGCCAAGTTTCAGAGAAATTTTGGTGGGGTTATCAGAGACCTGCGCATCAAGGCCAACCTCTCGCGGGCCGAATTGGCGCGTCGCGCCAAATTCAGTGTCGGGACTCTGACCAAGATCGAACAGGGTCGTGGCAATCCCCTATTGGGAAACATGGAGAACCTCGCCAGGGCTCTCAATCTGCGCCTAAGCCGGATATTCAAGATGGCGCAGAACAGAGGAGACAACGGTGATTGATACTGACGATCCTGAAGTCCTTCGTAAAGAAATCTCAGCCGCACTTGAGAAGGTCACGGAACGAGGTTCGCTTCTGTTCTTGCACTGGATCTTTAAAAGAATTTCCAATAATGATCCGCTACCACCGGACGAAGAACTGAAGGGCCTACATCGAGCATTTGTCAGAATCACTGCCGCATTCGCCGAAAAGAAACGGCCGCACGCTGACGATCTTGCTTTGGTGAACAAGTGGGTTGTGATTGACAAGGCTGCTACGGCGCGCGCGGTCGGGAAGACAGTCAGATTCTTCCGAGAGCGTGTAGGAATGAGCCGCCGAACGCTCAGCAAGAAGTCTGGTGTGCCTCTCACACTGATATTGGCTCTGGAGCGCGGCAGGGCACCGGATATCTCCGTATCGATCTTGCCGCATCTCGTCCGCACTCTAGGCACTGACGTCGATGAGTTTGGCCGCAAGGTCGTGGAATTTGGCAGGAAGGGCGAGTACGCTCCTCAGGTGCGAAGGAACGGTGAGTGCAGAAAGGCTGTTTAGCCGCGAGTCGATGGTGAACCATGAATAGAGTCGACTCGCGCAGGTTGAGAAAGGGCGATTGTGTTCTCATTCACACCAGCCAGTTTCTGTTTCTTGCACGGCACTCCCGCTGGGTTAAAGGCAAAGTGGTGGAGTTCAGAAATCACCCTAGTCGCCCCGACGTTCCCGATGTGCTCGTCCGTCTTCGCGGCCTGAGGAAGCCTTTATCGTGTAGCGCATACGAATTGCGCCACGGCGCCCAAAAACCTGGGTGAAATTCGCAGTCAGGCGTGTGATCCGAACATTGGTAAACCAAACATGATGCCCTGGTGCAATGGGCCTGGCAGCCTTCTGGACTGTGTTCACGCCTGCTGGGGCAACTGAGACGCAGCAGTAGTTTGCTGCGAGGGATGGCCCGGCTCAGCCTAATAGCAGATTTATACGTGTTAGCCGAACCATATCAGGTTTCTCGACGCTGATGCCAATCTCGCGTTGACGTTGTTATTTCTCGGAGGAGCAATGAGTAAGCTACGCGTCGCTGACTACACCGAGTCCCTGAAGGGCAAGACCATCGAGCGTTGCAACTGGCACAACGAAGCTGACGAGGACTACCGCTGCCTTAGCATCTACTTTACGGATGACACTATGGTCAGTTTCCGCTTCCACACATTTGTGGACGAGGAGGTCGAATTGGCGAACTTCGTCGACGGCGACTTGAGCAATGAACGCACGCTGACTCCGAGTCCGTTACCGCCACGGACCAGCTCTTTGGAAGGTGAGTAATGCACGAAGGATGCACTGAATTAAAGGAAGCTCGCGGGCGCACGGTCAAGAAGATGACTGTCGTCTATGACGAAGAGTTCTGCGGTGTAGAGGTCGAGTTCGAGGACGGATACAGCATGAACGTGGACATCATCCCTGCGGTGCAGATTCGTCCCCAGTTTCTGTACGTAGCGACCGGTGACACGGAAATACGGCGCAATTACAAAGCCCGTGTGCACACGATGGGTCTCAACATCGAGCCTTTCAAATGAACAGATCATCTGTTCGATCCCAGGATCAAGAATCATCGCCGTTGTTGTTCGCTGTGACATGTGTGCTTGCCCACCCGGGCAAGAAGGGAGCGTGGCAATGACAGCCAAGCGGAAAATCAAATACTTGAACGCTCATCGTGGTTGCCCTGGTGGTCCAAGATGCCGGCATTGTACCTGGGACAGCCTGCATATTAGCGTCGAGGGCCCTCACGCCAAGTACATCAAAGGTCATCGGGGGCAATATCGCGGAGACATTGACGGTGCTATTGACGACTTTCTCGCCACGCTTAAGCTAGATGCGCGCCAACTGCTGCGTGAATGCGCGAAAGAGAGTCCCGCTCTTCGACAATTCCACTTAAATTTCGGGTAGGCTGGGAAATTGGAAATCCGCTCAGACTTTCTTGGTAAGAACCGGCTCATCCCAGGCAGTGGTATATCGTTCTCCCAACCTCAGCAACGCTTCATAGGCAGCATGATCGGACTGCTTCAGCACGAGGAACGTGTACAGGTGATCGACTGCGCTCTTCATGATCTCGCGCATTTCCGCCTGAGTGATATGGGAATACTCCCGTTTTCCGTGGCATGTGGGACAGGTCTTCCCGGCATGGACGTTTTCGATTGGTCCATTGCGAAAAGCCATCGCTACCAGAGCCTTGGCCTCTCGGGCCAGT
>Ga0335078_10007170_pt1 | contig 16520 bp, 14 predicted proteins | sample Lox_Sample_32_FD_206711 | JGI IMG/M metagenome (GOLD analysis project Ga0335078, IMG submission 206711) | Soil microbial communities from Loxahatchee National Wildlife Refuge, Florida, United States - Lox_Sample_3.2 | ecosystem: Environmental > Terrestrial > Soil > Wetlands | place: USA...
GGCCGTACCCGAGGAGGTCGAGCTGTTCAGCACCTTCGGCGGCAACCCGGTAGCCTGCGCGGCCGCGCTCGCGGTCCTGGATGTCGTCGAGGAAGAGGGCCTGGTGGCCAACGCCGCGAAAGTCGGCTCCTACCTCCGCCACGGCCTGCTGACACTCGCCGGACGCCACCCCCTGATCGGGGACATCCGGGGCGAAGGCCTCCTGCTCGGCGTCGAACTGATCGATGAGGCGCACGGGCCAGCGGCCGGGAACGCCCGCAAAGTAACCGAGGCGATGCGCGAGCGGGGAATACTGCTCAGCGCAACCGGCCCGGCCGGAAACGTGCTCAAGATCCGGCCGCCCCTGGTATTCCAGCACGAACACGCCGACCTCTTCCTCCAGGCCCTCGATGAGGTTCTCGCGTCTTCATGACGCCGTACCGGGCGGGCACGGAACCCCTCCGCAAATTCGGCGCCGAGACGCGCCTGGCGTAATCGCCTGCGCTGGCGCGCACCAAACGGGCCTTCGTGCGCACACCGGACAGCACCAATAAACAGAAGATCAGCGCACGTATTCGGCCTATCGTGCACAAGCTCCCAGGGCAGCTCACGCTGCGTAATAGATGCCTGCCTCGGCGGACGCGCACACTGCCCCCGTTAGGTGCGGTTAGCGGGTCGGTGCTGACGTCCGGACTGGCCGTGCAGATCCTGGCGTTCGGGGCGGCCCCGGGCATGGGCATGTACCCGGCCGGAGGTGGCGGCGGGTTTGGCGATGCCGGCCCGGGCGGTGGTATGGGGCTGCGCCGGCGTCGGTCACACCCGGGCGTGGTCCTGGATGTCCTGCTGGAACTCGGCCACGAGTTCCGGGGTGAGGGTGCGCCGGGTCTGGCCGATGCCGTGCACGATGTCGGCCGTGGTCGCTTCTTCGGCGCCGCGCTCGAACATGACGCGCTCGAATACATGCTGCGCGGTCCGGCGTGCGGCGAACTCGATGTCGGCCGGGGTGAACAGCCGCGACTCTTCCACGATCGCGGTCATGTCCAGCTTGCCGTGCGGGATCGCGGCCAGGTAGCGGTCCCAGATCGCCTCTCGCGCGGCCGGGTCGGGCGGGCCGACCGGGATCACGTAGTCGAACCGGCCGTGTCGCAGGAACGCGCTGTCCAAGGCGCGGACCGAGTTGGTGGCGCAGATCAGCAGCCGCTCATCTTGCTCCCGGAACGGCGGGATGAGCTTGAGCATCTCGTTGGTGACTCCCTGGGCTGCGGACACGGTGCGCGGCTGGCGCGCCCCGGCGATCTCTTCGACCTCGTCGATGAACAGCACGACCTTGTCCAGCTCGGCGACCAGGGCGAACGCCTCCCGTAGCGCGGCGGCCAGGCCGGCCGGGGACTCCCCGGCCAGCCGCGAGGGGAACAGCTCCACGAACGGCCAGCCCAGCCGGGATGCGGCGCCCCTGGCGAAGGTGGTCTTGCCCGTGCCCGGCGGGCCGAACAGCACGATGGCCCGCGGCGGCACCAGGCCGAGCCGCTCGGCCAGCTGCGGCTGCGCCAGCGGCAAGATGACCCGGCGCTCGATCAGCTCCTTCTCCCTGGCCATGCCGCCGAGCTGCTCCCAGGCGCCGGCCCGGATCATCCGGCCGCCGAGCTGGCCCAGTATCCCGGCGCTGCCCGGATCGACCGGCTCCAGCCGCTCGTAGAACACCATCCCCTGACGCGCGGTGTACCCTGCGTGCTCCAGCGCCAGGGCGCCGATCTCGCTTCCGCCCCCCAGCAGGCAGCGGATCCGGTGCACCCCGGCCGCCACCAGCCGCCGCTCCAGCTCGCCCAGCATCGCGCTGCCGATCCCCCGGCGCCGCCACGCGGCCGCCAGGCTGATCCGCATCACCCACGCCCGGTCACCGCTGACCGTCGCGACGGCGGTGCCCACCAGCTCCTCGCCGGCCACCGCGACCACCGCAGGCTCATGCGACCGGACGGCCGCGATCAGGTCGGACAAGCTGAACGCCGGCGCCTCGCTGCTGGCCGCCGGGTTGTCCCACAACCGGACGGCGGCATCAAGATCATCGGCGTGGAAATCCCGGACCCGCCACGGCGTCATCGCATCAGTGTGCCACCACCACCGCCAGGCCGCCGGGCCCCCCGCACACCACACGCCCCCGCACACCCCGGCCCGGACTTGCTTAGCCGGGGCGGCGTGCGCGCAGATAGCCGACCGGCCCGCCGATCCGCGTCTCGCATGCTGCTGGCGTCACCCGGTCACGCCGGCCGGCTCACTCTCGTCCAGCACGAGGGGGCCACCGGCCCGGCATGCGGCGAGGGCAGATTGTTCCGCGCCATTCGCGGTGAGCGTCGCGGCGTCATTGGCGGTGAGCGTGCGTGCGGGAGCAGAAACCCCGCCCGGTGGTGCCGGGCGGGGCTTTGGTGTTCATGGTGTCGGCTGGATGCTCATCCTGCTGATATGACCTCGCTGATGGCGGCGCGCCCGGCGGACTGGCCGACGATCTTCTTGGCGGCGGGGTATCGAGACCGGCAGTTCAGGCCGGCTGAACCTCACCCGGGTCGTCTGGCAATGCCAGCGGCTTTCGGGTTAAACGGTTTAAGTCCGGCCCTGCTTATGGTCGCGCTGTGTGATCGTTCCTGGCTGTGGGCTTGTTGTTCGGGTTTCCTGCAGGACGGGTGAGGCTCCGGATAAGAAGTGTGATTACCACGTCCCACTTCCTGAACCGGAGCCTCTCGTGTCTTCTTACCCTGTCCCGGATGCTGCCGTGCCTGTTTCGGCCGGGATGATCGTCGCGGTGCCAGCGGCGCTGCTGGCATCGCCGCTCAGGAACGGCTGCGGCCTGGGAGACCCGGACCGGTCGGCGCTGGTCATCGGGGGGACGGAGAGGATCCGCACGGGCGGCGCCACGGTCTGGGTGAAGGTCGTGGCGGTCACGGAGGCGGTGGTGACCAGGGACGGGCAGGTGCGGGCGGGGGGCCGCCCGTACGACCACGCGACGCTCGGCCCGCTGGAGGACTGGCTGGACGCGCAGGCCGGGCCGGGAGTGATCGACGGCATCGCGGAGAGCGCGGTCCTGGACAGCAGGCACGTCAAGGGGAAATACCGGCGGCTGCTGTCGGCGGCGTTCATGATCCGGGCGATCGTGTTGTGGACCCTGATGCCCGGAGCACAGCTCAGCGACGTGATCATGGCGCTGGCCGGGGACCTGGCCCTGCTGCCCTGGTCCAGGCGATGGCATCCGGCGTCGGAGCGGGCCTGCCTGGACTGGCGCAGGGCGCTCGGACCGGCGCCGCTGCGAGAGCTGCAGGACACGGTGCTGGCTGCGGCCGCCGGCGAGCACGCGGAACGGTCGCGGCAGTCCCTCACGATCGGGAAGGACAGGCCGCTGGCGGTCCATTCCGGCGACGGGTCGCTGCTGCGGGTCCCGGACACGCCGCTGAACCGGGCGGAATTCGGGTCCGCCGGCACCTCCGATGATTCCGCGGCATGGCCGTCCGTGCGGCTGTTCCCCCTGAACAACGTCCTCACGAGATCCCTGCTCGCGATGCCCTTCGGGCCTGCGGGGACGGACAAGACAGCCTCTGAGCAGGCGCTCCTCGACACGGTGATGCGGGATTTCCCGCACGTGCTATCGAAAGACCAGGTCTGGCTGCCGGACCGGCTCTGGCACGGCGTGCCCCGCCTGAAGGCCCTCGCCGGGCTCACCAGCTTCGCCGTCCGCCTCAAGAGTGACGTCACGCTGAGGAAGATCTCCGGGATCTATCCGGACCACTCGTACCTGGCGGAGGTCTCCGGCGACGGCGTCACCATGACCGTCCGCGTCATCGAGTACTTCGCCGGCATCGAGGGCCAGCAGGTCGAGGAGATGTTCTGCCTGGTCACCAGCCTGCTGGACTGGCGGGAGTATCCCGGTCCCGAGCTCGCCGGACTCTATAAATGGCGGTGGGACGGGTCCGGGACCGGGCTGCGGGAGGCCAAGGCGCCGCTGCACGGCGCCGGGCCGGGAACCGGGGCGATGCTCCGCTCCGGCAGCCCGGAACTGATCGCGCAGGAGATCGCCGCCTGGACGTGCGCGACCGAGATGACCCGGGGCGTCACCAGGGACGCCGCCCTGGCCGCCGCCCCCGCCCGGAAAGGACGCCGCGCCGGGCAGCCCGTCCGCTACCGCGACCTGTCCCTGGCCCGCGCCCGCCGCCTCATCCTCGCCGCGATCCGGGCCCGGGCGGCCAGCTACCAGGCCCTCACCAGCCGCATCGCGGAATACAGGACCGTCACCGACCGGCACCGGCACCGGCCCCGCAAGTCGAAATCGCCCAGCACGTTCGGCCACGCCGGGCCGAAGGACAGGGCCACCCGCATCGCCCCGGCCGTCATCACCATGGCGAACACCCCAGCCTAACCAGCGGAAACAGCAGTACCCCGCCCCAACGGAAACCCGTCAAACTACCGCAAGACACCCGGCCGGACCATGGAACCGGCCCGCCACCGGCGCGGCACGCCGGCCGCAGCCATGCCCCCAAACCTGGAACTACCGAAAGTAACCGGGAAGAGAACCACCCATCAAGGCCGAAAACCCGAAAGCCCGTGGCATTGAGCCGTCCCGTGGCGGTGCCGGTGATGGCGAAGCTGGTCATCAAGGACACGAACTCGGCGTCGCGGCTGTGGCTGGCCCGCCGCATGGTCACCCGGCTGGCCGCGGAGCTGCCCGGCCGCCAGGTCAGCGTCACCGCCGATTCCGCCTATGCCGGCGAGGAGCTGAAGCAGCTGCCGGACGGCGTGACCTGGACGACCAGGCTGCGCGCCAACGCCGCCCTCCATGACCTGCCGCCGGAGCGCACCGGGAAGAAAGGCAGGCCCAGGAAGAAGGGACAGCGGCTGCAGTCTCTCGCGAAGATCGCCGCGGGTGCCGTGTTCTCGCAGGTCACGGTCACCCGCTACGGCAAGACCGAGACCATCGCCGTGCACGCCTTCACCTGCCTGTGGTACTCCGTCACCGGCGCGGCCCCCGTCACCGTCATCCTCATCCGCGACAAGAAGAAAACCGGATATGACCTTGCGCTCGTCACCACGGAGAAGAACCCGGACATCGCCCGGGTGATCGAAAGGTACGCCGCGAGATGGGCAATTGAAGTCGCGATAGAAGACGCGAAGCAGCTGCTCGGCGGCGGGCAGGCCCGCAACCGCACCGCGGCAGCCGTCGAGCGCACCATCCCGTTCATGCTCGCCTGCCAGGCAATCGCCGTCTGCTGGTACGCCACCGCGGGCCATCACCCCGCTGATGCCGAGGCCCGCCGGCTGGACGCCCCTGGTACACCTCCAAGACCCAGCCGTCCACCGCCGACATGACCGCCAAGCTCCGCCGTGTCATCATCGCCGCCAGATTTAAGCGAGTTTATGCTGACCAGCCAGAACCCGCAGAAATCCATGCCATCCGCCTGGCCTGGGAAGACGCCGAAGATCTCGCCGCCTAAACCGCGAAAGTCGAGCTGAAACGGATGATTACGGAGTACATTCAACAAGTGCGCCGCGGACGCGGTTCGCATTCGGGGAGCCGATGCTCTCGTAGATTTCCAGTGCCCTGCGAAGCGGTGCAATTGCCTCTTGGGAATACCGTTCGTGCATCAGGCACCGGCCTATGCCCTCCAGCGCTTGTGCTTCCTGCGGCAGCGAGCCGATGCCGGTCGCGATGGCGAGGGCTTGCTCATGGCGGGTATGTGCCTCCCGGGCCGTGCCTGTGGCCAGCAGAAGATCGCCAATTGCGTTGAGGACTTCGGCCTCGCCTAGCCGGTGCCCGATGCGTGTATAAAGGTCGAGAGCTAGGGTAAAGCTGGCGGCAGCTTCTGGGTATTCGTGCATCCGGTACCGGACCTCGCCAAGGTAATGCAGAACCTCGGCTTCTCCACGCGGAGTTCCGAGGCGGCGGTACAATTCCAGGGCGCGCGTGAGGCTGGCTGTGGCTGCCGTGAAGTCTCCGGAGGCCTGCTGGACGTGCCCTAGGTCTCGGAGAGCTTCTGCTTCTCCGTGCGGGTTGCCGATACGGCGTTGCAACTCTAGGGCGATGGTTAGGTTGGCGCTGGCCGCCGCATAGTTCCCAGTCGCCTGTTGCGCCATACCCAGGAAGAAGTGAAGCCCCGCCTCCACGATTCCGCTACCGCGGGACACCTCCAGCGCCCGGGTAAGGCCAGCCTCAGCTGCCTGGTAACTGCCGGTGGCCAGCTGCACTCTGCCCAGGTAGGCGAGAGCGCCGGCTTGCCCGAGGCGGTCGCCGATACGGAGGTACAGTCCGAGGGCGCTGGTCAGGGTGTCCTCGGCGGCGCTGTTGTTCCCGGTCAGGTACTGGACTGTCCCCAGAATGGAAAGTGCGTTGGCTTCCCCCAGTTCGTTTGCCTCTCGGCGGTGCAGCTCCAGTGCCATGGTCAGGCTGGCGGCGGCGAGCGGGTAGTTTCCGGCCCTGAAGCGGATGTCGCCTATGTCGGTGAGGGCGCTGGCCTCGGCCTGCACGTCGCCTGTCTGGCGAGCCGCCTTGAGGGCGGCGTCGTGGAGCGCGAGGACTTGGTCCCAGTTCCCGTGGTGACGCAGGTAGCCGTGTATCGCCGCCGGGATGTCGATGGCGTAGCCCGGCCGACCATGGGAAGCGGCGTGGATGGTTGCCGCGTGCAGGTTGGCGTGTTCGGCGTCCATCCAGGTGGCAGCATCTCTCGAGTCGGATAGGTCTGGGGCATAGGCTGGCGGGTCGCCGGGCGTGTTCGGCGATCCGGAGGCACTGCGCCGGGCGTACTGGCGGCTGGCGATCCGGCTGGTGTGAAGGTAGTAGCCCAGCAGCCGGTCGAGGACGGCTTCACGGTCGGTGACTCCGTCTGCGGCCGCCAGGGTCCGGGCATGCTCGGCGATCAGGTCGTGCATCCGGTAGCGGCCAGAGCCGGGCTCGGCAAGCAGGTAGGAGTCGTACAGGCCTGCCAGGTGACGCCGGGCAGTCACCAGGTCGGCGTCATCGAGCGCGGCTGCGGCATAGGCGTCGATGTCGGTGCCCGGGTGCAGGCCCAGGCGACGGAACAGCCGCTGCTGGCCGGGGGGGAGGTCCTGGTAGGACAGGTCGAACGCGGCGGCGACCGACAGGTTCTCCGCCCGCATGAATTCCAGCCGGTCATGTGCCGCCGCGAGGTCGCTGGCCAGCCCGCCGGGAGTCCATGCGGGATGGTGGTGCAACTGGCGGGCAATCATCCCCACCGCCAGCGGCAGGTACCCGCACAGCCGGATGATCTCCCGCACAGCGCTATCGCCGGGGGCCGGGCCAGGGCGGGCAGCAAGCCGTACCAGAAGTGCGGCCGCGTCATCGGGCGGGAGGATGTCGAGGCTGACCACGTGGGCGTCTTCCAGCGCGGTCAGGTGCCTGCGGCTGGTGACCAGCACTAGGCTCCCGCCAGTGCCGGGAAGCAGAGGCGTGACCTGCTCATGCCCGGACGCATCGTCCAGCACCAGCAGCATCCGCTTGCCTGCCAGGTGATCGCGCCATAGCCATGCCCGCGGCTCCAGCCCGGCCGGGATCTGCGGAGGGGGAATACCGGATGCCTGCAGAATGCTCGCCAGCGCGTCTGCCGGATCGACCGGCCGCAGCCCTGGGGTATGACCGTGCAGTGGCAGGAAGATCTGCCCGTCCGGGAACTGCGGCGCAAGCCTGTGAGCGGCATGAACCGCAAGGGCGGTCTTGCCGATGCCGGCCATTCCGCCGATCGCGCAGATGCCGAGCACCCCGCCGAAGTCGGCCCGATCCGCGACAGCCCCTACAAGATAGGCGAGTTCACGTTCCCGGCCGGTGAAGGAGGCTACGTCACGGGGCAGTGTCCGGGTTGCGACCGCCACCGTGCCAGCCCGGGATTCCTGCACCGCCGGCGTGGCAGGCAGGGCGCGGCCCCGGGCAGCCGCCTCGAACGCAGCCCGGTCTGCCCCGGACAGGTGCAGAGCGTCAGCCAGCAGTCGGGCGGTTTCCCTGCGGGCGGTGAGGTTGACGCCCCGTTCCAAGTCGCTGATCGAGCGATAACTCAACCGTGCGGCGCTCGCCAGTTCCTCCTGCGTCAGCCCCGCATCCATGCGCAATCTCCGCAGCAGAACGGCGAATGACACCGCAGGCGCCTCGGCCACGGCGACCCCCTAACGAGCCTACTACCGCGGGAACCCGCCACTACGAGGGTTGCCCACCGAGAGAGTCCCCAGTACAAGCGTAAATCCGTGCTAAACGCACGGCAATTCCAGCCGCGAACAGCTGACGCGACTTTACCCGGCGCATCACATACCCTACCTCCGATCCCGAGCTGCTCAGAGCTCCCCACTGTCAGTGGGATCAAGGGCTAACGACCACGCAAGACGCACAGTTTAATCCTGTGTGCTTCCTGTGCCTGCATATGTATGGTCCCGAACGCACCAGACAGCGACTATGGAATTAGTCACGGCCAGTCGGCAAAGGCTAGTCTGTCGCCTAGAAGGAAGAATTGCGGCAATGCTTACTGCGATTTACGCGCTTATCCTGATAGCCTGCTCATCCATCCTTGGCCTATTCGGCTTCTTCGTTGGCCGCTGCGCCCGGAAGTTGCCCCTCATCGACGACCACCTGCCCTGGGCCATCCACCGAGGCCAGATACCTCACACAGGAATGTCAACGTCGGCCGAGGCCAGTCCAGCCCGCTGGCCCCAGGACTCCTTACGCGAGTTACTGATCTGCAATGCGCGCAATTATCCCCTCAGACGTGGGCCAACTCCGGTGACATCGGCTCTCGGCCCACAGATCGGCTTGATCTGAGACCGCTGCACAGGCGACCAGCCAGCCGCGAATAGCGAGGGCTCGGCGAGCGCGTCTCACGGTCAGGCACCCGCGCAAATCACACTGGCGATCATCCAGGGATCTTGCATAAGCCCCGCTATGCATGCACTGCGGCTCGCGCCGCGAACTCACTCATCTGCCGCGAGTCGCGCGGCTGCTCAGGACGAACTATCAGCGGATCAGGGGATCTACCCATGCCGTCAAGGCGAGTCAGGCATGCCGGAGGTTATCTTCGCGATGAATCGCCGGACCGCTCGCGGGGTCGGCAAGACGTAGAGCTCGGCATCGCCGGCGTGTTCGGCGACCGCCTGCCGGAGTACCGGACGGCTGCGGCGGCGATACAACAGCAGCCACTTCCAGAAGTCGGCGCGCTCGGGCGACCGGCGGATGGCGCGGCAGGCACAGCGGAACGGCGAGAAGTCCAGGAACACGATGGCGTCCGCGGCGTGCAGCCGGACATCGATGACATCGTTCTCCTGGTACTGCGGCTGTTCCTCCCGGCAGCGCCGGAGGGAGCGCACGAGCGCCCGGCGGTAACGGGCAAGCTGTGCCGCGGACATCTCCGGCAGGGGCAGCTGTCGTTCCAGCGGCGGCATCAGCCCTGGTTCCGTTCGGCGTCAAGTCCCGGGCGTGCCGGGGGTTCGTGCACACCGCGATCCCGGCCCGCCGGGCGCAGAGGGGGCGGGCCGGAAGCATCCCGCTGTCGTAATGCTGGCTCCCGCCAGGCTGCCAGGCCGACGGCGCGTCCGGCCAGCTCGGCATCGATTGCCTGCATGTGCGCCAGGTTCGGCACGTGCGCGGGGGGAGTCGGGGGTAATCATGCCGAAGTTCGCATGGAGCAGGCGCCTGGCGGTCTCGAGTTTGGCGGTGGTGAGCTGGCTGACCTCGCGGGGGCGGGTCATGCTGTCTCCAGGACGCAGTAGACGACCTTGCCGCCGCCCGCCGGGAGGAAGTAGGACCATTCCTTGCTCAGCGCGCTGACGAGCATCAGGCCCCGGCCGCTTTCGGCGTCGTCGCCGGGGCGGGACAGGGCCGGCGAGGTGTCGTCGGTGTCGTAGACCTCGATGAGCAGGTGCTCGCGGAAATGCCGCAGGGACAGCGAGATCAGGCTGGCGCTGGCGTGCTCGGAGTACCGCGGCGTGCGTGCGGGATCGCCGGCGAACCGGACCGCGTTGGTCACCAGTTCCTAGACGAGCAGTTCGGCCGTCTGGGCTGTGTCCTGGCCGATTTCCCGGCACGAGTCCAGGAATGTGCGGGTGTACCGACGCGCCCAGAACGGGGATGTGGGCAGCGTCACCAGCGTGAACCAGCCGGCCTCCAGCGGCCGGGGCAGGCCGGGCCGGGGCGGCTGCCAGGCCGAGCCGGGCGCGGGCCCGATATCCGCCGTGACCCCGTTGAGGCGCGCCATCGCCTGTCCCGTCATCGCGGGCTACCTCCCAACCCCTCTGGCCGGGAAAGACCCAGCCAGTCTCCCGATGCGTCCCGGCCGTAACTGGAGCAATTCCTTACCCAGGGCCGGAGTGCCGCTACGATCCGAAGTCCCTGGCCACGCGTAGTGCCGGCCGGCGCCTGATGCAGGCTTGCTTCCCTTCCGCGCTTGCTGGGGCAAGCTTGCACCGGCCGGCCGGGCGATCGGCAGGCAACAGGAGTCACATGGCAAATGGCGCTTATGTTTGGCAAACCTGCCGGCGTGAATGCGAAGGGGGTGCTCTCAAGAGCGAGAGCACCTCCTTAGCTGTGTGGCCTAGCGCCTGTCGGTTTACCTGATCGTCGCCGTGAATGACCGCCATGCGTCAGCGGTGAAGGTGAGCACTGGGCCGTTGCGGTCGGTGGTGTCGCGGACCAGCACGGCCTCGGCCGAGGCCACCTCTACGCACTCTCCGCCGTTATCGCCTGAGTAACTGCTTTTACGCCAGTTGCTTTCCATTCCTCGCACATCCGCTCTATCAAGATCAGGGACTCTGACCCCCGGAACGCTTCGTTTCTGAGCGTATCGAACCGGGTGAGCAGGTCGGCGATGACTTCAGCGTCCTCGAATACCTGACCGGCGACTGCGGTTTCAACGTACGCCGCGTTCTCGGCGACGGCGAAACCGCCGAGCAGGCCGGCGTGGGCGATGTTCGGCACTACCTGGATGGTGACGTTCGGCAGCCGGGCAATGCCTGCGAGGTGGGCTAGCTGGCCAGCCATGACTTCCGGTGAGCCGACGCAGCGGCGCAGGGCGGCCTCGTCCACCAGGAACCATGCTGTCAGCGGATCGTCGCGGGTCAGTACCGCCTGGCGCTCGAGCCGCGCGGCCAGGCGTGCGCCGACCTCGTCGTCGGTCACGCCCGGGTTGACGGTCAAGATCGCGCGGGCGTAGTCCGGGGTTTGCAGCAGGCCCGACAAGACGCCGAGCTGCCAGATGCGGAGGGACGCGGCGCGCTGCTCGTGTTCTATTCAGCTGCGGAACCATGGCGGGGTCGCGATCCATGTGCGGGACTCGGCGTAGAACTCGCTGAACCACCCGTCGCGATCGGGGAACGCCCGGTCGCACATCTGGGCCAACAGTTCCGTCGGCGGGCGCCTGCCGTTCTCGATGCGGGATATCTGGCCGGGATCGTAGCCGATCCGCTGCCCGAACTCGGCAAGCGTCCACCCGGCCGCGCGCCGCGCCCTGCGCACCTGCCGTCCGAAGTACCGGGCTGGATTGCTCGTGCCATCGCTCATCGGTTGACTCCCTGGCCAGGCGCGCTCAAGCGCGACGGCAGGAGCCTGGAAGTGGATGCGGAAGGCATCGCAGCCCCCGCCGTCGCGTTGCGCGCCTACTAGAGATGTCTAGAGATGTCTAGTGAACCTCACTAGACATAGCTATTCGTTTATGCAAGTCAAGGGTCATCTACCATGATCGGCATGTCGCTGGATGACCGATCTGGCCGGATACGGCACGATTCGTCCGTGCCCGTCGCTACCCAGGTCGCCCGGGACATCGAGGACGACATCAAGGCCGGGCGAATCGCACCGGACACGCGGCTGCCGAGCGAAGTAGATCTGTCCGGGCAGTACGGCGTAGCCAGGATGACAGTGCGCCGCGCTGTCCCTCAGCTGCGGGACAAAGGGCTAGTCGTCACGGTTCACGGCCGCGGCTCCTTCGCCGCGCCTCGCGATGAGCAGGCGCACAGATAGCTAGGCAGGCGGCACGTCCGAGACTACCGTGGTAGAAACGGTCAGCGGAGGCTGGCCACGGGCACTGTCCGAGCCAGAGAGGCTGCTCCAAGCCAGCCAGCTCGCAGCGCGGAGAAGAGCTGAACGGCTGCGGCGGCCACAAGCACGCGACGATGGGGAGAGGGATTGCCGCGCTGGTCGAGATCTGATGGCCACATGTCATGGTGTCCGGATGGCACGGGTGGCTTCGAATACGAGGGGCCTGGCCAGGGAACCGTTGGTTGGTCCCCTTCGGGACTTCGCTAACCGTACGAGCCCGCGGGAGGATGAATGAGACGGATAAGCCCAGCGGCGAGCGTGCCAGCGTCAGTGAGCCGGTACCTGCTGCCGCATGAGCTCTCGTGCATTACGGTCCGTAAGCATCCGGCGGAGCTGGCCGGGCCGCTCATCCTGGTCTTCGGCGGTCTAGCGGCGGCCGGGGAACTGACCAGGCGCTCAGTGCGCCCGAAGATCGTCTGGGGAGGGTACCTGTCCGTCTTGCTGTACTTCCTGCAGCGGGTGGCAGCCTGGCAGGCGACGTACTTCACCGTGACGGATTCGCGGATGATCCTGGTCAGCGGGTTCGCGGTCCGCAAGGTGTCGATGATGCCGCTGGCCAGGGTGACCGACATGAGCTTCCAGCGCTCGGCGCTGGGCCGCTTGCTTGGCTACGGCGAGTTCATCGTCGAGTCGGCCGGTCAGGACCAGGCGCTGCGTACCATTGACTTCCTGCCGTATCCGGACCAGCTTTACCTGGAGGTCTGCGGCCTTATCTTCCCGGGCGCGGTGGCCGAGACCCAGCAGGATCAAGACGACTTGCCCGATTGACACTGTTGAGTCGTTATCCAGCCTGTCGCAGAACCCTCTGGGCACCTGGGCTAACTGAGACTGGGTCAAGGAACGCGACTGGCCTATGACGTACTCAGGCTGGCCGTGCCTACTGGCTGCCAGTTCCAGAGCCGCTCAGGTCCCCACTGGATAACCAGTCTGACGGCTCTTACCGTTATGTCGCATCGCGGGACCTCGCGCCCCAGCGCAGCGACGATGGGCGCCATCGGCTGCGACTGCGTCTTGCTGTGTCCGTTCCACCATCAAATCGTGATTCATCGCTGGGGCTGGACCCTGGTCGTCAACCCGGACGGGACGACGAGCGCGTGGAACAGGAACAAGACCAAGGTGCTCCACAGCCACGGCCCGCCCGCCCGCGCCGGGTAAGGTCCCGGCCCGGTCGAAAGGCATGCGTTACCGCCGCGGGAAGAGCGAAATTCGGAATCCGGCGGAGGGCCGTAGCATGCGGGGGTGACGATACGGCTGGCCAGCGACGGGCCGCAGACGGTGCGAGCGGACACGATCGGGGCGGCGTGGCTCGCGGTGGTCCAGCGGATCCTGACCGAGGGCGTCGAGAGCAGCTACGACGGCCTGCCGGTACGCGAGATCTCGCTGGTGACGCTCGTCGTGGACCATCCAGGACCGGCGGACGAGACCATCGCTGCGCACGCCGAACCTGAGCGGCTGGCCTGGATGCACGCCAACTTCACCGAGCACGCCGCGGTGGCCGCGCTCGGCGACGCGGACAGCTACGCGACCCGGCTGTTCGACTACGAGCACTCCGGCCGGGACCAGGTCGCCTGGGTCGTCAACCGGCTGCGCCGCGACCCGGCCACCAGGTCCGCGGCCATCACCACGTTCCAGCCGCACACCGACACCAGCTACATTCCGTGCGTCAGCCTGCTCGATTTCTGGCTGCCAGACGGCGCGGTCGAGTTGGTCGCCTACGCGCACAGCATCGACTTCGGCGCCAAGGGCTACGGGAACCTGGTCGAGCTGGCCTCGCTGCAGCAGCACGTGGCCGGGCAGCTCGCCCGGCCGGCCGGGCGGCTGCTGATGATCGTCAAATCGGCGCACGCATACGAGAGCGAGCGCGGCTACCTGAGGGACGTGCTGGAGGAGTACCGCTAACCGGGCAGTGTTAACCGGACGGGGGGAGCTCGCCGCGGCCGGCGGCCTTGGCCAGGCGGCGGGCCTCCTTCAGGCCCAGGCCGCGGGCCTGCGGCGGGACCCGGAAGATGGTGGCGCCGCCCATCAGGTTCCAGGCGCGGAGCCTGATCACGGGCGCGCCGGGGCGCGGCGGGCGCTCGGAGCCCACCTCGGTGTTGCCGCCCATCAGCGAGAAGCCGCCCACGTCCAGCTCGACCGTGTCCGGGATGTAGATGTTCGCGCCGCCCATGATCGCGACCAGGTTGAGGGTGAGCTCGCCGCCCTCGATCTCGGCCTCGCGCAGGTCGATCTCGTCGCCGCCCATGATCGCGATGGCGTTGATGCTGCCGACCGCGCGGAACCGGCCGCGCCGGTGCGAGCCGGACATGATGGCCACCATCCAGCGCACCGGCTTCTTGGCCAGGGTCGGCGCGGGGCGGTCCTGGCCCGCCTCCTGCGGCAGGTCGCCGGTCAGCGTGGCGAGCTCGCCGCGGGTCTTGGCGGCCAGCGCCCGGCTGGACCGCTCCTCGAGCTCGTCCAGGGTGAGCCGGCCCACGGCGGCGTGGTCGCCGAGGATCCGCAGCGTCTGGTCCCGTTCGGCGTCGGAGACCCGGAGAGATGCGTCGGGGTCGGTCACCCGGCCAGGCTACTTCACCGGGTTCGCGGGACGAAAGCGCCGCAGGCGCAGGCTGCTGGCAACGACCAGAACCGAGGACAGCGTCATCGCGGCGCCTGCGATCAGCGGGTTGAGGAAGCCCAGAGCGGCCAGCGGCAGGGCCGCCGCGTTGTAGCCGAAGGCCCAGGCCAGGTTGCGCCGGATCGTGGCGCGGGCGGCCCGGACCAGCTGGATCGCCTCGGGCACGACGCGCAGGTCCTCGCGGAGCAGGATCAGGTCGGCCGCGGAGATCGCCACGTCGGTGCCCGCGCCGACGGCCATGCCCAGGTCGGCCGCTGCCAGCGCGGGGCCGTCGTTCACCCCGTCGCCGACCATCGCCACCCGGTGCCCTTGGGCCTGCAGGTCCCGGACGGCCGCGGCCTTGGCGGCGGGCAGGATCCCGGCGATCACCTCATCGATGCCCACGGCCGCGGCGACCGCCCGGGCGGTCGCCTCGTTGTCCCCGGTGAGCAGGACCGGCCGCAGGCCGAGGCGGCGCAGCCCGGCGACGGCGGCCGCGGCCGACGGCTTGATCGCGTCACCCACGGCGAGCGCGCCGCGAATCCGGCCGTCCCAGGCGACGAGGACGGCGGTCTGGCCGGCCTGCTCCCACTGCGCCCAGTGGCTGGCCAGCCGGGGCGGGATCGCGATCCCGCGGTCGCGCAGCAACTGCTCGCGCCCGACCACGACCTGGCGGCCCTCCACCACGCCGCGCACGCCCAGGCCCGGCAGCGCCCGGAAAGCGTCCACCTCGGGCATGGATCCGTCCGCGGCGGCGAGCCCTTCCCGGGCGGCTTCCTCCCGGGCGGCTTCTTCCCAGGCGGCACAGACCGCGGCGGCGACTGGGTGCTCCGAGGCGCGCTCAAGCGCGGCGGCGTGGCGGAGCAGTTCGGCGGGTTCGGTGCCGGGCGCGGTGGCCAGCGCGGTCACGGTCATCCGGCCGCTGGTGACGGTGCCGGTCTTGTCGAGCACGACGGTGTCGATCAGCCCGGACGACTCCAGCGCCTGATGCCCCTTGATGAAGATGCCGAGTTGCGCGCCGCGGCCGCACGCCGCCACCAGCGCGGCCGGCGTGGCCAGGCCCAGCGCGCACGGGCAGGCGATGATGAGCACGGCGAGGCCCGCGCTGAACGCCTGCCCGGCGGCGGCTCCGGCGGCGAGCCAGCCGGCCAGGGTCAGGACCGCGGCCGCCAGTACCAGCGGGACGAAGACCCCGCAGACCCGGTCGGCCAGCCGCTGGATGGCGGCCTTGTCCGCCTGGGCCCGGCTGACCAGCGCGATCAGCTGGGCCAGCTGGGTGTGCTCGCCGACCTGGACGGCCCGGACCACCAGCCGCCCGGACAGCGCGATGGTGCCGCCGGTGACCGTATCGCCGGCCGCGGTCTCGACCGGGATGGGCTCACCGGTCATCATGCTCCGGTCCACCGCGGATTCGCCGGACAGCACCTCGCCGTCGGCCGCGATCTTCTCCCCCGGGCGGACCACGAAAGTGTCGCCGTGCCGTAGCTGGCCGACCGGGATGCGCCGCTCCCGGCCGTCGGGGCCGAGCACGCAGACGTCCCTGGCGACCGCCGCGGCGAGCTTGCGCACCGCGCCAGCCGCCGAACTGCGCGCCCGGGCCTCGTAGTACCGGCCGGCCAGCAGGAACGTGGTGACGGCGGCCGCCACCTCGAGGTAGATGCCGCCGCCCGCAGGGCGGAACATCGCGTACACCGACCAGCCGCAGGCGGCGACCACGCCGAGGGACACCAGCGTGTCCATCGAGGACGCGCCGTGCCGGGCGTTCTTCAGCGCGGCACGGTGGAACGGCCAGGCGGCCCACAGCGCCACCGGCGCGGTCAGCGCGATCAGGACCCATTGCCACCCGGTGAACCGGTAGCCGGGGAACAGCCACAGCGTGACGGAAAGGTC
>Ga0335078_10007172_pt1 | contig 16518 bp, 9 predicted proteins | sample Lox_Sample_32_FD_206711 | JGI IMG/M metagenome (GOLD analysis project Ga0335078, IMG submission 206711) | Soil microbial communities from Loxahatchee National Wildlife Refuge, Florida, United States - Lox_Sample_3.2 | ecosystem: Environmental > Terrestrial > Soil > Wetlands | place: USA: Florida...
CTCGATCCACAAATCAATTCGGGAGAAATACCATGCGCCGGATACATACCCCCTTCCTGGCTTTTGTGTCCTTACTCTGCTCTTCTTTGCCCGCCTTCTGCCAGGCGAATATCAATGAAGGCCTCGAAACCGCGTATATCTACGTCGACGCAGTCAAGGGCTCCGACAGCAATCCGGGCACGGCCGCTCTGCCGCTAAAGACCATCGGCGCCGCAGCCAGCATGGCCGTGACCAACAACAAGAACAGCGTCGGAACACGCGTGACCATCAACCCGGGAACTTACCGGGAGAGCATCTCGGTAAACGCGAATTCCAAAAGCACCAATCTGCCCATCACCTTTGAAGCGGCCACCAACGGCACCGTGATTGTTTCCGGAGCCGATGTGTGGACGGGCTGGCAGACCTACAGTCAGAATCCCCAGATCTACACCAATTCCTGGCCTTACCAATGGGGTTTATGCCCTCCCATGCCCTCCGGACCCCTTGAGCAGAATATCGTGCTGCGGCGTGAGATGATCTTTGTCAACAGCGTGCCGCTCACCCAGGTCCTTTCCTTCGGCGAAATGGTGGAGGGAACGTTCTATGTGGATGAGACGGGCGGCACCGTCTACATCTGGCCGGCCACGGGGACCGATGTCAGCACCGCGACCATCGAAGTGGCGACCCGGTCGGGCTTGTTCAGCTCTGAGGGTGAGAGCGACATCGTGATCAGAGGACTCACCTTTCAATACGACAACTCCTGCAAAACAAATGCTGCTGTGTCCTTCACGGGTTCCGCGAGCAACGTTCTGGTGGATACCGACAACTTCCTATGGAACAACGCGCAGGGACTTGACCTTTCGAATCCATTGACGGACGCCACCGTGCAGAGCAGCGTCGCGAATCATAATGGTGAAAGCGGATTCCAGACTTACCAGATGACGAACCTCCTCTGGCAGTCCGACCAGGCCTCTTACAACAACTGGCGCGGCGCGCAGGGTACCTTATACGGTTGGAACGCTGGAGGTGCGCACATTTTTAACGACCATGGGGAGACCGTCAATGGCCTCAGCGCCCTATTCAACATGTCACACGGCGTCCATTGGGACACGGACAACGAAAACGTAACCGCTTCCTCAATGGTAGGGGTCAATAATCTTCTCAACGGCGCGTTTGTCGAAGCCAGCGAGGGACCGGTAACGATCTCAAACAGCCAATTCTGCGACAACATCTACTCGGGGGTCTTTCTCAAGGACTCATCCCTGGTCGCAATGAGCGGGGACAACTTCTATAACAATGCCGCCAGTCAGATTGGCATTGGCGGAGTGCTCGGAGGCGAGATGGTCACCAACTGGCAAACGGGCCAGACCTACACTCTGATCACCGAGAATCTGACTCTGAATGGCAACACCCTCGCCGGGGTAGGCAGTTCCGAGGACACCCTCAGCGACAGCTACCTGGGCGGATCGGACTGGACCAGTTTTGTGTCTACCCTGGTTTCCAACAACAATACTTGGTGGAATGCCAGCAACACGACGCCCTTTGTGATTCCCGAGCCTAATGACGGGACCGTCGAGAGCTTCGCCGGATGGCAGAGCACCACCGGCCAGGACGCCAACTCGACCTTCTCGGCCCCGGCGGTAGACCCGCCTGCGAGCTGTGTGGTAAGCCCCGACGTGCCGGATTACTGGTTCACCGTCGATAATCCTTCGCTGACGGCTTCGGCGGCGGGCCAGGCAACCTACAACGTCACGGTGTCTCCTCTCTCATGGACCGGAACCGTTAACCTGACGGTGGACGGCGCGAGCGAAGTCACAGGCCTGAGCGCCAGCTTCGGGTCGTCGACCCTCAGTATCTCCGGCGGCAATTCGAGTACAACAACCTTAGCGGTGAGCGATACTACTTCCACGCCGCCCGGGACGTATCCTATCACGGCGATCGCCAATAGCGGCAGCCTGACTCACACGCTCACGGTCTCGTTCGTGGTTCCGACAACCTCCGTGCGTTTGTCAACAGGAAGCCTGGTGTTCGCCAACCAGCAAATCAAGACCACCAGCCCAGCCCAGACCGTAACCGTTACCAACACCGGCTCCAGCGAATTGACGATCTCGACCATTGTGGCAAGCACCAATTTTGGGGAAACGAGCACGTGCGGCACGAGTCTGGCTGCGGGGGCTAACTGCACCATCAGCGTTACCTTCACCCCGGTTGGTGTCGGAAGCAAAACGGGTACCTTAACCCTGACGGATAGCGACGCCTCCAGCCCGCAGACAGTCAGTCTCAGTGGAACAGGCACGGCCGCTCCAACAGCGGCACTGTCAACGCAATCGTTAGCCTTTGGCGGTCAGGTGGTGGGGACGACCAGCGCATCCCAAACCCCAACGCTGACGAATACTGGCACGGTGACGCTTAGCATCTCCAGCATCGCCATCACTGGCGCGAACAGCTCGTCCTTCGCCCAGACCAACAACTGCGGCAGCAGTCTGGCGGCAGGATCGTTGTGCACCTTCACTGTGACCTTTACGCCGTCAACCACCGGTTCGATGAGCGCGGTGTTGACCATCACCGATAACACGAGCGCGGGCAGCCAGACGGTCAACCTGAGTGGCAACGGCCAGAGTGCGGTATCGCTATCCCGTAAGTCCATCACCTTCTCGAGCCGCGAAGTTGGAACGACCAGCAGCACGCAAACCATTACGCTGACGAATTCCGGAAACAAGCTCACCATGAACGGCATCTCGCTCACAGGAGCCAATCCTGGAGACTTCGCTCAAACCAATACCTGTGGTGCGACGGTGGCGGCGGGCGCGAGCTGTACCATCAGCGTGACGTTCACGCCCACCGCAGCCGGCACTCGATCGGCCAGCGTCACCGTCAGCGATTCCGATCCCACCAGTCCTCAAACCGTGAGTCTCACGGGCACCGGCACTACGAGTCCTGGCGCGACCCTGTCCGCTTCATCCTTGTACTTTGGAACCCAGGTCGTAGGGACTAGCAGCACGCCACAGACCGTCACACTGACCAACACCGGCACGGCCACGCTCGACATTTCCAGCATTGCCATCACGGGCGCGAACAGCTCAGCCTTTACCCAGAACAACAATTGTGGCAGTACCCTAGGGGTAGGGCTCTTGTGCACGTTCACCGTAACGTTCACACCCTCAACCACCGGCTCGATGAGCGCGACTTTGACCATCGCCGACGACGCTAGCACGGGCAGCCAGACGGTCAAACTGAATGGCACCGGGAAGACAGCGGTATCGCTCTCCCGGAGCTCACTCACTTTCGTAAGCCGCAAGGTAGGGACAACCAGCAGCACACAGAGTTTCACGCTGACCAATCTCGGAAACAAGCTCACGATCAACGGTATTTCGATCACGGGCACGAACCCGGGCGACTTCGCGCAAACGAACACCTGCGGCACGAGCGTGGCGGCAGGTGCAAGCTGCACCGTCAACGTGACGTTCACGCCCACAGCTACGGGCTCTCGGTCCGCCAGCGTCACCATCAGCGACTCGGATCCCACGAGTCCTCAGAGCGTGAGCCTGAGCGGGACCGGTTCATAGCCTGATCGGCTGAGCGTAGGCTGATAGATTGCTCGTGAAGCCGGCTGAGCCGACAAGAGTGCGATGCCTGTGGTGACCTCGGTCGACCTGGCAGTTTGGCACTCTAAGTCATCAGTAATAGAGCTTCAGAGCGAACTGGATCTGCCGCGGGTCGTTAAAGGGGAAGCGCGTAGATCCGATCTCGCCGAAGGCGGTGTTGAGAAAATCGGTTGACCCTGGAATAGCGATCACCCCGTTGCCGCCAAATCCCGGCGCGTTGAACGTCGGATGATTCAAGATGTTGAAGAACTCGCTGCGGAATTGCATGCTGAAGCGGTCCGATAAGCGGAAGTTCTTGAACAGCGAAAAATCCAATCGACCGATGGCCGGCCCGGAAACCTGAGAAGCCGTTCCGCCCAGCAGTGCAAGCCCCGTCAAGCCCGGAACGCAAGTCGAGGGCTGTATAAAAGCCGGCGGCGGGCAGGGCTGGGTAAAGGCAGCGGGATTCAGGAAGTGGTCGGGCGCTCCTGGGCCCTGCCGGTTCACTCCTGGGATAGTAAAGTCATAGCAGTTAACGCCGGCCGCCGGACCATCGTCACAACCAAGAGTTATGGGCTGACCGCCTTCGATGGTCGCAATCCACTGCGTGCTCCACCCACCCACGAGTAGATTCACTTTTGAGCTGGCTGAGCTCAGGAATGCCTTCCCTTTGCCAAACGGAAGTTCGTACCCGCCGCTCAAGTGCACGACGTGCCGGATGTCGAAGTCGCAGTCGCCGTAATCGTACTTGATGCCTGCGCCCGGAACATCCACGGCACGATAGGAGCCGATGGCGGTGCCGTTAAGAAGGTCGGCCGCGTCGCCTCGGCACCGCGAATAAGTGTAGGTGGCCAGAAGGTTCAAACCGCTCGAGTAGCGCTTCTCGAGCGTGGTCTGGAGCCCGTTGTAATAACTGTCGCCGTCCGTAGTTTGGTAAGTCTGGCCGGTTGAGAAATCGGGAAACGGGACGTAGCTGATGTTGTTCGGATTTTGGCCCGGACAACTCGGCGCTTCGAGGCATGTGTTCGGGGGCAAGATTTGAGACACATTATTGGCCCCCTTAAAGAGCTCCAGATGATGCGTGGTGTTCCCCACGTAGCCCATGGTCAGGGTGAGGGTCGGAGTGAAGGCATATTCGAACGTCAGGTTCCAGCCCTGAGAGTAAGGAGTTTGGAAATTCGTTTGCAATCCCGTCATTCCGACGCCGAAGCCGGGAACCAAGGAAGGGTCGAGCGGGGTGCAAGCGAACCCAAGCTCGAAAGTGTACGCGGTGGTGCAGCCGGCGGGTGCGTTGCTAAGTCCGGGCACGGTAATGGGCGTATTCGAGTTGGGGCTGAACAACCCGAAGTTGAACTGGTAAGGAAAACTATTCCCCTGGTTGTTTCCGTTTTGAACTTCAAAGCCGCCGTAGAATACGCCGTACCCACCCCGGACCACGAGCTTCTGCGAGACTTGGTAGGCAAAGCCAAACCGCGGGGCAAAGTTCGTATTCTGCGGAGTGGCAAGCTCGGGTTTGTTCTTCACAAAGTTAAGATTGATGCCGTCCGTGGCCAGCGCGGCGGTAAAGCCGTTCGGCGCCACCGTTGGACTGAAGGTAGCCCAGAGAGCCTCGTTCTTTTGTGAGTCGGGAACCAGATATTGCGCGCACCCAGCCGAGGCGGAAGGTGGATAGCAGGGAGTCGCAGGCACGAAATTGGCTTGCCGCCCGTGCGCCTCCTCCGGCAGACCGAAGTGCTCATAACGGAGGCCAAGATTAAGCGTGAGTTTCGGCGTCAGCTTCCAGTCATCCTGAATATACGTCCCGTAATAGTTGTGCAGGTCATCCACCAGCGAAATGTTCGATGTGTAGACGGTGTCAGCGCCACCGACAAAATTCACCCCTCCATCTCCCGCGGGCAAGTTTGTGGCGATAGGCGTCAGGAGGAGCTGAGCGATCCCTGTGTTATTCCCGCCCGTATAGGTGCCGTTGTAATCAAACTGGCCGTGTGACCAGGACGGTTGAAGGGTCCCGAACTTGATGTGCTGGAATTCGAAGCCCATCTTGAAGGAGTGCTTGCCGTAAACCTTGCTAAAATTGTCGGTCACCTGGACGGTGCTGTTCACTTCATCGGACGGCAGGAAGGCGTTGGTCCCGAGGGTATTCAAGCCGCCGATAGTGAAGGCGGGCAGGCCGCCATTTTCCGTGACTTGCGGAACGTCCTGAATTCCATACTGCTGCGGAATCCCTAACTGGGTGCCTTCGGGGCCGTAACGTGAAGTATGGATGTAGGTGAGTCCTATCCGCGCCTCATTCGCCGCGCTCGGTGACAGGCTGCGGGTCCAGCCCAAGACGCTTTGCTCCGATAGAGCAGTTTGAGCGCCCTGCTGGAAAGCGCCCCCGTCCGCGATGCCTGGGAATGGTCCAGGAATGAACTCGGGGTCATTCACATAGCTGAAGCGGCCAAAGATCTGGTTCTTGTCGTTCGCAGCAAAGTCCATCCGGGTGTCGAAGGCGTTGCGGTTCTCGCTGAGATTGGGATTCGTCGTCTGGTTGTTGACAATGCCAGCCCTCTGTGCCGCCGGGTACAGGTTAAGGAGCTTGATCGCATTGGGATCGATCCGGCCGGCAGGAATCTGGTTGAGCATGCAGGCCGTCACGCTTGGGCAGGCGCCCGTGAAATCTTTAATGCTCCCAACGGGGGTCGTTCCGCCAGGCCCATAGAACGGATCGCTGATATAGCTGATTGTGGTTCCGGCCGGCACGCCTTGTGAGGCGCAGGTCGGAGTCGCCAACCCGGTCAAGCGATCGGCGCTTCCGCAAACCACCGGCCGGGTTGTGGCGGGATCAAAAACGGTGTCAAAGGGAAATGTCCGCCCCAGCACGTCCGAGCTCGTCGCGTTCCCGGTTTGGGTTGTAATAAGCTCGGCCAGGTTGGTGTACCCGCTGGACCTTTCGAGACCTGTCGGCACCGAGTTGGTGAAGACACTTCCCTGCCTTCTTCGCAGGCCTTCATAGTCACCGAAGAAAAACAGCTTGTTTCGGCCGTCGAACTTATGGGGGATCACCACCGGCCCGCCTACTGTAAAGCCAAACTGATTGAGGCGGAACTCGCCTTTTTGTATAGAACCCGCGTCCTCAAAGAAGTCGGCGGCGTCCAGCTTATCGTTGCGGAAAAACTCCCACACGTCGCCATGAAGCTGATTGGTCCCTGACTTGACGGTAGCGTTGAGGATAGCGCCGCCCGCGCGCCCCTGCTCGGCGCTGTAATCGCTGGTCTGGACTTTGAACTCCTGGATGGCGTCCACGGGGGGCAGCACGACAAAATTCGTACCGTTTAGGAAGTCGATCGTGTTCGAGTTGTTGTCAATACCGTCCAACAGGTAATTGTTTTGAGCTGGCCGCTCGCCATTCGCCGAGAAGGCGCCGGAAGCAGCGTTGCCGCGCGTGTCGGCCTCCGGTGTATTGACTCCCGCCACGATCTGGGCCAGGAAGGTGAAGTTCCGTCCGTTGAGGGGCAGATTATTCACCTCGCGCGCACCCACCACCTGCCCGACAGAGGCTTCCTGGGTCTGGAGCGCCGGTGGCGCGCCCGTCACTTCCACGACCTGCGTGAGTTGACCTGGGAGCAGGGTCAAGTCCACCACCACCTGTTGCTGGACATCCACGTGGACGTTCTGTTGCTGGATCTTCTGAAAGCCCTCGTGTTCGGCTGCCACTGAGTAGGTTCCGATCTTCACCGGCCGGAACTCGTAGGTACCGTCCCCCCGGCTTGTGGCGCTGACCGCGATTCCCGTTGCGACGTTCGTGATCGTGACCTTGGCGTCGGGGACCACGGCTCCGCTCTGGTCCTTCACGGTGCCCAAAATCGCGCCGGTGTCAACCTGGGCCAGAAGGAATCGGTACGGGAGAAGAACGGCGCACAGCACCGGGATACAGCCCAATGCTCTCTTCATTGGAACCTCCTTGACGTGCTCCTGCAATGCGGGGCCGGCCGACCGCTCCGGACCACTGCCAAACTTGCGAAGTTCGGAATATGAGCCAGACTAACGTCACTTGTCAAGAAATGTGCCAGCGCGATATTAGTTATCAAATTTTTTGGGTGTAGAGAAGCTTTTTAATCGCGCTACTTCAGCCTGGTTGGCTCCGTGTGCCGGCACTCGCCCTGGCCATCATCGATAATTAACAGTGATGTGTTCATCGCCCGGCCCGGTCAATATGACGCCGCCGCGCTCCCAGCCTGTCGGCGGTCCTCCCAGTACTGCTCAAAGCGGCCATTGAGGGGCATAGAGAAGACCTCCTGATCCTCGCGTATAGCATACGCAAGGCAACATGCCACAAAAAGAGGTCTGCCCTCCCAACTTCTATGTCGCGCACGCCGCGCGATACGATTCCTTGCCTGGGCGAGTAATCCGGAGTATATTGCCCATCTGCCGGCAGAACGGCGTGAGTCGGCGTCCAGGAGGCTCGTCATGATCACTAGTCATCGACTTTCGGCACGACTCGTGATTTCCGTGCTGGTCGGCCTGGTTTCGGTCCTCAGTGCCATTCCTGTGTATGGGCAGGTTTCGTCGACCGGCGCGTCGCTTCCTAAGCGCCTGGTCGGCGACTACGGCTATTGGAGCCGAGTGCAGACTCCGCCTTACAGTGCGGCACAAATTCCCTTCAACGAGCTGACGCATGTTAATCACGCGGGCGTGAGTTTCAATGCGTTTGCCAACCTCGTCGTACCGACCGGCTTCCTGGAGCCGGAACTCATCCAGAATGCCCATGCTGCAGGAGTGAAGGTGCTTTTGCTGCTGGGCGGCGACTTCCCAGCGCTCGACATCAACCCTGCTCTCATAACCACTCTGGTAGGCAACCTGCAGACCTTTATCAATAATAACGGCGATGACGGCGTGGACATCGATTGGGAGTATCCCAGCACGGTCCTGGACCGTCAAACTTTTTTTAACTTGATGGCAGCGTTGCGTGCTGCCTTCCCGAGCCCAACTTACTTGATCTCCGCAGACGTGCCCCCCTGGGGCGGTTACGGATATGATCTCTCCGGCGTCGAGCCGCTGGTCGATTACTTCAACATTATGATGTACGACTGCGCCGGGCCTTGGACAGATGACGCGCAGCTCAATTCCGCCATCTTCCCCGATCCACACAACCCCGAGCCCTACGAGTGCGAGCCCGGCGGCAGCGTCGAAGAAGCGGCCAACATCTTCCTGAACCAGATGAATCTTCCCGCTTCCAAGCTGAACATGGGCACCCCGTTCTATGGCTACTTCTACCAAAACGTCAGCGCACTGTGGGGGTCCTGCACGAACTGCGGCAGCACCGTGCTCTCCGAGAATTACGGCACCTTCATCAAGCAGCGGATCAATCGCCAAGGCTGGGAAACCTATTACGACCCGGTCTCGCTGGTGCCGTACATGTTGAGAACGGACGGCAAGCCCGGATACATCACTTACGATGACTATTTTTCGACGTACTACCGCGTTTGGTACTCGGTGCGGCGGCGCGGGCTGGGCGGCACCTTCATGTGGTCGCTCGATGCCGATTACGACGGCCATTCGCAGGACCTGCTGGACGCCATGTATCGCGCCACGGTCCAAAGCAACAATTGAAAGCCCTTGTTGGGCTGGGAGTCGAACTGGCGCGATAATAATCTGAATGGGGACGAGAAGATAAATTTATTGGACCGTTCACCGTGGACCGAGCATCCTTCAAGGAGCGGCTCAGACGCGCTGTTCAGCCGCGATGGACTTTTTGAATACGGAGTCTTGATCTTGATCCTGCAGGACCAGAGGAGCTGTTGTTGCGCGTGTTGTTGTCGCACCAGTGCGTCTTCTGGCCGCGAGGATCCCCTAGCTTAGTTTGTCAGCCTAAACAGAAATTAAGCGGAATCCAAGCCCCTTGGCCAGACAGGCGTCCTGGTCAGTGGGCTTTTTCATTTTTGGAGCCATCAACCTATGGAGACGATCACCGAAACTAAGGCGCAGCGCGCGGAGCGTCTGAAACGCGAGAAAAACCCCTGGGAATGCCTTGACGAAATCAGGCGCTTCGCGCGCGATGGCTATGATGCCATTCCGCCCGAGTGGCTCGGCACTTACTTTCGTTGGTGGGGCGTTTACACCCAAGGCGACGGCGCCGGTGCGCTCGGCGGTAAGGGCGGCGAGGGCCGGTCGGTGCCGTACTTCATGGCGCGTATTCGGATCCCCAATGGCTTGCTTCAGTCGCACCAGCTTCGTGCCATCGCCGACGTGGCGGAACGGTACGCCCGCGGAGTGGCCGATGTGACGGTGCGGCAGAACGTCCAGCTCCACTGGCTCACCATTGAATCGCTGCCACAAGTGCTCGAAACCTTGTGGGGCGCCGGCCTCACCACCATGGGTTCCTGTGGCGATGACACCCGCAATATCACCGGCTGTCCGCTGGCCGGTCTCGACGCCGACGAGATTTGCGACGCCTCGCCGCTGGCCCTCGAAGCGAATGACATGCTGCTTGGCAATCCGGAGTTCTACAACCTCCCGCGCAAGTTCAAGATCTGCATTACCGGTTGCCACGTCTGGTGCTCGTATCCGGAGATCAATGACCTCGCGCTGACCGCCATCACGCGCACGGTCGGCGGGCGCCTCGAGACAGGCTTCAGCATCCGCGTGGGCGGCGGACTTTCCACCGAGCCGCACTTCGCGCTGCGATTGAACGCCTTCGTGCGACGGGAGCAGGTATTGCCCGTGATGCGCGGAGTTGCCGAGATCTTCCGCGATACCGAATGCCTGCGCGAGAACCGCGGGCGGGCGCGCCTCAAGTTTCTCTTCATGCGTCACAACTGGACGGCTGACAGCTTTCTGCAGGAACTGGAGAGGCGCATAGGCTTTGAGCTCGATCCGGCAGCACCGGAGAGTCCGCCGCGCGACGTCTATCGCGATCACGTGGGCATCCACGCCCAGAAACAACCAGGGCTGTGCTACGTGGGCGTCGCCGCGTTGCGCGGCCGCATGACGGCCAGCCAGGTTCGCGCCGCGGCCGATCTCGCCGAGGTCTACGGAACCGGTGAGGTGCGGACGACCACCATGCAGAATCTGCTGATCACCGGAGTTCCCGAAGGCTGTGCCAGACTGCTGGCGATGGAACTCGATGCCGAGGGCCTGAAGACGAGCGCGTCGCCCTTCTGGCGTGGTGTGATGGCTTGTACCGGGACGGAGTTTTGCAAGCTCGCCATCACCGAGACCAAGGGCTTTGCGCGCTGGCTTGTGGAGGAAATGGAGGAACGTCTGCCGGGATTCGATCAGCACCTCAAGCTGAATGTGACGGGATGCCCGAATGGCTGCGGCCAGCACTGGCTTGCGGACGTCGGCTTGGAGGGCAAAAAGATCAAGGTGAATGGCGAGCATGTGGATGCCTACTATTTCAGCGTCGGGGGCGCAGTGGGACGGCATCAGGCGTTTGCGCGTCCAATCGGTTACCGCTGCGCGGCGCGAGAAGTTCCCGAGGCGCTGGAACGCCTGCTGTCCTGTTATCTGCAGACGCGGGAGCCCGAAGAGAACTTGCGGCAGTTCTTCGGCCGTCACAGCGACGAGGACCTTCGGACTCTCCTGGCCGGTGAAGCGGTACCGTTGGTGATGCGAGATCCGTCGCCCGGCCCGGTGCCACATGGCGTGGAGGGATAGACAACATGGCTTGCTTTGAAAGCCGCCTCGCCGATCGTTACGGCCAGGGGCGGCAAGAAGGAGAGCTTTCCAAATTTGGCTTGGCAAGGCCTGCGCCCCTGAATTCGGACGAGGCCGACCCAAGGGTCGGCCCTACGGGGGTGGTTGGTCTTCCGCGAACTGAGGCAGAGAGATGGACCGCGAAAGAAGTACTGTGCTGGGGATTCGGCCGATTCTCCCCGGACATCGCCATCGCCTCGGCCTTCGGCGCGGAGGGCATGGTTCTCATCGATCTGGCCTCGCGCGTTCACAGCAATTTTCGAGTCTTCACGCTCGATACGGGCTTCTTCTTCCCCGAGACCTACGAACTAATCGAAAAGGTCGAGCGCCGCTACGGCATCCAGGTGGAACGCTGCCAGCCGGAGCTCACGGCCGCGGAGCAGGAGCGAATCCACGGCCCGGCGCTTTGGGCGCGCGATCCGGATCGATGCTGCGGCTCGCGCAAGGTGGAACCGTTGAGAAACAAGCTCCGGCAATTGACCGCCTGGGTGTCGGCGATTCGCCGCGAGCAGACGGCAGCGCGCGCCGGCAGCTTCAAGATCGAATGGGACGCGAAATTCGAACTCGTTAAGCTCAACCCGCTGGCGGATTGGACCTCCGGCGACGTGTGGACTTACATTCGCTCTCACGGTGTCCCTTACAATCCCCTGCACGACCGGAACTACCCGAGCATCGGCTGCACTCATTGCACGCGTGCGGTGCGCCCCGGCGAACCTCCGCGCGCCGGACGATGGGCGGGACTTCAGAAGACCGAATGCGGTTTGCATACTCGAATAGTCGGCGGCGATGCCGGCTCCACTATGACAGCCGCCGGACAGGTGACAAGTGCTGCCATCGATATCGCTTGAACAAGGGCAACCCGTAGCTAAAGCTACCAGCGTCAAGTCAGAGCGCGCGAGCGCGGCCTTGTTTCCGATGTTCCTGAAACTCACGGGTCGAGCCTGCCTCGTGGTGGGCGCGGGTTCGGTTGGCGCTGCCAAGATCGAAGGTCTCATGGCGACGGGCGCGAACATCACCGCGGTTGCGCCGCACGCCACGGATGCCGTGCATTCGTGGGCTGAAGCGGGAGATCTCATCTGGCGTGTCCGCAACTTCGAACCTTCCGACCTCGACGGTATCTTCCTGGTTGTAGCCGCTACTTCCTCGCCGGCCGTGAACGATCTTGTGTTCAAAGAAGCGCAGCGCCGAGGCGTGCTCGCGAACGTGGTGGATGATCCTCCTCGCTGCGACTTTTACTATCCCGCCGTGGTCCGGCGCGGCGCGCTTCAAATTGCGATCTCCACCGACGGAAAGAGTCCAGCACTGGCGCAGCGATTGAGGCAGCAATTTGAGCAGGAATTTGGCCCCGACTATCGGCATTGGGTAGAAGAACTGGGGCGGCAGCGACAGCGGCTTTTTGAGCAGCCGATCGGTCCTGACGAGCGCAAACGGATTCTGCATACTCTAGCGAGTCAATCGAGTTTCGAGGCGTATATCCGCAGGCGCGGCGTTGGTGATAAAGACCAACGCCGCCGAGAGGATAGGGAATGAGCGGCAAGGTCTATCTTGTAGGCGCAGGGCCTGGCGACGCGGAGTTGCTCACGCTCAAGGCGCTGCGCATCCTTCGTGAAGCCGACCTCGTGTTACATGACGATCTTGTGTCGCCAGAAATTCTGCGCCTGGTGCCGCCGGACGTTCAACTGTCGAGTGTCGGAAAGCGCTGCGGGCGCAAATCGGTGAGCCAAACGGAAATCAATTCGCGCATGGTCACGGGCGCGCAGCAGGGGCTGACCGTCGTGCGGTTGAAGTCTGGCGATCCGGGAATATTCGGTCGCGGCGGCGAGGAGATCGAAGCGCTGCTCGCGGCCGAAGTGGACTTCGAAGTTGTTCCCGGTGTGACCTCCGCCTGCGCCGCCGCTGCGAGCGCAGGCATTTCGCTGACTCACCGGCGCTCCGCCTCCACCCTTATCTTTCTCAGCGGACACACCGGATCCGGAAAGACGGAAAACGACTGGCCGACGCCGAATTCTGGCGAAGGGACCGCTTCAGCTGCCACACTCGTGATCTATATGCCAGGTCCGGATTACGGCCGGCTTCGCGAGCGGCTGCGCACCGCTGGCGTGAAAGGCGACACGCCCTGTCTGTTGGTGTCAGGCGCATCAACCGATAGCCACCTCGCGTATTCCACGACGGTCGATAAGCTCGGCGAGATTGCCGTCACGCCCGCCGCCAACATTCTGCTGGTCGGCGAGGTCACAAGAATGGCGAGTGAGCCTACTCGTAATGTTGACTCGTGGCAGGCCTCAACGTGGCCGTGGTTGCTTCCGGAGAAGGTTCCTAATCCGCTTGAGTTCTGAAGCAGTGTTAGCCACCGTGAGTCTTCGAGCCGTTCGCAAACCTGCTCACGTCAAAGGCCCCAACATTGGGCAAGATCCTGTCGTCCGGTATAGGCTCGCCCCACTCCGTGCGGATCGGGACGACGCCTGCCCATATCGGCCGTAAGTAGTCTTCTTCATCATCGATGGGCGGCCCCGTCCGAACCTTCGCAGAAACCTCGGCAAGCGGCAGCGCCAGGACGCTGGTGGCCTTCAGTTCCTGCTCATTCGGAGGACGCACTTCTTCCCAGCGGCCCGGAACGAGGTGGTTTGTAAAGGAGCGCAGCGCCTGCAACTTCTCTGCGGGATCGGTCACGAGCCGCGCCCGGCCCAGCACCACCACGGAGCGGTAGTTCACAGAATGATGGAACGCGGAGCGCGCCAGCACGAGACCGTCCACCCGAGTCACGGTAACGCACACCAGCACTCCTTCATCGAGAACACGCAGCATCCGGCTTGCGGCTGAACCGTGGATGTAGACTTGGTCGTCCACCCGTGCGTAGCCGGTGGGAATCACGTAGGGCTGGCCATCGACGACAAAGCCCACGTGGCAAACGCGGCCCTCGTCGAGAATTGAATACACCTGCCCTTTATCGTAGGAAGCCCGCTTCGGCAAGCGTTTGACCTGAGTTCTGGCAGTGGGCGTGAACGCACTCATTTTGATCTCAGTCGAGCCGGCGTCACGCTTTACCCAGCACCAGACGATCGAGGCGCTGGCTCAAATCCCGCAAGTAGGCTTCGTCGCCGCCTTCGAGCTCGGTGATGATCGTACCGTTGTAGTGAATGTCCGACAGCGCCTTGCGCACGGCCGCCCAGTCGACGTCACCCTCGCCCAGATTCACCCATTTATAGCAGTCGTCCTGGCGCTTGAAGTCCTTGGCGTGCATGTCGGCGATGCGGTGGCCGAGGGTGCGAATCCAGTCCTGCGGATACCCGTATAGCACTACGTTGCCAACGTCAAACCACGCCTTGACCCAAGGACTGTGGAATTGATCGATATAAGTTGCAAATTCCAACGGGCTCAGCAAGAACTTGTTCCACACTTCTTCAATTGCGATCACCACCTGTAGCTCCTGCGCGAGCGGCAGCAGCTTGCGAATCTGAGTCTGGGAGCGCACCCAAGCCTCTTCGTACGTGGTCTGAGGATTGACCACGGCCGGTACCAAAAGGACGTACCTGGCGCCCCAGAGTTTGGCATTGTGCAGCGAGGTGCGCATGCCATCCAGACTCTTTTCCACCACGGTCGTGTCCGCCGACGAGAGCGGCCACTTCCAGTGATCCATGTTCATCACCGAATCGATGCGGATTCCTGCGGCGTCTGCGGCCTGCTTGATCTCGTCGGCTTCATGAGCGTCAGGTGTTGTGTTCACCTGCAGGGCCTCGAAGCCTACGTCGCGCGCCATCTTGAAGCGATCCGTGTAGCTGAGATTCTTGGGCAGCATGTCTACCAGCACACCCTTCTTGATGGGAAGCGGGGCGGCATCAGGAGCAGGCGGCGGTGCGGACGGCGCTGCATCAGACGCCGGCGCGCCAATAGCTAAGCCCGCGCCCAAGCCTCCGGCACAAGCTGCGATCGAAGATTTCAAAAAGTCCCGGCGTGATGCGTCCTTAGGCATATTATCTTCCCCCAGGTGACTGATCAAATAAAGAGGTTTAACCACAAAGACCACAGAGACTTTTTCCGCGATCTCTGTACTCTCCGTGGTGAATCTTTGCACCGAACAGCCGCACCACCGGCAAAGAGAACCCCGGCAGGATTTCCGGAACCTCGAAGGTGTCGCGTACCCTCGAAGTGCGCAACGGCGCGTTGGGCTCGTAAACGTCCACCTCGCGCTCGTCCGGATCCGCCACCAGTACAACCCTAACGCCCGGCCTTGAAGTATTAGCGGATCCTCCGTGTCATATCCCGCGCCGTGCCTGCCAAGCGAGCGGACGATCGCAGCGCAATGCGTCGCGCCGACTTCGGATCACTCGAACCCAAAATCTTGATAACCAATCCGGGAACCGCTTTCAAAGCGTGTTTCGGGTCAACGCCCGTGAGCGGGTCGGCCGGAACAAAGGCCACGTCTGGAGCGCGCACCCCGCGCGACAGGATTTCGAACCAGGTGTCCGCCGTAACGAGACTCAGATTGTGAGCATCAACGAAGCCCTTCAGAAGTGTGTAGCATCGGTGGATGATCTGCCATTGTTCGAGGCTGTTGGGAGACACGTAGACAAGTTCTCCTTCGTCCAACTCGTAGCCGCCCCCTTCAAAAGGCTTAGGAGTACTCCCCGGCGCAATGTCTCCAGCGCATCCCGGTTCTCCCCTGATTTCCTTCGAAAATTCGCGTATGTCGTTGATTCTGCAATGTCGCGTCTGGCCGCTTTGGGGCAGAGCCAGCGAGCGGACGCGAATGCCCAGCTTGCCGAGCCGCCGTAAATGATGCCGAATCAGTCGGGTCCTTTGCTTTTCGTCTATCACCGGTACACCCACTTCCTTGTAGGCCCGGCCGGTTTTCAGCACCTGATAATAGAGCACCAACAAGGTATGCGCTATAGCCACGGTGGCGGGTGGTTTACGTTGTTTCTTGGCCGCCAGCCGCCAGAACTTCTGCTTCAGAAAAGAGTTCTTCTTCCCTGCAGCACCCCAGGCACATTCCATCAGCGTGCCGCGCAACCAGCGGTTCCCCTTGGTCGTCTTGCTGCCCTTGTTCTTGCCGGCGCTGCGGTTGTTGCCCGGGCAGACCCCAGCCCACGAACTCAGATTCTTCTCCGACCCAAGCCGACCCATGTCCGGGCCGACTTCCGCCAGTACACTGGCGGCGCTGTTTTCCTTCACCCCGGGTACCGTCTGCAGCAACTGCCACTGCGCGGTATAACCCAGGGCTTCGATCTTGGCCACAATCTCCTGATCCAGCTCTAGGAGGTGCTCCTCCAAAAACCGC
>Ga0335078_10007173_pt1 | contig 16518 bp, 16 predicted proteins | sample Lox_Sample_32_FD_206711 | JGI IMG/M metagenome (GOLD analysis project Ga0335078, IMG submission 206711) | Soil microbial communities from Loxahatchee National Wildlife Refuge, Florida, United States - Lox_Sample_3.2 | ecosystem: Environmental > Terrestrial > Soil > Wetlands | place: USA...
GGTGGCGGCATCCACCGGCGCGCCCGCGGATGCGGCAGGTGTTGCGGTGGATGACGACTGCTCTTCTTCCTTCTTTCCGCAACTTACCAGGGCAAACGCCACGGCTGCGGCAACTAAGACATATGCACTATAACGAAGTTTCATTTTTTGCTTTCCATCCTCCTCACTGGCGAAACTATTGTAATTCTTTCCGCGGGCCGGGTCTTGCTATTTTCCTGTGGGAGACGAGCTGCCACCGGATGGCATGCGCGCGGCCAGTCTCCGCTGTTCATCAGGCGTCATCTGCAGCAGGAATCGAACCATCAGGTCGGCGTGGTCGCCCGTGTAGGTCTTAGCTTCCGGCGGCAAGTTTCCATTGAAGATCCATCGGCTGCCGTCCCAATGGAAAAGTCCGCTGGGCATGGCCGTGCCGGGAATGATCTTTGCCGGATCGGTCACCCAGCGTTCCGCCCAGGCTTGGCGCAAACGGTCACCGGCAAGAATAAAGTTCGGCGCGGTGGCGTTCTTATCGTGATTCGGATCGCCCGTCGCGTGGCACTTCAAACACGGCGCGGCTGGATTGGTGAATAGATCTTGAGCGAGCGTCATTTCCGTGGTCGTCAGCGGAGCGCGCTTTTCCGGAATGTACGGTTCAGCCTGCGTGGACATCGCCTCAAAGAAAAGTACGAGCTTGCGAATTTCGTCGTCGCTCAGGAAGAAGGTCGGCATGCGGATTTGCAGATAGCTGCGCACACCGTTCTTGTTCACATCCGTGGTGCTGAGCGACGGATTCGCCAGAAATTGCTTCAGCCATTCCGGATTTACACGCGCGCCTTCACTGGTCAGGTTCGGCGGCGCGTTGGCCTTGTCTTCGCCCTGATAGAAAGGCAAATCCTGAACGACAGTCTTTTGTCCAACGGCAATCTGGTGGCAGCCGATGCAGTTGTACTTGGTGGCGATCCACCAGCCTTCCTGAACGTCGTGGCCCATGCCGGCGGGCTTGTACATGTATTCCGGCGGCAACTGCGGATCCACGCTGCCAAGCAGGAATGTGACGACGGCGTCGAGCGAAGCCTTGTCAAGCTGGCCCGGATGCTTCGGGTCATCCAGATTCGGCGACGGCATGCGCAGGCGATCCATCGGGTCGGGCTTGTACTTGCCTTCGTCGAAGATCGCGGGATTCGAGAGCTTGGCTTCAAAGAAGCCCTTCGCGTCATACCAACTGCCGCGGGGATCCTTCTTGCCGTCCGGCAAAAAGCCGCGCTTGGCATCTTCGGTGAAAAGCGAAAAATCCAAACGCTCGATGGGCTTGCTGCCTTCGTTGGTGAGCTCCGTGCCGATGCGCCCTTCATCTTCGAGTCCGGCAATTTCGTGGCAGCCCGCGCACCCATAATGCTGAATGAGCGCCTTGCCCTTCGCGGCTTGCTGAGGATCGTCCATGAACGGCGCGGCAGGATAAGTGACGCCATCATGCTTTTCCGTCATCAGGAAACTGGCGATGTCGCGCGAATCGGCGTCGGTGAGCCGCAGGCTTGGCATCACGGTGGGCTGCTGGACTTCCAGCTGGTGGCCGTCATTCGGGCAGCGGGAATGATCCAGATCGAACTGGAACGGCAGGCCGTGCTTGGCGTAATCCTCCGGCGTGATGTCCTTCTTTTCAAACGGACAGTACGGCAGCGTGCGTTCGCGCGGGTTGTGCACCCAGCGCACGAGGTATTCGTAATTTTCTTTTTCGCCGATGCGGCTGAGATTCGCGGCAAAATCGCCGCCAATCAGGTTCGCGCCTTCGCCGATGGAATGGCAGGAAAGGCAGCCGCGCTCATTCACCAGTTCCTTGCCGTGCGCGGCGTCTCCAGCCGGCTGCGGCTTCAGCGCCGGGCCGGTGATGCCCGCCTGCCAGATGTAAGCCGAGATGGCCTGAATCTCGTACGGCTGGAGGCGGAATTGCGGCATCTTCGTCGTGGGACGGAAGGTGTGCGTCTGCGCGAGCCACACCGGTATCCATTCCTTGCGCAGCTTCATCCGGACTTCCTTCAAATCCGGGCCGACGCGCTTGGCTTCGCGCATCAGCGATGATGTGAGCTGATCGAGTTGCTCGACCTGCGCGTCAATCTTGCTGCTCTGAACGGTAAGGTTGATCGCCTGCGCATTCAGCCGCTGCGCCGTAGCGTTGTCGGCCGCGCGATCGGCCTGCGCGTTCAGCCGCGGAATGTCGAGGCCGTACTGATCCTTCGTCATTTCCAGCTGCATGATCTTCTGGCGCGTGGCGTTCAGGCGTTCGTTCTCATCGTCGAAGCCCGCATATTTGTGGCAGCCGATGCAGCCGCGCTCACGGAACAGCGAACGTCCGCGATTTAGAACGTCGGCGTGATCCGTGAACATATCCGCCGCGTGGCAGTTCTGGCAGCCGGCATCATAATTTTCCGGATAATTTAGCGGCCACAGCCAGTGTTCGTAGCGCCCATGAGCCTTCTCGACTGAATCAAGCGCGCGGCCGTTCCCGCCGTGGCAGGGCGAACATCCAAAGCGCTCCTGCGGATGCCAGACAAAGAGTTGCGGATCAGGGTGCGTCGTGAAGGGAGCATCGTGGCTTTTGGCCATGCCCAGGTCGGCCTTGGTAAGCGTCATCGTGGCAGGCACGACGAGCGGATCCATGGCGATGTGGCAGGATTGACAGCGATCCACCAGCCCAACGCCGCCGAGGAAATTGATCATCGTGCCGCTGGGATTTACGTTGATCTGGCGCAGATCAATTTTGAAGGTGGTGAGCGAATTGCGCAGACCTTCGAGGCCGGCAAGGCTTGTGCCGCTCAGGTGTTGCTTCACGTAATCGTTCAGCGCATCCTGCGCGGCCTTCACCGGCGCGTCAATATCGCCGCGCTTGGTGACGAGCTGCGCCTTCGCAGCCATCAAATCCGTGAAAGTCTTGTTCAACTCGTCATAGTTGAGTTTTTTGACGACGGTCGAACCATCGGCCATCGGCCATTCGACTTCGCGAGTTTCATTCTTTGCGTCTTCCACGTCCTTCAGGCGCGAAGCCTTGGTGCTCTTGTCCGATGCGGGAACAATTTCCTCCTGGAAGATCAGCGAGCCAACTTTTCCGCGCGCATCCTGAAAGGCGGGCGTCATCGCGGTGCGCTGTTCATCGAGCAGCGCGACCTCTTTATCGTTTTCCGCGTCTGCCGCTTTCGTGGCCGCCTGCGCCGCATCCAGCGTGGCCTTTAGTTTCTGAAATTCCGGCGACGCGGTAAGCGCCTGCTCCGTCTTTCTTTCCTGGTTGATCTGCACGCCGAGATATTTGTCGTACGCCCCGACGAAATCGCGCTGATAGCCGCGCCAGGGACGCAGACCAAAAAATTCGGCGTAGAGCGACCAGCCGACGGTGAGCATCAGCAGAAATACGGAAACCAATAGAATCGTGCTGAAAGACCGGCTGACTACTGGATCCGGCGTAGAAGGTTCAGGCACCCAGGGCCTCCTCGAGGGTGAACTGCGCTCCGGCGGCGCGCGGCATGGCTAGACGCTGAACCATGGCGTCTCCCAAACATATTTCACGCGGAACAACAGCCTGAGCAGAATCTTGATGGGCAACGAAACCATGAGCGACAAAAACAGCAACATCGTCACCGTCTGCAGAATGGACATGCGCCTGTAGATCTTGCGGCTGAATTCGCTGATGTTCGCCAGCCAGTGCAGAAAATAAAATGACACGATGAAATAAATCGTCAGCGGGAAAATGCCGAAAATTCCGCGCGCAATCAGCGCCGAGAACGGCTTCCAGCCCGCCGGCAAGACGTGCGCCAGCCATGAGCCATCTATGCCGAAAACTTGGTCCAGGTTCCGGTTCACGGCGTAGTCCACGCGCGAGGCGTCCCAGGTTTGCGTCGGCCAGAACCACATCCAGCCGGGGCCGCGGATGAACGTACCGATCACGATCATCAGCACCCACAGGCCGACGAAGCCGACCAGGAAAGTCCAGATAGCGAATTTGCGCTGCTTGTAAGTGTAATAGCCGTTGCCAAGAGGGTTTTCGTCTATATAAGGTATGACCATCAACCCCACAATGATCAGGCTGGGCATCACCACGCCCGCAATCCAGGGATCGAAGTAGACGAGCATTTCCTGCAGCCCAAGGAAATACCACGGGGCCTTGGCGGGATTCATCGTTACGTTCGGGTTTGACGGTTCTTCCAGCGGCGCATTCAGCGTCAGCGACCACACCATCAGCAGCACGGTCACCAAAATCGCGGCGACAAACTCGATGCGCATCAAGTACGGCCAGGTGTGCACCTCCCTATCCCAGCCCTTTTCGTATGCCTGCGTCTTGCGGTACGCGGTCTTGGCGAGTTGCGGATCGGCTTCGAGTCTGGCGATCAGCTCATCATTTTGCTTCGCCTGACGGAACGCGTACCAGATATAAAAAGGCATAAGGAAGAGCAACGCCACGATGGGAACGTTATCGGGCGCGGAAATCACTTCCCAGAGCTGGTGCCAATTGCCGAACATCCTCAACCCACCTCTCGCAAATGCGGCGGAAATTTCCGCCGATTACCGCTTTACTTGTTCTGCCCGCTGGGCCGCATGATCACCGGCCGCGGGCCCTTTTCTACCTTGATTTCCGCTTCGAGCATCACCGGCGCAGGCCCGGAAATTCCGCCGTCCTTGCGCACGCGCCAGAAGTGCACGGCCATGAAGATCGAGGCAATCAGCGGAATCGCGATGCAATGCCAGATGTAGGCGCGCAGCAGCGCGTTTGCATCCACGATGCTCCCGCCCAGCAAAGCGAAGCGCACGTCGTTGTACGGCGTCATGCCGAAGAGCGCGCCAAAAGGTCCTTCCGTCCCCAGCAGAGGCGTCGCGCGAGCCATGTTCGTGCCAACCGTCACGGCCCAGAATCCCAGTTGATCGTCGGGCAACAGATAGCCGGTAAACGAAAGCAAAAGCGTCAACACCATCAGCAGCACGCCGACGCACCAGTTGAATTCCCGAGGCTTCTTGTAGGAGCCAGTGAGGAACACGCGGAACATGTGCAGCCACACGGCGATGATCATCAAGTGCGCGGCCCAGCGGTGCATGTTGCGCAGTAGCTTGCCGAAGGGAACGTCGTTTTCCAGATACAGAATGTCGCGGAAGGCCTGCACCTTGGTGGGGTGGTAGTAATACATCAGCAGCACGCCGGTGAAGGTGAGCACCACGAACAAATAAAAGGTGATGCCGCCCATGCCCCAGGTGAAGTTGTACTTTACCGCGTCGCGATTGACCTTGGCAGGATGAAGATGGAAGAAAACGTTGCTCAGGACGCTGAGCGCGCGGTTGCGCGGCGTTTCATCGTGCTTGACGCGGAAAATTGAACGGTACAGCTGCGTTTTTTCGGGATCTTTCAATCCCTCCAGCTGTTCCTTGCTTTTTGCGGAGACATATTCCTTCAGGCCTTTCGCGTCATCTTTGACGCGACCGACGATGCCAGGTTTTTTCTCCCCGTTTTCGTCCGCCACCACTTCCCCCTACTGGTTCACAATTCCGTCGGAGCGCTTATACGTTCAGGAACGCGCCCGGATCGTTGAAATGGTTCACGCCCGCCCGTGGATCATCCTGGTAGAGACGGCTGGAATCCACGATGATTTTGCCCGTGCCATCGAGTGTGAGGTTACAGCGATCCATCGGCCGCGGCGCGGGACCTTCAAAGTTGATACCTTCGCTGTCGTAACCGCTGCCGTGACACGGGCACTTGAATTTGTTTTCCGCCGATTTCCATTCTGGAGTGCAGCCCAGGTGCGTGCACCGCGCGAAGATCACGAAAAGGCGTCCCGGCTCCTTCACCACCCACACGCGATTGGTCATCAGAAAGCGCTGGTCGATTCCCAAATCGAAATCGGAAGGATAGCCAATGCTGAAAATGGGATTCGGCTCGTACAGCGCGCGCGGAAAGAAAAACCTGAGGAACATCAGGAAGTTGATACCGAGGTAGCCCCACACCATCGCCCAGGTCATGCGGCGGCGCTGTAGGTTTACGTCAGCTTCCGGATCCTTTACCTGCTTTGCGGCCTTCGCTGCGGGCTTCGGCGGCGCAGCTGCTGGAGGCGCGGCACTTGCTCCAGGTTGCGCGGCTTTGCCCTCATTCTGATCAGGCATAATTATTGCGAACGTCCTCTGTGGAGACCCGAGAAAATTAAAGCATATTTACACACACTTTTTATATTCTGTGCGCCCGATTGTGTCAAGGGATTCCCCAAAAAAGAAAATCGGCTTTTGCGCCGTCGAAACCGGGGCGTATTGAGAAAAGCACACCGCTGCGCCGCTGGATTGCCGCGTACCCAGTAGGACGCCACAATTAAGCTCGCGGTGAATGGTGTGCCGCCGCGCACGGACAATCGGTGGATGGAGCGGTGAGTGAGTTCGAGACTTCTGCGGAACAACTTGCGTGAACTTCTGTGCGTCGCTGCGTGCATGCCGGCGATGCTTTGCGCGCCGATAGCTTTTGCGCAACAGCAGCAGCCACCGCTGCCGCAGGACGACGTGATCCGCATAAAGGTGGACGCGGTGAGCGTACGCGTAAGTGTGATGGACGCGAAAGGCAGGCCGATCACCGGTCTGTGCAAAAGCGATTTTCGCGTGTTGGACAATCACGTCGAGCGCCCTTTGACCGGATTCGATGAATCAAACGATCCGGCGCAGATTGTTTTCCTCGTTGAATCAAGTCCCTCCGTTTATTTTCTGCGGAAAGCTTATCTTGCCGCGGCCCAAGGACTGGTAGCCGGGCTTTCGCCGGCGGATCGCATCGCAGTGGTTTCCTATTCCACCGCGCCGAGTTTGGTGCTCGGCTTCACGCCGGACAAACAACTCGCGCTTGCCGCACTCGGCGGAATGCAGGTGGATTACGTGAAGGGCTACCTGGACTTGAATCTTTCATCGAGTTTGCAGATGACGCTTGGTTGGCTGAATTCCCTGCCGGGCGAAAAAACAATCGTGCTCATTTCGTCCGGCATCGACGCATCCGTGAAGGAGCGCGAAATTTTAGAGCGAAAGCTCGAAGCGTCAGACACTCGAGTGCTGGCGGTTTCTTCTCTGAGCAATCTGCGCGCCACGCCAAAGGAAGCGAAGCGTTCGGGGCTGTCTCGCCAGGATCAGGTCTGGCTGCAGGGCGAATTCGCGACGGCGGATAGTTCCCTGCGAGAGGTTGCGGCGGTCACTGGTGGCTCCGTCTATTTTCCAAGGACAGCGCAGGATTTGAATCACGCGCTCACAGCCATCGTACAACTGACGCGCCAAGATTACTTGCTGACGTTTGATCCCGCCGCGCGCGACGGACAGGTTCATTCCATCGAAGTGAAGGTCAATCACCGGGCCCACAGTGTGACTTATCGGCGGGCGTACCTGGCACCGCCGCCTGCAAATTAAGCGGAGCGCCCGAACATACTGTATGCACGCATTCCCGAAGGCGAGTAAGATTTCCGGCGACGTAAGAAACGCTTTGCCAATTCGATCATCGAACCGGGCAGGAGGTGGACATGGCACGATACGGAAAAGCGGCAGGCAAGAGTGTTGAGCGCGCGATGCGTAAGGAAAAGCGCGGCACGCTGCGTTCAGGCAAGGGCGGCAAGGTGACCAGCCGCAAGCAGGCCATCGCGATCGGTCTTTCGGAGGCGCGCAAAAAGGGCGCAAAGGTTCCGAAGAAAAAGAGCTGAGTTTTTCGCAGGGGAAGATCGTTTTAGTGGTGCGGGCATCCGTGCCTGCGCGTTTTTACCTTCTGCCGAGAAAAGCCGCAGACAGTAAGGTTTGCGCTACCCGTCACAACGCGCGGAAATTTTTCTCGCGAGCGCGCGCCGCAATACGGCTATCCATGCAGCGGCGGCGGTTCATTCAGCACCAGCCAATACACGCCCAGTTGCGCCGCGGCCTCAACAAACTGCTCAAAATCCACCGGCTTTCGCACGTAGCTGTTCGCGCCCAGACCGTATCCTTTGATCCGATCCTCCTCTTCATTCGAGGAAGTGAGAATTACAACCGGCAGGAGCTTTGTCCGCTCATCGGCGCGAATGCGCCGCAAAACTCCGAGGCCGTCAATTTTCGGCAGCTTCAGATCCAGCAGAATCACCTGCGGCATTTCTCCGGCGTCGCGCCCGGCGTATTCGCCTTCACACAAAAGATAATCGAGCGCCTCTTTGCCGTCGTGCGCAACGGTGATTTCGTTCTTGAACTTATTTTTGTTCAGCGCGCGAACGGTCAACGCTTCGTCATCCGGATTATCTTCCACCAGCAGAATGCCTTTATTTTTCATCCTTCGCTCCCTTGTCCGACTTTTCGCCGATCGTAAAATAGAATGTCGCGCCCTTCCCTAATTCGCTTTCCGCCCAGATGCCTCCGCCGTGCCGCTGAACAATCGTCTGCACCGTGGCCAGGCCGATGCCGGTTCCCGTATATTCCGCGTCGGAATGCAGGCGCTGAAACGCGCCGAACAACCTGTCGGCATAGCGCATGTCAAAACCAGCGCCGTTGTCGCGCACGAAAAACGCCGGAGCGCCGTTGACCTTTGCCTTTCCAAATTCAATGCGCGCCGATTCGCACTTGGAGGTGAATTTCCACGCGTTTCCGAACAGGTTTTCCAGCGCCGCACGCAGCAAACCCGGATCGCCGGATGTGTTGAGGCCCTTTTCGATTGCGACGTTCACGCAGCGGCCCTGATCCGCGGCTTGCAGCGAATCCAGCACGCTGGTCGCAAGCGAGGTCAGATCCACGGGCTGCATGCGCAGTTGCGCACGGGAAATGCGGGAAAGAGTCAGCAGGTCATCAATCAGCGCACCCATGCGCTGGGTGGCGCCGCGGATGCGCTTCAAATAATCCTTGCCGGTGTCGCCGAGCTTATCCGCGTAGTCGTCCATCAGAGCGTGGCTGAATCCGTCTATGGATCGCAGCGGAGCGCGCAAGTCATGTGATACGGAATAGCTGAACGATTCCAGTTCCTTGTTTGCCGCGGCGAGCTTCGTATTGCTTTCCGCCAATTCCCTTCGATGGCCTTTCAGTACCTCCTCGGCTTGCTTCTGCTCCGTCACGTCGCGTATCGCACTGGAAATCAGAAGCCCTTCACCGGTTTGCAGCGGACTCAGGCTGATTTGGGCTGGAAATTCCGTGCCATCCTTGCGCAAAGCGAACAGTTCCATGCCGGCGCCCATCGGCCGGGATGAAGGCGAATTTGCGTAAACGTCTCGATACTTTCCATGGCCACCACGGAAACGCTCCGGAACAAGCATATCGACAGACTGCCCGATGAGTTCGCTCCGGGAATACCCAAAAAGATATTCCGTTTGCGCGTTCACCAGTTGGATTCGGCCGGTGCGATCGACGATCACCATGGCATCCGGCGCGGCCTCCAGAAGATTCCGGAAGCGCTCCTCCACCTGCCGCTTGAGCGTGATGTCCCTATTGCTTTCGAGAAATGCGACCGGCTCGCCGTGAGGATCCTTTCGCAACGCCCACCGGCTGGACACGGTCAACTTTGTGCCGTCCCGCCGCGTCTGAATCAGGTCGCCTTCCCACGATCCAGTGCGAATCACTTGCTCTTCCACTTCTTCGCGACGGATCGGGAAAACAGTGTGCAACAGGTCTTGAGTCGTCCGGCCGCGGGCCTCCGCCTTTGACCACCCGTAGAATTCTTCAGCCCCCTTGTTCCAGTAAACAATTTTGCTCTGCATGTCGCGCACAAACATGGCGTCATGCGTCAGTTCCACGAGTTCAGCGATGTCGCGGAATTTGGCTTCGCTTAGCAGTATTTCCAACTCAAGCTTGCGGCGGTCTTCGAGTTCGTTCTTCAGCGCGGCGTAGGCCTCTTCGAGCTGGCTCATATTGGAACTTGATGTGGTCATGCGGTTAGCCGCCGGCTGGCTGTCGGCGGGGCAATGCCTACATTTGAGCAGGCATTTCCCCGGGCAGGATGAAACGTTGCACTCTGAAACAGCACCCTCAGAAACAGCCTCAGTATCCAGATTTTTTGGAAGGGACTTTCATTCTGGCAGAACGACGACGATTGTCAAGAGCTGTAACATGACTCTGAATAGAAATACCGAATCAGATACGTTCCCCGGCGAGCTAGACGGCGCGGACAGCGTGCGCGGCTTCCACGCCCGCGGCGCGAAGGACGAGGTCGGCGAGCGCGCCGATGAAGCGCGGCGAATCGCCCACGGCGGGCATCATCTCAAATTGCTCGATGCCCAGCATGGCGGCGTGATCGCGCGCTTCGATATTGATTTCGTGCAACGTTTCGATGTGCTCGGTCACAAAAGAAATTGGCACGATGAGAAGATGCTTTTCCCCGCGCGAGGCAAGCTCGACGATGGTCGGATCCAGGGCGGGAGTGAGCCACTTCTGCCGGCCCACGCGGCTCTGGTAGCAAAGCGTGTGCGCATTCGGCCAGCCGCCGTCTGCCATCACCAGCCGGACGGTTTCTTCAATCTGCTTCTGATACGGATCACCCTTTTCGATCAGGCTTAGTGGAAGTCCATGCGCGCTGAAAACGATGTGCGCGGCGTGGGGATCGTGAAAATGTGAAAGCGCAAGCTCGATGCGATCCACCACCGCCTCGATGTAGAGCGGGTGGTCGTAAAAATGTTCGACGACGTGAACATCCGGCGCGGGATCGGTCGGCAGGTCGAGCCGCCGCCATTCCTTTAGGCTGCTGAGCGTGGTGGCGTATGAATATTGTGGATACAGCGGCAGCAAGATGAGGGTATCGAACTGACCGGCGCGCACGGCCGCGACGACTTCCTGCGTGAGCGGGTCCCAGTAACGCATGGCGACAAAAACGTGCGCATCCATTGCCGAAGCAAGCGTTGCTTCCAGCTTGCGCGCCTGCCGCTCGGTCAAAATACGAATGGGAGACTGGCCGCCGATGGCGTCGTAATGTTCGCGGACTTTCTTTGCGCGCGTGCGCGCGATGTACCACGCCAGCGGCTTGCGCAGAACCGCGCCGAGAACGCCGAGGGGGATAATGTCCGGGTCACAGAACAGATTGTAGAGAAACGGTTCCACGGCGGCCGGCGTATCCGGCCCGCCGAGTTGAAAGCAAACGATGGCGACGCGCTTGCGCATACCCGTGTGCGAACCGCAGTCCTATTTCCTTTGGCCGCGTTCGAGCGATTCCTTCAAGGCTTCGATTTGATCGTGAAGCGTCGAGACGCGACGCGCGACCGTGAATTGGTAGAACATCAAGAATCCCCAAATAATCATATACGCGGCAACGACGCTTCCAAAATGGTTCATCATGAGGCACCTCTTTGCTGGATATATTCAGATTCGTTTCGCAGTTCTTCAAAATTGTGACGAAGCTTTTCCAGTTTGTATCTCTGCTGAATCATCAGCACCATCAGCGCCGTAAGCGCCAGGATGGACAGCTGAAACATCGGCATCATCGCTGGCGCCAACTTACCCGTCAGGATCATTGGACCGGGATGCTGCGTGCGCCACCACCAGATTGAAAAGTAGACGAGCGGCACATCGAGAAAGGCAAAGGCGCCGAACACGGCTGAGATCACGGCGCGGCGTTCGGGATTGTCCACGAGGCGGCGCAGCAGCAGATAAGAAGTATACAAAACGCACATCACGAATGCCGATGTGAGCCGCTCGTCCCAAACCCACCAAACTCCCCAGGCAGGCTTGGCCCAGATCGAGCCGGCGACGGTGCCCATGGTGCTGAAGATGAGTCCCACCTCCACGCTTGCCACGGCCAACCAATCCCACTGAAGTTTCCGGCGAGTCAGGAAGACGATATTCCCGATGAAGGCCAGGGAAAAGGCGAACAAGCCCACCATTTCACTCGATACGTGGAAATAGAAAATGCGTTGGAGAAAGCCCATGGTCTTTTCGGTCGGCGCCCAGATGAGCGCGCCATAAATAGCGACACACACCAGCGCATAAACCGCCAGCGTTGCCGCCGCCAATCCTCCCGCGCTGCTTTTCGCATCTGCCGACATCTATTCCTCCAAAAGGTACCCGCCAAAAAGCCACGCGGCCGTAAGGAAAACAACGTCAAAACCGATCAGCACAAAAATCCAAGTCCGCGGCAGATCGGGCGGATCCGCCAGCAAGCCCGCCGTTGCACCCGCGCTGGCAATCAGCACCGGCACAAGCGCCGGCAACAGCAGCAGCGGCAGCAGCAATTCCCGCATGCGCGCCTGAGCGGAAATTGCCGCGAATACCGTGCCGACCACCGCAATACCAAACGTGCCGAGGAACATCACTCCGGCCAGCGGCCCAATCACCGGCAACAGGGACACATCATACAGCACGGAAAAGGCCGGAAGCAGAACGGCCTCGACCAGAACGAGAAAAAAGAAATTCGCGAGCATTTTGCCGGCGATGATCGCAAAGGGATCAATCGGAGCAAGCACCATCGCCCCGAGCGTATCGTTCGGGCGCTCGCGGCTGAAGGACGGCTGCAGCATCAGCGAGCCGGCAAAAAGGAGGGCGATCCAGATGAAGCCCGCGCCGAAGCGGCGTGTATCTTCGTGCGTCGGAGAAAACGCGAAGCTGAAAACGAAAACGACGATCAGTACAAATACAATCGTCGAGGTGAGTAGTTCAAAAGAGCGGAATTCGGCGCGCAATTCCTTGGAGAAGACGCTGAACGTAGCTCGCGTGAGTCCGACATTGCTTCCGGCAGGCGTCATCGCGATGCACTCCACATGTTTACGCTCGATGCCGCTTCCCTCTCGATGATGGTGCGCAGATCGCCGGGAGAGTTGCTGTCATCCAGCACAGCTCCACTTCGCAACGCGATCGCGCGAGTCGCGAGTGAGAGTACTTCCCCCTGCTCGTGCGAGCTCATGATGATTGTCGCGCCATCCGCGCGCAATTGCGCCAGCGCGGCGGCAAGCCAGGCGACGCCCTCGCGATCAAGGCCAGTGGCAGGCTCATCGAGCAGCAGCAGCGAGGGCGACGCGAGCAGCGCCCGCGCGAGCGCCAGACGTTGGCGCATTCCGCGCGAAAACGTTCGCACCAGATCATTAGCGCGCGTTGCAAGGCCCACTGGCTCCAGCGATGCGGCGGCGCGACGCCGCGGCTCGTCCAATCCATACAATTGCGCGAAGAATGCCAGATTCTCGGCCGCGGTCAGCTCGTCATACAGCATCGTGAAATGGCCGATCATTCCGATCCGGCGTTTGATGGATGCTGCGTCATCGCGCGAGTACGCGGGAAATGCAACCGCGCCGGATGTGGGCCGGACGAGCGTGGCGGCCATGCGCAGAAGGGTCGTTTTGCCGGAGCCGTTTGGGCCAAGCAGCGCTACAAATTCACCGCGCGCAATATCCAGCGAGAGCCGCCGCAGCGCGATGTGCGGGCCGTAGCGTTTTTCAGCGTTGCGGAAGGAAACGACCGCGCCACCTTCGGGTGCGGAATGTGGACCTGTGGCGGCCACGCGGGTGGCTCAACCTCGCACGAGATCGCGGAGGATTTTTTCGGCCTTTGCGCGCTGCGCTGCATATTCGGCGTCGGAGATTGTTCCGGCCTGGTGGCGAAGTTCGAGGCGGAAAAGGCGGTCTTTCAATTCGTCGAGGCTCGCGCCAACTTCGCGGTCAACCGAATTCATTTCGGCTGCGGGAGTGACAGCGCGGACGGCGCTTGACACCGCCGGCGCCGGAGCCTGAGCAACACTCGGACTACGCGGAGGCGGCGCTGCCTCAACAGCGGACAGAGCAGCCGGCATCGGCTTGCGCATCAGATATGCCGCGCCAAGCAGGAAGAGCGTACCGAATCCGCCGAGCAGCACCCATTTCAATGTGTCGAGCCGCGGCGCAACCATCGTCACCGGCGCGCCATTCTCGTGGCCGGTACCGCCTGCGCCATCGGCCTGCCCTTGCTGCGAAGCATCGGTCGGGGGCGGGGCCGTGCCGGAAACGGAAACGTCAATGCCCGTGCCCGCAGGCACGTCGTCGCGGCTATAGACCGCCATTCCCTCTTCGTTGCCCGCCGGCTGAAAACCACTGGCTCCGAGCGTCATGGTCGGCGGAGCGAGCAACGCTAAATTTTGCGAGCTGTAAAGCGGCGCGAGGTGAATGGTAGCTTGATTTGTGGCGTACGGAATTTCGTAAGAGACGCGCACAGCGCTTTCGCCGGGACGAAATGCATAGGCGACGGAGTAGCGATCCTTGCCGCGCGCGATTGTGCCGAGAGTGATCGGCATGTGTTCGGGTCCCTGCGCGGAAACCTGGACGTTCGCGGCGCCGGCGGGAATCTGGAAATCGAAGTTGCCGTCCGTCTTGAAGTAAGTCACCGGGGGCTTTGACTGATTTTGCACCACGTATTCTTCGCCGACCTCCAGCACATTGCCGCTGGGTTGAAACGCAACGAGGTGGCTCGGGAACGTCACGGTGCTGCTGTTGGCCGTCGCCTCATAAATCTGGACATCGGCGGAAGTTTTTCCCGGAGGCAGCGCGGCGTGATAATTCGCGCCCTGGTAGATGGCGCGCACCAGCAACGGCATCTGTCCGGTGGGCGTGTAGCTGAGCGAAAAATGGCCCTGCGCGTCGGTCTTCGTGTTCGCGACGGTTTGCATGTCGCCTTCCAGACTCAACAGAATCACATCCACTCCCGCCGCGGGCTTGTTCGTGGTGGCGTTGGTCACCGTGCCGGTGTAAGTGTTCGCGGCCGCGGGAATCGCCGCGAGCGTGCCGCCAAGCATCAGCGTCACAACCGCGACACAAATTGCCGCCGTGTGTTTTGAAAACGATTTCATCTTGCCGCCTTTGGTGAAGTTGCGGGCGCACGCCGCGCCGCCAGTGACGGCGTCTCCGTCACCTGCTCGATTTCCGCCAGCACGGTTGCCGCTTCCGTTTCCAGAGTGTCGCGCATGCGCTCAAAATCAACTTCGGAATATTTTCCGGCGCGAAATTCAAATTTCAGATCGCGCAGATTGTCGTATATCGTGTCGCGCCGATCAAACAGTTCGTCCAGATGGGAACGATACGGAGCCAGATCGCTCGCGTCAATCGTGACTCCGAAGACGAACATCAGGACGACGGCCGCAAGCCCCGCGCATCCCATGGCGATAAAAGTATCGCCGCTCGAAAACGCATCAACAAGCAACAGCGCCGCGAATGGAAGCATGGCGATCATCAAATATCCGTTTCGCGATCCACTTTTTCCCGCGCGCGCGAAATCGCCTCCGCGGAAACACTTGACCTTGCCGGCTGCACGGCCGCGCGTTGCAGCGAGTTGTGCCGCCAGCGCCCAATAATCAACGACACCAGTCCCAGCCCCACTGCGAATGCAATGCCGGGCAGCAGCCACGCCACGCGCGTGAAGCCCGAATTCGGCGGCGAGGAAAGCACCGCGACCCCGTATTCCTGAATGAAATCTTGTACGACGAGATCGTCCGCTTCCCCGCTCGCGATGTGCGCGTCCAGCTCCTTGAGCATCGGCGCGGAGCTGGGGCAATTGATGTGATTGCATTCCACCAGGACTTGATTGCAACCGCACATGCACATCAACCGCTCGCCGAGTTTCTTGGCGTGCGGCGTCTGCTGCGCGTGGCTTGCGGGAACGAGCACGATCGCGCACGCCAGCACCGCGAGCGCGGCGCATGCCAGCCATGCGTGAATCGAGTTGGGCTTAGTCCGAGCCATCAAAATGTCCTGATGCAGGCGCCACCTGCGGCGCTGAACCCAATATTGCGGGCGACGCCGCCGGTTGAATCGCAATCGCGGCTGTGCGGCTGGGCACCAATGCAAGCAGCGTGCCGAGCACGACGATCACGCCTCCGAGCCAAACCCATTTCACCAGCGGATTCAAATACGCGTGAATCACCGGCCGATCTGTTTCCGGACTGCGGCCCGCATAGACGACGTACAAATCCTCCCGCAGCGTGGAATAAATCGCCACCATCGTGCCGTTTTCCTGGCTCGACGGATAGGCACGCTTTTCCGGATACAGCATCATGACTTGCTTGTTGCCCTTATCGGCTTCAATGGTCACGCGCTCGGCGGTGTAATTTGGCATCGGTACCGAATCAAATGCCTGGAAGAACAGCGTGTACGGCCCAATGTGCATTTGCGATCCGGGCGACATTTCCATCTGCTTATCTTGATTGAACGCCTGCCCGGCAATTCCGATAAACACCAGCACGATGCCAAAATGCACGACGTAGCCGCCATACCGGCGCGTGTTCCGCATCGTCAGCTGCACGGCCGACGACAACATATTTTCGCCGGTCCGCGCGTGAATCACTTTCGCGCCGCGGTAATATTCCGAGATGATCGTCAGCGTGACGAATCCGCCGAGAATCACGGTGACCAGCGAAAATAAGTCCGTACAGCCAAGCGGCCAGGCAATCGCGCCGACCACCAGCGAGCCGAGCGCCGGCAACAGGAAATTCCGCCGCAAACTTTCCCCCGAAGTGCGCCGCCAGGCCAGCAGCGGACCCACTCCCGTCAGGAACAGAAGCATCAGCGCGATGGGGATATTGATGTGATTAAAAAACGGCGCGCCGACGCTGATTTTTTGTCCGTTGATCCAGTCGGTGAGCACTGGGAACACCGTGCCGGAAAGCAC
>Ga0335078_10007174_pt1 | contig 16518 bp, 12 predicted proteins | sample Lox_Sample_32_FD_206711 | JGI IMG/M metagenome (GOLD analysis project Ga0335078, IMG submission 206711) | Soil microbial communities from Loxahatchee National Wildlife Refuge, Florida, United States - Lox_Sample_3.2 | ecosystem: Environmental > Terrestrial > Soil > Wetlands | place: USA...
GCCTGTATTGCACGCCGCACGAGCACACGCGCAACTCATAGATGTCTCGGTATCCCCTTAGGGCACTCACGTACTGCGGCGGCCAAGGCAACTTCGGATACGCCCGAAGCGTAAGGATAATTGTGTCGATCTTGGCTTGGGCAGCAGGAGGGAGTGTAGCCATCCACGCACGAACGATATTCAGACCTCTCTTGTCCAGGAAATCTCGAAACGTCCATTCGCCAGATGATTCTACCAGGCATGCCTCTCTGTCTACAAGAAAAATATTATATTTTACTCATCAGTCTAGGACAAGCTTTTTCTTATAGTGTGTAAGTCAATGAATACATGGATTCTGCAGACCGAATCACGCGGGCGGGGGCGCCCGCGCCACACGTGTCCGCGCCACATGGAGTTAGCCATCGGGTTCGGCTTGGTCCTTTAGCAGGTGCCAGGCTTCGCGGTAGTGCTCGAAGAGGCCGGCGGTGCGTTTCTTTTTTCCTGCGGGGTAGAGGTGGATGGATTTGCGGGTGGAAAGGGATTCAATAGGAATCAGGTACCAGGCGTTGTGGGGGGCGACGAAGGCGGCGATGAAGTCAATGTCATTGGCGGAGTAGTGGGCGATGCCCTTTTTGTAGTGGGTCTGGAAGACGTTGACGGAATAGCAAAAGCGCTTTTCGCCGCGGTTGGTGGTGAATACCGATTTTACCTGGATGCGCAGCACGCGACTGCCATGCTGCAGGAGGAAATCATATGGACGGCTGTCGCCGTAAGGTTTGGCTACGCCAAAGTCCAGGCTGGCGGCCTTGTACATGAAGGCGAGTTCGGCGAGCTCTCCCATGCGCTTGGTGCCGAGCTGGCCATGCGGAGCTTGGGCGCGGGGCTCGAAGGCGTTGTGCCGAGTGGCCCCTGAACGATTTCCCATGTGCTCCAAAAGGAAAAAGGCGCGGACACGATCCGCGCCTCATTCGACCTTATATCTTTTAGAATAGCATATTGAATAGGGAAAAAGTCTCATTTTTCAAAATTTATTTTGTCTGCCGATTCAGCAGGTTAGGGTGATTTTCCGGATTTTGGGGGCTTGACAAGATTTTGCGGTTTGCACTGAAGCTGGTGCAGTTGGGTGTTTTTGGGCGGTGACGGACGTACCCACGCTAGTCGCAAAGAACGCGACTGGGTGGCGCCACTTCCGTTCCTTAGGTTTCCGGATGGAGGCCGGAGATTAGGGAATCGAAGACAGTGGGCGAGTTTGGATTTGCCGATGCAGGGCCGGTGGCGTTCCTTGCATCCTTCGCCCACTTTGCGGTTCCAAATCTAACCGCGAAGGCCGCAAAGTGCGCAAAGTGACCCAGAACCGAATCGAAGGATGTTGAGATTTCCTGGGCCTTAGAGGGTAGTATGTTGCGGATGAGAACATCCCTTTTGGTTTTGTGGCGTGGTTTGCGGGTGGGCGGGTTTTGGCTGGCTGTGTTGGCGGCGTTTTGCGGGTTGGGGTTGAGGTGTGGCGCGCAGGAGGTGTCCCTGCCGCGCATTCACAACGTGGATGGCCCCACGCTCTTCACGGATTACTGCGCCAGCTGCCACGGGGTGCATGGCAAAGGAAACGGGCCGGCGGCGCCGGCGTTGCGGGTCAAAGTGCCCGACCTTACGCAGATAACGCGGCGGGCGCACGGGCAGTTTCCGCGGGCCCGGTTGCGCGAGATTATCGAAGGCACGGAAAGTCCGGAAGCGCACGGTTCACGCGAGATGCCGGTGTGGGGGCCGGTGTTTCATCAGATTGACGCCGACCAGGATTTGGGGAATGTGCGAGTGGAGAATCTGGTGGAGTATCTGCAGAGCATCCAGAGGAAGTAGCCGCAACCTCTTAGCTCAGCGTGGCCCGGGCAACTTCAAAGCCACGGATTCACGCGGATGCCGCGGACTCAAGAGAAAGAGAAAATTCCTACAACCCGCGTGTATCGGTGGGAGGGAAGCTTAAGGCCGAAAGTATTGCTCGCTCGATGCATCCGCGGGCGGGGGCGCCCGCGCCACACTTCTAACGGACCAGGGCGAAGGCGATTATGGTTTCGCCGCGGGCACCGGTGGCGTCCTCTAATTCCTTCAGCAGAGTGGGCTGGAGATTTTCGGGGTCGGGATGCATTTCGGCGGCGGCGATTTCCTGTTCCGTGGCGCCATTGAAGCAGAGATCGCACACGCCGAGATCGCCGTCCTCGCGGACGGGCGGGCCGAAGGTGCGGCAGAGAATGGGGCGGAATTCGTAAAGCTCGCAGGTGCCGTTTTCGCGATGCAGGACGGGGCAGGGCTCGTCGTTGGCGAAGTCGTTCCAGCGCTGGTGCATGACCTCGTCGTCGGAATCGTCGAGCACGCCGGTGGCAGGGTCGCCGGGGAAGGTGGGCGAGAGGCGGGCGACGGTGTCGCGGGCGCGGGCGAGGATGCGGGCGGCACGCTCGGGATCTTTCTTCTCCACTTCGGCGAGGCCATTGCGCAGGCGAAGCGCGTCGAGCTGATTGATGGCGAAGACACCGACGCAGCACTGCGAGCATCCGGGACGGCAGGCGAGCCATTTGCCGCTGCGGCGGGCGGAGTCGGCGAGGGCGGCGTCTACGATCTGGACGAGTTTCTGATCTCCGGCAGGATGATGACTACAGGCGCGGGCTGGGGAGAGTTGACTGCCGACGGCCGGATTTACAGAAGACGGAACGCGAGCTTCCATGTGCAAGGATAACCTGAGGAGTGAAGTGTGGGAAGGCAGGATTGTTTGTCAACGGAATTTGTGATGGATGAACCCGAAGGGCAAGGTGGGCGTGGGACCATGGTTGCAACTTCCGGCGAGGGGTTGCTATCTAAGTTCGTGGGTGAGTGGGCCCTGAGGTGTTGCTATGAGATGCCTTCCTTTTGTTGCCTTGTTGACTGCGTTGATGACCGCGCCGGCGGGTTTGTTTGGAGAGGATGTGATCCGCGCCGGGACGGTATTGCCGGTGCAATTAAATTCTTCATTGAATTCCAGGAAGGTCAAAGCAGGGCAGGTCATCAGCGCGAGGCTCATGCAGGATATTCCGTTGGCTTCGGGGGGCCGCTTGCGTGCCGGAGCGAAAGTGGTGGGTCGCGTGATCAGCGCGCAAGCGGGTGCAATTGGCAGCGGGGCCAGGGTTTCATTGCAGTTTGACGCGGTCAAGAGGGCGGGGCGCCAAATCCCGATCAGCACGAACTTGCGGGCGTTGGCGTCTATGCTTGACGTTTTTCAGGCGCAACTCCCGACCATGGGGGCGGACCGCGGCACGCCGGAGAACTGGTGGACCACCGAGCAGATTGGCGGCGATGTGGTGTATCGCGGGGACAGCGTTGCGAATGGCCTTGAGGTGGTGGGAAGGCCGACGGCGAACGGGGTTCTGGTCCATCTTAGGTCGAAGAGCGGCGCGCCATGCCGGGGAGAGATCAGCGGCAATGACGAGTTGCAGGCAACGTGGGTGTTTTCGGCGGATGCTTGCGGGGTTTATGGGTTTTCCGATTTGGCTATCGCTCATGCGGGGCAAACGGAGCCGGTGGGGCAGATCACGTTGGTTTCCACGCAAGGTGATTTTGATGTGAGGGGTGGGAGCGGGCTTTTGTTGCGGGTGAATGGGTCTGGGCGCTGAGGGTTGCTCGCCCCCACCCTTTTTCGCAAAGAACGCGAAAAAGGATGGGGCACCCTCGCAAAACAAAATGTGGGGCACCCTGAAATACCGGCTTCCTCCCGATGACTTACTGCGGCTTCAGCCGAAGGGATTTTCGTCGGCGCTGCGGCCGTAGATGACTGGGACCGGGACTTCCAGCAGCCGCAAGTAAACCGTCAGCTGGCCGCGGTGGTGGTACATGTGGTTGAGCATCATGGTGCGGATGATGGCGAGGCGCGGCATATTCATGATTTCTTTTCCATTGCGCACCATGCGCCACTGGGCCGCGGCTTTTTCCGCACTCAGCCCAGAGATGAACTCTTCGGCGGCGCGTGTGCCTTCCTCGAACTTGGCGCGAATCTGCTGAACGTTCTCCGGCTGTGGCGGAGTGAATGTGGCGGCGGAATTATCGAACTCGTCTAGTTGGGCGAGGCGGCTTATGCCGCCTGGAATGCCGGCGAGATGGATGGCAAGCTGGCCGAGCGACATGGACTTGGGGTGAGGTTTCCAGGTGAGCTTGTCTTCGGGGACGCGCTCGAGGACGCGCCGGGTGGTGGCCGCTTCCTGGCGGAATTCGTTGAGGATGGGTTCAAGCATGGGGATCATTGGGACGCTCCTTGAAAATGATTAATTGGCTTGCCGCTCTCTCTGTAACGCGAGAGCGATATTGGCCAAAAGATATAGAAGTGAGGCCAAGCAGAGGGTTATGAGCGCTGTGCGGAGGTATTTTGCGCTTGAGAGAGACATCCCAAGTCCGGTTGCGAGCGAGAAATATGCGGCAAAGCACAATGGACACTTAGGCAACAACGCTAGGATGCCCGCCGGAACCGTTAACCTGGCCAGCTTAAGGGCGCGCCCCATGAGAGCGCGCGGACCGCGTTGGGCGGTCCGCGCTCCGATCACTTCGTGATGCGAATGGGCGGTCAGAAGTTCGCAGCAAGAATGCGCTTTCACGAGTGGTGCTCCTCACAGCACGATAGTCCCACAACTTTGGGAGGAGCGTAGTGTGCCTTTGGATCTACTGAATAGCCATCGGCATAGCGGTCGTGATGGCGGACCCAGGCCATGGTGAAGGCCAGGCCGTCCTCGTCTCGGCCTTTGGGCGCGAGATCGAGAAAGTTGTAAGCGCCCACCAGGATATCGAGGCCGCGTGCATAGGCGGAGTAGGTGTGAAAGATTTCACCGGCCGGGTCTTTGTAGAAGACGCTTGCGCCGGGGGCCTCTTCCGCCCCGAACTCGACCATGCCGTAGTTGTAAGCCACTTTGCCTTTCGCCAGCTCTTCTTTGGTGAATGAGACATGATAGTCGCGATTGAAATCGTTGGCGAATGACGACACCCACTTGAACTTCCAGCCCATGCGCTTCTTGAAGGCTTCGATCTGCGGCAGGGGAGCGCGGGAAATTGCGAGCAGAGTGACGTCGCGGTGAGCGAGGTGTATGAGACTGCCGTCGAAGTGGTCGGCCAGGTAGGAGCAACTGCGGCAGCCCTCTTCCCAGCCGGGGCCGAACATGAAGTGATAGACGATGAGCTGGCTGCGGCCGCCGAAGAGGTCAGCAAGAGTTTCTTTGCCATTGGGGCCATCGAAGACATATTGCTTTTCGACCTTTTCCCAGGGAAGCTGGCGGCGTTGGCGGCTGAGTTCGTCGCGCAGTTTGGTGAACTCCTTTTCTTTGCGCAGCAGCTCTTTGCGGCTTGCGAGCCATTGTTGCGGAGAGACGACTGCGTGCTCTTGAACGCTTGTGCTGATCGGTTGTGTAGGCATTTTCATTCTCCTGTTTTGTTTCGCTAGTGCTGTTTTCGGTTGTGGACCCTGTTTGCCTGGTTAATGCGTGCGCTACTTTGACGGCCCTGGTCTTTTCGGCCTGCTTGCGCCTTTTTGTTTCAAGCTTCCGTTCTCCGCGAGGTCTTTGATCCGAAGCAGGTCGCCGGACCAAAGCTCTTGAAACGGGCCGACCCATCGTTCATAAATCTGCCGGATGGGTACAACGTTGAGCGAGTTCACGCGCTGCCTGCCTGCCTCACGGGTGTTGACGAGGTGCGCCTGGCGTAGCACCTCGAGATGTTTCATCACGCCGAAACGGCTCAGGTGCGGAAAGGTCTCGACCACCGCGGTGGTGGTGCGGGGATGGTCGCGCAGAAAATCCAGGATCGCGCGCCGCGTTGGGTCTGAGAGCGCCTTCCACACCGGGTCGAGTTCGTCCGCTTTACCTGCAGCGATTTCCGCCAAGTGGCTACTCGCAGTCCTTCTTCATCGCCCCAAGAATGTGCGCCCAGCCGGTGCCGACGTTCTTGCGATGCTCTGGGTCAATCATGCCGAGGGCGCGATGGCGAAGCACCACGCGGCAGCCGCCCTCAACCGGTTCCACCTTGACTTCCACGTGGTTGGTGACCGGATACGACATGAACATGGGCCCGCTTAATTCCAGCAAGGCGGGCGGCTTGATGGCCTGCACGAAGCCCCAGAGATGGCCGACTCCGTTACCGCGGTCGCGATACCAGCGGCCGCCGGGTTTGGGTTCGAGGAGCATTTGCATGTCCATGCCGTCGGGGCGGGTGTTGCCTTTGCCTAAGCGGTGCAGCACTGCCTGGAAGGCTTTTTCGGGAGTGGCTTTGATGTCTATGTGTTGTTCGAGATCGAGTGTGAGGTCGTCGAGAGTCATTGGGTTTCTCCTTGCGGTTATGTGAGTAGATAGTAACGTGAGCAAATGGTCACGTCAAGTGATTTTTTTTAGGCCGCGGCGCAGAGGAAGGAATGCCGGCCGGGGCAGAGAAGTTGCAGGTATCTCGATTGTGTCCCTCGCGAATCGGAGGGCCTGCGGCTAAAGCCGGTCTGGAAACAAGCCACTTATCGCGGCGCTGGAAGCGCTGCGCCACCCAAAGTCATTGCCGGGTGGAGTTTTTCCGCAACCTCTGGAAGCCGCGCCCTTCCACGGTGCTGCTTGGGTCAATCTAGTCACAGGCTCTCAGGATCATGTTTTTTGGTGGAGAGGGCGTGATGCGCGCCGAATTATGCGGAAAAGATATTTGTGTTCAGGAATTGGTTGCGGAATTTTCCTTGCGGATCATAGTGCTTGACTAGCTGGACGAAATCCGGGAGCTGCGGGTAGAGAGACTGCAAGTGCGATGGCGGCATAGTGAAGAGTTTTCCCCAGTGCGGCTTTGCCTGAAATGGGGCGAGTTCTTTTTCGATGACGGGCAGGAGTTTGCTGACGTTCGGCCAGTCCGGTTTCCAGGTGAAGTGGATGGTGACGCTGGGACGCTGGTAGCAAGTGCTCATCCAGAGATCATCGGCGGCGATGGCGCGGATTTCGGAGATCATAAGGTGCGGGGTAATTTGGTCGCGCAGCCGCTCGATGGCGAGCAGGGCTTCGACTGCGTGGCGGCGGGGAACGAAAAATTCGGATTGCAGCTCCTTGCCGGCGCTGGGAGTGAAGCCCATACGGAAGTGCGGCAGGCGGTCGTACCAGGGGCCGGGGACGCCGAGTTGCTCGGTGCAGTTTTTGGCGGAGAGTGCGGCGATGGGGTGGAGATTTTTAGTGGCGGCTTTGGCGCCGAAAAATTCCGGGGTTGGGTCGAAAGCCTGGCCGGGTTCGGTGCGGCTTTTGAGCCAGACTTCGCTGAAGAGCTGGTTTTGCCAGTCGGTGAAGAGGCTGACGCTGTAGGCGGCGGCCTGGATGGCGTCGAAGTGGTCTTTCATTTGGCTGAAGGGCAGGTTTTCGTAGACGTATTGGCGCATCAGGTAGGTGGGTTGGACGTTGAGGGTGACTCGGGTGATTACGCCCAGCGCGCCCAGGCCGACGACCGCTCCGGGGAAGGTTTCGGGGTCCTCTTTGCGGGAGATTCTGATTAGGTCGCCGGCGGCGGTTACGAGCTCTAAGGCGGAGACCGCGGTCGAGAGGTTGCCGTTTTTCTCGCCGGAGCCGTGAGTGGCAGTGCTGCATGCGCCGGCGACGGAAATGTGGGGAAGGGAAGCGAGGTTGTGCAGGGCGAAGCCCTTTTGGTGAAGGTAAGGAGCGAACTGTCCGTATTTTGTGCCGGCGGGGATGGTGACGGTGCGGGCCTGGGGATCGAGGGCGACGATTTCTTCCATGGGCCGCTCGGACAGGGGATTCAGGGAAAGGAACGTGTATTTGCTGTCAGCTATAGTGTTGAAGCAGTGGCGCGTGCCGAGGACTTTTAGATGACCCTCTTCCTTGACGAATTGGCGGATGTCGTCGAGTGAGTTGGAGGAGTGCAGGTTCTGGGTGCTGTATTCGATGTTGCCGGCCCAGTTTTTCAGCTTATCGGAGGCCCAGGTGAGCAGCGGGGAAAGGATCGGGCTGGCCAGCATGGCGGAGGCGAGTTTGAGGAAGGTGCGCTTGTTCATTGTAAATGTGGAGCGGGCCCGGGGTTTTATTCCTTGTTCGGAGAACGGCGGCTAATTGTACATCGGTTCTCTTTTTGGGGAGTTTTCGCCGAGTTTCGGGGCGGGAAAAAGCTTAGGACGCTGAGGGCGCTGAGAACGGCCGCCGAGGGCGCGGAGAACGGCTGCCGAGGGCGCGGAGATAATAGCATCATTCTTTCGTTGGTGAGTGGGGAGGGCGGGAATGTGTATAATCCACGGGGCGCCGGAAACGTTTTCTCGGTGTGGGGCCGGGATGTGGGAAGAGTTGGCTCCTGGCGGATGCGCATTCGCGCTGGTTTGGTATTCATCTTGTTTTCATGGGTGAACGTGGAATGAACTTGCCTTTGGCGGTTTTTGCGACTACGCGGTTGGTGCATCTTTCCGCGGTGGATGGGATCATCGTTGCTTTTTACTTCGCGTTTGTTCTGGCCATCGGGTTTTACCTCAAGGGCCGGGCCCAGACCAGCGAAGACTACTTCATGGCCGGGCGCGAGATGACGGCCTGGGTTGCCGGGTTGAGCTTCCTTTCCGCCAACCTGGGGGCGCTGGAGTTGATGGGCTGGGCGGCATCGGCCTATCAGTACGGCATACTGGCGGCGCACTGGTATTGGATTGGGGCCATTCCGGCGATGCTCTTCCTGGGCGTCGTGATGATGCCGTTTTATTACATCTGCAAGACGCACTCCGTGCCGGGATATTTGCAGTTGCGGTACGGCGAGTCTACGCGCACGCTTTCGGCGGTTTCGTTTGCGTTCATGACGGTGCTGATGAGCGGCATCAATATGTATTCGATGGCGCTGGTGATGAAGGTGGTGTTGGGCTGGGACATTCACTTCAGTATCTGGATTTCCTCGATCACGGTGGCGATATACGTAGGCCTGGGCGGGCTGCGGTCGGCGATCTTTAATGAGGTGCTGCAGTTCGTTTTGATTTGGGCAGGCGCGCTGTTGATTCCGATATTGGGATTGGTGGAGGCCGGTGGCTGGCACGGGTTGCAGGCGCGGGTGGCGGCCAATGCCGGGCCGGCGTACATGCACCTGTGGAGCGGGCTGGGGTCGTTCCGCAACAATCCGATGGGGATTCATTGGACTGGGATTGTCTTTGGCCTGGGGGCGATTATTTCGTTTGGGTACTGGACTACGGATTTCCTGGTGGTGCAGCGCGTGCTTTCGGCACACAATCTGCGGGCGGCCAAGATGGCTCCGATCATCGGCGCGGGATTCAAGATGTTTGTGCCGTTTATTGTCATTCTTCCCGGGCTGCTGGGGATCGCGTTGCTGCCCTTTAAACTGACCGGCGAGAGCGTGGCGGTGGCCACCGGCGGGCACAGCTACAACGAAGTGCTTCCTCTTATGTTGGCGCGGTATTGCGGGCCGGGCCTGCTGGGGCTTGGGATCACGGCGCTCATTGCCGGGTTTATGTCGGGGATGGCGGGCAATGTGAGCGCCTTTACCACGGTGTGGACTTACGACATTTATGCCGCCCTGTTTCATAAGGACGCCAGCGACAAGCAGCTTGTCACAATGGGCCGCTGGACGACGATACTGGGCGTGCTGATCAGCATCGGCACGGCTTACCTGGTGATGCAGTTCCTCAGCATCATGGATTACGTGCAGGCGCTGTTCAGCTTCTTCATCGCCCCGCTGTTCGGGACGGTGCTTCTGGGCATGCTGTGGAAACGAACCAGCCCGGCGGGAGGGTTCTGGGGCCTGCTGGCGGGAACGGCGTCATCGGTTGGCATGTGGGCGTGGGTGAAGGTGGATCCATCGGCGTTGCGTTACGTGGCGCTTTCGCCGTATGCGAAGGACATGGCGGAGAATATGTATCGCGCGCTGTGGTCGTGGATCGTTTGCGTGATGGTGACCGTGGTGGTGAGTCTGCTGACCAAGCCGAAGCCGCTGAGCGAATTGACTGGATTGGTCTATGGCGCCAGCGAGATTCCCTCGGACGGGGATGTAGCGCTTTATCAGCGGCCCATTTTTTGGGCGCTGATTGTGGTAGTTGTGTTCATAGGTCTCAACATCTTATTCTGGTGATGAATATGGAAGCGGGCGAACCACTGTCGATCTGGTTTTTTATTGGGATTTCGCTGCTGGTGAATGGAATCCTGGTGACAGGCGCGGGAATCCACCAACTCATCTCGCCGCCGAGGAATCCCGTGGTGCTGTTCAGCGTGCACGCCAACGTGTGGTGGGGCGCGCTGATGGGAATATTAGGCGCGGTCTACTGCTATCATTTCATGCCCAAGCGGGTCAGCCACAAGTGATGGATGCATAGAGGTTTACGATAGGCACCTGGCACTCCCGTGCCGCCGCCGCCCGAAGGTAATACCTGCTGGTGCTAGCACACACTGGCTGGGTAATTGGCCGGGTGGTAATCAGATGCGAGTTGTAGTCTCTCCTGTGATAGCCAACCGCTGCGTTCACAGCTATATTCACTGACGAACTGGCGAAGTGTCAGTACTGAACTGCGCCGTTCCCTCCTCCGAAATCCTCCTCCCGCGGTTGATCGGTTACATCCCCCAACAAAAATTTCTGATTTAAGGACACATATGAACTCGCGTTCTCGCCTCCGGATGGTTGCAGGGCTAATCTCACTGATCGCGTTGACATTCGTGGCCGTGGTGCCTGCCAACGCGCAGACCGCCAGCAGGACATTCCCGAGCACCGCGCTGGGCAACACCAGCGCCGCGCAGACTTTGACATTGAGCAACGGTGGCCTGCTGCCGGTGAGCGTCACCAGTATTACCGTCAGCGGGGACTTCGCACAAACGAATAGCTGTCCCAAGACGCTTACCTTTCTGGGGAGCTGCACCATCAGCGTGACCTTCCATCCCACCGCCGTCGGCACACGCACGGGCGTACTGACCGCAAAGACCAGCGGTGGAACAGCAACCGCGAACCTTAGCGGCACGGGAATCGCGCCAGTCAACGTTTCTGCCACGTCGTTGGCATTCGGCAGCCAGACGGTCGGGGCAGCGACTGCGGCCCAGTCAGTGACCATCAGCAACGCGATGAGCACCACGTTGAGCTTCAGCAGCATCGCCATCAGCGGCGACTATTCTCTGACCAACGGCTGCGGGTCTTCGCTGGCAGCGGGCGCTTCCTGCTCGGTCAGCGTAGTCTTCAAGCCGACCGCGGCCGGCTCCCGCACGGGCACTCTGACCATCACGGATAATGCCGTGGGCAGTCCCTCCAAGGTAAGCCTCAGTGGAACCGGAGTCGCGGTTACGCTGAAGTCTATCGCGCTTTCGCCGGCGAACCCGTCGGTGGCCAAGGGCAAGACGCAGCAGATCAGCGCGACCGGCACCTACTCCAACGGCACGACAGCGGATGTGACCGCCAGCGCGACCTGGACCTCGAGCAAGACTACCGTAGCCACGGTGAGCAAAGGCATGGTGACGGCTGTGGCAGTGGGGTCAGCGACGATTTCCGGCGCAGTTTCCGGTATCACGGGCACAACGACTCTCACAGTGCCTGCAGCAACTCTGGTTTCCATCGCTGTTACACCGGCCACGGCCTCGATTCCCAAGGGCAAGACGCAGCAGTATGCGGCGGTCGGCACCTACTCAGACGGCACCACACAGACCCTCACTAGCTCGGTGACCTGGAGCTCTTCCACGGGCGCCAGCATTACCACCGCGGGACTGGCGACTGGAACGGCAGTGGCCACTTCGACGATCACAGCCACTTCCGGCACGATCAGCGGAACTGCTTCTTTGACGGTCGCAGCGCCGGCCCTGGTTTCGATCGCGGTTACTCCAGCCACTGCTTCCATTGCCAAGGGCGCGACGGAACAGTACACCGCGGTCGGCACCTACACCGATGCCAGCACGCAAACCATTACCAGCTCGGTGACCTGGTCGGCGACGACTGACGCCACCATCTCTGCCGCCGGTTTAGCAACTGGCTCCGCCGCGGGCACCTCAACTATTACCGCTACTTCTGGCACGATTAAAGCAACGGCTTCTCTTACGGTGCAGGCCGCCACCCTGGTTTCGATTGCGGTTTCGCCGGCCACGGCTTCGATTCCGAAAGGAACCACGCAGCAGTTCACGGCGGTAGGCACTTATTCGGACGGCACGACCCAGACCCTGACGCCAACTTGGAGCGCAACTACCGGCGCGACCATCGCCAGCAGTGGGTTGGCAACCGGGTCGGCAGTGGCGACTTCAACCATCACCGCTACCTCGGGTACGATCAAGGGCACTGCTTCCCTTACGGTGCAGGCTGCGGCGCTAGTTTCGATTGCGGTCAGCCCCTCGACAGCGTCCATCGCCAAAGGGCTTACCCAACAGTACTCCGCTACCGGCACGTATACAGATGGCACCACGCAGAACTTGACCAGCTCGGCTACCTGGAGCGCTTCGGCTGCTGCCAGCATCAGCGCGAGTGGATTAGCGACAGGCTCGGCGCAGGGAGCGGCGACCATCTCGGCGACTTCGGGGACGATCAGCGGTTCGGCTTCACTGACGGTGTTGGCTGCGGCTCTGGCCTCCATCACAGTCTCGCCTGCCGGCGCTTCGATTCCCAAGGGCACAACGCAGCAGTACAGCGCCATGGGCACTTACACCGACGGCAGCACCCAGAGCCTGAGCTCGGTAACCTGGAGCGCGGCAAACGGTGCTAGTATCACGGCCGCCGGTTTGGCGACCGCCAACGCGCAGGGTGCGGCGACCATCTCGGCGACTTCGGGCACGATCAGTGGAACGGCTTCGTTGACGGTGATGGCTCCGGCGTTGACCTCGATCTCGGTTTCGCCGGCTACGGCTTCGATCCCGGCAGGAACCACGCAACAGTACGCCGCGCAGGGAACTTATACTGACGGCAGCACGCAGAACCTGACTGGCTCGGTTACATGGGCTGCAAGCTCAGGTGTGAGCATCAGCACGGCGGGCTTGGCTACGGGATCGTTGCAGGGTGCGGCGACGGTTTCCGCCACATCGGGCACGATCAGCGGTTCGGCTTCGCTGACTGTGGCTGCTCCGGCACTGGCTTCAATCACAGTCTCACCCTTCAACGCCTCGGTGGTTAAGGGCGCGACGCAGCAGTTCTCGGCTCAGGGAACCTATAGCGATGGCAGCACCCAGGATGTGACTGCCAGCGTGACCTGGAGCGCCTCAACCGGCGCCACCATCACAGCCGGCGGTCTGGCAACGGGCACGGTTGCGGGCGTCCCGGTGATCACGGCGACTTCCGGCACAATCAGCGGTTCTGCACCTCTGAACGTAATGCCTCCGGCCATTGTCTCCATCACGGTCTCGCCGGCCAGCGTCTCCACCGGCTTGAACGGTCAGCAACAGTTCTCAGCGATGGCGACTTACGCCGACAACTCCACCGGCGATGTGACCGGTTCTGTGGTCTGGAGCTCGGGCAACCCCTCGGTGGTGAGCATCAGCGGTACCGGTTTTGCGCAAGCAGTCGCTACCGCGAGCACGGCGATTCCGATCACCGCCACTTCGGGCACTGTAACCTCGAGCCCGGCGTGGTTCAGCGCACTGTCCAGCCTGCCGATGGTCTGCCCCACACCGACCATTGACATGAAGCTGCTGGTGGTGACCAACGGCCAGACGGAAGCGGACTTCCCGGCTATCACACAGATCCTCAACTACGTGGGCACGCCCTACACGGTGTTTGATATGTCGGTAAACACCGGCGGCATCACCGCGGATATGCTCTCCGACGGGCAGTGCCACGCTTACTACCAGGGCGTGATTTTCGCCTTCGGCAACTACATCTACACTCTGCCGGGGATGTCAACGCTGACCTCCTACGAGCAGTTCTTCGGAATCCGCCAGGTGAACTGGTTTACGTATCCTGGGACGGATTTCGGTTTCAATGGGTACAACAACACGGTCAGCTCGGGTGCGTCGTACACTGCTAACTTCACCCCGGCGGCGGCGGCGGTGTTCTCGTATGCAAATACGAACACGCCGCTGACGATTGCCAACGCGTTCATCTACCTGGCTGCGCCCGCGGATGGCACGCAGGCGGCGATACCAGCGGGAGCGACGATCACTCCGCTGCTGACGGACGCTCAGGGCAATGCTCTGTCGGTCATTTACAACTTTGGCGATGGCCGCCAGTACCTCAGCCAGACCTTCGACAGCAATCAGTACCTGACGCACGACCTGGTCCTGGCTTACGGTCTGCTGAACTGGGTCACCAAGGGGGTGTTCGTGGGTGAGTACCACGTGTACGCTTCGGCCTCGGTGGATGACTTCTTCATTGACGACGCCGAGTGGATTCCGGGAACGCCTTGCACCAATCCGATCACCAATGACCGTACGGCTTCGGATGATCCTTCGCTGCCCGACTACCGGCTGCATGCCGCCGATATGACGGCGCTGGTGAACTGGCAGAACAAAGTGAATCAGGACCCGCTGTTGAGCAACTTTAAGCTGACCCTGGCGATCAACGGTGTAGGCACTGCCGGCAATAACGACTGGACTGGCGTCTCGGCGCCGGGCGTCGCCAACGATGACCTAGTGGCGGACTTGCAGAGCTACCAGCAGTACTTCCACTGGCTGAGCCACACTTACGATCACCCCGAGACCCTGGACGGCTTGTGCAAGAGCACGGGGACCGGGACCGGGTGCGGCGATGCCAGCAACATCGCAGCCGGCTACGGCGGGATTGATTACGTTGACCTGGAGGTGTTGACAAATCTCTGGGTGGCTGGCCAGACGACGGAAGCCACCGGCATCGCTGGCATTGCGAACCTGGACTCGGATCCTAGCGATTCGGGACTGCAACAGTTGACGTTCACCGACTACGATCCGCACGGCATGATCACGCCTGGCGTCACTGGGCTCGACGATCCTAACGTCTCGCCCTATCTATACCAGGACGGCGTCTACTATGTGGTCAGCGACACCTCGGTGACGCCGACCGCAACGAACAACAACGGTCCGAACCCCTCGCCCAATGTGGGCATCGTGAACAGCTACGCACCTGGGATCTACGAGGTGCCGCGGCACGCCAACGATGTGTTCTACAACACGGCCAACTGGAACGACGATACGGCAGAGTTCTCCTGCCTCTACGGCCCCCAGGGTACGAACCAGGCGCCGTTCAACACCTACACTGGACCGCAGATTCTGGACTACGTGAGCAGCAGCTTCGTGAACTACATGTTACTGGGCGATATGGATCCGGAGATGTTCCACCAGCCGAACCTGGGCGCCTATGACGGTACGCACTCGCTGATCAGCGACACGTACGACATGACGTTCAGCAAGTACGAAGCGCTGTACAAGCTGCCGGTGTTGAGCCCGACGCAGGGGCAGACGGCGCAACTGATGCAGGCGCGCAACAACTACAACCTGTCGCAAGCGACCGCCAGCTACGTGGGCGGAAGCAGCCCGACGATCAACATCACCATTCCGGCGGGGTCAACGGTTTCATCGGCGACGATTCCGGTAACGGGCCTGAACAGCACGGGAGCTGAGGTGTACGGTGGAACCGACATCTCGCACATCACGGTGAACAACGGACAGACCGTGACGGTGCCCGCCCAATAGCACGAAGGTGGTGGAATTCGGAGGAGCCGGCAAGATGGCTCCTCCGGTTTCCCGATCTGAAGCGTGAAAATATCGGCCCTCTCCTTAATTCCTTCATCAGTTCCCGGCAGCATACGACTTTCGTGCCGAGCTTATGGCACGAGTGCCTAACAGTAATGGCACGTAAGTCCCCGCACAGCCCGCCCATGAGTTTTAGCGCTCCCTGTGATAGCCAAGATCGCGTGAGTTTCATATAGTCGTGTTGCGGCCGAGACAGCCGCAAAAACTCCTCCGAAGCAATCTCCCCCCATCGGCAGTGAGCCGGCATTCAAGGCTCACCCAGCTATAGAGACCGAGGCGACCCCAGCCCGGCACAACCTAAGAATCATGCGAGGCAACATGAAATCGAGTCGGTCGTTGATCTGCACACGTGTCGGAGTGATGGGGATGCTGCTGCTTTTCTGCATTGGGATGGCAGGAGCGGCACAGGGCCAGACAGTGGCGCTAGGGGCGAGCGGGGTGGCCTTCGTTGCTAACTTCGTGGGGACTACGCAGACGAGTTCGTTTGTGATGGTGAACACGGGAACTGTGCCGGTAACCATCAGCAGCATTGCGGTCAGCGGGCCGCCGTTTTCGGAGACGGACAACTGCGGGACCGGGCTGGCGGTGGGGACGCGCTGCACGATCACGGTGACGTTTGCGCCGACCGTAACGGGGATAAACAAGGGAAGCTTGACGATCACCGATAATGCGACCGGGAGTCCGCAGATAGTGGCCCTAGTGGGGACGGGATTGCCGCCGGCTAGCGCCTCGGTAGGATCGGTAACGTTTGCCAAGCAGGCCGTGGGCACGACCAGTGCGGCCACGGTGGTGACGATCAAGAATGCGGAGACGGCGTCCACTCTGGGGATCACGGGAATCGCGACCAGCGGGGATTTCGCGCAGACGAACACCTGCCCGGCGACGCTGGCGGCGAGCGGGACGTGCACGGTGAGTTTGA
>Ga0335078_10007176_pt1 | contig 16516 bp, 11 predicted proteins | sample Lox_Sample_32_FD_206711 | JGI IMG/M metagenome (GOLD analysis project Ga0335078, IMG submission 206711) | Soil microbial communities from Loxahatchee National Wildlife Refuge, Florida, United States - Lox_Sample_3.2 | ecosystem: Environmental > Terrestrial > Soil > Wetlands | place: USA...
GGGGGTGTCTTTTGGCTCGTTTCCGCCATGGCCTGCGCCGTGCGGCGCGGCCGTGTGTCATCGCCGTGCTGCGCTGCCTGTTCCGGATGGTCGATCCGGTGATCGTGGGCTGCTGGGCGGCCCGGCTGGCCAGGCAGCCCGGCCGTGCCGCCGCCGAGCTGTCCCGCCGGGTCAGCTCGCTGGTGCCGCCCACCGGGCCGGAAGTCGTAGCCAGCTTCGCCCGCGGCCTGGTCCTGTTCGGGCGGTCCGCGACCTATGGCATCGGCAGCGGGTTCGAATGGTGCTGGTTCCCGGTGCGGGCGGTCATCACCCCGGACACCGCGAAGGTGCCCAAGAACCTGCGCCGGGTGATGCGCCGGGGTGAGCTGGAAGCGCGGTACGACCACGACTTCGAGGCCATCATTCAGCACTGCCAGAACGTGCACGGCCATGGCTGGCTCACCGGACCGCTGGTCGAGGTCTACCGCGAGGTGCACCGTATGGGCTTCATCGCCACCCTGGGGATGTATCGCGACGGGCGGCTGGTCAGCGGGATCTGGGGAGTCGAGCTGGGCCGGGTGTTCAGCGCGATGAGCATGTTCCACCTGGAGGACAACGCGGGTGCGCTGCTGCTGGGCGAGCTGGCCACCGCGGTCGCGGAGCGCGGACGCTGGGCAGTGGTGGACTTTGGCGCGCTGAACCCGAACTTCGCCCGGTACGGCGCCCGGGAGATGCCGGCCAGCCAGTTCATCGAGATCATCATGTGCGGCCTGAAGGCGGACCGCCCGGCAGCCGCCCCGAACGCCCCGGTCCCCCCGGCCAGCCCGGTCGCCGCGGCCGCTCCGCGCTGACGCCGGGCCGGTCAGACCGGGGTGACGCCGTGCCGGCGCCGGGAAAATGAGCGGTCTTTCCCCGACGCCGCCGCGAACCGGCGGATCAGCTCGCCGCGCAGGTCCTCCGGCGGCACGACGTCGTCCACGACCAGCTCGCTGGCCAGCCGGAGCACGTCGATGTCCGCCTCGTACCCGGCGCGCAGCCGCGCAGTCTCCTCGTCCCGCTCGCCCGGGTCGCTGATCGCGGCCAGCTTGTTGTAGTAGACCGCGTTGACCGCGGCGTCCGCGCCCATCACCGCGATCTTCGCGGTGGGCAGGGCCAGCGTCGCGTCGGGCTCGAACCCGGGACCGGCCATCGCGTACAGGCCGGCCCCATAAGCCTTGCGCACCACCACGCTGATCTTCGGCACCGTGGCCTCGGCCACCGCGCTGATCATCTTGGCCCCGTGCCGGATGATGCCCTGCTTCTCCACGGCCGTGCCCACCATGAAGCCCGGCACGTCCGCCAGGAACAGCAGCGGCACGTTGAACGCGTCGCACAGCTGGATGAACCGGGTCGCCTTGTCCGCGGAGTCGACGAACAGCACCCCGCCCTTGAACATCGGGTTGTTCGCCACCACCCCGGTCACCCGGCCGTCCAGCCGGGCGAACCCGATCGTCACCTCGCGCGCCCACAGGCCGTGGATCTCGAAGAAGGAATCCGCGTCCACCAGCCCGCGCACGTAGCGGCGCATGTCGAACGCCTGCCGTTCGCTGGCCGGGACCAGCGCGGCCAGGTCGATGCCCGGTTCCGGCCCGGCAGGCGGGACCGCGGGCGGCGGCTGCTGCCAGTTCCCGGGCAGGTAGGACAGGAAGCCCCGGACCGCGCGCAGCGCGTCCTGCTCATCGGCCGCCAGGTAGTGCCCGCAGCCGGAGACCGTGCAGTGCATCCGGGCGCCGCCCATCTCCTCCAGCGTCGTCTTTTCCCGGACCACCATCTCGACCATGCGCGGGCTGCCCAGGTACATCGACGCGTTGCCGTCGACCATCGCGACGAAGTCGCAGAATGCCGGGATGTACGCGCCGCCCGCGGCGGACGGCCCGAACAGCGCGCACACCTGCGGGATCGAACCGGACGCGCGGACCTGGGTGTGGAAGATCTTCCCGGCCCCGCGGCGGCCGGGGAACATTTCGACCTGGTCGGTGATCCGGGCACCCGCCGAGTCCACCAGGTAGATCATGGGCAGGCCGGCCCGGTAGGCCTGTTCGATGATCCGGATGATCTTCTCCACCGTGCGGGCGCCCCACGACCCGGCCTTGACCGTCGAGTCGTTGGCCATCAGCGCGACCGGCCGGCCGTCGATGGTGCCGGTCCCGGTGACCACGCCGTCGGCGGGCAGCCCGTCGGCAGCCGCGTTGGCGTACCGCCCGTCTTCGGTGAAGCTGCCCGCATCCAGCAGCGCGGCGATCCGGTCCCGGGCGAACAGCTTGCCCGCCCTGGCGGCGGCCTCGTGATATCTGGGCGCGCCGCCGCGTTCGATCCGCGCGCGCAGCCCGGCCAGCTCAGGGTGGCCGGCCACCGGCCGCTGCGTGTCGGTCATGCCCGGATGGTCCTGGTCCGCGGGCCGGCCCGGAGCACCTGGGACGGCAGCTGCCGCCCGACGATCCGCTCGGCCTCGGCCGCCGCGGCGATCATGGCGTCCAGGTCCACGCCGGTGGCCACGCCCATGTCCTCGACCATGTACACCAGTTCCTCGGTGGCGATGTTGCCGCTGGCGCCCGGGGCGTACGGGCAGCCACCCAGCCCGCCGACCGACGCGTCGAAGTCGTCCACCCCCAGCTCCAGCGCGGCCAGCACGTTGGCCAGCCCGGCGCCCCGGGTGTTGTGGAAGTGCAGGTTCAGCGGGACGTCCGGATGCTGCGAGCGGAACCCGGCGACCAGCTCGGTGACCCGGCACGGGGTGGCCATCCCGGTGGTGTCGCCGAACGAGATGGAGTCGGCCCCGTCAGCCACGGCCCGGCCGGCCACCGCCAGCACCCGGCTGGCCGGCACATCCCCCTCATACGGGCAGCCCCACGAGGTGGCCACCACGACCTGGCAGGTGGCGCCCTGCTGGTGCGCCTCGTCGATGATCCGGGCGATGTCGTCCAGCGATTCCTCGGTGCTCCGGTTGACGTTCTTCTGGTTGTGCGTCTCCGAGGCGGACACCACGGCCTCCAGCTCGGCGACCCCGGCGCCCAGGGCCCGGCGGGCGCCGCGCAGGTTGGGGGTCAGCGCGGAGAACCGGACCGTGTCCGGGCGGGCGATGCCCTGCCACACCTGGTCGGCGTCGGCCATCTGCGGGATGGCCGCGGCGCGGACGAAGGACACGGCCTCGATCCGGGACACCCCGGTCTGGGCGAGCGAGTTGATCAGCTCGATCTTGGCCCCGGTCGGCACCGGGTCCTCGTTCTGCAGGCCGTCCCGCGGCCCGACTTCCCGCAAGGAAATGCGGGCAGGCACATCACTCATGTACAGCGTCCTCGTGGTTGCGGTGCAGGCCAGCCGTCACTCGGTGGGCCATTCCGGGAACCCGGGCCAGACCGGATCCCGTTTCTCGTTGAACGCGGCGATGCCTTCCTTGCGGTCCGCGGCCATCGCGGCGGTGCGCCACGCGGCGTCCTCCACCTCGAGCGCGGCCGCCAGGCCGATCCCCCAGCCCTGGCGCAGCGCGCGCTTGGCCGCCTGCACCGCGACCGCGGAATTGCATGCGATCCCCCCGGCGATCTCCAGCGCGGTCTTGTCCGCCGTCCCGGCCGGCACCAGCCGCTCCACCAGCCCGATCCGCTCGGCTTCCGCGGCCGGCACCTGGCGCCCGGTGAGCACCAGGTCCGCGGCCCGGCCCGGGCCGAGGCGGCGGAGCGCGAGCTGGGTGCCGCCGCCCCCGGGCACCAGCCCGACCGTGGTCTCCGGCAGGCCGAACACCGCGGTGTCGTCGGCGACGACGACGTCACAGCTCAGCGCCATCTCGCAGCCGCCGCCGAGCGCGTACCCGTGCACGGCCGCGATCACCGGCTGCGGGAGGTCCAGCAGGGCGCCGAACGCCCTGCGGAACACGGCCCGCTGGGCGAGCCAGTCCGCGTCGCTCATGACGTGCCGCTCTTTCAGGTCGGCACCGACGCAGAACGCCCGCGGCCCGGCCGCGGTGAGCACGATCGAGCAGACCTCCCGGTCCGCGGCCAGTTCCGCGCAGACCTGAATGAGCCGCACCGCCATCGTGGTGTTCAGCGCGTTCAGCGCCTCCGACCGGTCGAGCACGATCTCCGCGACCCTGCCCACCCCGATGACATGCCTGCGTACCGAAACGCCGTCCATGAGCGCAGGTTAACCCCGTTCTGCCGTGGCCTCAGCGACCGGGCCGGCCGGGCCGGTCGCGCCGGGCCGGACAATCAGCCATCTGATCGCACCCTGGCGTACGCAGAGTACTGCCCGTAACCACGAAGCCGTCCGGAGAGCACAGATTTGCGTCATTGCCGCGAATAACCCGCTCCCCCCCGTGACGGCAGGGCAAAACCTCGTCAGGCTAGACGTACCCAGGAGGAGCGAAGGAGGAGGCAGTGCTTACCAAGCGGATGTGCGCCACATTTTTCGCCGCGGCCAGCCTGTTGTGCGCGGGGGGACTGGTCGCCCTGCCGGGCGTCGCCAGTGCGTCAGCATCGGGCAGCGTCCCGCTACCGGGCGGCCCCATGATCCGGGCGGCGACGCAGGGCAACTCGTCCATACCCACGGTCAGCCTGAACTGGTCCGGGTACGCCGCCACCGCGGCCAAGAAGTTCACCTATGTGCACAGCACTTTCGTGCAGCCCGCGCTCACCTGTCCCGGCATCAAGAACCAGTGGACGTCCAACTGGGTGGGCCTGGATGGCTTCAACAATGGGACGGTCGAGCAGGACGGCACGTTCGCGCATTGCGGCGGCCCCACCTCCACCAAGCCGGTCTATCAGGCGTGGTACGAGATGTACCCGGCGGGCTCGGTCAACGTGTTCCGCGTGCACCCCGGTGACGTCATCGACACCGCGGTCAAGTACGCCGGCGGCACATTCACGCTGACCGTCTCCGACCTCACCACCGGCAAGACCGCCAGCCACAGCGCCACGTGCGCCACCTGCCAGCGGGCCTCCGCCGAGTGGATCATCGAGCGGCCCGCCCTGTGCAACAACGCGCTCACCAAGTGCTTCATCACCCGGCTGGCCAACTTCGGCACCACGACGATGGGTGGCACCCAGGCCCAGGTCGCGGGGGGCAAGGTGAAAGGGATCGCCGGGTTCACCAACTACCCGATCGACATGGTCAATCCGCTGGCCAGCGGTGGCTTCATCTCGCTGGATACGGTCAGCGCGCTGAGCGGGAAGACCTTCACGGCGACCTGGGACCGGACGGGTACCACGGTCCCGATCAGCCTCGGCCCAGCCAGCTAGCGGCCACCTGCGGCCCGCCTCAGGCGAATCGTCTCCGGCGGGCCGCAGTCCCCCGCGGCGTGGCGCCTGCTCGCCTTAGCGTTCCTCGCGGGCCAGCCGCTGCTGCTCGTCCTCGACCAGCTGGAACAGCGTGGCCTGGACCCGCTCGACCTCGGGGATCTCGGTGAGCACCAGCTGGCCGTGCTCGCCCGCCGACTCGATGACCAGCCGGCCGCTGCCCAGCAGCCGGTCGATCAGGCCGCGGGAGAACGACACGTCGCTGATCCGGGTGAGCGGGAAGTCCCGCCCGGACCGGGCCAGGATCCCGCGGCGCAGCCGGAACCGGCGGGAGGTGAGCTGATACGTGGTGGTCCGCCAGCGCAGCAGCGGGATCAGGAGCCAGCACACCAGCGCGACGAGCGCGATCACGCCCACCGCGATCCGGGCCGGGCCCGCCTCCCGGCCAGCCGGGATGACGACCAGCAGTACCGCGGCCACCACGACCACGACGATGAACCCGGCGATCGGCCAGAGCACCGTCTTCCAGTGCGGGTGCACCACGAGCACGCTCTGCTCGCCGTCGGCGAGCTGGTCCGCCCATCCCATAGCGCACATCGTGGCACGGAACGGCACAACCGGGCACCCGGCCCGCACCACCCCGGCCCCGCACCACCCGGCCCCACCACTCCCGCCCACCACCGAGGCCGTGCATCACCCGCGCCGGATGAAGCGGCCCGCCCGCCTCCGCCGGGATCATCGGCTCCAGGCCGGCCCTGCGGGGATCCGCGATGACGGGAGATTTGATGCCTGCTGACTTCGCTGACCGGGCCGATTTCGACAACGCCGCGCGCGGCCTGATCACCCGGCTGGAACCCGGGGTCATCAGGGCGGCCGACGGCCGAGTGGTGTTCGACATCGACGAGTTCGGCCGCGTGCTGCAGGGCGAGGCGCCGGACAGCGTCCATCCCAGCCTGTGGCGGCAGGGGCAGCTCACCGCCGTGCAGGGGCTGTTCGAGGTGACCGGCGGGATCTACCAGGCCCGCGGGCTTGACCTGTCCAACATGACGCTGGTCGAGTCGGATCACGGCGTGATCGTCATCGATCCGCTCGTCTCGGCCGAGTGCGCGGCGGCCGCGCTGGCCCTGTACCGGGCGCACCGCGGCGACCGGCCGGTGACCGCGGTGATCTACACCCACGCGCACATCGACCACTTCGGCGGCGTGCTCGGCGTGGTGGACCCGGGCACCACGGTGCCGATCATCGCGCCTGAGCACTTCATGCGGCACGCCGTGTCCGAGAACGTGTACGCGGGCGCCGCGATGCTCCGCCGTGGCATGTACTACAGCGGCGACGCGCTGCCCACCAGCCCGACCGGCCGGGTCGGCATGGGCCTGGGGGCCAAGGCGTCCACCGGCACCGTGGGGCTGCTCGCCCCGACCCTGGACATCACCGGGACCGGGCAGGAAGAGGTGATCGACGGGGTCCGGATCGTGTTCCAGCTGACCCCGGGCACCGAGTCCCCGGCCGAGATGAACTTCTTCTTCCCGGGCGCCCGGGCGCTGTGCCTGGCCGAGAACGCCACGCACAACCTGCACAACCTGCTCACCCTGCGCGGCGCCCAGGTCCGCGACTCGCGCATGTGGTCCCGTTACCTCGGCGAGGCGATGGAGCTGTTCCTGGACAGCACCGATGTGGCGTTCGCCTCGCACCACTGGCCGACCTGGGGCGATCACATCCGGGCCTTCCTGTCCCAGCAGCGCGACCTGTACGGCTACCTGCACGACCAGACGCTGCGCCTGATGAACAAGGGCTACACCGGGGCGGAGATCGCCGAGGTCATCGACGTCCCGGCCGGGCTGGCCGCGGCCTGGCATACGCACGGTTACTACGGCTCGGTCAGCCACAACGTGAAGGCCATCTACCAGCGGTACCTGGGCTGGTACGACGGGAACCCGGCGCACCTGTGGCCGCACCCGCCGGAGGCCGCCGCGCGGCGCTACGCCCGGCTGGTGGGTGGCGCGGACCAGCTCGCCGCCCGGGCCCGTGAGTTCCTCGACGAAGGCGACCCGCGCTTCGCCGCCGAGCTGGCCAGCCACGCGGTGTTCGCCGACCCCGGCTGCGCCGCGGCCAAGGATGTGCTGGCCGGTGCGCTGCAGCGGCTGGGTTACGGCGCGGAGTGCGCCACCTGGCGCAACTGCTTCCTGATGGGCAGCAGGGAACTGCGCGAGGGGATCGCCCCGACCACGGTCACGGCGAGCGGCGGCATGGCCCGGGCGATGACCGCGACCCAGCTGTTCGACACGATCTCGATCCGGATCGACGGGCCCCGTGCGGCCGGCACCCGGCTGTCGATCCGCTGGGACTTCAGCGACCCCGATGAGCGCTACCTGATGGAGCTGAGCAACGGCGTACTCATCCACCACCCGACCAGGCGCACGCCGGACGCCGACCTGACCCTGAGCTTGACCCATCGCCAGCTGCTCGGGCTGCTCGCGTCCGGCTCGCTGGACGGCATCGCCACCACCGGTGATCCGGGCGTGCTGAACACCCTGCTCAGCCTCACCGACGAGCCGGACCCGAACTTCGCGGTGGTCACGCCGTAACCGGCCGCCGGGCCGGACCGCCGTCGGGGCGGGACGTCAGCGCAGGTGCACGATGTCCCCCGCGCCGACCAGCTGCACGCCGGACGGGGTCTGCACGGCCAGCCGGCCGGTGGTGTCCACGTCCACCGCCGTCCCGGAGAGCTGCCCGCCACCGGGCAGCTCGGCCCGGACCGGCTGGCCGATCGTCGCGCACCAGGCCAGGTATTCGGCTGACAGCGAGGCCGCGTCCGGGTCGGCGGTCCACGCCCGGTAGCCGCCGGCCAGCCGGGTGAGCACCGCTTCCAGCAGCTGCTGCCGGTCGGTGCAGGCCGCGCCGGCCAGCAGCAGCGACGTGGCGGTGGGCACCGGCAGCTCGGCCTCGGTGAGCGTCACATTGACACCGAACCCGGCCACGACCGCATCGCCGTGCGCCTCGGCCAGGATCCCGGCGATCTTCCGGCCGCCCACCAGCACGTCGTTCGGCCACTTGAGCCGGGCGTCGACGGCCGCCTCGTCGTGCAGCGCGGCCGCCACCGCGATCCCGGTGAGCAGCGGCAGCCAGCCCCGCTGGGCCGGGCGGACGCGATCCGGGCGGAGCAGCACGGAACAGGTCAGCGCGGCGCGCGGTGGGCTGGTCCAGGACCGGCCCAGCCGGCCCCGGCCCGCCGTCTGCGCCTCGGCCACCAGGACCAGGCCCTCGGCCGCCCCGGACCGGGCCTCGGCCAGCAGGTCGGCGTTGGTCGACCCGGTCTCCGGCCGGACCTGGATCTCCCGCCACAGCCCGCCCGGCTGGACAAGCCGCTCCCGCAGCGCCGCCGCATCCAGCGGCGGCCTGCCGGCCGCGGCTCTTGCCTCGCTCATGACCGCTCCATGATCCCAGCCTCCCGGACCACCGCGTGATCCGGCCTCCCCGGCCGGCGCCGCCGGATGATGTGGGCGTCGGGCACACCGGGCTGGCCGCTACGCCTACATCATCCCAGCCACCGCCGCTACGGCTGCGGCGGGTCCGCTGGGGCGAGGGCAGGCGCGGGCTCACCCAGCGGCGCGGCTGGCTGCGCGGCCCGCCCGGCGCGGGCCGCCCGGACCAGCGCGAGCACGCCGCCCGCCACCGACGCCGCCGTCAGCACCACGCAGGTCATCGCGACCGCGTGCGCGGAGACCAGCGTGAACCCGCCGGCCGCGCCGCGGGCCGGCAGCCGCCCGGCCAGGTTCAGGTACAGCGTGCCGAACGTGGCCACCCCGACCACCAGCGCCAGCTGGTTGGCGGTGACGATCACCCCGGTGGCGTCGGCCGCGTCGGGCACCGGCACCCGCATCAGCACCGCGGTCATCAGCGGGCTGAACGCGGCGGCCATACCCGCCCCGGTCAGCGCCTGGGCGAACAGCAGCGCCACCCCGCCCGGCCCGCCGCCGTGCAGCAGGCCGGCCAGGATGAGCAGGCCGGTCGCGTAACCCGCGAACCCGGCGATGATCAGCCCGCCACGGCGCTGCCGGGGCAGCCGCTGCCAGTTGAGGCTGACCAGCGCGAACGCCGCGCCCGCCGGGGCGAAGATCAGACCGGCCCGCAGCGGCGAGTCACCCAGGCCGCCCTGCAGGTGCAGCGCCAGGGCGAAGAAGTAGCCGCCGAACACCGCCATCGTCACGAACAGCGCGGCGATGCCCAGGGAAATCCCCGGCAGGCGGAGCAGCCGGCCAGGGATCAGCGGAGCGCCGCCACCCGCGGCGACCCGCCGCTCAGCCAGCACGAACAGCCCGAACAGCAGGCCGCTGCCGGCCAGGCAGGCCCAGCCCCACACCGGCCAGTGCTCCGGCTGGCCGAGGACCAGCGGCAGGATCAGGGCGAGCACCGCCGGGGTGAGCAGGGCCAGCCCGGCTGGGTCCAGGCCACGGCCGGCGTCCCTGGGCCCGCGGGGCAGCACCCGCAGGCCCGCTGCGAGCAGGGCCAGCCCGATCGGCACGTTGAGCAGGAACACCGACCGCCAGGTGCTGCCCAGCAGGTCGGCGGTGACCAGCAGGCCGCCAGCGACCTGCCCGGCGACCGCCCCGCCGGCGATCACCGCCGCGTACAGCCGCATCGCGCGGGCCCGGGCCAGCCCGGTGTACGTCCGCTGGATGAGGCTGAGCACCTGCGGGATCATCGCCGCCGCCCCCGCTCCCTGGACGAAGCGCAGCGCGACCAGCATCCCGGTGGAGATGGCCAGCCCGCAGCCCAGCGAGGCCAGGGTGAACAGCATCAGCCCGGCCAGGAACATCCGGCGGTGGCCGATGATGTCGCCCAGCCGGGCGCCGGTGACCAGCCCCACCGCGTAGGTGATCACGTAACCGGCGATCACCAGCTGCAGGCCGGCGCCGCTGGCATGCAGATCGGCGTGGATCGACGGGGCCGCGACGTTGACCACCGAGGCGTCCAGGACCGCCATGAACTGCCCGGTGAGCACGATGGCCAGCAGCGCGCCCGGGGCCGCGGCCCGGCCGTCCGGCTGGCCCCCCGCCAGCGTCCGGGACCGGCTTGCGGTTGCGATGTCTGTCATGCCAGCCAGCCTGCCGCTATCATTATCCTGGTACCAAGAGCCTGGTTATCCTGGTATCAGTGGCACCTGGCAACCCGGCCTGCGCACCGGCACGATGGGACTATGAGCCTAACCACGACCACCGACGAAACCCCGCGGCGAGCCGAGCTGGCCGCGTTCCTGCGCAGCCGCCGGGAACGGATCTCGCCCGGGCAGGCCGGGCTGCCGCCCGGGCTGCGCCGCCGCACCCCGGGCCTGCGCCGGGAGGAGGTCGCGCAGCTGGCCGGCGTCGGGGTCACCTGGTACACGTGGCTGGAGCAGGGCCGGCCGATCAACGCGAGCGTGCAGGTGCTGAGCGCGGTGGCGCAGACGCTCAGGCTCGACCAGGCCGAGCGGGAGCACCTGTACCGGCTGGCCGACGTGCCCGACGCGGGCGGCCAGGCCGCCGCGCCGAGCGTGATGTGCCCGCCGGTCCCCGACGACGTGCAGGGCATCATGGCCAGCCTGGTGCCGCTGCCCGCCAGCGTGCTGAACGAGCGCTACGACCTGCTCGCCTGGAACGCTGCGTACGCCGCGGTCTGGCCCGGGGTGGTGGGTGCCCGGCCCGGCGAGCGGAACATCCTGTGGCAGAACTTCACCTACCCGGCCTGCTGCCACCCCTACGTCAGCCGGCACGAGCAGCTTGCCCGGCTGGTCGCCCAGTTCCGCGGGAACTACGGCCGGCACATCGGCGAGCCCGCGTGGACCGGGTTCATCCAGCGGCTGCAGGCGGTCAGCCCGCAGTTCGCCGGGCTGTGGGCCGAGCACGACGTGGCCAGCCCGGTCACCTACATCAAGATCTTCCGGCACCCGGCCTTCCCACGGCTGGCGATGACCAGCACCAGCCTCGGCGTGCTGTCCGTGCCCGGCACCCGGCTGGTCGTCTACACCCCAGCCGACGAGGAGTGCCGGACCGCGATCAGCCAGCTGCTGGCCGGCGCGGGGGACGGTGCCGAGTACCCGTGCGCCGCCGAGCACCGCCGGCGCCGCGCCGAGCTGGCCGCCACCGCCCAGGCGCCCGCGGCCGTGACCGCGACCGTCGTCAGCTGACCTAGCCCGTGTTCTGCAGGCCCGCCGCCACCCCGCTCACCGCCAGCAGCAGCAGCCGGTGCAGCTGCTCCCGGCGCGGGCCGGCGCCGTCGCCCGCGGCCGCGGCGCGGCCCGGGCCCGGCAGCGCGCGCAGCTCGGTCAGCGCCCGCAGCTGCAGGTAGGACAGCGCGTCCACGTACGGGTCGCGCAGCGCCACCGCGCGGGACAGCACCCGCCGGTCGGCCAGCAGCCGGCCGTGCCCGGTCACGTCCAGCACCAGCCGCCGGGTCAGGTCGTACTCGGTCAGCACCAGCGCGGCCAGGTCGTCCCGGCCGCCCAGCGCGAGGTGCCGGGCCGCCATCCGCCGGTCGGTCTTGGCCAGGCTCATCTCGGCCCCGTCGAACAGCACCCCGAGCAGCGGCCACCCCCGGTAGGCCCGCTGCACCTCGGCCAGCCCCCGGTCGCGCACCGCCGCGGCCAGCCCGCTGCCCAGGCCGTACCAGCCCGGCAGGTTCAGCCGGGTCTGGGCCCAGGCGAACACCCACGGGATGGCCCGCAGGTCATCGAGGCCGACCAGCCCGGCGCCGCGGCGGGCCGGCCGTGAGCCGATGCGCAGCCCGCTGATCTCCTCCAGCGGGCTGATCCGGGCGAACCATTCGGCGAACCCGGGCGCGTCCACGAGGTCCCGGTAGGCCCGCAGCGCGGCCGCACCCATCTGCTCGGCCACGCCGCGGTACCGCTCCGCCCCGGCCGCGCTGCGCTCCGCGACCGCTGGTGACGAGGCCAGCAGCACCGCCCAGGTGACCTGCTCGAGGTGCCGCTGGGCGATCACCGGGTTGCCGTACCGCGCGAAGATCACCTCGCCCTGCTCGGTGACCTTGAACCGGCCGTCAACCGAGCCCGGGGCCTGGGCCAGCACGGCCCGCCCGGCCGGCCCGCCGCCCCGGCCCAGCGCGCCGCCCCGGCCATGGAACAGGGTCAGCTGCACCCCGGTGCGGGCCGCCCAGCGGGCCAGCTCCTGCTGCGCGTCGAACAGCCGCAGGGTGGCGCTGACCGGGCCGAGTTCCTTGGCCGAGTCGGAGTAGCCGAGCATGACCTCCAGCCGCCGGCCGTTCGCCGCCAGCCGGGCGCGGACCGGCTCGAGCCCGAGCATCTCGTCCAGCACCTGGGCCGCCCGCCGCAGGTCATCACCGCTCTCGAACAGCGGCACCACGTCCAGCACCGGCGGCGGACCACCGCGGGCGGCCAGCCCGGCCAGCTCGTAGACGGCGGCGATGTCCGCCGCCGACCGGGTGAAGCTGACCACGTACCGGCGGCACGCGTCGGCGCCGAACCGGTCCTGGATCCAGCTGACCGCCCGGAACGTGGCCAGCACCTCGGCGGTCTCCGCGGACGGCGTGCCGCCCGCCCGGAGCTGCGCCAGCGCCCGGGCATGCACCGCGCTGTGCTGGCGGATCTCCAGCCCGGCCAGGTGAAACCCGAAGGTTTCGACTTGCCAGATCAGTCCTTGCAGTTGCCCATACGCCTGGCGCCTGGCACCTGCCGCCGTCAGCGACTGCTGTACCCGAAACAGATCGTGGTGGAATTCCGTGGCACTGCGGTACGCCAGGTCGGCGTCGCGCAGCCGGGTCGCCTGCAGCCGCCGGGCCAGGTAGAGCAGGTAGACGCGGTACGGCTCGTGCGGTGAGCGGGCGGCCAGGTCGGCGAGCAGCTCGGGGTGGGCGGCCTCGGCCGTGTCCAGGGCGAGCGCGAAATCGGCCGACGGGGGTGCCGCGTCGGCGTGCACGGTGAGCGAGCGGGCGATCCGGGTGGTGGCGTTCTCCAGCGCGCGCAGCATGTGGTCGGCCTGGATGGCCATGGTCTCCCGGGTCACCTGGGCGGTCACGAACGGGTTGCCGTCCCGGTCGGCGCCGACCCAGCTGCCGAAGCGCAGGAACGCGGGCACCGGCTCGGTGTCCGGGCCGCCCCCGCCCGCCCGGCGGCCGGGGGATCCCGGGGAGTCGCTCACCCGGGCCAGCACTGCTCCGTCCAGCGCCCGGTACACCCGGGGCACCACCTGGAACAGCGTCTCGTCGAACGCGGCCATCACGGTGCGTACTTCGTCGATCGGCGTCATGGCCTGCGCCCGCAGCGGCGAGGTGCGCCACAGCAGGTCGATCTCCTCGCGCAGCTGGCGCCGGATCTCGGCCTGCTCGGACGCCCCGTGACGGCTGTCGTCCAGCTCGGTGACCAGGTCGCTGATCCGGCGCAGCGCGGTGGCCACCGCGCGACGCCTGGCCTCGGTCGGGTGCGCGGTGAGCACCGGGTGCACCCGCAGCCGGGCCAGCAGCTCATCCAGCGGGCGGGTGCCCGGCCCTGGGCCGAAGTCGGCCACCGCGGCGGCCAGGGACTCGCGCACCGGCGCCTCGCCGGTGTCCCGGTCCCGCAGCGCACGGACCCGCTGCTGCTCCTCAGCCAGGTTGGTCAGGTGAAAGTAGACGGTGAACGCGCGGGCGACCAGTTCCGCCCGGTCCAGCGGCCACCCCGCGACCAGCGCGGCGATCTCGTCGCCCGCCGGGTCGGCACCCGGGTTGCGGCGGGCCTCGATGACCGCGCGGCGCAATCGTTCCACGTCGTCGAGCAGGTCCTGGCCACCGGATTCGCGCAGCACCTCGCCGAGCAGCCCGCCCAGCAGCCGCACGTCGCGGCGCATCTGCGCGGGCAGCTCCAGCCGGTCGGTGTCCCGGGCGGGAGCCACCGGGCCCGCGCTGCCGGTGGCCGCTCCGGCTACCGCGCTCCCGCCGCCCTTACTACCGGCATCCTGGCTCACCTGCCCCAGCCTAGGATGTGCGCATGACCAGCGATGTTCAGGACCGGTCCGGGCCGGCCGCCGACGGAGCCGAGGCGGCTCCGCACACCACCGCAGGCAAGATCGCCGACCTGCAGCGGCGCCGGGACGAGGCGATCCACGCGGGCTCGGCGCGCGCGGTGGAGCGCCAGCACGCCAAGGGCAAGATGACCGCGCGGGAACGCATCGAGCGGCTGCTGGACCCAGGCTCGTTCACCGAACTGGACGAGCTGGCCCGGCACCGGGCCACCGACTTCGGCGTCGCCGCCAACCGGCCCTACGGGGATGGCGTGGTCACCGGGTACGGCACCATCGACGGCCGTCCGGTCTGCGTGTTCAGCCAGGACTTCACGGTGTTCGGCGGCTCGCTCGGCGAGGTCTACGGCGAGAAGATCGTCAAGCTGATGAACCACGCGCTGAAGGTGGGCTGCCCGCTGATCGGCATCAACGACGGGGGCGGCGCGCGGATCCAGGAGGGCGTGGTCGCCCTGGGCCTGTTCGCCGAGATCTTCTACCGCAACGTGGTCGCGTCCGGGGTGATCCCGCAGATCTCGCTGATCATGGGCCCGTGCGCGGGCGGCGCCGTCTACTCCCCGGCGATCACCGACTTCACGCTCATGGTCGAGGGCACCTCGCACATGTTCATCACCGGGCCCGACGTGATCAAGACGGTGACCGGGGAAGAGGTCAGCTTCGAGGAACTCGGCGGGGCGCACGCGCACAACGTCAAGTCCGGGGTGGCGCACTATCAGGCCGCGGGCGAGGAGGACTGCCTCGATTTCGCCCGCGACCTGCTGTCCTACCTGCCGTCGAACAACCTGGATGACGCCCCGGTGCTGCCGCCGGACGGCGACCCGGCCGCGGCGGGTGAGCCCACCGAAGCGGACGAAGCCCTGGACACGCTGATCCCGGACTCACCCAACCAGCCCTACGACATGCACGACGTGATCACCGCGGTGCTCGACGGCGGCGAGTTCCTGGAGATCCACGCGCTGTTCGCGCAGAACATCATCGTCGGGTTCGGCCGGGTCGGGGGGGCCAGCGTGGGCGTGGTGGCCAACCAGCCCATGCACTTCGCCGGCTGCCTGGACATCGACGCGTCCGAGAAGGCGGCCCGGTTCGTCCGCACCTGCGACGCGTTCAACATCCCGGTGCTGACGTTCGTGGACGTACCCGGGTTCCTGCCCGGCACCGGCCAGGAGTGGGGCGGGATCATCCGCCGCGGCGCCAAGCTGATCTACGCGTACGCCGAGGCCACTGTGCCCAAGATCACGGTGATCACCCGCAAGGCGTACGGCGGCGCGTATGACGTGATGGGGTCCAAGCACCTGGGCGGGGACGTCAACCTGGCCTGGCCGACCGCGCAGATCGCGGTGATGGGCGCCCAGGGCGCGGTGAACATCCTCTACCGCCGGGAACTCGTGGCCGCGGAGGACCCGGACGCGCTCCGCGCCCAGCGGGTCACCGAATACGAGGACACGCTGGCCAACCCGTACATCGCCGCCGACCGTGGCTACGTGGACGCGGTGATCCGCCCGGCCGAGACGCGCACCCAGGTCACCCGGGCCCTGCGGGCCCTGCGCAGCAAGCGCCAGCAGATGCCACCCAAGAAGCACGGCAACATCCCTCTGTAACTAATTAATCACTCTGAGATAAATTTGGCCTGTCCTTCTGCCCCGGGAAGGACCGGTGCGGCAGTAGAGTCGAGAGTGCCATGACCGACATCGTCTCGCCGCTGCCGACGCTCGCGCGCTACGCGATCATGATCGATGTTGGCTACATCTACGCCGCCGCTGGCGAGCTGCTGTTCAGTGTCAGTTCCCGGCAGGAGTACCGGGTGGACACCGACAAGCTCATCCAGGCGCTGTCCCGGCACGCCGACGGGCTGGTCCGCGGCGAGCTGCTGCGGGTCTACTGGTACGACGCGGCCCGGGACCGGGTGCCCACGTTCGACCAGCGGGTCATCGCCCAGATGGCCCGGGTAAAGCTGCGGCTCGGCAACCTGAACGCCCGCGGCCAGCAAAAGGGCGTGGACGCGCAGATCCGCGCCGACATGGAGGCGCTGGCCCGGCACCGGGCGGTGACCGACGCGGTGCTGGTGGCCGGGGACGAGGACATGGTGCCCGCGGTCGAGGCGGCCCAGGCGTACGGCGTCCGGGTCCACCTGTGGGGGATCGAGCCCCCGTTCGGCACCAACCAGGCCGAACGGCTGGTCTGGGAGTCCGACACGGTCGAGGTGCTGGATCGCGCGTTCCTGGAGCCGTACTTCACCCGGATCCCGGTCCCCGCGCCGGTGCCGCC